>Ga0209490_10002554_pt1 | contig 17188 bp, 16 predicted proteins | sample MAT06_FD_187209 | JGI IMG/M metagenome (GOLD analysis project Ga0209490, IMG submission 187209) | Freshwater microbial communities from Lake Fryxell liftoff mats and glacier meltwater in Antarctica - MAT-06 (SPAdes) (version 2) | ecosystem: Environmental > Aquatic > Freshwater > Ice > Liftoff...
GGCGGGCGAAGTCGAAGCGAAACTGAGCGGGTTGTGTCGTCTGCAAGAGCATGGTGCGGTGCTGTCGAAGTGGGTTGCGGCAGGGGTGCAGCCTGCGGCGCATCCCATGCATCACAAGTTACCGGGCCGAGCACCGATTCCGGGTGACGGCTGGTGCGCCTTTGCTAGCAGATGCTTCAGATGTGTAGCGGTGCGTCGCACTGGCGCCGCCGCAGGGCGACCGGCCGAAACGCGCACGTCGCGTCAGCGCGGCTTGGCGACCGCTCACGCCCGCGCGGCAGGTGTGCGGAAGCGCACGAAACCGGCCCCGGCACCCCGGGCCTGCGGGGTTCAGTTCCGCTGCGGCCTGTCGCGGTTCGCTGCGGGCGGGCGGCGTTTCACGACGACGTTGGCGCCGGCAGGGCGCCGGCATCGCGTCATCGTTTTGCAGGAATTCACATTCCCTTGAAGAGCCCGGCGTAGCTGCGGCTGACTTCCAGCTTCTCCGGGTGGCCCTTCACGCCGACGATCTGGCGGCCACGAAAGTCGCGCGTGACGCTGGCGATGGCCTTCACGTTGACCAGCGTGCTGCGGTGAATCTGCCAGAAGACCTGCGGGTCGATTTCGTCCACCAGTTCCTTGATCGGCTTTCTGATCAGCGCTTCCACCTGCGCCGTCTGCACCCGTGTGTACTTTTCGTCGCTGATGAAAAACAGCACCTCGTCGACCGGAATCATCTGGATGGCCTGGCCCACGGTGGCCTGTATCCACTGCAGGCGGGCAGGCATGTTGCCCGGGTTCAGCCGCGCGCCCAGCTGGTGCAGCAGCTGCTGCATGTTGGGCCCAGGCGGTGCTTCCACGCTGCCGGGCGGCGCGTTGCGCGCGGCCAGGCGCTGCTGAATGCGCTGCACCGTCACCTGCAGGCGCTCGCGTTCGGCCGGCTTCAGCACGTAGTCGGCCACGCCTTGCTCGAAGGCTTCCACGGCGTACTGGTCGTAGGCCGTGATGAAGACGATTTCGGGCAGCAATTCGTCTTCGTCGCCGGCCTCGCCTTCCGGGGTCTGGCGCGGCGGCAGCTGCGTGATCTGGCGCGCGGCTTCCACCCCCGTCAGGCCCGGCATTCGGATGTCGAGAAACACGACCTCGGGCCGCTGTTCGTCCACCATCTGCACGGCTTCCAGCCCGTTGCGGGCCTCGCCGACGATCTGCAGCTCGGGCCAGACCTCGGCCAGGCGCGCGCGCAGCTGCTCGCGCATCAGCCGTTCGTCGTCGGCGAGCACGGCACGCGGGGCTGCGGCAGAAGGAACGCTGGAAGTGGGCAGGGCAGGCGTGTTCATGCCGGCATCCTAGCCGGGGCCGGGGCCGGGGCCAGGGCCGGCACGGGCTTGCGACGCAGCAGCAGCCACAGCAGCAAGATCGGCAGCCACAGCGGCGCAAGCAGCGCCGCAGCCACGGCAAGTGCTGCGAACAGCGCCGCAGCGATGCCCAGCGCCACGCCCAGCAGCGCGACGGCCAACGCCAGGGGCACCACCAGCAGCACCGCCAGCAGCCCCAGCACCAGCGCCGCGCCGCCTGCCAGCACGCCTGCCAGCACGCCCGCCAGCAAAGCCAGCGCCGTGCCCAGGCCGTCGGCATGCCAGTCTTCGCCGTCCAACACGATGTACACGCCGTTGCTGAAGTCGTGGCCCAGGCTTGTCAGCCAGGCCAGGCCGCTGCCCAGGGCCAAGAGGCTGAAGGCCACCAAGCCGAGCAGCAGCCAGGGCCAGATCCTGGCTTTCCGGCGCTGATGTGGGCGATCGTGTAGGCGATCGTGTGGGCGATCGTTCAAGCGACCCGACAGGCGATCCTGCAGGCCATCTTGCAGGCCGGCAGGCGTCTCTGCGTTCATGCGAAGCTCCCTTCCACCGTCTTGTACGGCACGGTGATGCGCACCAAGGTGCCGCTGGGCTGGTTCTCGGCCACCGTCAGCGTGGCCTTGGGTCCGTAGAGCAGTTGCAGCCGTTCCCGAATGTTGGCCAGGCCCACGCCCGTGCCCGCCGTGGCGGCCTTGCCGAAGCCGAGGCCGGTGTCGGCCACCGTCACCTGCAGCTTGCCGTGCACGATCTCGGCTTTCAGCTGCAGCGTGCCGCCTTCGGCCTTGGGCTCCAGGCCGTGCTTGATGGCGTTTTCCACCAGCGTCTGAATCATCATCGGCGGGAACTCGGCCGAGAGCAGCCCGTCGGGCACCTGAATGTCGGTGGCCAGGCGTTCTTCCATGCGCACCTTCAAAATTTCGAGGTAGGGCCGGATGACGGCGAGTTCGCGGCCGAGGTCGCGCACGCCGCCTTTGCCGTTGCCCGCGCCGTCGCCGTTGGCCTCGCGCATGGTGGGCATGTTGGCGCGCAGCAGCGCAATCAGGTTCTTCTGCATCTGGCTGGCGCGCGGCGGGTCGGTTTCGATCAGGTGGTCAATGCTGGCCAGGGTGTTGAAGAGAAAGTGCGGCTCCACCTGCGCCTGCATCGCCGCCATGCGCGCCTCCACCACCTGGCGCTTCAAGGATTCAGCCTCGGCCGTTTCGGTAGCCTGCGCGGCCTTCACCTCGGCCTGCATGCGGCCTTTGTAGGTGTACTTCAGCAACGCCGAGGCAAACACCCACAGCAAGGTGAACTGCATCATGACGTCGCCGATGCCGACGCGGGTTTGGCGCGTCGTCATGCGGGGCTTGCCTTGTTCGCGCGACAGTTCCGCAATCGCGTTTTCGGCGTCGCGGCGCGCTTGCCGGGCGTCGCGTCGCGCCTGTTCTGCATCGCGCACGGCCTGCTCGGCGTCGCGCACGGCTTGCTCGGTGTCCTGGCGGGACTGGCGGGCGGCGTCTTCGATCTCGCGCCGGGCTTCTTCCACCGCCTCGCGGATGGCATTGCTGATTTCGCCTGGCGGCAAGCGGATCTCGATACTGCTGCCAGGGGACGAAGCCGCTGAAGCTGCCGAAGCTGCCGAGGCCGCAGCCCCCGACCGTGGCGTGATGCGGATGCCGTCCTTGCCGATGATGATCTGCACGTCGCCGGTCGGCTGGTTCTTCGACGGGGGCGCGGTGCGCGTTGTCTGCCCGGCTGGCACGGCTGGCGGGGACGTCGGTGCTGGCGGGGCAGGCGGCAATACCACCACGCGCGGCGGCTGCACCTCGACGCGTTCAGTGAACGTCCAAGTGAAAGGTGGCAGGTCGTGCACGATGGCCACGAAGACGATCAGCGCCAATGCCAGCACGAAGAAGCGCCGCCAGCTGATGCTGACCAGCCAGGTGCCGTAGCTGTGGAAGGCGCGCACCGCTGCCGCGGAAAAGCGCTGCCAGCGCTGCTGCCAAATGTCGGCGCCGCCTGGGCCGGGGTTGGGGCCAGGGTTGGGGCTGAAGTTGCCGTTCGGGGTGGCGTTCATGGGGCTGCGTGTGCTCGGATGCTGCGCACTGTACGCAGCATGAGCAGCCCCGCCAGCGCCACGCGATGCGCCGTGTCACTGCCATGACAGGGCGCAATGCTCCCCGACAGCCCGCCCGGCCGGGGCGGCGCCAGGCCGCTGGCAGTCCACAACACCCGGGTGCGAAGCCCGAATTCCCTCGGGGCACGGCGGCGCGGTGAACGACCGGCGGCAGACCTTCAGGCGCCCAGGCTGGAGACCAAGGCCAGCAGCAGCGTGGCGGCGGCAGCGCACATCACCAGACGCAGCAGATGGCGGTCGGCCGCATCGCTGGAGGCCGACAGCTCAGCAGCGTCCACGCCTTCGTGGCGGCTCAGCGCCGCCCATGCCCAGGGCACGTCGGTTCCCGCCGCAAGGGTGTCGGCGAAGTCGCGGCGCGGGGATTGGTCGGCGAACATGGCGGGCTCCTGGCTTCTGTCTCGACGCTCGTGCGCCTTTGACGTCTGTACTTTTGACTTGTGGGTAGCCCGTGTCGGGCCGCCATGACGAGGTTTTAGAGCGCCGGGCGTTACGGGGGCGTTACGGCGTGGTTCCGGGGGCGTTACGGGGTCGTTACGGGGTCGTCACGGGGTCGCGACGGGGTCGCGATGCGCGAGCGGGACTCACGGCCGGGCGGTGCGGCGAAAGTGGGCGTGGCGCGTGTGAGGAGGCGGGCGCGGTCAGGCGCAGTCGATCGAGTGCAGCTGATCTGGCCAGGTCGAACAGACCCGGGCGATCAGCCCCTCGGCCCTGGCGCCGGGCCCTGCAATTGGCGGTGCAGCGGGTGCTGGTGCAGGAAGCTGTCTGCAAATTCGGGCGCCACGTGGGCCGCCACGGTCGTGCGCAGCCAGGCCTGGCCTTCGGCCCACAGCGCCCGTGCGCGCTCGGCCTGGCCGCTGCGCGCCCAGGCCAGCGCGGGCGCGGTGTAGCGCAGCGCGCGGTCGGCGTGCAGGGCTTCCGTGCCGGCGGCCAGGGCCACGGCGTTATCGGCCAGGGCGGCCGCGGTGTCGGTGTCGGGCGCCAGCGCGGCGGCATGCAGCAGTGCGCCGAGTTCGGCGCCGTGCAGGCTCAGCGTGTGCGCCTCGTCAGCCACGGCGCGCAGCTGCGCCAGTGCTTCTTGCGGCCCAAGGCCCAGCGCCTGCTCGGTGCGCACGATCAGCCGCATCTCCGGCCAGCCGTCAGGGGGCGCCAGCGCCGCGGCCTCATCCAGCAGCGGGCCTGCGTCCTGGCGCAAGCGGCGCTGCACTCGTGCCATCAACACCAGCCAGCGCACGGCATAACGTGCCGGCATGCGGCGTGCGGTGGCCAGGGGCTCGCCGCCCAGCACCTGCAGTGCGCGCGCGTGCTGGCCCAGATCCAGCCAGACCTGCGCCCGCTGCAGGCGCGCCACCGGCACGCGCGAAGGGTTGCGCTCGGCCAGGATGTCTTCGGCGCGGCGGCACCAGTCCAGCGCTGCCGTGTAGCGCCCGGCACCACGCTCGCACTGCGCCTGCAGCGTGGCGATGTAGCCGGCGCTGCTGCCGGCCATCTCGAAGCTGGAAGCCAGGCTCTGGGCTTGCGCCAGTTGGGTCATCGCCAGAGCCACGTCGCCAGCGTCCAGTCGGCTGCTGGCGTAGTTGGCCAGCATCGTCGCCAGCTGGGCAGGTTCGTTTTGCGCCCGGCTCAGCGTCAGCGCGTGCTCAAAGTGCGGTTGAGCTTCCGCCGGGCGGCCCAGGTTGCTCAGCACCACCGCCAGATTGCCTTGAAACTCGGCCAGCTCGTCAGGCCTGCCGTGGGCACGCAGGCCGGGTTCGGCGGCGCGCATGTGCGGCAGCGCTTCTGCAAATCGGCCGGCCACGCTGAGTGCGGTGCCCAGGCGCTGGCGCAGGTTGTTCAACAGCGCCTCGTCGCCCAGCGGTCGGGCCAGCGCCATGGCTGCGGTGCCCTGTTCGATGGCGGTGTCGAATTCACCCAGCACCGTGCTGTACCAGGCGCGGTCACCGGCCACCTGAGCGTGCTGCAGCGGCGTGCGTGCCAGGCCTTGCAAGCGTTCCAGCAACGGCAGGCCGTCGGCCTGGCGGATGGTGTTCATGTGGCCTTCGATGGCGTCGCGCACCAGCTCGAAAGCCTCGTCCCGACGTTCGGCGGCTTCGGCGATGTCGGCAGCGCGCAACAGGAAGCCGATGCGTTCGCCCTCGCGCAATGAACGGCGCGCCAGGTCGGCGGCAGCGCGCAGCGCTGGCAGCGCGCGGGCCCGCTGACCGGCGGCCTCCCAGTGCGCGGCGATGCGGGCAGGCGCAATGGCACGGCGGCTGGCGTCGGGGGCAGCCTGCGAAGGAGCGTCTGCCGAGGATGGGGCCGAAGATGGGGCCGAAGATGGCGCCGAGGCTGGCGTGCCCTGCGTCTCCAGCCAGGCCGCGGTCTGGCCGTGCAGGTGGCGGGCGATGACTTCCGGCAGGCCTTGCAGCACGGCGTCGTGCACCAGGTCGTGCGCGAAGCTCTCGCCGCGCAGCACCTGCTGGGCCTCCAGTTCGGCCCAGGGGTCGGCGAGGTCGAGCGCACCGCGGTTCAGCAGATGGCCGGCCAGCGGGATGCAGAAGTCGACCCCGGCCACGGCGGCCACCCGCGCCAGCTGCAGCGCGGGCGCAGACAGCCGCGCCAGCTGCTGGCCGATCAGCTGCGCCAGGCTGTCCGGCTGCGGCAACTGCTCGGCGACGCCGGGTGCGGCCAGCGTGCCCAGGCTGCCGTCGCTCCAGGCCAGCTTCAGGGTTTCCAGCGCAAAGAGCGGGTTGCCGCCCGTGCGCTGGCACAGCACCGGGGCCAGCTGTGCGCCTGCCACGCCGGGCAGGCCCAGCGAGTCGATGAACTCGGCCATCGGGCCTTCGCTCAAGGGCTGCAGCTTGAGCCGGGTGTGCGGGCCCGCTGTGGCCAGCGCCTGCAGCAGGCCGTGCAGCTGCGTGCCGGCAGCAGCCGGGCGCAGGCCCAGGCAGCAGCGGGGCAGGGTGTCGACGCGTGCGGCCACGATGTCGCGCGGCACGGCCAGCAGGTCTTGCAGCAGTTCCAGTGTGGCGTCGTCGGCAAAGTGCAGGTCGTCCAGCGCCAGGGTCTCGACGCTGCGGCGTGCGCGTTGCAGCAGCGCCAGCACCGGCTGGGCCAGGGGTTTTTGTGTCGGCAGCGCCGGGCCATCGGCGGGCTCGGCCAGTTCTGGCAGCAGTGGCGCCAGGGCGCGGCGCAGCGCGGGGTCGGCGGCGGCGGGGTCGCGGTCCAGCAGCTGGCGCAGCGCGCGTGACAGCGTTGCATACGGCACCAGCGCATCACCCGGCCGGCCGCTGCTGTGCAGCACGCCAGGCCGCGCCGCTGCCAGCGCCTGCAGCAGGCGCGACTTGCCCATGCCGGCCTCGCCCACCACCACCACCACCTGCCCGGCGGCCAGGCCGCGCTGCAACGCGGCCAGTTCGGCGTCGCGGCCCACCAGGCGCGGCGGGCGCAGCACGGCGGCCGGCAACGCGCCGCGCACCTGCGCGCTGTGCGCAACAGGCGCCGACTGTTCGATCGTGGCCAGCAGCGCCAGCGTGGCGGCCGAGGGCTGGGCGCCGACCTCGTCCTTCAGCAGCTGTTCGCAGCGGTCGAAGGCCAGCAGTGCTGCTGCGCGGTCGCCGCGCAGGTAGTGCAGGCGGATGACGCGTCGGTGCGCGTCTTCCGAAAGCGGCTCGCCGTCCAGCAGCGCCAGCGCCAGCGGCAGCGCGCTGGCCACGTCGCCGGCGGCTTCGAGCGCCTCGATTCGTGCTTCTTCGGTGTGGCGTGCGATGGCACGGCGTGCGGCCCGCCGGCTGTCGAGCCAGCTGTCGAGCTCAGGCGATTCGGGCGCACGCAGGTCGCCGAGCAGGCTGCTGCTGCTTTGCAGGTCATGCGACACCCCCGGCGCCAACTCCAGCGTCGCGCTGCCGATGGCGGCGTCCCCACCCAGCTGCTTGCGCAGGCGAAAAAGGCGCTGCCGCATGGCATTGCGCCCGGCCTCGGCGCCGCTGCCCGGCCACAGCAGTGCAGCCAGCCTTTCACGCGATGTCGGCCCTTCGACGGCCAGCCATGCAAGCAGCAAGGCGTCGATGGGCGCCAGCGTCACTGCGCGCTCGCGGTTGTCAGCAGAGACGGCGCGCGGCGCGCCAGCCAGCTGCAGCATGAGGGGGGCGTGTGGCACCGCGCGGAGGATAGCGCTGGGCGTGTGCGCTGCAGGCGCGATAGACGCCGCCACAGACGCCACAGACGCCACAGACGCCACAGACGCCACAGACGCCACAGACGCTGCAGATGTTTGCCTCAGCCGAAGAGCTCGCCCCGGGCGGCGTGGGTGATGGCGCGCACCGCAGGGTGCGTGATGCGCCGCTCGGCAGAGATGGCGTAGAAGCTCTCGGTGATTTCGTCGCTGCGGCCGATGATGTCCACGCCGTACTGGCTCGAGGTTTCTTCATCACAGACGCTGGGCGAAATGAAGATGCCGCCGCCTTCGCGGCCGAAGGCCTTCATCAGCGCGCCATCGTTGAACTCGCCCACCACGCGCGGCTGCAATTGATGGCGTGTCAGCCAGGCGTCGAACTGCGGCCGCACCGCAGACGTGCCACCGGGCACCAGCATCGGCGCGCCGTTCAGGCAGGCCGGAAAAGTTGCCGACAGCGTTTTTTTCAGCCCGGGCGCGGCGTAGAAGGACATCGCCGACGAGCCCAGCGCGTGGTTGAAGGCCTTCACGTTGAGTCGGCTGGTCAGCGGCTGGTCGGCAAGGACGAGGTCGATGCGATGCAGCGCCAGCTGCGCCATGAGGTCGCTGAACTGGCCTTCGATGCAGATCAGCCGCACCGGGTCGTCCAGCTTCAGCGCCGGCTCCAGCAGGCGGTAGGCCACGGTCTTGGCCAGTGCGTCTTCGATGCCGACGCGGAACTCGCTGACCTGCGTGCCGCCGGCACTCCGCGCGCGCAACTCTTCTTCCAGCTCCTGCCCCAGCGCGAAGATGTCGTCGGCGTAGCGCAGCGCCACGCGGCCGTCGTCGGTCAGCTCGAGCTTGCGCCCGGACTTGCGGAAGAGTTTGCGGCCCAGGCGCTCTTCCAGCAGCTTGATCTGGCTCGACAGCGTCTGCGGCGTCAGGTGCAGTTGCTCGCTGGCCTTGACCACGCCGCCGGCCTTCGCCGTGACCCAGAAATAGTGCAGGTGCTTGAAGTTCATACTTCGAGTTTATCGAAATGATGTTGTCTAAACTTCGTATTTACGTAAGCGATGGATGACCCTACATTCCATGGGTGCGTCGTTGAGCGCACGCCTACAGCAAGGAGATTCACATGCGCATGAGCACCAAAGGCCGTTTTGCCGTCAACGCTCTCATCGACCTCGCGTTGCGCGAGGCCTCCGGCCCCGTGGCGCTGGCCACGGTCAGCGCACGCCAGCAGGTGTCGCTGTCTTACCTGGAGCAGCTGTTCAGCCGGCTGCGCCGCGACGGCATCGTCGAAAGCACCCGCGGCCCTGGCGGCGGCTATACGCTGGGCCGCGCCACGGCCGAGATATCGGTGGCCGACATCGTCTCATCGGTCGACGACCCGCTGGAAAGCACCGAGGGCGAAAGCGCTGCCGACGGCCTGAGCCAGGCGCTGTGGCAGCGTTTGAACGCCACCATGTTGCAGCACATGGCCGGCATTTCCCTGCAGGCCCTGGTGGAAGAGCAGAAGGCTCAAGGCGGCGTGGTGGACCTGAAGCCGGCGCGCCGAGCGATTTCGCCGCAGCCGGTGGTGAAGCCGCCGCGCACCACCGCGCCGAACTCGGTGTTCGCGTTCGGGCGTTCTTTCGCGCGCTGACCACCGCGCTGAACACCGCGCACCCAGCGCAATCACCAACAAGAAAGGGCCGCAGTTGCGGCCCTTTCTCTATGCGGCGCCGAAGCGGCCCTTGTGTCGTGCGCCGCCGAAGCGGCGCGTGCTCCCGCTGTCACCTGTACAGCACTTCCGGCAGCCACAGGCCGATGGCCGGGAACTGGTAGAGCAGGACGATGGCGATGATCTGGATGCCCATGAAGGGCAGCATGCCCGCAAAGATCTGGTTCAGCGTCACATGGGGCGGGCTCACGCCCTTCAGGTAGAAGGCCGCCATCGCCACCGGCGGGCTCAAGAAGGCCGTTTGCAGGTTCAGTGCCACCAGCAGCCCGAAGAACAGCGGGTCGACGCCAAAGTTGTCCAGCAGCGGGATGAAGATGGGCATGAAGATCACGATGATCTCGGTCCACTCCAGCGGCCAGCCCAGGATGAAGATGATCACCTGGCTGAGGATGAGGAACTCGGTCTTCGACAGGTTCATCGACATGACCCAGTTCTCGACCAGTTCCTGCCCGCCCAGCAGCGCAAAGGCGGCCGAGAAGATGGCGCTGCCCACGAACAGCCAGCACACCATGGCGCTGGTCTTGGCAGTGAGGAAGACACTCTCTTTCAGCACCGTGAGGTTGAACTGGCGGTAAGCCACGGCCAGCAGGAAGCCGCCCAAAGCGCCCACCGCTGCGGCCTCGGTGGGCGTGGCCAGGCCCATCACGATGCTGCCCAGCACTGAAATGATGAGCACCAGCAGCGGGAAGAAGCTGCTCAGCAGCATCTTGAAAATTTCCAGCCGCTGAAAGCTCAGCATTGCGTAGAAGCCCAGCAGCGCCAGCGCGCCGACGCCGGTGCCGATGTACCAACCCTGGGTAGCGGGCGTGCGCCCGGCTGGCGCGCTGGCCTCGGTGTCGGGGGGTGGTTCCCGCACGCCGCCTGCCGAGGCACTGCCGGCCTCTGTCGGCGCGGCGCCGTCGTCGGCACCGGGGGGCTCCTTCAGATCATCCGTGGCAGGCGGCTCCTTCAGGTCGCCTTCGGCAGGCGGCTCCTTCAGGTCGCCGGCATTGGCGGCGGGTGGCTCGGCCAGGCCACTTCCACTGCGGCGGCTTTCCTCCTCATCGGCACCCAGAGTCTGCAAACCACCGCCCGATTCGAGCGTGGCCGTGCTGCGTGCCAGGTCGGCGCGCTCGTCGGCGTTCAGCGGGCGGGTGTTGGAGCTCCAGCTCATGCCGGCCACTGCCAGGAAAAGCATCGCCGGCAGCAGCGCCACACCCAGCTGCTTGAGGATGTGGCCCAGCGGCACGTCGACGTTGCTCCGCCCCTTCAGTGCCAGCAATAGCGCCGGCAGTGCGGTGTTGCCGATTTGGGTGGCGATGGGCTCGGTCAGCGGCGGCAGCGGCACGAAACGTTCGGCGGCCGACAGCGGTGGCATCAGCGCCGGCTTCAGCTTGGCCAGGATGATGATGTACAGGACATACAGGCTGGTCAGCATCAGCCCGGGGAAGAATGCGCCGGCGTACAGCTGCACCACCGAGACGCCGGCCGTGGCGCCATAGACGATGAGCATCACGCTGGGCGGGATCAAGATGCCCAGGCAACCACCGGCGGTGATGGCGCCGGCCGAAACGCGCACGTCGTAGCCGCCGCGCAGCATCTGCGGGAAGGCCAGCAGCCCCATCAACGTGACCACCGCGCCGACGATGCCGGTGGCTGTGGCGAACACCGCGCAGGTGAAGAGCGTGGCCACGGCCAGGCTGCCCGGCACGCGCGACAACGCCAGATGCATGCTCTTGAAGAGCTTCTCGATCAGGTTCGCGCGTTCGACCAGGTAGCCCATGAACACGAACAGCGGGATCGAGATGAGCACATCATTGCCCATCACCTTGAAGGCGCTCTGCACCATCAGCGTGAGCGTCTTGCTGGTGTTTTCCTCGTAGGCGATCCAGGTGAAGATCATGCCCATGCCCATCAGCGTGAACGCCGTGGGAAAGCCCAGCATGATGGCCACCACCACCAGCGACAGCATCATCAGCCCGAGATGGCCGTTGGTCACCTTGTCGGCCGAGAGCAGCATCACCGTCGTGCCGGCGATGAGGAGCCCCATGAGGGCGAAGCCGAACCAGAGTTCCTTGCGAATCTTCACTTCGCCGCCCCTTGTTTGACGACGAACTTGTCGAGGCTGGCGATGTCTTCGTCTTTCACGTGCACCATGGCTTTCAGCTTGTCGACGTCAACCTCTTCGACGTCTGGTTCGCGCGAAGGCCAGACGCCGTTGCGCAGGCAGGCGATGCAGCGCACCATCTCGACGATGCCCTGCAGCAGCAACATGCCGCCGGCCAGCGGGATGGCGAACTTGAACGGGTACAGCGGCAGCGGCGTGGCGCTGAAGGTGCTTTCGCGGATGGCCAGCGATTCGTTGCCGAAGATCCAGCCCGCGTAGGTGAGCGCGACGACGCCCGGCATGAAAAACAGGAAATACAGCAGCAGGTCCAGCGCGGCTTGGGTTCGCGGGCGGAAGAAGCCGTAGAGCACGTCGCCGCGCACGTGGCCGTTCTTGCTCAGCGTGTAGGCGCCGGCCATCATGAACAGGGTGCCGTACATCATGATCTGGGCGTCCAGCGCCCAGTCATGCGGTTCGTTCAACACGTAGCGGGAGAAGACCTCCCAACTGATCATCAGCGTCAGCGCCACGATCAACCAGGCGAAAAGCTGGCCCAGCCAGGTGGACGTGCGGTCCACCAGCAACAGTAGGCGTTGCATTGCGGCAACCTCCGGGAGAGACAGACATCGGGCCGAGGAACGTGGCCCAGCAAAAAGGGCCACCGGCCGGTTTGGCAGCGGTGGCCCTGGAGGGGCGATGATAGAAAGATCAGGCCTTCTTGGCGGGGCGGAAGTAGTGGTTCCAGGCCATCTTGAAGTCGACCGAGTAGTCGTTCTGCCACTCGCCCGCGCGTTGTGCGTAGGCCTTCTGTGAATCGAGCACCTTCTTGAACAGCGGGTTCTCGCCGGCCTTGGCCGCAATCACCTTGTCCCAGGCTGCCAGCTGCGCGCGCAGGATGGCGTCAGGCGTCTTGTAGAAGTTGATCTTCGCGTTCTTCAGCTCGATGTAGTCCTGGCTGTTGCGCTGAATCGCCTTCCACGACATGTCGGCACTGGCGGCCTGCACGCTGTAGTCGATGACGGCCTTCAACTCGGCCGGCAGTGCGTCGTACTTGGTCTTGTTGAAGAGAATCTCGAACTGCTCTCCGCTCTGGTGGAAGCTTTGCAGCATGCAGTTCTTCACCACGTCGGGGAAGCCCAGCAGGCGGTCGGAGCTGGCGTTGTTGAACTCGGCAGCATCGATAAGGCCGCGGTCCAGTGCCGGCACGATTTCACCGCCCGGCAGCGGGTTCACCGCCATGCCCAGTTCCTTGAACACGTCGACCGCAAGGCCCACGGTGCGGAACTTCAGGCCCTTCAGGTCGGCCACGCTGCGTACCGGCTTCTTGAACCAGCCCAGCGGCTGCGTCGGCATGGGGCCGTACACGAAGGACACGACGTCGATGTTGAGGGACTTGTAGATTTCCTTCAGCATGGCTTCGCCGCCGCCGTAGTAGTGCCAGCTCAGCACCATGTTGGGGTCCATGCCATAGGCCGGGCCCGAGCCCCACAGCGCCAGCGCTGTGTTCTTGCCGTAGTGGTAAGCCAACACGCCGTGGCCGCCGTCGAGCGTGCCCTTGTTCACGGCGTCCAGCAGCTGGAAGGCCGGCACGACCGAGCCGGAAGGCAGCACTTCGATCTTCAGGCGGCTGCCCGCCATGTCGTTCACCTTCTTGGCGAAGTCGTTGGCGTACTCGTGGAAGATGTCCTTCGCAGGCCATGTGCTCTGGAATCGTAAGGCCACGGTCTGGGCCGACGACACCATGGGCGTGGCCAGTGCGCCAGCGCCTACGGCACCGGCTGCAGCGTTTTTCAGGAATCTGCGGCGGGGTGCCGGCTTGAGGGCTTCGGTCATTTATCTGTCTCCAATCAGAGGGGGATGCATTTTCGGGCGCAGTGTGGTAACCCGCACCTTGTCCTAATGTGCACCGTCACGGCGTTGTGTGACAAGTCGGTCTAACCCGGCCGGGCGCCGATCGAGGTTCAAGGTGTTTTGACTCGCGGGGCAGGAATCGGCCGCCGGCCTTCCACCTGCACCAGCAGGCGCACGCGGTTGCCCACCAGCGGCAAGCCGAAACTGGCCCCATATTCGCTGCGCAGCACTTCGCCTTCGAAATCGCCGCCGCACACCTCGGCCGGCAAGGCGGTGCTGTCGTCAAGACGGCAGGCGTAGCGCAGCGCAGTCAACTGCAAAGGCTGGCTCACGCCGCGCCAGGTGAATTCACCGCGCAGCGTCGCCACCCGGCCCTGGATGAAGGTGAATCGGGTGGCAACGAAATAGGCTTCGGGAAAGGCCTCGCTGGCCAGGAGGTCGTCTTGTCGCAGGCGGGCATCGAAGAAGCCGAGACCCGTGCTGACGGTGGCGGTGCGCACGGCCAGCCGCACATCACCGCTGCCTGCTGCGGCGTCGAGCAGCACGCTGCCGTTCACCGGCCCGATGCGCCCGCGGATGGTGCTGGTATTGAAGTGCAGCACCTCAAACTGCACCCAGCTGCGCTCCGGGTCCAGCACGTACTGCAGGGGCTGCGCCTGCGCCAGGCTGCTCCAGAGAAGTCCGAACAGCACGAACGGCAGCGAAAACGGCAGCGAAAACGGCATCTTCATGCCCCGATGCTGCCCCAGGCGAGCCAACACTGGTTTACTGCTTGATGGCTTCCACCTGCACCAGCAGGCGAATGCTGTCGGGAATGGCGGGCAGGCCGGAGGTGCTGCCCCACTGGCTGCGCTGGATGGTGACCTCGAAGTCACCGCCGCAGACCTCGCGCTTGAAGAACGGGTTGTCGTAGCAGTTGAAGCGGCTGGCCTGCAATTCCACCGGCTGCGTCTTGCCCAGCATCGTCAGCGTGCCCTGCACGGCGCTGACCTTGGTGCCGTCGAAGCTGAACCCGCTGGCCTGGAAGCGTGCGGTGGGGTGGGTGGTGACGTCGAAGAAGTCCTTGCCCTTCAGGTGATTGTCGAAGGGCGCCACGCCTGTCGTGATGCTGGCCATGTCGATGGTGATGTCGACCTTGCCGGTCTTGGCGGCGCGGTCGATCTCGACCTTGCCTTCCTTCTTGTCGAAGCGGCCACGGCTGGTGGAAGTGCCGAAGTGCAGCGCTTCCCAGGTCACGAAGGTGTGCGTGGGGTCCAGGGTGTAGGTAGCGGTCTGGGCGTGGGCGCTGCAAAAACTGGCCAGGCTGGCGGCGGCTACGGCAAGCGCGGCGAGGGCTGGGGCGAGGACGAACTTCTTCATGGGAACTCCGGAAAAGAATGGGTTGAGGTGAGGCAGGCGGGGAGGGAGCGGCGTGTTCACAGCGGCGCCAGACCGGTGAGCACGAGCTTGAAGCGGATCTGCACGTCGTCGGCCAGCAGCGAGGTGTCAGTCCACTCGCCGTCGCCTACCTTGAAGGCCAGCCGCTTGATGCTGAAGCTGCCGGTGGCCGTGCTGTTGGCGCCGGTCTGCGCCAGCTGCACGGGCACGACGACGTTCTGCGTCATGCCCTTGATGGTGAGCTTGCCCGCCACTTCAAACTTGCCGGCGCCGGCGCTCTTGATGGCCGTGCTTTGAAAGCCGGCCTGCGGGAACTTCGGCACATTCAGCCAGGTGGCCTTGGGCACTTCGGCGTCGAGTTCGGCACTGCCGAAGCGGGCGCTGCCGGTGTCGATGGTGAAAGCCACGCTGCCGCTCTCGGGCTTCTTCGGGTCGAGCATCACCTGGGCGCTGAACTTGCCGAACTTGCCTTCCACCGGCACACCCATCTGGCGCGTGGTGAAGGCTATTTCGCTGCCGGCGGCCTGCAGCACAGCGGGCGGTGTTTGGGCCCATGCGGGCGGCACGACGGCGCCGATGAAAGCCGCTGCCAGGGCCAGGCTGATCAGAAGACGGGAGGACATGGTCAATTCCTTGTGAAAGCAGGCCACATGCGGCGCAGCAGGCCGTCGCGGTCGATGAAATGGTGCTTAAGCGCGCCGGCCACGTGCAGCAACACCACGGCCGCCAGGCCCTTGGCCAGCCAGCCATGCCAGGGCTTCAACGCGTCGGCCAGTTCACGGCTGACGGGCACGAAATCGGGCAGTGGCAGCATGCCGAAGAGCACGACGGGAAAGCCCGCAGCCGAGCTGTAAGCCCAGCCCATCAGCGGCACGGCGAAGAACAGCGTATAGAGCGCGAGGTGCGCGGCATGCGCGGCACGTGCCTGCCAGGCGGGCATGGGCGCATCGGCCGGTGGCTGGTGTGTCAGGCGCCACAGCAGCCTCGCGGCCGACAGCGTCAGGATGATCACGCCGGCCCACTTGTGCCAGTTGTAGAGCTTCAGGCGCTGCGGTGAAAACGGCAGATCGACCATGTACAAGCCCACGCTGAAGCTGCCGACGATCAGCACCGCCAGCAGCCAGTGCAGGGCCATGGCGACGCCGGTGTAGCGGGCCGGGGTGGTGGTCGTGACATTCATCAAGGGCTGAAGTGTCTCGGCGGTGAGGCTCTGCGACATTCAAGCGCTTTGACGGCGTCAGACTGCTGGCGTGAACAGGGCGGCGGAGATGGACGCCACTTCTTCTGCGATCAACCAGCCGTGGCGGTGGCCGAAGTCGAGCGTCACCAGGGCTGCATCCACCGTCATGGCGCCGCTGGCGGCCAGCGCCATGGCGTCTGCCAGGGGCAGCAGTTGAAAGCCGGCCACCTCGCCGTCCTGGTTCTGCGGCAGCACGCCCTGCGGCAACGCCAGGTCGAAGGCATGCAGGTCTTCGAGTTGACGGCCTTCGGCCACGTCGCGGTGCAGGCGCAGCGGGCTCGCGGGCAAATGTGCAGACAAGCGCGCGGGCACGGCGGTCGCCATCAGCGCCGGGCTCAGACCGGCTTCTTCCCAGCCCTCGCGCTGCAGGGCCTCAAGCGGCGTCTGCCCGGCCGGCACGCCGCCGCCGATGAGGTTGTCGAAGAGCCCGGGGTCGGTGGCCTTGTCGGCGGCGCGCTGCGCGATCCACAGGTGCGTGGGCCGGCCGGCCGCATCGGCCTTGTCAGCAACATAGCCGTTGGCGTGGGCGCCCAAGGTCAATGAGCCCCAGAAGCGCGCTGCGGCGCGTTCCATCGTGGCCAGCACCTCGAAAGTTTGCGGGTCGAAGAGCGGAAAGGTTTCGTCGCGCCAGGCACGAATCAGGCCTTGGGCACGCAGCGCGGCGTGCATTTCCGCCAGTGCAGCATCGCGGTCGGTGGCAATGAGGGCAACGCCGCGCTCGCTGACTTCCAGCCATCTGGGCCAGGCGCCCAGTGCAGCCAGATGTGCAAGAGCCACCGTGCCCACAGCACGGCCGGCCACCCTGAAGGGCACACGAACGACAGTCGGCATCTCGCTCATGTCCAGCATCAGCCCGCCCAGCCCAGCCCAGCCCAACCCAGCCTAGCCCGGACTTCAGGCGCCAGGCAGCTCGGCGCCCAGCACCAGAACGTGGCCGCCGGGGGCTTGCAGCGTCATCTCGCGCAGACCCCAGGGCTTATCGGTGGGCGGGTGCAGCACCTGCGCGCCCTGGGCCAGCGCATGGGCATGCAGGCCGTCGATGTCGTGGCCCACATGCAGGCGTGTCTCGCCGCACGATTGAATGGGCTCGGCCTCGAGGGACAGGTGGATGTAGATCGGCTCGCCCCAGCCCTCGGCGCCCTGGCGGCCGGCCTTCACGCGGCCGTGCACGTGCGGCGCTTCGCCGTAGAGGAAGTCGACTTCGAAGCCCAGCACGCGCGCGAACCAGTCGGCAGCCGCGGCCACGTCGGGCACCGACAACACTGGCTGTGCGCCGTGAATCTGGTGGTGTTTGGCTAGCGTGTCCATGGCTTCACGCGGCTTGCTTCAGCT
>Ga0209490_10002558_pt1 | contig 17179 bp, 15 predicted proteins | sample MAT06_FD_187209 | JGI IMG/M metagenome (GOLD analysis project Ga0209490, IMG submission 187209) | Freshwater microbial communities from Lake Fryxell liftoff mats and glacier meltwater in Antarctica - MAT-06 (SPAdes) (version 2) | ecosystem: Environmental > Aquatic > Freshwater > Ice > Liftoff...
CTACTTTTCCCTCAATCATTGGTCTGTGGGTCAAACGCGTCGCGCACACCGTCGCCAATGATGTACAAACAAAGCACCGTCACCGAGATCAGCAGCCCAGGTAGGACGATTAAATGTCCCGCCGTGCGGAAATAGCTCTGACTGTCCGTAAGCATGTTCCCCCACGTCGGAGTCGGTGCTTGCACACCAAGATTTAAGAAGCTCAAAGTCGCCTCTGCCAGTATCACACCGCCCACACCTAGCGCCAGCGTAATCGCCAGAATCGAAATGAGGTTAGGGAAAACATGCGCGAACATGATTCGCCAGGGCGATGCCCCTAATGCTCGTGCCGCCGTGACATAATCAAGCTGGCGGATGACGAGGGTTTGTCCCCGCACGAGCCGCGCCGCACCCGTCCATCCGGTGATGGCAATTACAAGCACGAGGGATTGCGGGGATGGACGCAGTAGGGCAGAAACCGCGATCAGCAAATAAAGGGCGGGCAAAGAGTCCATTGTCGTGATAACCCAATTGGAAAAGTCATCAATGATGCCGCCAAAATAGCCCGTCGCCATGCCGACCACAACCCCGACGGCGAGTGTCGTCACTGCGCCGAAAAAGCCAATCGCCAACGAAATTTGTCCGCCAAAAAGCAAACGCCCCAGATGATCGCGTCCCAGATGATCTGTGCCGAAGAGATGCCCCGGCGCACCAATCCCTAAAAGCCGATTGCGCGGATCAGTCGCATTCGGATCGACCTTGAGGATTTGGCTGCAAATAAGGGGCGCTGCCAAAGACAAAATGACTAAGATCAGCAGCTGGTCTTGACCCGTTTTGCTGTAGGAGAAAGAAGAGACGCTTTCAAGATAAATAGTCGTTTAATTCATCTAAAAATTTCAAGAGAATCGATTGAATAATTTTGCAATGTTATGCCCGCTATCGGTATCATTCGCGTCAGATGGTTCAACGGAGGGTTTATTCCAAATTTTGGAGTATCGCCAACAGTTGATCGTGTGCTGTCGTCGTTTCGTCCGGGTCGAAATCATCGACAATGCAATCCACCAACCAGATCATCTGATACAACATCACGCGCACCTCATGATCGGCCTCTAACGGACGGATACTCGCATATCCGGCATAAAGCGGCGCACGACTGCCGGGGCAATCCGCCTCCCATTGATCGCGGCGGTTGAAGTCATGGGCGGCATCGCCGGAAAGCGCCCACTCAAAATCGAGGATGCCCGTGATTTCGCCGTCCTGCTGCAAAATATTCTCGAAGTGATAATCCCAATGCACCAGCCGCGCCGGAGCCACGCTGTCAAAAATCGGGCGATGCTGCTCGATGATCTTTTCCATCCGGTCAATGATGTCCGCCGCGATAACGCCTTCATCAGCAGCACCCCGGCAGTAGCGCCTAAATGTGTCCTGCACATAAGCGTACCAAGTCTCAAAAATACGTTCCGTGCCGTAAAGTTTGCCAAAAGTAGCAAACGTGATTCCGTGCATCAGCGCTAAACAGCGCCCCGCCTCATAAGCCGCCTTCTCGCGCTGATTGGGCGACAGGGTAGGCCATGCGTTGATTAAGGGCGAGCCTTCGATTTTCGTCATAATCAGATAATCGTGCGGCGCGATTGTCCGGCTGTCATCGACAACGATCACCTGCGGCGCGGGAATATTGGCCTGTCGCAGCGCATCATAGGCGCGTTTTTCGCCGTGAAAGCGCGATACGCCTTCGTTGATGATGCCGTCGAAGCGAATCACTAGCGCGTCATTTATCATAAATGCCGGATTATTTCTGCCGCGCCCCGCCCGTTCTATTTTGCGGACAGTGCCGAGTCCGTGCGCGTCAAAAATCACTTGTAAGGTTTGAGCGTCAAAATCAAATGTAGTGGTCATGAAATATTTGAAATCTCCGCCTCATGGGCGAGTTCAGGCTGCGGAGAACGCGCTTTAGTCAGTTTCTCCAGCGGATAAAGCGCCAGCAGAACGCCTAGCACAATCAACGCCCCGCCCATCCAGAGGCCCGTCGTCATGCCTTGATCGAGAAACACCGCCGCCAAAAATGCACCCACAAGTGGCTGCGCGAAGAAAAACAACGACGCAACCGACGCATCCACCAGCGCGAATGCCCGATTCCATAACCACATCGCCACTGCTGTCGAGATCACGCCCAGAAAAAGCACACCCGCGATGATACTAGCGTCAATCGTGCCGATGGGTCTATTCGGGAGTTCGACAATTGCCGCCGGAATGGTCAAAAACATCCCGCCCAAAAATGCGAAGAACGTCACGATTAGCGTGTCGGTTTTGGCACTTACCATGCGGACGAGGACGGAATATAAGCCCCACGTCACCGCTGCAATCGCCAGCGCGACATCGCCGCGAAATGTATCCGAGCCAAAATCAGCATTGGCTGGGTTCACAATGACCAACACGCCAATCGTCGCCAGACCGACGGCGAAAATCCGCTGCGCCGTTAATTTTTCACGCAATAAGAGTGCGGCGAAGATCAGGATGAAGGCCGGGGACGCACTCGTCACGAGCGAGCCGTTGACCGCCGTCGATAAATCTGTGCCGACGAATTGTGCGCCCACGCTGATCCCAAAGCCGATAAAACCGACCCCTAACAGGCGTAAAATAACGCCGCGATTTGGGAAACTTTGAGTAAAGTCAACACCGTTTGTAGGGGAGACTCGACGAGTCGCCCCTACCGAATGCTTGAGATAAAGCAGGCCGCCGAGGATGAGTGACCCCATCATCAGCCGGATCGTCAGGAGCGTAAACGGCGGAATCACCTTTAAAACACTATCGGAGACGACATACATCCCGCCCCAGATCGCCGCCGCTGTAATACCATAAATCGCGCCACGTAACATGCGTGTTTGCCATTCTGATTGCCTAAAGACTAGGCCTAAGTTTAGCAAACAAAACTTAAATCCCAACATGCCGCTTAGAAAAAGCAGAAGAGAAACAGATTGAACCACAGAGCGCACAGAGAACACAAAGATTTAAGTTCAAAATCTTGGTGTTCTTGGTGGCTTGGTGGTTAAAAGTTTTTCACTTATTGATCGAGGCTTACTTCTGCGGCCTTTGTGTTTCAAAAAAACGCCTTAAGCGAATGTAGTAGAAAAACAAATCGCCCCGACAGCCAAATAGTCGAGGCGATAAAGCATCTGATTTAATGAGTGCTGCTTAGCGTACTTCGGCAGCGCTGACTTTGTCTGCGATCATCTGGGCTTCTCGCACGACATCTTCTGGTTCAGGCGACCCAAGCATCCCGCCGATGCCAGAGGCCAATGCGCCCACCACCAAAATCGCAAAGATGATTCCTGCAACCCGCGCCACAGTATCCGCAAAATCCCCACTGACCTGACGGGCAGTTTCTTCAGCCTGTACCTTTACAGTATCAATTTGCTGTTCCCATTCAACAACTTGCAGGCGGATTTCTTCTTCAGGCCGTCCTGTTGCGGTGGCAATACTCGTAATAACGTCCTGCCGCGTCGCATCATCCGCATTCAGCCCCAAACGGAAAAGCTGCGTCAGCGCAAGATTCACTTGACGTTCTGCCGCGCTCATTTGGGCTTCAGTTTGTGTTGTGGAGGTCGTCGCTGCTGTTCCTGAAGTGGACGCTTCCGCATCAGGTGTGATAAAGAGTTGAGTCACTTGCTCACGTATCCCTTGCAGCGAAATGTCTTGTGCTTCTAATGAGTCGGCAATTTCCGGCGCGATGGCCCCAGCGCCTTGCCCCGCCAAATTTAAGCCCGTACCCAGTACATTGACTACACCACCCAGGATGTTACCTACAGTGGTCGTCAAGAGATATACAGAAAACAACACGACTACCGCCCACACAATCACGCCGTGAATAATGCCCTCATGATTGTCGATAGTACCCGCCATCCGTCCAGCGACATACCCGCCCAGAAAAAGCGAGATGAGTGCGCTTGCCGCCATCCACACCACCAACCCCACACCAAATTCAGGGATTGACGGCCCTTGGTTCGTCAGGGGTTCCACTGCCGTCGCACCCACACTCAGGCCAAGCGCGTTAAATGCCAATTGGATGACCAAGGCCACCACAACACCCGCTAGAATTGCACCCCAAGAAATCCGGCGAAAGAAAGGAATATTCGCCGCCATATTTTCCGCACCCGCATAAGTGGGTACCGCATTAATACGATCGATTGGTCGATTTGTTACGATTGCTGCCATTGTTGAGCCTCCCAGAAAGTCCAATACAAAAAATACATACAGAATGCAGCAGCCACAGCAGCGCTAACATGATAAAAGCGCTCATACAGCCATGACCGCCACATGCTTTTGCTATTTAGCTTCTCAGTTTTAATGTATTTCCTAACCTAACAAAAAATCCCAAAATCTAGCTAAATAAAAGCTAAAGGTCGCTTCTGCGGCGCAAAAGTTTTTAAAATAGAGCTTACGCACTTGACCAAGTTTTGTGGTAAAAGGTGTTAATTTTATAGTAATTTATATAGCTTAGTCAGAACAAAGCGTTTCGCTTACAACCCGCTTTAACTAAAAACTAATTACTGTGAACTGCGTAACTTCTATAAAGGCTTACGGTAAATTCGCTTTCGCCGTGTATTATTAAATGACGTTACGCAGACACTCAAATCACTTGACACTGGCAGTTCAAAACTGCCAGCTAAAGCGTTTGGAAACCCCTGAAGGGGTTAAGTAAAGATTCTTAACCTCTTTAAGGGTTTCCAAATTGCTCGGTAGCTCTGGGTTTTGAACCCGGAGCGGACGGCTGCGTAACGTCAGTTATCAAATGACGTAAATGACCACAGGAACTATTTATGCAAAACCAAGAATCGCGTTTTACCCGCCGCAAATTTCTTAAAGCCTTCGTGCAAACCACCACCGTTTTAACTGTTGGTACGGTGGGCAGCAGCTTATACGTCACCCAAATCGAGCCAAACACGCTCGATATTACCCGTCTCGATCTGCCCTTGCGCCATCTCCCCACCGTGTTCGATGGATTCACGCTTGCTCAAATCAGCGATTTGCATTTCGGCGAATGGATGACTTTAGGACGGATGCAAACGATTGTCGATAAAGTGAACGATTTAGGCGCGGATGCCGTCGTCATCACAGGTGATTTTGCAAGTATGCTGCCGCCGGGGACATTGGACGACGTTACAACCGCCTTGCGTGGCCTTTCCGCCCCACAAGGCATTTATGGCATTCTCGGCAATCATGACCATTGGACGGATGCCGCTTTAGTTTCCGGCGCAATTCGGGCGGCAGGCGTTCAATTGCTCATCAACGAACATATTGCCTTTGAGCGCGATGGTGAGCAATTATTTCTGGCGGGTGTAGATGATATTTGGGAAGAAAAGAACGATTTAAACGCAGCGCTAGAAGAAATTCCAGCCGATTCGTGCGTGGTCTTACTGGCACATGAGCCAGATTTCGCAGATGAAGCCGCCGCTACCGGACGAGTCGCCTTGCAGCTTTCTGGGCATAGTCACGGCGGACAAGTGCGGTTGCCGTTTCGGGGTGCGCTCATTCTGCCTTATTTAGGCCGGAAATATGACATGGGACAGTATGAAGTGGATGACATGACGCTTTACGTCAATCGCGGCGTGGGCATGATCGCGCCTTATGTGCGGATGGGGTGTGAGCCGGAAATCACATTAATCACACTGCAAACGGTGGAGACGACCTGATGGGGATTGGGCATTTTCTCGGCGGGATTGCCGCGCTCATTTATCATCCGCCGACGCAAACCTATCTGCTTTTGCAGCGTTCTTCGCGGCGTGATGCAGGCGGTGGCGAATGGGAATGCGTGACGGGGCGGGTGGATCAAGGCGAAAGTTTTGAAACCGCCGTCCGGCGTGAAGTGCGCGAAGAATTGGAGGTCGAGATGACGCTGGATTTCATCATCGGCACATCGCATTTTTATCGTGGCGCGGCGCTCGCCGAAAATGAACTTTTAGCGGTGCGCTATGCCTGTTCGATTATCGAGCGCGAGGCCATTATTGTGAGCGATGAACACGACACGCATCACTGGCTGACGGCAGATGAAGTGTACGCCTTTCTGCCGCCCGATCATTGGCTTGTCGCGTCGATTCAACGGGCGGAAGTCATGCGCCGCTTGCTGCCGCCCGAACTGCTGACACTTTATCACAATGAAGGGTTTAACCTCGACTTTTAATCACTCTGCCCACTGCCTAAATGTATAATCTCCAAAGGTGTTTGAATGTTTTGAACCACTTAAGCGCAGCGACAACAGCCGGAACACCAAGCATTTGAACTTAAATCTCTGTGTTCTTTGTGCGCTCTGTGGTTAAATCTTTTTCCAATTTTTTTCGAGACTCTACATTTCTAATCAGACGCATACTTCTAAAATAGTGACGAGATCGTCACAAATAAGACCTTATTCGCACAATTTGAGTCACAGCAATGTGTTATGGTGCACACAGGAATGTTGATCTTATTAGGACTTTCGCTCACGCATTTACCCCACCCCTAAATCCCCTCCCCATTGCATGGAGAGGGGACTTCAAGATGCGTTTTTCTCCCCCTCTCCAATACTTGGAGAGGGGGCCGGGGGGTGAGGTAAGCGAAAGTCCTGCTTATGTTGAGGCAAAAGGCGGCTTGATGAAACCACAATCTTCTAACTTATCGATCTGTTTGGGTTTACTCGTACTTTTGACTGGTTTTCAGTGTAATTTGTTCACCTCCCTTTTCGGAAGGACAGCCGAAGATGCGGCAACCATCAATTCGGTTGAAACCATCATCGCAGATATGACACAACCGCATGAAGGCAGGCCGCATGGTGTTCCCGAAAGCTATGATTGGTCACAACAGCCACGACTAGGCATGGGCAATGAAGCCGGCGAATTTACGGCGCTCACAGCTTGGGGGCAAGTCTACGAAGATGCCGCTGGCAACCCAGCAACCAACACTCGTGTGCAAATCCGAGATATACGCGCTTACTTCTTAAGCCGGACAGATGGTGCATGGCATTTGCTTCAGCAGTCGCAAGCAGTGGAGGGAGGCGCTTATGTAGAAGATTTTGTTGATGACTTAAGTACCGATGCCGATATGCGTCAGGAAGCCGATGGCAGCATCTCTATCACAGCCGGGGATGGTTTTAATTTTCATTTTTGGCCTTCTTCGGGACGCGCTGCGATAAATCCTGAAGATATTGCTGGCATCTTTACAACGGTACAGGCGAGGTTAATTGTGGATAATCCTGCTTTACCCGACGACCGCGCTCAGGCACGTTATTTGCTCAGTATGGGCGCGGATTATTGGCGTGATTTGACCGCAGAGTGGGATGGCTTCCGCACCAATGGCGATGTGGCGATTGGCCGGTTTAAATATGTTACGGTGGAATGGCAGGCGTTCAACATGACCTCGCTTTCGGCAGAAATGATCCGTCAAAATCCTCCACCGCAGCGCTGATTGCGACAATCGGATATACATCCTCTTTGCATCTGTGTAAAATGGGTGGTTACACAAGGAAACCACCCCATGACCACCAATCCCAAGAATCTGCTCGACCAATTTGAAATTGATCCTAAGAAAAGTTTAGGCCAAAACTTTTTACATGACCCCAACGCGCTGGAAAAAATTGTCAACAGTGCTGAATTAAGGCCGACTGAAACCGCCGTCGAGATCGGCCCCGGCACAGGCACACTCACGCAAGTGTTGGCGGAACAAGCCCTGCGCGTCTTCACCATCGAGATTGATGAACGGATGCGCCCCATCCTGAGTCGCCAGTTGGCTGGCTATCCCAACGTCACCCTCATTTACGACGATGTGCTTAAGGTCAACATCCCCGAAGTCATCGGCTATCAGCCCTTTGTTGTGGTCGCCAATGTGCCGTATTACATCACCAGCGCCATCATCCGGCAAATCTTGGAACACAAGCATCGTCCGCGCCGCGCCGTGCTGACCGTTCAACAAGAACTTGCCGAGCGCATGACGGCGAAAACAGGCGATTTGAGTCTCTTGGCGGTCAGTGTGCAGTTTTATGGCAAGCCGCAGATCGTCATGAAGCTGAATCCGGCCGTATTCTGGCCTCGTCCTGAAGTCGAAAGCGCAGTCGTCAGGATCGACACATACGACACGCCGCCTGTGGATGTTCCTGACGATAAGACTTTTTTCCGCGTCGTCCGCGCCGGATTTAGTCAGAAGCGTAAACAGCTCAGAAATTCTATCGGCAGCGGTTTGGCGATCAAAGCCGAGATTGCCGGGGAACTGCTGGAGCAGGCTGGAATCGACCCGCGCCGCCGAGCCGAAACACTTTCGCTGGAAGAATGGGCGGCACTCACGCGGATTTATGCAACCAGCGCAACCTAAAACACATGAATCGCGTAATAGAGTTAGGACTTTCGCTTACCTCACCCCCCGGCTCCCTCTCCAATACTTGGAGAGGGGGAGAAAAACGCATCTTGAAGTCCCCTCTCCATGTAATGGGGAGGGGATTTAGGGGTGGGGTAAATGCGTGAGCGAAAGTCCTAAGAGTTTTAGGACAAACACATAAAATCCGGCATAAATGCGGTAAAATTCTCTTTAGAGACATAAAAAATAAGGAGTCATCGGTCAGGACATCTGAGCTGCTGACAACAGATGACTTAAAATCGGGGCTATTATGATCCGTTACAATCGCCACAATACAATCTGGCTGACTATCTTGGGTGCGCTCATCGGCGTGGTGCTGCTGGCGGGGGCGGCGACACCTATCGTGCAGTTGACTCTGATTGCGTTATTCGCCTTCGCCGTTGGTGGGTCATTTATTGATCTCTCGCAGCAGCAAAAATTAATCGATAACCTGCAACAACGCTCGCCGCTTAATCGCGTGAAGATGAGTCCACAAGCGCGGGAGGCCGTCGCCCGTGCCAGCAATCGCGGCGGACATCTGCCGATGGCGCTCACACTCGCGGATGTCGGCATTATTGCGTCGCAATCGGGCAGTGATGGCCTCGTCATGCGCCGGACGCGAACCATCTCCAAAGATGATGATGGCGCACGACCTTTCATCACGCTCAACGTCAATTCGATGGAAGCAGATCGCAACGCCAATGTCCGGTTTGAGATCATCGACCAGAACGGGCGCGAGGTCTACATTCACGAAATGAAGGTGTATTTGCGCGAGGGCGAAATGAACATCCTCGCCGACCATCATTTGCCGCTGCTCAAAAATCCGCAGATCGAAGGTATGGGTGATTGGGATTTGCGCGTGTATCTGGATGGCAGTTTAGCGGGTGTGCATAATTTTACCCTCTCGCCCTCGACAGAAGATCGCCGCCGCCGTTTAGGAGGGAACACGTCCCAATACTACGTCACTGAATCCGAGCGCGAGGCCGAGCCGGAAGACCTGCCCACCAGCCTAGAAGACCTGCTCCGTAACCAAAGCCGGAGCAGCAACGGGCGTTAGGAAAAATCATGCCACAAAACTTCTCTCCAAGAGATACGGTCCTCGCCGTCGTGCTGGGCTTTTTACTGCTGGCAGGGCTGATTCAAGGACAGGCCGGTATTATCCTGCTGCTTGCCCTCATCGCCGGGGTCTATTTTTTTCGCAATCAAATAGATTTTGGCGGCAGCAGCACAAATGAAGTCGATGCACCCGTTGTCATCCGCCGCGAATCACCGCTGGAAGCGCAGACCGAAAATCAGGTTTATAAACACGCGCTGGAGGCTGTGCGCCGTGTGGGATTAGAACCTAATCGGATGCAGGTGCTTCCCGTTGATATTGGGCTGCTCTCGTTTCATGATGATCGAAATCCCGTGATTCATCGCCTACAAGCGGTTGAAGACAATGCCGATTACGTCCAACCGTATGTGCAGCTTCGTGTTCCCGTTACGGCAAGGGGCAAAATCCGCTTTGAAGTAACCGATAAAGACGGCAAGCTGCTCTACGTTTATGAGGATAACTATCAACTCAAGCGTGGACGTAATTTAATCGTCCCCACGACCCGCCTGCCTATTCATGACCAGCATCCCACCGAAGGCCGCTGGCAGGTGCGCGTGTATGCGGATGGGACGTTGATCGCCAATCACCTTTTCGGCTGGGCAGCGACAGAAGATGAAGCGGTGCGGCCTCCGGTTGAAGAAGACGGCGAAATCAGCAGTGAGATGCGCGAACTCTTGGCGGAAAATCGCTTGCAGCGCATGAGCCTCGATGAACTGCTCGCGCCCCAGGACGATGAAGAAGACAGCGCAGGGCAGCAGCGCCGTTGATGACAGTTACGCAGGAGTGGTTAGTTCAGGTTTAGCTAACTCACCTTATGCCGGTAGTGGCCTTTTGTAGGGGCGACTCGGCGAGTCGCCCCATACGCACCAAGTTAAGGAAAAATTTGGCGCTTACCAACCCCTACGCTTTAATTTTTAAATATGCGAACTGTAGGGACGCGATATATCGCGTCCGCAGCACAAATTAAAACGGACATCATATATGCAGGACTTTCGCTTACCTCACCCCCCGGCCCCCTCTCCAATACTTGGAGAGGGGGAGAAAAACGCATCTTGAAGTCCCCTCTCCATGCAATGGGGAGGGGATTTAGGGGTGGGGTAAATGCGTGAGCGAAAGTCCTAATATGATGTCCCTACACGCGGTGTTCTCTATCATTTTGTTAAAGCATATTACAGTTTCCGAAGGGTTGATGAGCCTAAAGTTTTTAATCCCAAGTGATGCTAAAAGGTTTAATTTGGTACACATGGGGCGACTCGCCGAGTCGCCCCTACTGTTTAAGTGCATAACCTCAGTATCTAATTGTCAGAAATTCCTCAAAATTTGGATAAACTGAGCATGACCTAAAGACACAACCGCTTGTTAAGATGTTGCAATCGCATCTTTTCAGAATTTCGCTTTGCCAAAAACAAGTTTTGGGTTAGAATTTAGTGGATAATTCATTAGTTACAATTTACTATTGACAATTACGAACTCGCCAGCGATTTACCATCGCGCCCATCACATTAAGATAGAACTTACAAAGGTGCAACATCATGAAACGGAGCGATGTCGGCGTTTTTATCAGTTACAGTCATGAAGATCGGTTCGCGGCGGATTTGCTGGCGCAAAAAGTCCGCGATATGGGTTATTTACCTTGGATTGATTTCGCCGGAATGCGCGGGGGCGAAGAATGGAAAAAATCCATCGACCTCGCGCTGATGCAATCGGCAGCCGTCATCGTCTTGCTTACCCCCGAAGCCGTTAAATCTCATTGGGTGCAGTATGAGATTAAACGAGCGCTGGAAAATCACTACACTGTTATCCCTCTGATGATTCGCACTTGCACCCTGCCTGACTTTTTACACCAGCTTCATTACATTGATTTCCGCCAAAGCACCGATCACGGCTACCGCGAACTTTCGCAAGCCCTCATTCAAGCTGTCCTTCATCATGGCGAAAAACAATATTCCGCGCAACCTTCCGGCGGCGGGGGTGGCGCGGCTTCTACTACGCCTGCGACCAAAGAGCCAGAAGAAACGGCGGAAGTCCCCAAAACGCGCATCAGCAACAAGCCGTTGGCGCTGGTGATCGAAGATGCGGAAAGTTTTCAACATCTGCTGCGCGATATTTTGGTGGGTGAAGGGCTGGAAGTGCATACCGCCTCTACCCGTAATGAAGCCACTTCCGCCATTTGCAGCCATAAGTATGACTTTATCACGCTCGATATGCAGCTTGGGCCGCTTGGCCCTAATGAGGTTGAAGGGCAAGAGGGCATCGTCCTATTAGAACTGATGAAGCGTTACCAGCTTAATGTCCCTGTGATTATGATTACCAGCTTGGATTGGGACAAAAACGACACCCGCGAGTTTTTCGTCGTCAATGGCATTAAAGATATGCTGGATAAGCCGATCAAGCCCGAAAGCCTCATCCGCCTCGTGAACCAATATATCCCCAGCCTGCACGGAGCGAAGTAAGCATGGTCAACAGCGACACTAAGGTTAAAATCCTCGTTATTGACGATCACGCGGTTGAACTCGGATATAAGCAGATGCTGTCGATGTTGGGGGCGGAAGTCGAAATCGAGGCTAGTGGACATCGTGGCGTACAACGCGCTTCTCGCTTTCAGCCGGACATTATTCTGCTGGATTACAACATGCCCGGCTTGAACGGATTAGAAGTGGCGCAGCGACTGCGTGGTAAGCAGCAAACTGCTCATATTCCCATCATCATGATTACGATGCACGATGAACCGGAATATTTTAAGCAAGCCGCAGATTCGGGGATTAAAGGGTTTATGAGCAAGCCGATTGACCCAGAATTGCTCAAAACGTTAGTCTATAAAGTGACAGGCAAAACACTTAAATCTGATTTCGATAATAAACCGATCACGCAGCCTCTTATCGGTATCTTATACAACCGAGAACCTGCCCAAATTATGCCCGATTTGGTACACCTCGCTAAAGATGAATGGCCTAAGCTGCTGCTGACCGAACTCCGTAACCCGGATATTCGGGTGCGGGGACGCGCTGTAATCGCCCTCGCCGCATGGCAAAAAGAAGACATCTCGCTTTATAACATTACCGATGGGCAGTATACCTTTTGGAAGCACGTCCGCCACAGCCTTGCCAGCAGCAAAACTATGGAGGCGGAAACACGTTGGGGTAGGCTGTCGCCCATCGCTTTTGCGCTGATGCACCCACCAGAAAAAGCCACGCCGATGCTGCAAGAGTGTGCCAAAATTGCTTATTGGGAATGTCGTAGTTGGGCGCTGCGAATTCTGCACACGAACCGCGAAATGGTCACAATTGATCTGGCGGCCTCCGCTATACTCGATGACAGCGGTGAAGTCCGCACAATGGCGGCAATGGTGCTGGCAGAAATGGGGACGACGCGCCATATTCCGCTGCTGGCGCAAGCGATGAGCGACACCGAACCTGGTGTGCGCGAACATGCCGCCGCTGCTTTAGCCCGAATCGGCGGCGAATTGAGCATCAACGTCCTCGCAACCGTTTTACTCAAAAATCGGGCGGGGGCTGCCGAAGCCGCTGCTAATGGGCTGGCGCTCATGGCGACAGAAGAGGCCGTTGATGCCCTGATCGAAGCCATCAATCAGCGGAATGAGCCGGCTGTTTTGCAGCAGATCGCCCACGCACTCGGCAAAATACAACGTGAACGCGGCTATAAAGTGCTGCAAGCCTTAGCACAACATCCCGACGAAACCGTCCGCCAAGCCGCGATGGTCTATCTAGCAGGGACGTAACAAGCCTAATTTTTGACCACCGATATTCGTCGGACGATGCACGTATCGCCCGAATAAGGACAAAAAAATCGCTTAAAGTGCCTTCTGCATAATTTCCGTCAGTTCGTGCGGCGTCAGCACAATTGGATTGCCCTTCATACTGCTGGCATTAGCGGATTTTTCTACAATTGCAGGAATATCAGCGGCGGTGATGCTATATTTCCCTAGCGGCGGAATTTTGAGCATCAGGCATGTCTCGATCACCCACGCCACGCCCGCTGCCGCATCGGTACGCCCAGTTAAAAGCTGTCCGATTTCGACATAGCGCCGCAGTGCCTCACTATGATGATCGCGTTCTCGCAGCGCTCGTAAATTCACTTCCATCACATAAGGCAGCAAAGCCGCGCAGACCGCCCCATGCGGCGCATCGAACATCCCGCCGATCACACCTGCAAACCCATGTACCGCGCCGAGTTTGGCATTCGCCAGCGCCATCCCGCCTAGCAGACTCGCCAGCGCCATGTCTTCACGAGCGGCAAAATTTTCTGTGCCGGACTGAACCACCAGTCGCAGCGCCCGTCCCGCCCGTAAAATGCCTTCCCGACAAAGCGCGTCGGTGATGGGATTGGCTTTGTTGCTGACAAACGGCTCGATCACCTGCGTCAGCGCATCCATGCCCGTACTCGCGGTAATTTCGGCGGGTAGATCATACGTCAATTCTGGGTCAACCAATGCCAAACGCGGCAGCATCATCGGACTGCGTAAACTGACCTTCACTTTATGCTCAGGCGAACTCAGCACAGCGTTAGCCGTCACTTCCGAGCCTGTCCCGGCGGTAGTCGGGATGGCGATCATGGGCAGCGGCAGATTTTTTAGCGGCAGCCCTTTGCCGATCACTTCCAGATAATCCAGCGGTTCGCCCTCATTCGTGGCGAGAATGGCGATGGCCTTGCCGGAATCCAGCACACTCCCGCCGCCAAACGCGATCACCAGATCACAGCCCGACTCCCGCGCCAACGTGACTCCGGCCTGCGCGGTGGCGATTTGTGGCTCGCCGGAAACTGAAAAAATCACGCTTTCGATCCCGTGAATGGTCAAATTCTGGATCAGCGTCCGCGCCCGTTCAGGATTGTGTCCCATCACCAACAGCGCTTTCTTGCCCATTGGTGCGGCATAATTGTCAATTTCGCGCAGTTTCCCCGCCCCGAAGATAATTTTTGTCGCCGTCGCAAATTCAAAATTCATCGATTCAGCCTTTAGCTTTTCGTAATTAGCGATTAGTGGTTAGCGCTTAGCAATAAGCCCTTGTTACGGCAGACTCTCGAAAGATGTTTGAATTTTTTTGAACCACCAAGCCACCAAGAACACCAAGATTTTAAACTTAGCCCTCTGTGTTCTTTCTGCTCTCTGTGGTTAATCGATTTCCGTTTACTTTCCAGAATCCACAGACGTACCGCGCTGAAAATGCTCCAATTTCTTTGCGAAACTTAGCGTTCTTTGCACCTTTGCGTCTAATCTTCTTGTGGTTCTAAATGTTTTTGACGTAATGATCCAGTCCAATCATGCCAATTACCGTCCTCTGTGCGCTATAATGATTTTATTCCGATAAGCTAAGTTTAGCCAAACGCTGTCCAAGCAAAGAAACGAGTTTTCATCATGAACGAAGCCATTGAAGCCGCCCGCGCCCACATCGCCCATATCGGGGCGCTCATGTTTGATCGTCAGCTTACCGATGTCGCGGGAGGCAATATCAGCGTCCGTGTGGATGATGTCGTCTGTATGTCGCCCTCGTTTTCCGGCGGCATCCATCACTGGAATCTTAAGCCGCAAGATGTGCTGGTTGTGTCCAAAGACGGCACAATTTTAGAAGGAACAGGCAAGCTCTCGCGGGAATCGCGGGTGCATCTGGGTCTTCATGCTGAATTTGGCGAACACGGCAAGGCCGTCATCCATGCTCATGCGCGGAATGTGTTGGTCTTCGCGGTGATGAATCGCCCGATTCCGGCGGTGATGGAAGCCACACTCAAATTTGGGGATATTCCGGTAGTAGCTTTCGCGCCTTCGCATACGCCCGAACTAGCGGAAAATATCGCGGGGGCGATTCGTGGGAATGAAGCCCGTATTCGCAAACATGCCGCCGCCGCCATCGCACCCTGGCATGGGTTGTTCGTGATGGGAAAGGATTTAAACGCCGCCTTTGATGCAGTTGAACGCATTGATACAAATGCCTACTGCATCCTCATGGGGCAGATGCTTAATATGCCGGACGCAATCGCTGCCAAACAAGCTGAACTCGTCAAGGCTGCCGCCGCCTTCGGCAAAGAATAAAAGAGTTCAAAGGGCGTGAGACGAATCACGCCCTGTTAAATTATTTCGCAACCTCGCCCTCGGCAGCAAGCTCTTCTTCTGAATTTTCGCCGTTGTCCTTTTCATTACTTCTCAGGCTGCGGCTGTCCTTAAAGGCCTGCTCCACCGACTGCTGCATCATCCGTACCTGTTTTTCCCATTCGGTACGTTCTTGCTCAAAAATAAACTCCATATCCATGACGAGCTTATTTCGATGCTTAGGTTGGGCTTGTAATTCCGGCGGCAAAATTTCCCACTCGCGCAGACGCAGTTGTAGGTCGCTGGCAGCTTTATGGAAAATACCATAAGTCGCGCCGGTGGTCTGCACGTTGCTCCATAAAGTCAGCGCCACACCTGCCCCCGTCGTGATGGCGACAATCGGCGCAAATGGTGGATACAACCCCACCAAAGCCGATCCCATCCCCGCCAGAATCAGCACACGAACACTTGTGTGTCGCTTGCGTAGATAATCCTGTTCAATCCGCTCGACATACCATTTGATCTGCGGTTTGATGCGCCATTCCAAATAGTCTTCCACGCGCAGCGTACCGAGTCCGGGGTCGTCATTGCTGGTGCCGGGGCTTTCATAAGCGCGAATTTTAATCTCATCTTTGATCTCAACTTTCTCCCGCGCCCGCATGTACGGCACAAAATCGGAGGATGAAATCCGTTGATAGGCTTTTTTCACCGCGTCCATGAGTAAAGCCTGTTTTTCGGCTTTTGATTTGTCGGCATAATCGCCTGTTCCGGTACGATACAAATAAATCTGCGAGCGAATCATCTCCGCACCCACGCGATATTCAATCCAAGCCGTATTACGGGCATACTCGCCTGCATAATTCATCAGCGCGACGCTGACAATAGGCATAATCACCAGCGCGATTCGCATCACTTCTAAGATGCTATTCGCTTGATACGACACAAGGACTGCCGCCGCCGTCGCCGCGACTGTCGCGCCCAAGGTCATCCAGATCGCCCATTTGCGGATGAAGCGATAACTTTTCTTTTGATCGGTGGATACAAAGTCGTAATCCAGCAAGCCTTCCCATGCCGCCAGCAGCGCAAGATCATCATCTTTTTTGATGGAACCAACAGAGCTATTTTGTGGTGTGTCACTTTCAATAAAATGTTTCGTAATCTCATTGTTAGTCTTTTGGGGCGTAATGGGCGTGATTGTAGGCTCTTCTAATGAGCCGGCCTCTGAGGTGAGTGTTCCATTTGGGGCTACCATAAGTTGTATCCTCATCACTGGTTTAATGAAGCGGCATTTTAGGTATTGTACAGTGACATACTCCCCATGCCTAAAGGCAGGGGCTTCTGCCGTGAACGCCGGATGCCGTGCTTGACGCAGGGACTTCCACCGACTGAGACAGTATGAGGCGATGCCCCGCCTCAAGAATGTTGATCGCCGCGTTGTGATCTCGATCTAATACTAGACTGCAACGCTCACAGCAAAAGGTGCGGTCTTGCAGTTCTAGCTTTTGACAATGACCACAGCTTGAACATTTCTGCGTTGTCCGTTCCCAACGGTCAATGATGACGACCCGCTTGCCGCGCTTTATCGCTACCCACTGCGCGATCTTGATGAACTGTGCGAAACTCAGATCGCTGATTTTTTTACCCCACAACCGCTTCATGCCGTCCATGTTGAGGTCTTCAAACACCACAACAGCGTAGTGGTCAAACAG
>Ga0209490_10002560_pt1 | contig 17177 bp, 13 predicted proteins | sample MAT06_FD_187209 | JGI IMG/M metagenome (GOLD analysis project Ga0209490, IMG submission 187209) | Freshwater microbial communities from Lake Fryxell liftoff mats and glacier meltwater in Antarctica - MAT-06 (SPAdes) (version 2) | ecosystem: Environmental > Aquatic > Freshwater > Ice > Liftoff...
CGCCACCGAGGCCTTGCAGGCGCTGGGCTTCAAGGTGCGCGAGGCGCCGAACCTGCGCGCGCGCTACGGCCACTTTGCCGGCACCGACGCGCAGCGCGCTGCCGACGTGAACGCGATGTTTGCCGACCCTGCCGTGCACGGCATCCTGGCCATGACCGGCGGTTCGGGCGGCAACCGCATGCTGCCGCTGGTGGACTACGCGGCGATTCGCCGTACGCCGAAGTTCCTGGGCGGCTTCAGCGATCTCACCGCACTCATCAACGCCGTGCAAGTGCAGACCGGCCTCGTCACCTTTCACTGCCCCATGGCTGCAAGCGAGTGGAACGAGTTCAGCGTGCAATGGCTGCGCAGCGCGGTGATGGACGCGCGGGCCGTGACCCTGGCCAACCCGACAGACCGTGAAGACAACCTGGTGACGCGCAGCGGGCGCACCGCCACGCTGCGCGGCGGCAAGGCGCGCGGGCCCTTGGTGGGCGGCAACCTGGCGGTGTTGGCGGCCATGGCCGGCTCGGCCTACTGGCCGCGCTTCGACGGCGCCATCCTGTTCCTGGAAGACGTCAACGAATACATCTACCGCGTCGACCGCATGCTCAGCACACTCAAACTGAGTGGTGCGCTCGACCGCGTCGCCGGCGTGGTGCTGGGCGGCTTCACCAATTGCGGCCCGGGCGATGGCAACTACGGCACGCTGACGCTCGATGAAGTCTTCGACGACTACTTCAAGCCGCTGAACGTGCCCGTCTACAGCGGCGCGCTCTTCGGCCACATCAAGCGCAAGTTCACGCTGCCGGTGGGGCTGCAGGTGGAGATCGACGCCGACGCCGGCACGCTGCGCTACTTGCAGCCGGCAGTGGTTTAGAGCAGGTCCTGCGTCTCCGGGTGGCGCCGCATATAGGCCGCCACGTAGCTGCACGCCGGCTGCACCTTCAGGCCTTCGCTGCGCGCCCAGGCCAGCGCCGCGGCCACCAGCGCAGCGGCGATGCCGCGGCCTTCCAGCGCCGCCGGCACTTCGGTGTGCGGCAGTACCAGCACGTTGCCCTCGCGGCAGTAGCTGCACAGCGCGAGACCCTGCGGCGTGAACACCACAAACCGCTGCGATTCGGCCTGGTGTTGCACCTCAGGCGCCGAATCAGGTCTTGAAGTGGGGTTCATGCATTCGATTTTTGCAGTGCGGCCGCGCGCAGTCCTCAGGGCTTCTTGACGAAGAGCCCGGCCAGCCAGCTTTTGAACACGGTCCACATCAGGGCCAGGGCATTCAGCTCCTTGGCTGGCGCTGGCGCTGGTGCTGCCGGCGGCCGCGGCGCCTGAACCTGGGCTGCAGCGGGCGCCGCATCAGCTGCAGCGGGCGCCGCATCAGCAGCGGCCAGTGCAGCCACTGCAATGGGTTCGTCCAGCGGCACGGCCGCTGCCGCCGCGCTGAAGTTGTTGGCGAACTGCGCCAGCATGGCATCGCTCACCGGCACCAGCAGCCGGCTGCCGAACTGCGCCAGCTTGCCGCTGACGGTGATGGTGGCCTGCCCCAGCAGCACGGTGGTGCCGGGGGCTTCGCCGTCTTCCAGGCGCGCCGTCAGCTGCATCGACGCCGATGAGCCCGCCTTGTCGGCGCCTTTGCCCAGCATCTTCAGTTCACGCGTGGCCTCGTCCAGGCCCTGCATCTCGATGTCGCCGCCGAAGCTCATCACGGCAGGGCCGATCTTGCTTTTGACGGTGCCCTTGTAGTGCGTGGCGTCCACCTGCTCGGTGATGGCTGCGCCGGGCATGCACGCTGCGATGGCGTGGATGTCGCTGAGCACGGCCCAGGCTTGGGCCGGGGTCGCCGCGACGGGGTAACGCTTGTCGAGCTTGACTTCCATGATCTTGGGCAAAGCAGGCGGAGACGGCCGCGATTGTCTCAGGCAGTCTCAGGCAGGGCGTGCAGGCTCGGGCGTGGGGTTGGATGCCGGTGCCAGTGCCGGTGCCGGTGCCGCGCACCAGCGGCACAGCGTGGCGCGCAGGCGGTCTGCGTCGATGGGTTTGGTGAGGAAGTCGTCCATGCCTGCGCGCAGGGCCTCGTCGCGCTCGGTCACCAGGGCCGCTGCGGTCAAAGCAATGATGGGCAGCCGGTGGCCGGCGGCGCGCAGCGCGCGTGTCGCCTCGTGGCCGCTCATGCGCGGCATCTGCACGTCCATCAACACCGCGTCGAAGGGCCGGCCCTGGGCAGACGCCGCCGCCACGGCAGCGATCGCCTCCTGGCCGTCGCAGGCTTGCGCCACCTGCAGGCCCCAGGCCTCGAGCAGCGCCACCGCAATCATCATGTTCACGGCGTTGTCTTCGGCCATCAGCACGCGCAGGCCTTGCAGGCGGGTGGCCGTGTCGCTGCCGTTTGCGGCCGGCTCGGCCCGCGCTGGTTGCGGCTGGGGCTCTTCGGCCATCGGCAGGGGTATCTCGGCCCAGAAGGTGCTGCCGGCACCGGGCTGGCTGTCCATGCCGACGCGGCCGCCCATCAGCGTGGCCAGCTCGCGGCAGATGGACAGCCCCAGACCGGTGCCGCCGTAGCGCCGTGTCGTGCTCTGGTCGGCCTGGGTGAAAGGCTCGAAGAGCCGGGCCTGCACCTCGGGCTCGATGCCGGGGCCGCTGTCCTGCACCTCGAAACGCACCAGATCGCCCGCGCGCTGGCTGTCGGGGACTGCCAGGTCCACGGCCACGGGCAATGGCCGGCGCTGGGCGCGCAGCACCACCTTGCCCTTGGCGGTGAACTTCAGCGCGTTGGTCAGGAAGTTGCTGAGCACCTGGCGCAGGCGCAACGCGTCGCCTTGCACGCGGCCCAGCGGTGCGGCCTGCAGATCGAGCGCCAGGCCGCGGGCGTCGGCCAGCGTGGCGTAGTTGCGCTGCAAGGTCTGCAGCAGCGCGCCGAGGTCGAACTGCCCGGCCTCGATCTGCAGCTTGCCCGCCTCGATCTTCGAGAGGTCGAGGATGTCGCTGATGATGTCGGCCAGCGACTGCGTGCTCTCGACGATCTGGTCGAGGTACTGGCGCCGGCGCGCTTCGTCGGTGCGCTCGTCGCGCGCCAGCCGAGCCAGCCCGATCATGCCGTTCAACGGCGTGCGCAACTCGTGGCTGGTGTTGGCCAGGAAGGCGCTCTTGGCGCGGTTGGCAGCCTCGGCGGCGTCGCGCGCTTGTGCCAGTGCCTGCCCGGCCGCGTGGCGCTCGGTGATGTCTTCCATGATCCACACCGTGCCGCCTTCGGTCGGGCGCACGGGGTCGATGGCGCGGCCGCGCACGAGTGCCAGGAAGGTCGTGCCGTCCTTGCGCTGCGCCATGCATTGCTGCTGCACCATTTCGCCGCGCGCCAGCGGCGGGCCGATCTCGCGGCCCAGTTGCTCGTACGCGGCCTGGCCCGGCCAGACCTCGGCCCCCAGGCGGCCCAGCAGTTCTCCGGGGCCCCAGCCGTAAAGCTGCTCGAAGTGGCGGTTGGCCAGCGTGAAGACACGGTTGCGCGTGACAGCGATGCCGATGGAAGCGTTGGCCAGGATGGCCTCGCGTTCCAGGCGCTGGCGCTCACGGTCGCTGACATCGCGCGACGTCATCACGAGGTAGTCGCGCCGCTCGTTGGTGAAGCGTGCCGCCGAAACCACCATCGGCAGTTCGCGCCCGCCGCGCATGCGGAAGGACACCAGGCGATCGATCACCCGGCCTTCCTGCTGCAGCGCAGCCAGGAAGCGCTCGCGTTCTTCGTCGCTGGCCCAGATGCCGAGTTCCAGCGAGGTGCGGCCCACGGCCTCGGCCGAGGTCCAGCCGGTGTGCATCTCGAAGCTGCGGTTGACCATCGCATAGCGGCCGGTGGTCAGGTCGCTCAGCGAGATGAGGTCGGGGCTGGTGGCCACCAGGTGCGACAGCAGGGTTTCAGAACGGCGCACCGCCTCGTCGGCGGCCAGACGCTCGGTGTCGTCGATAAAGATGCTCAACAACGCCGGGCCGCCATCGGCATCCACGCGCACGCTGGTGCCGCGCGCGGTGATGCGCCGCCCGTGCACGCGCAAGCCGAAGCTGGCCACCGGCAGCGCGCTGCCAGCAACTTGCTGCTGCAACTGCGCCGTGCGGCCGACGGCGCGGTCGCGCGAGTCGCCGGGCTCGTAGTGCTGCAGCAGGTCGCTGCCCAGCATCTCGGCCAGATCCTGGTGGCCGAACAACCGCACCGCAGTGGCGTTGGCATCGAGCACCTGCTCACCGCGGTGCAGCACGAGCGGCGTGGGAATGTGCGCGAACAGTTCCTGGTAGCGCGTTTCGGTGGCCGCCAGGGCTTCTTCTGCGGCGTGCATGGCGGTGACGTCGCGGACCACGCCCCAGTACCCGTTGAAGACGCCGCGCATGTCGAAACGCGGCTCGCCGCTGATGAGCAGCGCGTGGCGCCGCGCCTGCGTGTCCAGCCAGCGCACGGGCACGTCGCGGAAGGGCCGGCGGTCGTCCATGTCGGCTTGCAGGCTGTCCAGTGTTTCGGCGTCGCACTGGAACTGCGGCATTTCCCAGACCACCCGGCCACCGCCCTCGGCCGCCGTCAGCAGGCGCGGCGCGCCAGTGCCGATGGCGGCGGTGACGAGCCGATAGCTGGCATCCGTTTCCCAGTAGCCGTCAGCGGCCAGCGCCAGCAGGCGGCGGAAGCGGCTGCCGCGTTCCTGCGCACTGTCTGCAAAGATGCCCAGCAGGTGCGAGGCCAACACGCCGAAGGCCAGGCCGGCCGCCAGAGACAGCAGCAGACTGCCCAGCACCAGGCCTGCGCCGGGCAGGCCCGGAGCCACTGGTACCGTCGGCGTCAACAGCGCCACCCCGGCAATGACCCCGGCAGCCACCCCGGCGAGCAGCGCGCCCGCCCGCCAGCCCACCGTGATGCACACCATGCAGGCCAGCAGCCCCAAAAGCGGCAAGGCCGGGGCGCGCAGGCCCCAGCCCAGCACCCAGGCGTTGTAGCCCAGCAGCAAGCTGGCCGCGATGGAGCCCGCCGTCACAGCCGCGCCCAGCCAGCGCTGCGGCAACCGGGTACCGGCCAGACAGGCCACGGCCAACAGCAGGAAGAGGCTCACGGAGAGAGTCACAGAACCGTCCGCAGACCCGCCCAAAGGCCCGCCTGCAAACCCGCCGGCAAACCCGCCGGCATGCCCCTGTGGCGGCCCGGCCAGCCCCACCAGCGCCGCACCGCCGGCGCACGCAGCGCTGCACACCCACAGGAAGGCGCGCGTGATCTGCGGCGTGACCTGCACGGCCATGCCGGCAGGCGGGCACGGCGGCGGCGTCACAGGGGTTGCGCGGTTCATTGCCCGGCTGGTCAGAGGGGGCGGGCCTGCTGCAGCTGCGCCCGCGTGGCCAGCGCCACCGCCCGCGCGGCTTCGGCAAAGCCGCTGCCGTGCGCCGCCGTGCCGGCATACAGTACGGCGCGCGACGAGCTCACCACGATGGGCCCGTCCGGCCGCCAGCCGGCGCGCACCGTGGCTTCGGCGTCACCACCCTGCGCGCCGATGCCGGGGATGAGCAAGGGCAGCGTCGGCGCCAGTTCGCGCACACGCGCCACCTCGGCCGGAAAGGTGGCACCCACCACCAGCGCAAGCTGCCCGCCATGGTTCCATTCGCCCGCAGCCAGGCGCGCGATGTGTTCGTACAGCAGCGCACCGCTCTCCAGGCGCTGCGCCTGCAGGTCGCTGCCGCCGGCATTGCTGGTGCGGCAGAGCAGGATCAGGCCCTTGCCGTGCCACTTCATGTAGGGCTCGATGCTGTCCAGGCCGAGAAAGGGAGACAGCGTCACTGCGTCGGCGCGGTAGCGCTCGAAGGCTTCACGCGCGTACTGCTCGGCGGTGCTGCCGATGTCGCCGCGTTTGGCGTCCAGGATCACCGGCACGTGCGGGGCGACGACCTGGATGTGGGCGATCAGCCGTTCCAGTTGGTCTTCGGCACGCAAGGCCGCGAAGTGCGCAATCTGCGGCTTGAAGGCACAGACCAGGTCTTTCGTGGCGTCGACGATGGCGGCGCAGAAGTCGAAAGTTCGTTCCGCGTCGTCTTTCCACGCGCCGGGGAATTTCGCCGGCTCGGGGTCGAGGCCGACGCACAGCATCGACTGGTTCATGGCCTGGGCGGCCACGAGCTGCGCGCGGAAATTTGGGGGGGCAGCGGTGGCGGCAGGGGCAGGAGCAGTAGCGGCGGCCATCCTGTTCAACCCTTCCAGCGCGCCGCCAGTTCGGCCGCCAACCCGGTGTAGCTGCCCGGTGTCATCGCCAGCAGCCGCTGCTTGTCTTCATCGGGCAGCGCCAGGCCCTGGATGAAGCCCTGCATCAGTTCACGCGTGATGGGCTGGCCGCGCGTGAATTCCTTGAGCTGGTCATAGGGGTTGGGCAAACCATGCCGGCGCATCACCGTCTGCACGGGCTCGGCCAGCACTTCCCACGCGTTGTTCAGGTCATCAGCCAGCGCGGCCTCGTTCACTTCCAGCTTGTCCAGGCCGCGGCTCAGGCTGTCGCAGGCCAGCAGCGCGTAGCCCAGGGCCACGCCCATGTTGCGCAGCACGGTGCTGTCGGTCAGGTCGCGCTGCCAGCGGCTGACAGGCAGTTTGTGGCTCATGTGGCTGAGCAGCGCATTGGCGAGGCCGAAATTGCCTTCTGCGTTTTCGAAGTCGATGGGGTTGACCTTGTGCGGCATCGTCGACGAGCCGACCTCGCCCTTCTTCAGCCGCTGCTTGAAATAGCCCAGGCTGATGTAGCCCCAGACGTCGCGCGACCAGTCGATGAGCAGCGTGTTGGCTCGCGCCATGGCATCGAAGAGCTCGGCCATGTAGTCGTGCGGCTCGATCTGGATGGTGTACGGGTTGAAGGTCAAACCCAGGCGTTCTTCCACCAGCCGGCGGCTGAAGCCTTCCCAGTCGAAGCCGGGGTAGGCCGCCAGGTGTGCGTTGTAGTTGCCGACGGCGCCGTTCATCTTCGCCATCAGCGGCACCGCAGCGATGCGCGCGCGTGCCGTGGCCAGCCGCGCCGCCACATTGGCCACTTCCTTGCCCACGGTGGTGGGGCTGGCCGTCTGGCCGTGCGTGCGGCTCAGCATGGGCAGCGCGGCCATCCTGCGCGCCATGGCGCCCAGCTGCGCCAGCAGCTTGTCCAGCGCCGGCAGCACGGCCTCGTCGCGGGCGCGCTTGAGCATCAGCGCGTGGCTCGTGTTGTTGATGTCTTCGCTGGTGCAGGCGAAGTGCACGAATTCGGCCGCCGCTTCGAGGTCGGCATGGCCCTTGAAGCGCGACTTGATCCACATCTCAACGGCCTTGACGTCGTGGTTGGTGGTTTTCTCGATGTCCTTGATGGCCTGCGCGTCGGCCTCGCAGAAACGCAGCGTCAGCGAACGCAGCAGGCCGCGGCAGGCTTCCGACAGCGGCTTGAATTCGGCGAAGCCGGCGTCCGACAGCGCGATGAACCATTCCACCTCGACCTGCACGCGGTGATGCATGAGCCCGAATTCGGACAGCACGGGCCGCAGCGCGGCCAGCTTGGACGCGTAACGTCCGTCCAGGGGCGAAAGGGCAGTCAGGGAGGAGAGTTGCATCAAAGGCGGTGCCGGCGGGCGTGTGAACGAGGGCGGCACCGCAGGTGCCTTGGCCATTAACGCAGGTGCCTTGGCCATTAACGCAGGTGCCTTGGCCGACACCTGGCAAGCCCGGCGCAGCGGTCGATTCTAGGGCGCGGCGCTGCTACATTTTGCGCAAGCAAGTGCACAACAAACTCAGGGAGGGAGCTCTTGAATGATGGCACCACGGCAGACGGTGAACACCGGCTGCGCATCAGTTTTGTCGGCTCGGGCAGCGAATACTTTCGCATCTGGATCGTCAACCTGCTGCTCACGCTGGTGACGCTGGGCCTGTACTACCCCTTCGCCAAGGTGCGCCGTCTGCGCTACTTTCACCGTGCCACCGAGGTCGGCGGCCACCCGCTGTCTTTCCACGCCGACCCCTGGAAGATGCTGCGTGGCTATCTGCTGGTGGTGGTGCTGTTCGCGGCCTATGGCGTTGCCGGGCAGTTTTCTGCGGTGGCGGGCCTGGTGGCCTTCTGCATCATTGCGGCGCTGTGGCCGGCGCTGTGGCACTCGTCGCTGCGTTTTCGCCTGGCCAATACCGGCTGGCGCGGTTTGCGTCTGCACTTCACCGGCAGCCGTGGCGGCGCTTACGTTGCGCTGGCGCCGGGGTTTGCGCTGGTGCTGGTGGCCAGCACGGCGTTGCTGCCCGCGGGGGACGCCGAGCCAGGCACGCCCGCACAAGAACTGGGCCCGGGCTTCTGGCTGGTGGCCCTGCTGCCGCTGCTGATGGCGCTGGCCACGCCGGCACTGCTGTGGCTGATGCGCCGTTACCAACAGGGCCATCTGGCGCTCGGTGCCGAAGAGACGCGTTTCGAGGTCGGCATGGGCCGCTTCTACGGCTTGGGCCTGCGTGTGCTGGGGCTGACGATGCTGGCGGCATTCGTCGCCGGGCTGCTGGCCGCGTTGCTGGCTTTCGGCAGCGGCATGGGCGGCAACGCTGGCGGTGCGGGCGGTGCGGGCGAGCCGCCCAGCCTGGCCAACCTGTTGTTCATGCTGGTGCCGGTGCTGGTGGTGTTCGTCGTCTTTCAGGCGGCCATCGGCCCCTATTTCATTTCGCGCCTGCAGAACCTGGTGTGGAACGGCACGCGCAGCGCGCATCTGCGCTTCGAAAGTGCGCTGCGCTTTCGCGCGCTGGCCGCACTTACGCTGCGCAACTGGCTGCTCATCGTCATCACGCTGGGGCTGTACTTTCCCTTTGCCGCGGTCGCCACGGCGCGTTTGCGTCTGCAGGCGGTGGCGCTGGTGAGCACCCTGCACCCTGACGCCCTCTTCAGCCAGGTCGAGCGCATGAGCGAAAGCGCCGCGGGCGACGCTGCCGCCGACATCGCGGGCATCGACCTCGGGCTGTGAACGCGCCGGCCCCCGCACCCCCGCGCGCCGAGCCCCGGGCCGATGGCCCGCAGGCGCTGTATTTCGACGGCCGCAGCGCGCGCGCACACGCCGTGCAACTGGGCCTGCGGGACGGCTGCCTGCTGGCGTGGCGGGTGAACCCGGCAGCGCCATTGGATGACCCTTTCGACCCCGCCTTCGACCCGACCACTGTGCGGCGCTGGCCGCTGGCCCAGGTGCAGTGGCCTGAACGCACGCGCCACGGCCAGCGCACGCTTCATCTCGCCGACGGTGCCACGCTGCAGGTGTCCGACAGCGCAGCCTTCGACGCCTGGCGCGCGCAGCACGGCCCGCGTGAAAGCTGGGTGGTGCGGGCGCAGCAGCAGTGGCGCAGCACGCTGGTGGCCCTGGTGCTGCTGCTGGTGGTTGGTGCGGTCGGCTATCGTTGGGGCGTGCCGCTGGCCGCCAGCGGTCTGGTGGCCCTGGTGCCCGCTGCGGCCGACGAGGCAGTGGGTGCGCAGGCGCTGGAAAGCGTGCAGGGCCGCTGGCTCAAGCCCACGCAACTGCCCGCGCAGCGTCAGCAAGATTTGCGCGCCGCCTTCGCGCAGATGGTGGCGCAGGCCTGGCCGGCCGGCGGCGCTGCGGGCCAGGCGCCGGGCTACACGCTGCGCTTTCATGCCGCCACGCCCGAGCTGGGGCCGAACGCCTTTGCGCTGCCGGGCGGTGACATCGTCATCACCGACGAACTGGTGGCGCTGCTCGAAGGCCACGACGACACCCTGCTCGGCGTGATGGCCCACGAACTGGGCCATGTGCAGCTCCGCCACGGCATGCACGCGCTGGCGCAGTTCACGCTGCTCAGCACCGCCACCAGCATTGCGCTGGGCGACTTCAGCAGCGTGCTGGCCGTGCTGCCGGCGTGGCTGGCGCAGATGGGCTACAGCCGCGATGCCGAACGCGAGGCCGACGCCGTCGCGGTGCGGCTGCTGCAGGCCAGCGGCCGTTCACCGGCGGCCATGGTGGTGTTGTTCGAACGCCTGGGGCAACGCGGCGGCGCCGACGAAGCCGCAGCCGACCGCGGCCCGCCCATGGCCTTCGCCAGCCACCCGGCCGATGCCGAGCGTGTGCGCTTTTTCCGCGATGCAGCTGTCGGCCTGCGCTGAACACCGCCCTTGATTTCACGCTGAATGCCCGCTGTGCAACATCGCCCGCCATGACCCGCCCCGCTGCATTCGCCGATGTGCGCGCCTTGTGCTTCGATGTCTTCGGCACCGTCGTCGACTGGCACGGCAGCATCGCTGCCGAGGTGCGAGCCTTCGGCCTGCCGCTGGACGGCAGCGCGTTCGCGCTGGGCTGGCGCGCCGGCTACGCCCCGGCGATGCAGCAGGTGCGCAGCGGCGCGCTGCCCTGGACGAACATCGACGGCCTGCACCGCCGCGTTCTCGACGGCCTGCTGACCGAACACGGCATCGCACTGGACGAGGCGGCGCGAGAAAGCCTCAACCGCATCTGGCACCGCTTGCACCCCTGGCCCGACAGCGTGCCTGGCCTGCAGCGCATGAAGCGTTGTTTCACCATCACCACGCTGAGCAACGGCAACCTCTCGCTGCTGGTGGCCCTGGCCAAGTTCGGCGGTCTGCCCTGGGATGCCGTGCTCAGCGCCGAGCTTTTTCACCGCTACAAGCCCGACCCCGAGGTCTACCTGGGCGCCACGCGCTTGCTGGGCCTGGCGCCCGAACAGGTGGCGCTGGTGGCCGCCCACCCGAGCGACCTGCGCGCCGCTGCCGCCTGCGGCCTGCGCACGGCTTATGTGCCGCGGCCGCTGGAACGCGGCCCGGGCGGCGGCATTGAGGGTTCGGTCGACGGCGAGTTCGATCTCGTGGCCGACAGCTTCGAGGCGCTGGCTGATGAGTTGGGTGCTTGACCGCTTGTTTCGACTTCAAGCTGGCCGCCGGCCTGCTGGTTGACGATCCGATTGGCCTGCGCCCCGAGCCCGCAGCCTGGCTCCGGCCGAACACGCGGCGTTCCATCGCTTGACCCGGCTCTCTCCGCTTGACCGCGCGCGCCTGACAGCGCGCCCGACATCGTGCCCGACATCGCGCCTCGACACCGGGCGCCACGCAGGCTTTATGCTGCGCGCCCTGCCCGCCCCTGGAGTGCCCGCGCATGAGCGCTGCTGCCAACCCCGAAACCGCCGCCGCTGTTGCGCCGCCCCATGCGCCGCTGAACGCCGGCACGCCGCTGGACCTGGCGCGTGTGCGCGCCGTGCGTGTCAACCAGCCTGCTGTGGCGCGCCGCGTGGCCGCGCTGAACGCCAGCCGTTCGGTGAAGAAGGTCCACCAGGCCGCCTGGCAGGTGCGCGCCATCCAGTGCATGGACCTCACCACGCTGTCGGGCGACGACACGCCCGGCCGCGTTCGGCGCCTGTGCGCCAAGGCGCGCCAGCCGCTGCGTGCCGACCTGCTGGCCGCACTGGGTTTGCCGTCGCTGCGGGTGGGCGCGGTGTGCGTCTATCACGAGATGGTGGCCGAGGCCGTGCATGCGCTGCAGGGCAGCGGCATTCCGGTGGCGGTGGTCAGCACGGGCTTCCCGGCCGGCCTGACGCCGATGGAGACCAAGCTGCGCGAGATCGAGCTCAGCGTGGCCGCTGGCGCACAAGAGGTCGACATCGTCATCAGCCGCCGCCATGCGCTGACGCACGACTGGGCCGCGCTCTACGCAGAACTGGTGGCTTTCAAGGCCGCCTGTGGCGGTGCCCACTTGAAGGCCATCCTCGCCACGGGCGAGCTGCAGACGCTGGAAAACGTGGCCCGCGCTTCGTGGGTGGCGATGATGGCCGGCGCCGACTTCATCAAGACCAGCACCGGCAAGGAAAGCGTCAACGCGACGCTGGATGTGTCGCTCGTGATGGTGCGCGCGATCCGCGAATTCGAGACTGAAACCGGCCAGGTGGTGGGCTACAAGCCGGCCGGCGGCATCTCTGCGGCCAAGACCGCGCTGCAGTACCTGTCGCTGATGAAAGAAGAGCTCGGAAACCGCTGGCTGCAGCCTGAACTTTTCCGCTTCGGCGCGAGCAGCCTGCTCACCGACATCGAACGCCAGTTGGAACATCACGTCACCGGCCACTACAGCGCCGCCTACCGGCATGCGATGCCTTGATTCGAACCCACGCCATGCCCACCCTGCAAGACATCCTCTCCACCATGGACTACGGCCCCTCTCCTGAAAGTGCCGACGTGGCCCAGGCCTGGTTAAGCAGCCGCAAGCGCCGCTTCGGCCACTTCATCGACGGCGCCTGGGTCGCCGGCGCCAGGCACTTCGACAGCGTGAACCCGGCGAACGGGGAAGTGCTCGCGGCCATCGCCCAGGGTGATGCGAGGGTGGTGGACCGCGCCGTGCTGGCCGCCACCGCAGCCTTGCCCGCCTGGCAGGCGCTGGGGGGTCATGGCCGCGCGAAGTTTCTCTACGCGCTGGCGCGTGCGCTGCAGAAAAACGCGCGCCTGTTTGCCGTGCTGGACACGCTGGACAACGGCAAGGCCATCCGCGAAACGCGCGATGCCGACGTGCCGCTGGCCGTGCGCCACTTCTATCATCACGCCGGCTGGGCCCAGTTGCTGGCGCGCGAGATGCCCGGCCATGAAGCGCTGGGCGTGGTGGGCCAGATCGTGCCCTGGAACTTTCCGCTGCTGATGCTGGCCTGGAAGGTGGCGCCGGCGCTGGCCTGCGGCAACACCGTGGTCTTCAAACCTGCCGAACAAACATCACTGACAGCATTGCTCTTCGCCGAAACCTGCCAGGAGGTGGGCCTGCCCGCGGGCGTGTTCAACCTGGTGTGCGGCGACGGTGCCGTGGGCCAGGCCATCACCGCGCACGAAGGCATCGCCAAGATCGCCTTCACCGGCAGCACCGAAGTCGGCCGGCTCATCCGCCAGGCCACCGCCGGCAGCGGCAAGAAGCTGAGCCTGGAGCTCGGCGGCAAAAGCCCGTACCTCGTGTTTGCCGACGCTGACCTCGACGCCGCCGTGGAAGGCATCGTCGAGAGCATCTGGTTCAACCAGGGCGAGGTCTGCTGCGCCGGTTCACGCCTGCTGGTGCACGAGGGCACGGCGCCCACCCTCCTGGCCAAGCTGAAGGCGCGGATGGCGAAGATTCGTGTCGGCGACCCGCTGGACAAGAGCACCGACATGGGCGCGCTGGTCGACCGCACGCAGTGGCAGCGCGTGAACGGATTCGTCGAACGCGCGCGCGCCGAGGGCGCCGAGGTCTTCCAGGCCTGCGCCACCGAACTGCCGGCCGGTGAACACTGCTACTTCCCGCCCACGCTGGTGACGGGCGTGGACACCGCCAGCGAAATCGTGCAGCAAGAGGTCTTCGGCCCGGTGCTGACGGTGCAGACCTTCCGCACCCCGGCCGAGGCCGTGGAGTTGGCCAACAACACCCGCTTCGGGCTGGCCGCGTGTGTCTGGAGCGAGAGCATCACGCTGGCGCTGGACGTGGCGCCGCGCCTCAAGGCCGGCGTGGTGTGGGTCAACACCGCCAACCAGCTGGACGCCGCCTGCGGCTTCGGCGGCGTGCGTGAATCGGGCTACGGCCGCGAAGGCGGGCGCGAAGGCCTGCGTGAGTATCTGAAGCCCATCGCGGTGACGGCCGTCAAGCCAGCAAAGACCGCCAAGGCCAGCAAGCCGGTCGTCGAAGCGACCCTGGTGCCCGCCGACCCGAACGCCATCGACCGCACCGCCAAGCTTTACATCGGCGGCAAGCAGGTGCGGCCCGATGGGGGCTACAGCCGCGAGGTCTGGGCCGGCAAGACGCTGCTGGGCCTGGTGCCCGAGGGCAACCGAAAGGACATCCGCAATGCCGTGGAAGCCGCGCGTGCCGCCGCCGGCTGGGAGCGCACCAGCGCGCACGCCCGCGCCCAGGTGCTGTTTTACCTGGCCGAGAACCTGCAGGCCCAGCGTGCGCGTTTTGTCGAACTGCTGACGCCCTTCAGCAGCGCCGCTGCAGCGGCCGATGAAGTGCAGGCGGCGGTGGAGCGCCTCTTCGACTTCGCCGCCTGGGCCGACAAGTACGACGGCGCCGTGCACCAGCCGCCGATGCACGGCGTCACGTTGGCGCTGCACGAGGCGGTGGGCAACATCGCGGTGATCGCCGGTGACGAAGCGCCATTGCTGGGCCTGATCGCGCTCATCGCCCCGGCCATCGCGATGGGCAACCGCGTCGTGGCCGTGCCTTCATCGCGCCAGCCGCTGGTGGCTGCCGAGCTCTACCCCGTGCTGGAGACGAGCGACGTGCCCGGCGGTGTCGTCAACCTCGTCACCGGCGACCCCGACGCGCTGGCCGACACGCTGGCCGCGCATGCAGAAGTGGACGCGCTGTGGTGGCCTGCGGCCACACCCGAACAGTGCCGCAAGGTGGAAGCGCTGTCGGTCAGCAACCTCAAGCGCACCTGGGTCGGTGCCGGTGCCGCCGCCGCGCTGGGCGACCCGCGCACGCTGCTGGAACAGGCGGTGCAGGTGAAAAACGTGTGGGTGCCTTACGGGGTGTAGATCCACAGGACACTTCGAAAGAGCTCCGCAGGAGAAGCGCGCTTCAGGGCATGCTGACGCGCCCTGCCACTACCTTGTGGGAGGTGGCTGCCCGTACAGCGGTGAACGCGGGCCAGGCAGCACGCCGTTGCTGCGCGGTGCACTCAGCAGGCGCGCCTGCGCCAGGCCGGCGAACTTGAACGAGGCATCGGTGGCGGTGCCGATGATCTGGTTCACCGCAGCAGCCACCAGCAGGCCGACCAGACCGCCTGGGGTCTGCTGGTTCTGCTCTGCCGAAGTGGCAAAGGCTCGGCCCGACCACAGCAGGTCGCCCGAGCGCAGGTCGACGATGCGGGCCTCGACATCGACCCGGGTTTCGCTGCTCAGAACCTTGAAGCTGGTGCCGTAGCGCGTGACCTTGATGTAGACGGCTGCGTCGGCACCGAACACCTCGCGCAGCTTGTTGGGCGAAATCTCATGCGCCTGGGCCGCCGTCTGGATGCCGTTTTGCTTGAAGGTTTCGTCGACCAACGCCACCGGCAGCACGTAGTAGCCGGCTTCGGCCAGGGGCCGCGTGCTGTGCGCCCAGACGCCTGGCGTTGCCTTGACTTCAGGCGATTCGTTCAACGGCGGCAACACCAGCAGCGTGGCCGGCTTGGCCTTTTGGAAGGCGGTGTAGTCGTAGGGCGCAGGAGGCGTTGCGCAGCCGCCCAGGAAGGCCAGCGCGGCCAACAGCGACCCTGCGGCCAGAGCGCGATTTTTGGGGTTCATGCGGTTCATGCCGGGTTCTCTTTCGATGCGCCGGGCGCGTTGCCTTCCAGGCGCTTGATCAGCGTATCGACATAGGGCGAAGACTCCGGAAAGGCCAGCTTCTCGGCCAGCCACAACTGGCGCGCGGCCGAGGCATTGCCCACCGACAGCTGCAACATGCCCAGGTGCATCCTGAAGCCGGGCGGCAATGCCTCGTTGGCCACACGGGCCTTCTCTGCATGGGCTTCCAGCGCCTGGATCTGAGCGCCGGTGTCGCCGCCTTCGCCCAGCAGCGTTTCATATTGCTGCTTGGGAAATGCCTCCCACATGTACAGCGGCTTGGGCGCCTGCGCGCAACCCACGAGCGCCAGCGCGGCGGCCACGCTGAAGACGCGTGCCAGAATCTGCAGGCGGCTCATCGGCGCGGCTCCTGGCCCCATTGGCCGGCGTCTCTACCTGCCACCAGGTTGTTGATGGCTTGGCGCATGGCCAGGTCGAGCACCTTGCCGTTCAGCGTGGCGTCGTAGCTGGCGGTGCCGCCGAAACCCAGCACTTCACGGTTCGAGAGTTCGTACTCGCCCGCACCCTGCACCGAGTACACGATTTCCGAGCTGACGCTGTTGACCACATTCAAGGTCACCTTGGCATACGCCACCTGCGTCTTGCCGCGCCCGAGGATGCCGAACAGCTGGCGGTCGCCCACTTCCTTGCGGCCGAACTCGGTGACGTCGCCAGTGACGACGAAGGCCGCGCCGCGCAGTTGCTGCGCAGTGCCCTGAATGCGGGCTTCCTGGCCCGTCTCCGTCATGTTGTCGCGGTCTTGCACGGCAAAACGCTGCGACTGTTGCAGGTGCGCGACCAGGGCCGTCTTCGCCTGGCTGCCCAAGCGGTCGACGCCATCGGAGAACACGCCGCGCATGAAGCTGGAGCGGTTGTCGAAGCGCCCCACAGCCAGCGGGATGCGCGCACCCGTGAACGGCGTTGCTGCCGCTGCCACCTTCGCGACTTCGATGCTGCGCGACGTTTCCGTGGTGGCGCAGCCGGCCAGGGCCAGCCCTGCAGCCGCTGCGGCCAAGCCCCGAGTCCAATGTGAATTGATCATTTGAAGATATCCCTGTTGATGGCCTGTCTGGCCGATGTCTGTCGAGCGCCGCTTTGCAGTGCCGGCCTTGCTTTCAATGATGATTGTGATGAACGGCCGCGACGTTTCGGCAGTGCCAGGGCGTCCGTACAACGGGGGATCGACAGGCGGGCTTCAAACGTTCACCACCTCGGCCACCAACGGCAGCACCGCGGGCGCGGCCTCGCCGATCTGCACGGCGGCCAACACGGCCGCGACGGCCGCTTCGGCGCCGGCTTCATCGGCCGCATGCACGAAGGCCAGCGGCTCGCCGGCTTGCACGCGCGCGCCGCGCGCGGCCACCTGCGCCAGGCCCACGCGTGGGTCGACCACGTCACCCGGGCGCACGCGCCCGCCGCCGAGAGCGACCACGGCCCAGCCCAGGGCGCGCACGTCCCACTGCTGCAGCCAGCCGCCGTGCGCCGCGCACACGGGCTTGATCACCGGTGCCACCGGCAACTGCGCATCGGCCAGCACATCGCGTGGGCCGCCCAGCGCGGCCACCATCTGCGCAAAGCGTTCGGCGGCAGTGCCGCTGTCCAGCACCTGTGTGGCCATCGCGGCGCCGGCTTCTGCCGTCTCGGCCAGGCCGCCCAACTGCAGCAGGTGGCCGGCCAGCGCCAGCGTCAGCGCGTGCTGGCGTGGCTCGCGTTCGTCGCCGCGCAGGTAGCGCAGGGCTTCGGCCACCTCCAGCGCATTGCCGGCGCTGCGGCCCAGCACTTCGTTCATGTCGGTGATCAAGGCGCGCGCCGGCAGCCCGGCGCCGCGCGCCACGCGCACCAGGCTTTGGGCCAGGGAACGGGCAGCGGGCAAGTGCTGCATCACCGCGCCGCTGCCCACTTTCACGTCGAGCACCAGGCCCTGCAGGCCGGCTG
>Ga0209490_10002563_pt1:0-5000 | contig 17158 bp, 6 predicted proteins | sample MAT06_FD_187209 | JGI IMG/M metagenome (GOLD analysis project Ga0209490, IMG submission 187209) | Freshwater microbial communities from Lake Fryxell liftoff mats and glacier meltwater in Antarctica - MAT-06 (SPAdes) (version 2) | ecosystem: Environmental > Aquatic > Freshwater > Ice >...
TGCTCACGGGCAAGCCGGCCAAGGCCGTTGCGGTGCGACGCGACCTCCTCGTTGTCATAGAAGATGTACGTCAGGTCATGGCGGGGTTCCCGGATCATGGCGGCGATCCTCAGGTGCACCGCGAGCCCCGCCTTCATGTCGACCGTGCCGCGTCCGTAGACGATCTCGTCCTCGCCCGAGCCAGTCATCCACGTCGGCAGGTTCTCAGCAACCGGTACCGTGTCGAGGTGCCCGGCCAGCACGATCCGCGTACCGCGGCCTAGGTGCGTGCGCGCGACAACGGTGTCGCCATTCCGTAGGACCTCCAGGTATCCGAGCCCGCGCAGGGCTACCTCCACTGCGTCCGCGATTACCAGCTCATCCCCGCTAACAGACTGGATGTCGCACAGCGCCCTCGTGAGCGTCACAACGTCCGCGCCGAGGTTGAGGGGTACCTTCGAGACCGAAGGCAGGAAACTCGTCATGCAGGTGACGATAATCCCCAGCAGTGTGCCGAGTCACGCTGTCCTTGATGGGGTGGACGTCTAACCTCCCCCAACGGACTCGCTCGGCGTAGCGCGGTGCCCGTTCCGCCGTTGGGGAGGAACAGGATGACCAGCCGTCTGCGAGCGTGGACACGCATGGCGAGGGCACGTGATCGCCGGGGGCTTAGCTCGGGGCTTCGGTTCAACCTTGGGGTGGCCGAGGAGGTTGCCGCTGAGCTGGACCTGGGATCATCGTCCCATGAGCTCGAATCTGTGGGGCGGACGGTTCGCGACCGGGCCCGCCGACGCGCTGGCGGCCCTGTCGAGGTCCACGCACTTCGACTGGCGGCTGGCGCCCTACGACGTGCGCGGCTCGGTCGCCCACGCCCGGGTGCTCGCGGGCGCCGGCCTGCTCACCGACGCCGAGCTCGCCGGGATGCTGGACGCGCTGGCCACGCTCGCGACCGACGTCGAGTCGGGGACCTTCGGGCCGGCCCCCGGCGACGAGGACGTCCACTCCGCGCTGGAGCGCGGGCTGATCGAACGCGCCGGACCGGATCTCGGCGGCAGGCTCCGCGCCGGCCGTTCCCGCAACGACCAGGTGGCCACGCTGTTCCGGATGTGGCTGCGCGACGCGGCCCGCCGGGTCGGCGCCGGCGTCCTGGACGTGGTCGACGCCCTGGTCGCGCAGGCCACCGCCCATCCGGACGTCCCGATGCCGGGCCGCACCCACCTCCAGCACGCCCAGCCCGTGCTGCTCTCGCACCACCTGGCGGCCCACGCCCACGCGTTGCTGCGCGACGTCGACCGGTTGCGCGACTGGGACCGCCGGGCCGCGGTGTCGCCGTACGGCTCGGGGGCACTCGCGGGGTCGTCGCTGGGTCTCGACCCCGACGCCGTCGCCGCGGAGCTGGGCTTCGACTCGTCGTCGGCGAACTCGATCGACGGCACCGCCTCGCGGGACTTCGCCGCCGAGGCCGCGTTCGTGCTGGCGATGACGGCCGTCGACCTGTCGCGGATCGCCGAGGAGGTGATCATCTGGGCCACGGCGGAGTTCTCCTACGTGACGCTGGACGACGCGTTCTCCACCGGCAGCTCGATCATGCCCCAGAAGAAGAACCCCGACGTCGCGGAGCTGGCGCGCGGCAAGGCCGGGCGCCTGATCGGCAACCTCACCGGACTGCTGGCCACGCTCAAGGCGATGCCGCTGGCCTACAACCGCGACCTGCAGGAGGACAAGGAACCTCTGTTCGACTCCGTCGACCAGCTGGAGCTGCTGTTGCCGGCGGTCGCGGGCATGATCGCCACGATCGTGTTCCACACCGACCGGCTCGCCGAGCTGGCCCCCGCCGGGTTCAGCCTCGCCACCGACGTCGCCGAATGGCTGGTGCGCGACGGCGTCGGGTTCCGGGTGGCGCACGAGGCGGCAGGCGGCTGCGTCCGCCTCGCCGAGGCGCGTGGCGTCGGTCTCGCCGACCTGACCGACGTCGAGCTCGCGCAGGTGCATCCGGCCCTGACGGGGAGGGTGCGCGACGTGCTCACCGTCGCGGGCTCGATAGCCTCCAGGGACGCCCGTGGCGGTACGGCGGGGGCGCGCGTCGCCGAGCAGCTCGGCGATCTGCGTGCCGCCGCGAGCGTGGCCCGTGGTGCTCTCGCGCCTCGAATCGCTACCGGAGGACCCGTATGACCTCGCCCGCCGACCTGGCGCGACCGGCTCTCGAATCGGCCCGTGCCGACTACGACGCCCTCGTCGCCCAGGGCATGAAGCTCGACCTGACCCGCGGCAAGCCCTCGGCCGCGCAGCTCGACCTCGCGTTGCCGATTCTGAGCCTGCCCGGCGAGCGGTACCGGGCCGTCGACGGCACCGACACCCGCAACTACCAGGGTCTGCAGGGCCTGCGGGAGCTCCGCGAGATGTTCGCCGACGCGCTGCAGGTGCCGGTCGAGCAGCTGATCGCCTTCGGCAACTCGAGCCTCGAGCTGATGCACGACACGCTCGTGCACGCGATGCTGAGCCCACTGCCCGGCGCGGCGCGGCGCTGGGTCGACGAGGACCGGGTGGTGTTCCTCGCGCCGGTTCCCGGGTACGACCGGCACTTCGCGGTGTGCGAGCGCCTCGGTGTCGAGCTCGTCGCGGTGCCGATGACCCCGGACGGCCCCGACATGGACGTCGTCGAGCGGCTCGTGGCCGACGACGCGTCGGTGAAGGGCATCTGGTGCGTACCGAAGTACTCGAACCCGGACGGCACGGTGTACTCCGACGACACCGTCCGCAGGCTCGCGTCGATGCCCGCGGCGGCGCCGGACTTCCGGATCATGTGGGACAACGCCTACGCGGTGCACCACCTCACCGACTCCCCGGCGGGGATCGCCGACGTACTGGCGCTCGCCGCCGAGGCGGGCCACGCGGACCGGCCTCTCGTGTTCGGCTCCACCTCGAAGATCACCCTCGCCGGTGCGGGCGTCGCGTTCCTCGGTGCGTCCGCGGCCAACGTCGCCTGGTGGTTGGCGCTCACCGCCAAGCGCACCATCGGCCCCGACAAGATCAACCATCTCCGGCACGCACTGTTCCTCGGCGACGCCGACGGGGTCGCCCGGCACATGCGTCGCCACCGGGACATCATCGCGCCCAAGTTCGCCGCGGTGGAGCGGCTGCTCGCCGGGCTCGGTGACACCCCGGGCGTGTCGTGGTCCACGCCCACCGGCGGGTACTTCGTCACGCTGACCGTGCCGGACGGGTGCGCCTCGGAGGTGGTACGGCTCGCCAAGGAGGCGGGCATCGCACTGACGCCTGCCGGCGCCACCCACCCCCACGGCAAGGATCCGCGGGACGCGACGATCCGTCTCGCCCCGACGTTCCCGGTCCTCGACGAGGTCGAGCGCGCCATGGCGGGTGTCGTGGTCTGTGTCCGGCTGGCGCTGGCCACGCGCGAGGCGTCGTCCCGGCAAGGGGGTGCTACGCAGGTGGGTGCGACGCACGGGTGACGCTGCTCGATCGCGCGGCGCTGCGCGGCGACGTCCTCGAGGCGGCGACGCGCCTGCTGGGGTGCACGGTGGAGGCCGACACGCCGGAAGGCACGGTGTCGGTACGGCTGGTGGAGGTCGAGGCGTACCGCGGCGCGGACGATCCCGCGTCGCACTGCTTCCGCGGCCGTACGCCGCGCAACGCCGTGATGTTCGGCCCGCCCGGCCACCTCTACGTGTACTTCGTCTACGGCATGCACTTCTGCGCCAACGTGAGCTGCCTCGACGACGGCGAGCCGGGTGCGGTGCTGCTGCGCGGTGGCGAGGTCACCTCCGACCTCGCCACCGCGCACGCGCGCCGGCCGACTGCCCGGCGCCACGCCGACCTGGCACGTGGCCCGGCTCGGCTCGCGTCGTTGCTGGGGCTCGACCGGGCACGCAACGGTGTCGACGTGACCGACCCCCTGTCACCGGTACGCGTGCTGGAGCGACCGCGGGTCGACGGCGGCCTCGTCCGCACCGGGCCGCGGGTCGGCGTCGCGGCGGCACACGACCGGCCGTGGCGGTTCTGGGTGGACGGCTCTCCTGCGGTCAGCACGTACCGGCCGGGCCGGGGCGACCCGGCGGTCACCGTCGGGGAGGACCACGCGCCCGTGCGCGGGAACCGGCGGGCGTCCGCGACGTGACGTGCGGGAGGATCGGCCCGTGAGCACGGACATCCTCGACGAGCTGGAGTGGCGCGGCCTCCTCGCACAGAGCACCGATCGTGACGCCCTGCGCCGCGACCTCGCGGACGGCGTCATGACGCTGTATGCGGGGTTCGACCCGACCGGCCCGAGCCTGCACGCCGGGCACCTCGTGCCACTGCTCACCCTGCGTCGTTTCCAGCAGGCCGGGGCGAGACCGATCGTGCTGGCCGGCGGTGCGACCGGGTTGATCGGCGATCCGCGGGACGTCGGCGAGAGGCCGATGCAGAGCGCGGAGACGGTCGACGAGTGGGGGCTGCGCATCCGGGGTCAGCTCGAGCGGTTCGTCGAGTTCGACGACACCGCGACGGGAGCGCTGGTCGCGAACAACCTCGACTGGACGGGCGCTCAGTCCACACTGGAGTTCCTCCGCGACGTCGGCAAGCACTTCTCGGTGAACGTCATGCTGGCCAGGGAGACCGTGCGGCGACGTCTCGCCGCGGACGGGATGTCCTTCACGGAGTTCAGCTACCTGCTCCTGCAGAGCCAGGACTACCTGCACCTGTACCGCAGGTACGGCTGTCGCCTGCAGGTCGGTGGGTCGGACCAGTGGGGCAACATCGTCGGCGGGGTGGAGCTCGTCCGCCGGGTGGAGGGCGCGGCGGTCCACGCCGTGACGCTGCCGCTGGTCACCGACGCGGAGGGGCGCAAGTTCGGGAAGTCCACGGGGGGCGGCAACATCTGGCTCGACCCCGAGATGACGTCCCCGTACGCGTGGTACCAGTACTTCGTGAACGTCGCCGATGCCGACGTCGGCCGCTACCTGCGGCTGTTCACGTTCCTCCCGCGCGCGGAGATCGAGCAGCTCGAACGCGACGGCGCCGAA
>Ga0209490_10002563_pt1:7500-17158 | contig 17158 bp, 6 predicted proteins | sample MAT06_FD_187209 | JGI IMG/M metagenome (GOLD analysis project Ga0209490, IMG submission 187209) | Freshwater microbial communities from Lake Fryxell liftoff mats and glacier meltwater in Antarctica - MAT-06 (SPAdes) (version 2) | ecosystem: Environmental > Aquatic > Freshwater > Ice >...
TGTGATGCCTGTGGGTGGTGGTGCTGGGTGGGGGTGTGGCTGGGTGGAACACAAAGTGTGCTGGTCTGAGGGTGGTGTGGTTCGGCATGCTGTTGGGTCCTGAGAGGATACCTGCGGCCTTCGTGGTGGCCTCCTGTGTGTGTGGGGGGTTGTGGTGGGGGTGTGGGTGTTTTTTCTGGTGCTCCTGGTCTGGGTCGTCTAACGCGTCTGTTGTGTGGTGGCGTGTGTGTGCGTGTGGGTTGCGTGTGTGCGCGGTGTCGTGGGGTGGGTGTGGTGGTGGCTGGTGGGTTGGGGTGTGGTTGTGTGTTGAGTGTTGCATAGTGGATGCGAGCATCTTGTTGTGAACAAGTGTGTAAGGGCACATGGTGGATGTCTAGGCATCAGGAGCCGATGAAGGACGTGGGAGGCCGCGATAGGCCTCGGGGAGCTGTCAACCGAGCTGTGATCCGAGGGTGTCCGAATGGGGGAACCCAGCACCCGTCATGGGGTGTTACCAGCATCTGAATTCATAGGGTGTTGGAGGGAACGTGGGGAAGTGAAACATCTCAGTACCCACAGGAAGAGAAAACAACCGTGATTCCGTGAGTAGTGGCGAGCGAAAGCGGATGAGGCTAAACCTGGGTCGTGTCAAGCCGGCAGGCGTTGCGGTTCGGGTGTTGTGGGATGTGGTCGTGTGGAGACTGCCGTTTCTGCGATGGCGTGGTGTGGTGTTAGCGGAAGATTTCTGGAAAGGGTCGCCGTAGTGGGTGAGAGCCCCGTACGCGAAAACATCACCTGCGTTATGGACTGTGCTCCCGAGTAGCAGCGAGCTCGTGGAATTTGCTGTGAATCTGCCGGGACCACCCGGTAAGCCTAAATACTCCCTGATGACCGATAGCGGACTAGTACCGTGAGGGAAAGATGAAAAGTACCCCGGGAGGGGAGTGAAATAGTACCTGAAACCGTGTGCCTACAAGCCGTCAGAGCTGGCGTGAGCTGGTGATGGCGTGCCTTTTGAAGAATGAGCCTGCGAGTTATGCTTCGTGGCGAGGTTAACCCGTGTGGGGTAGCCGTAGCGAAAGCGAGTCTGAATAGGGCGTTGGAGTCGCGGGGTGTAGACCCGAAGCGGAGTGATCTACCCATGGCCAGGGTGAAGCTACGGTAAGACGTGGTGGAGGCCCGAACCCACCAGGGTTGAAAACCTGGGGGATGAGTTGTGGGTAGGGGTGAAAGGCCAATCAAACTCCGTGATAGCTGGTTCTCCCCGAAATGCATTTAGGTGCAGCGTCGTGTGGTGGATGCCGGAGGTAGAGCACTGGATGGGCTAGGGGGACCAAAATCTTACTGAACTCAACCAAACTCCGAATGCCGGTATTTCTAGCGCGGCAGTGAGACTGCGGGGGATAAGCTTCGTAGTCGAGAGGGAAACAGCCCAGATCACCGGCTAAGGCCCCTAAGCGTGCGCTAAGTGGGAAAGGATGTGGGATCGCCGGGACAACCAGGAGGTTGGCTTAGAAGCAGCCACCCTTTAAAGAGTGCGTAATAGCTCACTGGTCAAGTGGTCCTGCGCCGACAATGTAGCGGGGCTCAAGCGCACCGCCGAAGCCGTGGCAATACCATATGAGATCCGCTTTCACCTTTCGGGGTGGGGGTGTAGTCGTGGTGTTGGGTAGGGGAGCGTCGTGCATCCTGTGAAGCTGCCGAGTGATCGAGTGGTGGAGGGTGTGCGAGTGAGAATGCAGGCATGAGTAGCGAATGCAGAGTGAGAACCTCTGCCGCCGAATGACCAAGGGTTCCTGGGCCAGGTTAATCCGCCCAGGGTGAGCCGGGACCTAAGGCGAGGCCGACAGGCGTAGTCGATGGACAACGGGTTGATATTCCCGTGCCCGTGATGGTGCGTCAAGTGTCGAGGCCGGTGATGCTGACCATCCGAAGCTGTTCTGTGTTCCCTTCGGGGGGTGTGGGGTGGTGGAGCGTGGGACCCGATCCGGTAGTAGGCAAGCGATGGGGTGACGCAGGAGGGTAGCTCCGCCAGGTAATGGTTGTCCTGGTGTAAGCCTGTAGCCTGACATCTAGGTAAATCCGGGTGTCGTTGAGGGTGAGAGGTGATGCGTAGCCGATTGAGGCGAAGTAGAGTGATCCCATGCTGCCGAGAAAAGCCTCTAGCGAGTGCTGTTGCGGCCCGTACCCCAAACCGACACAGGTGGTCAGGTAGAGAATACCGAGGCGATCGAGTGAACTGTGGTTAAGGAACTCGGCAAAATACCTCCGTAACTTCGGGAGAAGGAGGGCCGTCTGACTTGAAGCTCTTTACGGGCTAGGGTTGGGCGGTCGCAGAGACCAGGCCCAAGCGACTGTTTACTAAAAACACAGGTCCGTGCGAAGTCGCAAGACGATGTATACGGACTGACGCCTGCCCGGTGCTGGAACGTTAAGAGGACCTGTTAATCCTTCGGGGTGAAGCGGAGAATTTAAGCGCCAGTAAACGGCGGTGGTAACTATAACCATCCTAAGGTAGCGAAATTCCTTGTCGGGTAAGTTCCGACCTGCACGAATGGCGTAACGACTTGGGCGCTGTCTCGACCACAGACTCGGCGAAATTGCACTACGAGTAAAGATGCTCGTTACGCGCGGCAGGACGGAAAGACCCCGGGACCTTTACTATAGCTTGGTATTGGTGCTCGGTTCGGCTTGTGTAGGATAGGTGGGAGACTGTGAAGTGGCCACGCCAGTGGTTGTGGAGTCATTGTTGAAATACCACTCTGGTCGAATTGGGTGTCTCAACCTCGGGCCATGATCTGGTTCAGGGACAGTGCCTGGTGGGTAGTTTAACTGGGGCGGTTGCCTCCCAAAATGTAACGGAGGCGCCCAAAGGTTCCCTCAGCCTGGTTGGCAATCAGGTGTTGAGTGTAAGTGCACAAGGGAGCTTGACTGTGAGACCGACAGGTCGAGCAGGGACGAAAGTCGGGACTAGTGATCCGGCACCACCTGGTGGAAGGGGTGTCGCTCAACGGATAAAAGGTACCCCGGGGATAACAGGCTGATCTTGCCCAAGAGTCCATATCGACGGCATGGTTTGGCACCTCGATGTCGGCTCGTCGCATCCTGGGGCTGGAGTAGGTCCCAAGGGTTGGGCTGTTCGCCCATTAAAGCGGTACGCGAGCTGGGTTTAGAACGTCGTGAGACAGTTCGGTCCCTATCCGCCGCGCGCGTAGGATACTTGAGGAAGGCTGTCCCTAGTACGAGAGGACCGGGACGGACGGACCTCTGGTGTGCCAGTTGTCCCGCCAGGGGCATGGCTGGTTGGCTATGTTCGGAAGGGATAACCGCTGAAGGCATCTAAGCGGGAAGCTCGTTCCAAGATGAGGTATCCCACCACCTTGCGTGGTTAAGGCCCCCAGCAGACTACTGGGTTGATAGGCCAGAGATGGAAGCCCTGTGAGGGGTGGAGTTGACTGGTACTAATAGGCCGAGGGCTTGTTTATGGCGAGTTGTTTGCATCCACTGTGTGACCCTGAGCGCATGACTGTGACCTGTTGTGGGTGGTGGTGTGTGGTTGGGGTGCGGCGGGGGTTTGTGTTCGCATCCACTATGGTTCGGCCCGGTTGGCTGGTTGGCCGGTGTGTGTGGAGTTGGTGATTTGTGAATAGTGTTGTCGGTGGTTGTGGCGGAGGGGGAACGCCCGGTCCCATCCCGAACCCGGAAGCTAAGCCCTCCAGCGCCGATGGTACTGCACCCGCCAGGGTGTGGGAGAGTAGGTCGTCGCCGACATCAAAAGTAGTGGGCCCCCACCGTCAGGTGGGGGCCCACATTTTTGTGCGCCCGAAATCGGCCGCATTCTTGCACGACGCACCGACACCGAGGTGCTGGGAACGCCACAGAGCGGCCGTCCATCCACATCGGTGCCCGGCTGTCCACAGTTTTCAGCGGGGACTGGAAGATGTCGGCCGTGGCCACCAGGCTCGAACCCGCCAGATCACAGTGGTTCGGCGAGGAGGCACAGATGTACGAGACGCACCTGACCGCGGTCGGCACGTTGATCACAGCGGTCGACAAGCGGCGGTTGGCCGACGGCACCACGAAGGTCAGCTTCCGGATCGCGTGCAACGAGAGGCGGTTCGACCGCGCCGCCAACGGGTGGACGAACGGCGACACTCTGTATCTGTCGGTGAGCTGTTGGAGAGGACTCGCGGACAACGTGCATGCATCGTTCGTATCCGGCGACCCGATCATCGTGCGCGGGCGCCTGGTGACGCGCGAGTGGGAGAAGGACGGCAGACGGCAGTCCATGACGGAGTTGGAGGCGTCGGCGGTCGGTGCGGACCTGTCCCGTTGCACCGCGAAGGTCACGCGGACGAAGCGGGGTGGCCAGGCGACCGACGAGGGGCGTGCCGCTGGGTCCGACGGTGCGGTGCCGGCCGCCGCGGAGTGGGCGCGCGCTGACGACCCGGCGGCGGATTCGGCAGCCGAAGGTGCGCAGCCACCCGGCCTCGCGGGCTGCCCCGTCGCGCTCGCGCCACCCGACCCGGAGGGCGACCCCTGGCAATCGGGCCGCCTCGGGGGCGCTGCCAGCGGTGATGCGGATGCCTACCCCGACGGCGCAGAATCTCCCGGGGCCAGTCCAGGGCGCCGAGATACCTTCGTCGAGGTGGCCGTCGGGGCCTGAAGTCCTCGCAACTACCATCCTTGGCGTGGCCGAGTTCATTTACAGCATGCAGAAGGTCCGGAAGGCCCACGGCGACAAGGTCGTCCTCGACGATGTGACGCTGAGCTTCCTGCCGGGCGCGAAGATCGGCGTTGTCGGCCCCAACGGGGCCGGCAAGTCGAGTGTCCTGAAGATCATGGCGGGGTTGGACCACCCCAACAACGGCGAGGCGCTTCTCGCGCCTGGCGCGACAGTCGGCATCCTCCAGCAGGAGCCGTCGTTGAGCGAGGACAAGACGGTCCTCGGCAATGTCGAGGAGGGCCTCGGCGAGATCAAGCACCAGCTCGACCGGTACAACGCGATCGCCGAGCAGATGGCCACCGACTACTCCGACGAGCTGATGGAGGAGATGGGTCAGCTCCAGGAGATCCTCGACCACGGCGACGCGTGGGAGATCGATTCCCAGCTGGAGCAGGCCATGGATGCGCTGCGGTGCCCGCCTCCGGACTCGCCGGTCACGCAGCTGTCCGGGGGCGAGCGCCGGCGGGTAGCGCTGTGCAAGCTCCTCCTCAGCAAGCCCGACCTGCTGCTGCTCGACGAGCCGACCAACCACCTCGACGCCGAGAGCGTTCTGTGGCTGGAGCAGCATCTGGCGGGTTACGCAGGCGCTGTGCTGGCCGTGACGCACGACCGGTACTTCCTCGACAACGTCGCTGAATGGATCCTCGAGATCGACCGGGGCCGCACGTATCCCTACGAGGGCAACTACTCCACGTACTTGCAGAAGAAGTCCGAGCGCGTCGCGGTACAGGGCCGCAAGGACGCGAAGTTGCAGAAGCGCCTCGCCGACGAGCTCGCGTGGGTGCGCTCCGGCGCGAAGGCTCGCCAGGCCAAGAGCCGGGCGCGGCTCCAGCGGTACGACGAGATGGCTGCGGAGGCCGACAAGCACCGCAAGCTGGACTTCGAGGAGATCCAGATCCCGCCGGGCCCGCGCCTGGGCAGCGTCGTGGTGGAGGTCGACCATCTCGACAAGGGGTTCGACGGGCGTGTCCTGATCAAGGACCTGTCGTTCTCGCTGCCGCGCAACGGGATCGTCGGCGTGATCGGTCCGAACGGGGTGGGCAAGACCACGCTGTTCAAGGCGGTCGTCGGGCTGGAGCAGCCTGACTCCGGGACCGTGCGCGTCGGTGAGACGGTGAAGCTGTCCTACGTCGATCAGAACCGCGCCGGCATCGACCCGCAGAAGAACGTGTGGGAGGTGGTGTCCGACGGGCTCGACTACATCAAGGTGGGTCATGTCGAGATGCCGTCCCGGGCCTACGTCGCCGCGTTCGGGTTCAAGGGCCCCGACCAGCAGAAACCGGCCGGAGTGCTCTCCGGCGGAGAGCGCAACCGGCTGAACCTCGCGCTCACGCTGAAGGAGGGTGGGAACCTGATCCTGCTCGACGAGCCCACCAACGACCTAGACGTCGAGACGCTGTCGTCGTTGGAGAACGCGCTGGAGCACTTCCCGGGGTGCGCCGTGGTCATCTCCCACGATCGGTGGTTCCTCGATCGTGTCGTCACCCACATCCTCGCGTGGGAAGGTTCGGACGACACACCGGCCTCGTGGTTCTGGTTCGAGGGCAACTTCGAGGCGTACGAGAAGAACAAGGTGGAACGCCTCGGTGCAGACGCGGCGCGCCCGCACCGAGTGACTCATCGTAAGCTGACTCGTGACTGAGAGCGATTCACGCCCACGTCAATGATTTAGGGCAACTCCGTCACGGGACGGTCCGGCACGTGAGGAGGTCAGGTGGAGTCACGTCGCACGAGCACCCAGGTGCATGGGTTGAACGACGGAGACGGACCTGACCTTCTCGCAGCCGCCGAGTCGCTCCGCTGGACCCGGCCGGACCTGACCGCCGAGCTCGCGGACCACGTCCTCGGGGCGGCTGCCGCTGCCGGAGATCGGCACCTGTGGCTCGCCGCGGCGGGCTGGGCCGTGCATGCGCGGTCGGCCACAGGTGACGGTCGCGTCGTCGCGTCAGAAGCGCTTGACGAGCTCGCGCAGTGGGACGACTTCCCGCTCGACAGTCCCGTCGCGCGCCGGCTGTGCGTCGAGCTGGCGGTGCTGGCGGTGGCGGCCGGCGAGGTGGCAGCGGCCCGTGCCCTGTCCAGCCCGGCCGCCGCCGCGGACGTCGCGCCCGCGATCCGAGCCGACGCCTACTGCGTACTGGCCCGATGCCTCGTCGAGGACCGGCCGGCGGAGGCCGTCAACGCACTGCGCCGCGCAGAGTCGGCCTGTTCGGAGATCGAGGGCCCGCACGGCGGTGTCGGGTCGGCCGGGGTCGCGCTGGTCGCGGCGTTCTTCGAGCGGCGGTCCGGACGCCCGCTGGCCGCCGCCGAACATGCGGCCGAGGGGCTGGCCCGCCTGGACGGCGACCGGAACGCATCGCATGTCCCTACTTCTTCGGGGCACCTCGCCGCGGCACTGTCGGCGGAGTGGATCTCTGCGCTCATCGACGCCGGCCGGTTGGACGACGCAGCTGAAGGCTGTGCTCCGCTCGAGTCGCTACTGGCCGACAGGACGCGACCCAGTCGTCAGGTGTCACTGCTCCGGCTGACCGTTGCCCGCATCCTTGCGACCCAGCCCGACAGCGACGCCGTGATCGATGCGCTGGAGGACGCCGCGCGGGGCGCGGCCCAGAGTGACGCCCCCGATCTCGAGGCGGTGTGCTTGTCGACCCTGAGTGCGCTGCACGAGAGTGCCGGGCGGTCGAACGACGCTCGCGACGCAGCGGGTCTCGGTGCCGCGGCGCAGCGGAGGGACCAGGACCGGGCCACTCGTTTCGTCGCCGCGCTGCGCGATGTCGTGCGATCCGGGTCGAGAACCGGACGGCTCTTCCACGCCGACGGTGAGCCTGCGGTCGATCTCTTCACCGGACGAGGGTCAACGGCCGGCGCATTGAGCGGAGCACGCGGCGTGAATGGACGCACGTCCGCCGATGGTGGGCACGACGACGCGGATCAGACGACCCGGCCGCGGGACGCCGACCCGTGGGACCCACCCGCCGGCGCCGCCGGCCGAACCACGCGGCCAGACGCCGACCCGGGCGACCGATGGGCACCGGTCCGCGACGGGGACACCTACCGGGACAGCGAAGGCGCCGGCCGGTCGGATCGCCCCCGTCGGTCCCTTCCGGGGCGGGCGCAGCGCACGGCGGATCCCGTGGGCCTGGACGACCGTGCCGCGTCGTCGGACCGCGGGGGGGTGCGCGGAGGTGACCTGGACGTCCGTGACGGCGCGGCCGCCCGCGCGGGAGGCGACAGGGCAGGCTCGGAGGGCCGGTCCGGTGCCGATGATGCTGGTCACGACCTGCCCGCCGTGCTGTGGTCGGGGCGGTCGGGTGAGCCGGCCGCGATCACGCCGTGGCTGGCCGGGGCGACGGTCGGCGCCACGCCGCGGAGCCGGCGGCCCCCGGCGCCCGACGTTCCCGCCGACACCCCGCGCCGAGGGTGGGTTCAGGACGCCGAGTCGCCGATCGCCGACATGCTCGCCCGGGATCTGACCTCAGGGCTCGTGGGTGGCGGGAACAGGCGAGCGGCCCGCCCGTTCGCGGAGCGCAGTGAGCACGGACGGCAGGCGGATCCGTCCCGACAGTCAGGCCGGCGGCCCGAACGGCTCCCGAACGATCGGTCTGATCGGGTCCGCGAGGATGCATCCGAGGGTCTGGCGAACCGGGATCCGTTCGACGGCGGGCCGAGGGAACGGCGTTCCGGTCGGACCACCGACCCGCACCGGGTCGACGACGTCCCGCGCGCCGCTCGATACGGCGCCATCGAGGCGAACGTCGAACCGGGAAGTTGGCTCGAGAACGCACTCGGCGAGCTGGACCGCGCACTCGGCCACACCACTCCGGGTCCTGCCGGGTCGCAACCCTCCGTCGACCCGCGTCGTCACGGGCCCGAGGCCGAGGGTTGCGTGGTCGTGGTCGACATCGCGCGCGACGGTCGCCGGTTCGCCGGGCCTCGCGCCGGCGCTGTGGTGCGGGCGGTCACCGATCGCCTGTCCGACCGGCTCCCCCCTGGAGCCCGCATCCGCCAGGAGGAGTCGGATGCCCTTTCCGTCGTGCTTCCCGGGTGGGGACGCGCACCGGCCACCGAGTGGATGCATCGCACGATGCCCGGCCTGCTAGAAGGCGTCGCTCTAGCGGACGATCTCCCAGGCACGCAGCTGCGAGCCGCGGTGCATGACGTGGACGGTCCCGTCGGTGCGCAGATCCTGCAACGCATCGATCTTGCGAAGGCCCGGCGGGCGCATTCCGATGCGACCATGTCCTTGACGTCCGTCACGCGCAGGACAGGGGCCGTTCCCGATGCCGCGATTCCGGATGCCGTGACCTTCCGGTCCGGGGCTTCTCGTGGCGCGATCTCTCGTGCCGGGACTCCACGTGGCGCGACGTCCGGCGCATCCGGCCGGTATGACTCCGCTCTGTCGAGGGTTTCCACGTCCACGACGGTCCCGTTCGGTTCCGCATCGCCGATTCCAGCCCCGTCGAGGAGCGAGCCGTCGGGGGGTGAGTCGTGGAGGAGCGCACCGTCGGACAGTGCGCAATCGCGAGAGGCGCAATCGCGAGAGGCGCAATCGCGAGAGGCGCAATCGCGAGAGGCGCAATCGCGAGAGGCGCAATCGCGAGAGGCGCAATCGCGAGAGGCGCAATCGCGAGAGGCGCAATCGCGAGAGGCGCAGCCGAGGGATGCGCTGTCCGGGGCTGCGCCGTGGGGGGACGAGTTGTCGAGGAGCGGGCCGCCGCGGGATGACCCGTCGAGGAATGCGCTGTCGAGGGATGCGCCCTCAAGGAACGCGCCGCTGTGGTACGAGCCTCGAGCGGACGAACCCGTGGCGGACGAGTCGCGCAGGGACGAGTCGCGCAGGGACGAGTCGCGCAGGGACGAGTCGCGCAGGGACGAGTCGCGCAGGGACGAGTCGCGCAGGGACGAGTCGCGCAGGGACGAGTCGCGCAGGGACGAGTCGCACAGGGACGAGCTGCG
>Ga0209490_10002568_pt1 | contig 17142 bp, 13 predicted proteins | sample MAT06_FD_187209 | JGI IMG/M metagenome (GOLD analysis project Ga0209490, IMG submission 187209) | Freshwater microbial communities from Lake Fryxell liftoff mats and glacier meltwater in Antarctica - MAT-06 (SPAdes) (version 2) | ecosystem: Environmental > Aquatic > Freshwater > Ice > Liftoff...
CGGTTGCAACGTCGCAGCCACAGAAGCCGGTGTCGCCTTCGTGCAAAGGCTGAGCCAGCTCACCGGGGCAAATATTGCTGCTTCCGATAACTTGACTGGGAATGCCGCCTTGGGTGGAGACTGGGAATTGGAAGTTTCCACAGGCAAGATAGAGACAGTTGTGGCATTTTCACGAGAGGCGAGAGAAGCATATAGCGGTGTTTTAGTCACCACATTTGCGACACTGCGAGATGCGATCGTCCTAGCTAATGCTTTGCCCGATGCTGACACCATCCCCATCACAGGCAACATCCTCCTAGCAGCGGGAGAAGTTCTGCCCAGAATTTCCAGTCCAATCACCTTTACCGGCGGTGGTTTTAGCCTAAATTTCGGTAGTAACCGAGGCTTTTTTGTAGACAGCGCGGCAGCCGCAGTCAGCTTTTCCAACCTGACATTGACCGGTGGTGTATCGACCGGCGGTGTCGGTACGGGCGGCGGCGGTGGTGCAGCCGGCATGGGAGGCGCACTATTTATCAACAGTGGTGCTGTCACAGTTAATAGCGTTACCTTCAATGGCAACAGCGCGATCGGCGGTGCTGGCGGCGCAGCCCCTGTCGGTCCTGCGGCCGCGGGCCCAGGCGGCAACACAGACTTTGCAGGCCTCTTTCCCTTCGTTGCCGCAGGTGGCCCTGGTCAAGTCGGCCTTCCCGGCTTGCCAAGCATCGGCGGCCCCGGCGGCCCCGGCGGTACAGCCGGTAGTGGTGGCCCTGGAACTGGCGGATTGCCGGGAACTGGTCTTAATGGCGGAGTTGGCGGCGCTGGTGGCGTTGGTGGCGCTGGTACCGGTGGTACTGACGGCGGCGCTGGTGGCGTTGGTGGTGCTGGCGGCTTAGGAGGCCTCGGAGGCGGTGGCGGTGGTGGCGGTATCGGCGGTGTCGGCGGTGTCGCAGGCACTGGCGCAGCAGGTGCTGCGGGCGCTGGCGGTATTGGTGGCGCTGGTGGCTTTGGTGGCGGTGGCGGTGGCGGTGGTGTTGCTGGTAACGGTGGTGCTGGCGGCTTCGGTGGCGGTGGCGGCCGCGGTGTCGTAGGCGGAATCAGCACGATCGTCGGAGCTTTCACCGCAGGTGGCACTGGTAGTGCAACAGGCGGCGGCGGCGGCGCTGGTTTGGGTGGCGCAATTTTTGTGAATACTGGCAGTTTGACCCTGAGCAACAGCACTTTATTCGGCAACACAGCAACCGGCGGCGCTCCGGGCGATGCGCTTGCGACACCGGGTGCTGGGGCTGGTGCGGCGATTTTTGTCAACAGCGGCGCTACTGCAACTCTGACTAACAACACGATTACTGCTAACGCTGCTGCTGCGACTGCTCCTGCTTTTGCTAACGGCGGTGGTATTGCGACTAACGGCGGTGCTGTGAATGTCAGGAATTCGATCGTTGCTGGCAATACTGGCGGCCTGAGTCCTGACGTGTTTGGGGCATTCGCAGCCACCAGTAGCAACAATTTGATCGGCAGTCTTGTTGGCAGCACGGGCTTCCCAGCGGCTGATCTATTGCCGGCGGCAGTTCTTCTCACGAGTGTCATCATCAGTCCTGCTGGATTGAACCAGGCTACAGCCGTTCCTTTCACCTATGCTTTGGCTGACAGCACTGCGACGGTAGTTAATCCGGCGATCAACGGCGGTAGCACTGCACTGGCAGTGGGGACGACTGACCCACGGGGTACTGGCTTTCCTCGGACGATCGGCACTGCGATTGATATCGGTGCTTATGAATACGGGCCCACAGTTACAGGGGTTAAATACAACGACCTGAACGGCGATGGTGTCAGACAGGCGGCTGAACCAGGTCTCCCGGGCTGGGTGATTTCTGTAGGCACGAAAAGCGCTACCACCGCAGCCGACGGCAGTTACACCATCCGGGATGTCAAAACAGCGACTCCGATTACAGAAGCACTTCAAACTGGTTGGGTGCAGACTGCCCCCCTGACTCCCGCTTCTACAGGTGTAGTCGATGTTACCGGTGCTAACTTCGGTAATTTCCAGAAAACTTCGATCGCGGGCAAAACCTACACCGATGTCGCCGGCAACGCCGTTTTAGACGTTCCCACCGACACTGTATTAAACGGCGTCACCGTCACTTTATACAAAGACACCAACAACGACGGCATATTCCAAGCAGCAACAGATACAGTTGCCAGCGCGGGGGTAGGAACTACGGGAGCCGGAGATTACCTATTCTCTGATATCGGCCCCGGCAATTACCTGATCCAAGCCACGGCCCCAGCCAACTCCAGCATCTCTTTCCCCGCTGCGGCAATTCTCGTTCCCGCCGTCAGCGGTACTCCAGTCATCGGCCAAAACTTCGGTGTTTTCCAGAACATCACCGTCAGCGGCACCAAATTCACCGACCTCACAGGCAACGGCTTCAGTCCCGACGATACGCCCCTGAACGGTACTACCATTCGGTTGTTCAAGGATACTAACAATAACAGCACATTAGATACCAGTGATGCTGAAGTTGCCAATCAAGTTACCGGGACGCCAGGGCCTGCTCTTGGCAGTTATACATTTACAGGCGTAGGTAGCGGTCGGCACTTTGTGAGAGAAGACGTACCGACAGGTTTCTCACAAACCGGTGGCCCAGTTTCTTATACAATCAACCCCGTCAGCAACACTCCGATTACCGGTCAAAACTTCGGAAACTTCCAGTTTGGCAAGATCAGCGGGTTCAAATATAACGATCGCAACAAAAATGGCACGCAAGAGGCCACCGAACCAGTCTTAGCAGGCTGGACAATATACTCGGATGCCAACGGCAACGGCGTCAAAGACCCAACCGAAGTCAGCGCCGTCACCGATGTCGCCGGTAAGTACGAGTTCACCAACCTGGCAGCCGGCAGCTACAACATCCGCGAAGTATTGCAACCGGGCTGGATACAAACAGCGCCGGCCGCCAACGCAGCCACGCCTACCATTTCCAGCGCGTTGACGATCGCCCTTACCAGCGGACTCGACTCCCAAAACAACAACTTCGGCAACTTCTTTGAGTCGAGCACCATCAGCGGTCAAAAATTCAGTGACCTCAACCAAAACAAAATCAAGGATGCCGGAGAAGTCGGGCTGGCAAATTGGCAAATCTTCATCGACAGCAACCCAGTGAATGGAGTCTTCGATCAGGGCGAACTGACTACCATCACCGACACCAACGGCAACTACACCCTCACCGAAGTACCCGCAGGCACTTACAAGGTAAGGGAAGTCCAACAACAAGACTCGATACCTACAACTGCGCTCCCCGCCGACGTTACCGTTAATGCCGGAGATAAAATCACGGGCATTGACTTCGGCAACTTCTTGCCCCAACCGGGTACTATCCGAGGTTTGAAGTTCCGAGATAGCAACAATAATGCCACTCAGGATGCCGGAGAACTAGGTGTACCCAATTTCCAAATTGTGTTAACCAAAGTGGTAGTAGCTGCAACCCCTGGTACTCCTGCTCCTGTTGCTGTGACTACCACCACAGACGCCAGTGGCAACTACCTATTCACGAATCTAACGCCGGGAACCTACCGCGTCCGGGAAATCAACCAAGCTGGGTTCACCCAACGCACCCCCGACCCGGCGGACATCGTGCTCACCTCGGGTGCTATTGTCAGCGGCATCAACTTCGGGAACTCCCCGGCGCAGCCTATAACGACCCCAACACCCGCGCCGACACCAACACCGGCGCCGACACCAACACCAACGGCTGTAACGCCGACGCCGACGCCGACGCCGACGCCCGCACCAACGCCTGTAACGACGCCGACGCCTGCACCAACGCCCGCACCGACGCCCGATCCGTTACCTTCCCCTGGGCCGACTCCAAGTCCAGAACCGACTCCGAGTCCAGATCCGACTCCGACTCCGACTCCCACCCCAGAACCGACAAATCTGGTTTGTCCTGATGACTTCTCCAGAGTTGACCCTCCCATTCTGCCTGCAACTCCTTCGCAAAACAACGCGATCGTCGGCTTTGGTGGCGACGATACCCTCGTGGGCAGTGCTAACAGTGACTCTATCTTCGGGGGGGGTGGCAACGATTTGATCTTTGCCCAAGAGGGCGGCGATTACGTCAATGGCAACACGGGCAACGATACTGTCTATGGTGGCATCGATAACGATACTCTCTTCGGTGGCAAAGGCTTTGACTTGATCTTTGGCGATATCGCCGACGATACTATCTATGGCAATCGTGGCAACGACTCGATTTCTGGCGACCAAGGCAATGATGTATTGTACGGTGGCAAAGGCGACGATATAATTTTGGGAGCTTTTGGTGATGATGTGCTATTTGGCGATCAAGGCAATGACACTCTCTGTGGCGGCGATGGTAGTAATACCTTGCTTGGCGGCGGCGGAGACGACTTGCTCTTTGGTGGCACTGGCGATGATTTGCTGTTTGGTGGCATCGGTAATGATACCCTCGTTGGCGGCACCAGCATCAATGGCTTTGTCTTGGCAGCAGGCGCAGGAACTGATACATTGATCAACTTCACGCCAGGACTTGATTTGCTCGTGTTGGTGGAAGGTTTGGAGTTCAATCAACTCTCACTTACCCAAACTAACGGCTCAACTGCGATCGCCAGCAACAACCAGATTCTGGCTATAGTGTCGGGCGTGCTTCCTATCCAGTTAACGGAGAGCAGTTTTATTTCACTGGTTTAGTCCGTACTCCACAGTAGGCATTGGTTTCTACTTAACGTCAAACGTAGTGCCGGTCTTCTGTCTGGCGATTAGGCCTTCGATCCCCCCTAGCCCCCCTTGCTTTCGGGGGGGACAGGATTTTTCTCAAAGTCCCCCTTGCTTTCGGGGGATGCGAGGGGGATCAGGCCTTGGGGGTAAACGAGAGATAGATACAAATGTTTTCGGGGTTAAGTTGACCCGGACAATCGCTAGAAGGGGAACGAAATTTCGTTCCCCTTCTTTGGTTAAATTTGTTCGAGATATTTCAGCAAGTCAGCCATTTCTTGCGGGCTCGGCTGAAACTGTGGCATTGGCGGGGTTCGCCCGCTGGTGACTTGGCGGATCAGCTCGAATTCAGATTTGCGATCGGACACTCGATGCAAGTTGGGCCCGACTTGACTGTCTGCAACGGGTATATGACAGCCCGCACAGTTCATTTGAAAGATGGCGGAACCCTGAAACTGGTCGCCTGTAAGGGACAGTACGCTTTTGACGTAGGGATCGGCGACTTGAAACTGACGAATTGTCAGACTCGCCAAGATGATGGCAAGCAACAGGGCGATCGCAAATATGGCAAGTCGCTCGATCGGGTTTTTAAGTTCATTCGTGGCAAGTTGGTGATTCAAAGGATTTCAATTTTAAAAATAGTATCTACAAGAAAGTTTATTTCTCATAACATAGCTTAATCCTTCCCAGCGGGGAGATCAAGCCTTGAGAAGCCTTGAAGGGCGTTTTTGCCAAAATTAATCTGTGTAAGTGCTGGTAACATTAAAAATAGGTTGTTAAATCTTAACGTTAAGGAGCTCTCATGGTAGAACCGCTACTTTCAGGTATTGTTCTGGGTCTAACCTTTGTTACTCTGGCGGGGCTATTTTTTGCTGCTTATCAGCAGTACAAGCGTGGCGATCAGTTGGGTATCAACAAATAAAGGGGCTTAAAGTCCCTCGGTGAAGGGGAAAGAGGGAGATTGGGAGAGGGGGAGATTGGAAAAATCTTCCTTCTTCCTTCTTCCTTCTTCCGTCTTCCTTCTTCCTTCTGTCAACTGTATCGATCGAGAATCGCAGCAGTTTCCAGCCCAGTCTTTTCCCAGCTAAACTGTTTTGCTCTAGCCAAACCTAGTTCCCGCAAGTGCGATCGAGCTTTAACATCCGTTGCCAGCTCGTGCATAGCAGAGGCTATTTCCTGGACGCTGTAGGGATTGACTAACGAGGCTGCGTCCCCCGCGACTTCGGGCATGGAAGACAGGTTAGATGTGATCACAGGAGTGCCACAGGCCATTGCTTCGAGCACCGGGAGACCGAATCCTTCCCAAAGACTGGGGAATACCAGGGCGATCGCCTGGTTGATGACTTTGGGCAAGTCTGTCGCGGGGAGGTAATTTAGGAATTTTACGCGATCGCACAATCCCAATTCTCGCACCTGCGCTTTCAGCAGCGGCGTATAGCGTTTATCTTCCGAACCTGTAATCCACAATTCGTACTCGGAATTATTAGGTAAAGCCGCAAACGCTGCGACAACTCGCTGCACGTTTTTATGGGGATTGTGGCGGCCCATATACAGAAAATAATTGCTAGTTGGCAAATCTAGAAACTTAAAAAAACTGGCATCGTAGCCGGGAAAAATTCGCGAGATTAAAGAACTTGGAATCTTACAAAAATTAATAATGTCATTGGCAGTTGATTCAGAATCGCAGATGATATGTTCAGCCTGCCGCAACACTTGGGGAATGTAGTAGCGGTGATAAACTGCCAGAGGATCGAAGCGGCGGGGAAATCGCAGCGCAATTAAATCATGTACTGTAATTATATAGCGACAATTGGCAAATAGAGGAGCTTCGGGAATTGGCGAAAATAACAGGTTAGATTTTAGCTGTTTGTAAATTTTGGGAATTTGAGTTTGTGTCCACAGCAATCGGTTGATGTGTCCTCTGCTTCCTTGTTCTGGTGTGAGGTTTCCGGGGATTTCGTAGCAGTTATTATTGGGAAATTTTTGGGCTGTGAGTAAGGTTGGGTTGAGGGTTTTTAGGTGGGGAAATAGGTTTTTAGCGTAGATGGCTAAGCCAGTTGGTTCGGAAATTAGGAAGGAAAGATTAATTAGTAGGTTGGATTGGGAATTTGGCATAGAATAATATGAGGATTGCGGTTTTTGGCTGGGATTTTTTTTGATTAACCGCAGAGGGCGCAGAGGGCGCAGAGAGGAAGAAAGGGAAGATTTAAAGATATTGCTGTAAAATATTAGCGGTTGCTTCTCCGGTTTTGTGCCAGCTAAATTGATTTGCTCTTGCTAAACTAGCTTTTTTTAATTGCGATCGCACTTTTGAATCTGTGGCTACCGTTTGCATAGCGTGGGCGATTTCTCCGACACTGTAAGGATTGACTAATAATGCCGCATCTCCGGCTACTTCTGGCATCGATGACAGGTTGGAAGTGATGACGGGTGTACCGCAGGCCATTGCTTCCAAAATCGGCAAGCCAAAGCCTTCCCAGAGCGTTGGAAATACTAGGGCGATCGCCTGATTCATCAGTACGGGCAATTGCGAATAGGGCACGTAACCGAGAAACTTTACCAAAGATTGTAAACCCAATTGTTCAACTTGTGCGATCGACTGCGGCGTGTAAGCATTCGGAGGCCCGGCTAGCCACAATTCGTAATTTGTGCGATCGGCTAAACTCGCAAATGCAGCAATTAATCTTTCCAAGTTTTTATAAGGATCATGTCTACCGGTATAAAGAAAATAATTTTTAGCTGGCAAGTCAAGATATCTAAAATTAATATTATCACAAGCTAGGGGAATTGCGGTCATTTTCTGACGCGGAATCTGGTAAAAGTTAGCAACATCTGTCGCCGTTGCTTCAGAATCGCAAATAATATGTTCTGCTTGCCGCAAAACCTGGGGGATATAGTAGCGAAAATAAGCAGTCAAGCGAGAGAACTTTTGGGGAAATCGCAAAGGAATCAAATCGTGCACTGTAACTATGTGGCGGCATTTGGAATACAAAGGCGCTTCGGGAATTGGGGAAAATATTAAGCTTGACTGCAATTTATTGTAAATTTTAGGTAAGTTAAATTGAGTCCACAGCAGCCTGTTGATTTGTCCTTTCGGGCCTCGATCCGGTGTAATATTGTCTGGGATTTGATAACAAGTATAATCGTCAATTTGCTGGGATGTAAGTAATGTTGGTTCTAGTTTTTGAAGTTGCGGGAACAGATTAGCGGCATAAGTCCCGATTCCCGTTGGTTCGGGTGTTAGGAAGGATAAATTGATTAACAGTTGATTGGACACGGTTAGAGTAAAAATAAACTTTAATCGGAAGAAGACCAGGCGGTTGAAACCGCGTCTATACAAACAAAACCCGCCTCCGCGGGTTGAAGATCGGATGGGGTTAAAATATGTTATCTTCTTTCTTCAGTCCGCGGAGGCGGACATCGTTTGTGTAGTTTGAGCTCTAACTCGCATGACGGGCGCTTCGCCACATACGAGTTAGAGCTCAAAAGCGGTTTCAACCGCCGTCTACGTTTCTGCCACGTCCTTACCCACAGCCATATTTGTATGCTTAAGGTCGATCGAGCATTTGAGCAATCTCGCCTGGATTTGGCAGCCGAATTGTAGCATATTCTTGGTAAATAAGCTCAAAAAAACTCTTGACTTTGTGTTCAAAAGGTGCGAGTCTAAAGTTCTGACTACGTTGCTGTGCACCAGCTTGAAGTTCCGCTAACAAACCCGGATTACCAATTAGCTGATGTGAATGCTGGCAAAGTTCCTCAACCGTATTGAACAAAAAGCCCGATCGCCCGTGTTCGACAATTTCCGGTTGTCCGCCGCCACCAAAGACAATCGGAGCACAACAGTTTTGCATTGCTTCCACAGTCGCCATCCCAAAATGTTCAAACCTTTGGGGATTGACTTCACCTAAACCGCAACCATGCCAAAATATGCTCGATTTAGCATAAAGCGATTTTACCTCATCCAAGTCAGCATTGATTTTAAGTTCGATCGCCCTTGAATCCTGCTTCAATAAATTCTGAACCGTCTTTAAATAAGGATTTTTCGGAATACTGCTACCAGCTAAAATCAGCCGCCATCCTTGAAGTTCATCTGGATAATCTGCTAGCAAACTGCGGAAAGCTTCGATTAACTCAATTTGCTTTTTTGTTCCCCCAGCTTCAAACTGTCCCACAGCTAAAATTATCTTTTCCTTCGACACTTTAGCTGTTGCCATTTCTACGGGCGGATAAAGCATAAAAGTTGGCTGCAAATTCCAACGTTTCTCCAGCCACTTGACAGTAAATTGGCTGTTTGCAATAATGAAAGTGTAGTCATCGACAGCAAAGTGACGGTTGCGAAAAGTATTCGGAAAGTGACAGAAAAATACTGATATCGGCGACAACGGTTTCACTTTTTCGAGTTGGTTGGCGTTGACAAAAATATCGTAATTTTTGCTTTCTCTGGCAATTTCATCAAAGGGATTTTCCATATCCTCGGCGATGATGCTGGAATCGATACACTGCATTCCACGCTTCTCGTAAAAAGCCAAGGGAATAATTTTAATTTGGCATCCTGAAAGGTTAAGCCCATACCACGATTCTAAGTCGGAAACAGCAACGGGTTTGTTGGCGATGAAGGTAATGTCAAATTCATTTTGCAGCAGCGAGGCGATGGTAGCGACGTATTTTTGACCGCCGCCGATAAAATGCAGTCCGTGATCGTAAATTGCGATCGACATTTTGCGATCGCCCCTAACAACCTGCAATCGAGGTAAAATGCGATCGACCTTCATTCTACTGTAAATCACCGCCAACTTTTCCGACAACTGCGGCAGTACAGTGGCGACGATTTCCGGTGGCTGATAATCTAGCAGTTTTTTAATCGCGACAAACAAACTCTCGAACAGCAAATCGTACTGCTTGTTAGTAAAAAAATCCGAAGTATGTATTGCTTTAACTAACTGTAAAGGTTCGTGTTTCGCCAAATACAAAAACCGATTGCGGTTGCAGAAATACTCGGTAAGTTTGCTACCTTTACTCGAACCGCGATACTCATGATGGGCGATAGCTGCGGGAGTATAAAGCATTTTCCAACCGCGTTTGTGGCAGCGTTTGGCAAACTCTACATCTTCAAAATACATCACAAAATCTTCATCAATCGGCCCGACATCTTCCAGACATTCCCTGCGAAAAAGTACCGCCGCCCAACAAAGTCCTTCTACTTCTCTTTCTGTATTATACTGTCCCGTATCTTTCTCGCCAAAGCCGACATCTTGCCAATAAAAATTAGGTAATTGCTGAATGCCCGCGCTGTTAATTCGCCCGTCTTTAAACAACAATTTGCCGCTAGTTGCACCGACTTGGTTGTGAGTTTCTAGCCGTTTAACTAATATTTCCAGCCATTGACTATCAAGGGCTGCATCGTTATTTAGAAAGCCGATGTATTGCCCTTTTGCTTCGCTGATGCCGAGGTTGAGGGCTTTGGCGAAGTTGTTGGCGGAATTAACAAATATACGAACTTTTGGGAACAGTTCGCGCAAAGCATTAACCGAATCGTCTTGAGAGCAATTATCAATTACAATTAAATCAAGTTGTGATTCTGGATACGCAAGTTTTTGTAGAGTTTTTAAGCAATCCTTCGTGTGGCGTAGACCGTTATAGTTGACTATAATTAACGAGCATATTGGCAGTGTGGTCATTTTTGATGTTTTAGTGCGGTCGATCGCCCAATTGAGCGGTAATCTCTTCTAAAATAGCAGTATGTTGCTGCTGGACTGCTTTGATTTGCTCTATTTCTGACTGAAAATTTGCGATCGCCCTTTGTTGAGTCTCAAGCTGCGCTGTCACTTCGGGAGATCCGCTGCTTAATTCCGATCTAAGTTTTTTCTCTAGAGTTTGTTGATTTTCTTGCAATTTTTGCAACTGTGTGCTCAATGTCTGCACAACACGGGTATTAGCAAAGTTGTAAATTACTTGTCTGTCTAGTACCGGCTTGAGCAATTTTCGGACGATTTTTCTGACGGCAATTACTACGGAACCGAGCCGCCTTTGGTAAGATGTAATTGGAATGTTATAAATGTCAAAGCCCGCTTTTAAAAGGGCAATGTCTTCGTCATCTTCATTTTGGGCTGCACTATTTACTCTTTCCGACAGCAGCGAATCAGCAATACCAATTCGCGGCTCCAAAGTTTGGCGCAATTTATCTATAATTTGTTGAGTTGGTATTTCTTCGTACTGCAATCTTCCGCCTCCTTTAAATGTAGGGTGCGCACTGCGCACCATCTCGTAGACGTAGCAACGCGCACCATCGGGTAAATTGCCCCTACGAGAATGGTGCAAATCTCAACTTATACTAACTCGATTTGACTGTCATCACCAATCATAAACCGCAGAGCTTTCGGACGCGGTGGCGCATTTGTGATTTGAGCTCGCTGCCCGATCACGCTGTCAACAATTCGCTGGTGAATGCCAACTATTTTCGCCCCTTGCAATATTACACTGTGTTCGATATCAGCATCAATCATCGTCACGCGATCGGCAATACTGCTGTAAGGCCCAATAAAGCAATTTTCAATGTGGCAATTTTTCCCAATTACCACTGGCCCGCGAACTGTAGAATTAATAATTTCCGTTCCTTCGCCTACTTGCACTCGCCCGATAATTTGGCTTGTAGCGTCTACTTTTAATTCAGTTGAAGCTACGATACTATCTAAAATGATTTGGTTGGCACTCAGTAAATCATCTTTTTTCCCCGTATCCAACCACCAACCTTCTAAATTGCAGGCTTCTACGTGTTTTTTCTGATTGATGAGCTGTTGAATCGCATCAGTAATTTCGAGTTCACCGCGGGGCGAAGGTTGAATTTGATCGATCGCCTCATGGATACTAGGAGCAAAAAAGTAAATCCCCACCAGTGCTAAATTCGACGGCGGAACTTTTGGTTTTTCTACCAACTGCAAAACTCGCCCATTTTCATCAACTTTGGCAACACCGAAAGCCGAGGGATTTGGCACTGGACGAAGCAAGATTAGAGCGTCTAGTTTTTGCTTGTTAAAAATCTCTAAAAACGGATCTAACTGATTTTGAATTAAGTTATCTCCTAAATACATGATAAACGGAGAATCGCCCAAAAATGGTCTGGCAATTTTCACCGCATGAGCAAGTCCCGCCGGCTCATTTTGCAAAATATAAGTAATTTTTGCACCGAAGCGAGATCCATCTCCAGTTTTTACCTTCACCTCTTCGCCAGTTTCAGGACTAATAATAATCCCAATATCCGTAATCCCAGCCGCCACAATTCCTTCAATTCCGTACCACAGTATCGGCTTATTTGCCACAGGAACCAACTGCTTAGCACCCGTATAGGTTAGGGGACGCAAGCGTGTTCCTTTGCCGCCAGAGAGGATGAGTGCTTTCATTGGGTGAACTCTGAGTTATCCTTTAGGGTTTGCGGTGCTGGCTCGATTTGCCTGCACTTGTTCGCTCTCATTAATTTTAAAGCACCGTTACCCCGCTGGCAATAGCCTCGAAGAAGGAAGAATTGACAGTTGACAGTTGACAGTTGACAGTTGACAGTTGACAGAAGCAAGAAGGAAGAAGTAATAAAAGTAGGGGTTTCAGGAATCAAGAAGGTTCTCAGTATCTTAGCGGTTGCAATCCAAATGATTTATGGCGATCGAGCATTCAGTCATCTCAAATCTAACATCTCAAATGGTTTAATAGCGACCGTATCGAGCAACACATTGAATACCACTATTGTTGTGATTTGTCAACCAAGCCCACATCTGATCGCCCAGAGAAAAGTGCCACCACTCGTTAGGATGCTGCTGAAAACCAGCAGCTATCATCGCAGCTTTTAATATTTGCCGACGACGGTGATATTCCTGTTTGTGAGGCTCCTTGCTATTACCAAAATAATCAGGATAAGAACGTTCCGATATTTCATCAATCGGAGAACCCATATCAATTTGCCGATGATTTTCATCCACTAAAGTTACATCTAAAGCTGCACCTGTACTGTGAGGGGGAGGCGTAGTGCGATCCAGGCTCGGTACTGCCCAAAATTGATATACGTGTTTTATAATTACTTCCCGTTTGTCTTCAGAAACCGGAAATTCGCAGCCTTGAGCTACCGCAATTTGATTAAAAGTATAATCCACCATAAATTGCTGAACTTCCACCGGCCGATAAGCATCAAATATCAGAATTTGCCAGTTTTGATGATTTTGCTGGAGCTGCATTTTAGCGGCTACTAAACTATCTACAACTCCTTGGCGCAAATAGAAAGGCGAATCTGCTTTGCTGTTGTGATAGGGAGCACCCAATTTTTGATAAGGGTGTGGCATTTCAAAGGCAAAATGTTCTGGTGGAATTGGCACTAAAGGCTCGCCGCATTCATCGATCGCTATTTGCTGATATGGCTTCATATCAAGGTGTTTCCCTCGTTTATTATTACTGATGAACTACACTTGATTCAGCCGCGCTGCAAATAGCAAAGCAGCTAAAATATCCTTATGTTCTAAATCGTCATAAGCTGTCCAGCACTTAAATTGGATGTTGAAAAACAATCAAATTCTTGTGGGGTGGGCGTCCCGCCCGCTCTAAATATACAATTTAAATGCGCGACAGCTTAGTCATCTATAATTTCTTTAGCATTCATACCTGAACTAAGTAATTCAAGAATCAACTCTACTGGATATCGGAGGCCGCGAATACATGGTTTTCTGTGACAAATATTCGGATCGAGTGTGATGCGCTGTAAAAGTTGGTTTTCCATGTTTTATGAGCGAATGGTAAATATATCCTAACCTAAAGAGCGTAGCTTGTGATCGTTTTGAAGTAAAGACTTTAGTATTTTCCATCTTCACCTAAATTCCTAAATTACTTACTGCAAAAAAAATCATAGCGAAGCTATTTTCTGGTATGGTTTCATAGTATAATTGTGATGAATTTGTATTTTTTGCTTAAATGCTCAATTTAGATACTAGCACGGGAATTGCATTTATTTCCGAAAATTCGCCAGTCCGCGCTCAGTTGCGACAGTACGTGCAAGGACAGCAAATGGTGATGACTCAGACGGCTTTTAATGAGTTGACTAATATTGTTCAAAGTATAGCAGGTACCTTCGAGCAAGCGCGAGCAAGTCTATTCTTCCAGAGAGTGACTGTCATTCGCGACAATCCTTCTGCTAGATCGTTAAATTTGCAGACAACTAGAAACTTAGGCGCAAATGATATAATAATTTTGGGAACAGGCGACCAGTTGGGCATCACAACCATGACAGCAGATGCTAAAGCTGTTAGGGCAATCAGCGGTCAAGGTGTTGATTTCAGCGTGTACGTCCATCCTCCGTGTTGTTTAAGGGGAAACTAACAATGAAAGTTGCTATTGAACATTATTTGTCGAGTACCTACAAGCTGATTCAGCGTGCTTTTCCTGACGGAGTTAAACAGGAGGATTATTTTCCGCTTTTGGCACTGCTTTACGGTGAAATGTCCGATCGCAATTTAGCAGAAGTCATGGCACACTGTACAGGTAAAGATTATGATCTTGTTCTGAATGATGTATATGGGGTCGGTTCAACCGATACACCGGATGCTGAAGCTATTGCTAAGTTGAAGGATCATTTGCTTGCTTGCGGTTACGCAGAATGGCTGGGAGAGTAACATTTTGTATAATTACTCAACTCCGGGCAAGTTTGCAGTCAGGACTTTAGGACTTTCAATTTCCACCTCAAGCCCTAAAGTCCTGACTGCTCAAAAATCCTAACTTTGGCGATAAGCAACTACCGCATAAAACGGATCGCCACTTCCCATGCCCAGCATTTGCATAAAACTAGGCAAGTTAGACTGTTTAGCAACTACTTCCGGCTTGCTAAATCCGGGTATATTCGCTCCTTTGACAGAATCAAAGTAACCCTTAACCAATTGTACCCGATCGCCCTCCGAACCTTCCCGCCAAGCTGCAATGGCTTTTTGATAAAACATCCGGTTGGAAAAGCTCATAATTGCTACGCCACCAGGCTTTAAAATGCGGTGAATCTCGGCAAAAATCGCATCCGGGTGTTGCAAATACTGTACCGAAACACAGTTGACAACAGCGTCAAACTCTGCATCCGGCAGCGGCAATTTAGGATTGGCGTTCAAATTCTGTACAAAATAATGATTCAGTCTGCGATTCTTTGCCAACTCCTCTTGATTCATCCCGTGTCCTTCGACATGGGCAAATTGCATCTCGTCGGGGAAGTGAGAAACCCAACTGCTCATCATATCAAAAATCCGAGTATTCGGCTTCAGCCGTTCCCGATACAAATCGGTTAGTTGCTGAATAAACCCGTCATCTACATGAGTCACAAACCGAGGAGAGGAATAGAACAGTGTATCGTCGGTGTCGTCTAACTTGGTACGTCGATCGGCTGGAAGCAACATAAATTCTGATCGCAAACTAGATTTACCCTTTCTAGTTTAAGAACAATTAAGAAATGTAAACACACTTCCCCAGAAGGACATCCGGCATTTGGGTGGTTGAGAGTGCGATCGATCGTAGTATTGCCAGCTACACATCCCTAAATAACCTGTTTGAGCACAGGCAAGATGCCTGTGCCACTGCCAAATTTAGGTATTGTGGAATGTTTGAGCACAGGCAAGATGCCTGTGCCACTCCCAAATTTAGGTATTGTGGAATGTTTGAGCACAGGCAAGATGCCTGTGCCACTCCCAAATTTAGGTATTGTGGAATGTTTGAGCACAGGCAAGATGCCTGTGCCACTCCCAAATTTAGGTATTGTGGAACGAGCCGGAGAGCCCGCAGAGCCCAAAAACCTGGTCATACCCCTTGACAACTCCCAAGATACCCCTTACACTAATAGTACGAACGCTAACTAATAAACAGATGGTTACTACGTCCACTGTCGATCGCACAAATCTAGCTCAGTGGCACGACGTTCTCGCCCCCCACAGCCTCGGCTACCGCATCAAACTGCTGGCACAACTAGGCACTCGCAAGCTGCAAGAAGGACTGGAACCCTTTGGACTCACACATTTTCACTGGCTGGTGCTGTGCTGCTTGTGGCAAGAAGACGGTTTAGCAACTTCCAGCATTGGCGACAAACTGCAACAGGTAGGCGGTACGCTGACTGGTGTGATCGATCGCATGGAAGAAAGAGATTTAGTCCGTCGGGAGAGAGACACGCGCGATCGACGGATTTGGCGAATTTGGCTGACGGATGCAGGTAGGGAACTGCAAGACGTGCTGCCGCCGCTAGTAGCAGATATCAGAGAAAAGTCAATGACTGGAATTTCTCACGCCGATCGAGAACGCTTCTCAGAATTGATCGATCGGGCGATCGTCAATCTTTCCTAAACCGACAAATCAGTCTCACGGAAGAAGCGCAGCAGCATCTACCTCTACTACATTACAAATAGCCCAAAGATACTACGTACGCACTTTAAAAAAAAGTAGTCTTAATAAATAAATACTACGCACTCTAACTAAACGGCATATTATTAAAATCTTAGGAGTCAACTACCATGAAACCCACCAACCAAACTAACCCAGCAGAATTCAACGGTAACGGTAATCGCAAAGCATTGGGGCTATTAGAAATAGAAAAGCCGATCGACGACACCATTGCCAAAAGCCTACCAATAATCCCCGCCCCAGAGACAGAAGTCAGCGCCCCCGCCGATGTCGAAACAAACGTCGAAACAGAACTGCAAGCACCCTTGCCCGTGGCTGAAACACCAAAGAAAAAGTCCAAGAAACCGCTGATTTTCGCAGCGCTGGGGCTAGGGGCGATCGTCGCAGGCAACTTCGGCTACCATTACTGGCAATACAGCTCAATCCACCAAGAAACCGAAAACGCCACAGTAGCCGGACACATCCACCAAATCAGCAGCCGCGTCAACGGTACTGTCGGCGAAGTCTTAGTACAAGACAACCAACAAGTAAAGCCCGGACAACTGCTGATTAAACTTGACCCTCGCGACTACCAAGTTAAAGTCCAACAAGCCCAAGCAGCCCTAGAAAACGCCCGTCGCCAAGCCGAAGCAGCGCAAGCTAATATTTCCCTAGCCTCTCAAACCAGCCAAGGCAAAACAGCCCAAGCCGAAGGAGATATCGGCGGTGCGAATGCTGCGATTTCTACCGCCCAAGCAGCAATTAGAGAAGCCCAACAAGGCGTACCAGCCGCCGAAGCTACCGTTGCTGAAGCCGAAGCTGGCGTGCCCGCCGCGCAAGCCAAAGTCACCCAAGCTGAAGCCGGAATTCCCCAAGCACAAGCCAAAGTGACGGAAGCCGAAGCCGGAATTGCTGCGGCGCAAGCTCAGTTAGTCCAAGCACAAGCTAATCTCGTTAAAACGCAAGCTGATTATAGACGCTACGAAAGCTTGCAGTCTCAAGGTGCGATCGCCCGCCAGCAATTAGACGCATCCAAAGCCGCCTACGAAGTAGCC
>Ga0209490_10002569_pt1 | contig 17137 bp, 14 predicted proteins | sample MAT06_FD_187209 | JGI IMG/M metagenome (GOLD analysis project Ga0209490, IMG submission 187209) | Freshwater microbial communities from Lake Fryxell liftoff mats and glacier meltwater in Antarctica - MAT-06 (SPAdes) (version 2) | ecosystem: Environmental > Aquatic > Freshwater > Ice > Liftoff...
CCTTGACGAACTGTGCCAGAAGGGAATATCAGGACAGCAGCAGCACGCGTCGGCTCACCTCTTCCCACTCCCCTAAATGCGCCCGCATCAAACTCTTGAAGAGCTTCCCGTGGTTCGGCACCCGCAAATGCAGCAGCTCATGCACGATCACATAGTCCTGGAACTTCTGGTCCTTGTGCAATAGCTCGGTGCTGAAGTTCAAGTGGCCTTTCGTGGAGCAACTCGCCCATTTCCGGCGCATGGGCCGCACGCCCAGCCACACCACCTCCACATCCAGCTTCTGCGACCAGTCCCGCACACGCTCCTTGAAAGCTTTCTTGCGGTCCATGCTCACAGCTTGTTCGCCTTATCCAACAACACAAAAAGTTCATCCACCATCCGCGCCACCTGCTCCGGATCGTCCACTTGGCTGTAGATGGCGAAGGTGACTTTGGCGCGCAGCTCGCGGAGTTCCTTCTCGCTGGTCTTCCAGTGCGGGAAGGCGACGAAGGCGTCCTTGATCTTGCGGCTCACGGCTTCGGCTTCGGGCACGTTGGCATCGAGGAGTGAGCGGTACACGAAGTAGGTGAGGCCGTCGAAGCCTTTCTCGGCTTGTTCCCTCTTGCGCAGCTCGTTCAGCACCAATTCCTCCATCAGGTCGGCGAGGGCGTCGGCGGTGGCGCTTTGGCGGTTCTCGAAAAGTTCGCCGACGGCCTTGGCGCGTTCGGCCATGCTGGCCAGCGCAAGGAATACGTAGGGCATTGCCATCACGGAATCACATGGATGCCACACCCTTCCAACTCCTTCACATCGTGCGGCACGTTAGGCGGGCGATAGTCCGCGCAGTTCTCCATGCGCTCGTACACGGACCGATGCACAGCCACCGCCGCATCGGGCGGTCTGCGCTCCGGCTTGAAGAACCAACGCGGTTCGCCGATGCGTGGCCAACGCCATTCCTTCCGCTTGGTCACCCAGTTGAACCGGCGGCGTGGGATCAGCTCTACGATGTACCAAGCGCCTTTCAGTGACCTGTGCATGGGTCCGGCCGGGTCCGGTGCGGGGTTGGTGAGCAGGGCATCCAAAGCTGCGTGGTCCACGTCCATCCCCGCCGCGTGCGCCTCGCGCAACATCCACCCGAAGGCGATCTTCGAGAGCGCCGCATCCTTTGCGGGATAGCCCCCTCCCACGTCGCAATGCACCCCGGAGAAGAGCACGTTCTGCACATCCCGTTGCTCCTCACCATTCTTGGCCGGGGCCACTTGCATCAGGTTCTGGCGGAAGCCCGCGCGCCGCTCATCCACCGCCACGGCGTGGCGCACGATGCGCACGGGTGAGTCCTTGTCCGTGCCGGGGAAGGTGCGGTTGAAGTTGAACAGGCCCACCGAACCCACCGTATCCCAGATGCCCGTGAATTTGAGTTCGATCTTGCGGCCTTGGTGCTGCTTCAATTCGCCGCAGGCCTTCCACTGCTTGTTGGCCCAATAGCGTATGGCGTAGGACACCATGTGGCCGTGCCCTTTGTGCAACAACCCGCACGCACCGATGAGCCCGGCCAAGGCGCGCACGGTGTAGGCCCCTCGGCTGAATCCGAAGAGGTACACCGTATCCCCCTCTTCGTACTGGTCCATCAGGTGGCGGTAGGCATCGGCCACACGATCTTCGAAGTAGTAGGCGAAGGCGCCATCCAATTTGAGGCGGAACCAGGTGCGCAATTTGCCCCGCACATTCGCGGGTGCCATGGTGCCCACACCGGGGTGGTAGTAGATCACCTGGCCCGCATCGCGCACGGCCACATGGGTGGTGCGGCTTGATGACCTGCTGGGCACTGGCCCCGCTCTCGCGCAACTCGAAGCACACATAGAACTCGATCAGCACATGGAAGTTCACGCACGTATGCTCACCAACGGTGGTGGAGAACGTGTCCCCCAAAAGCTGTTTTCCGAGGCGGTCGTCCCAGACCTGATCGAGCGAACGACGCACCTTCGTTTGCGGCAAACGCAGGATCAATGCGATATCCGGAACAGAAAAGGCACCGAGACCGTGAGCGGGTTTGATCATTGTGGGCATAGCAGGGCCAGGGTACGATCATGAGTGGATCATTCTCAATTCAAGGTCTCGAAGGTGATGTACGCTGCCAGCGTGAAGGGGTTCTTGCCTGCATGGTCTATGGCTTCCAAGTTGATGCGGTACTGTTTGCCGCCATCGCTGAACTGCAGCGGCTTGCCCAAGCCTATCCACTCCTTGTTCTTCAGTGGATCCCTGCAAGATCCCGAGTCGCGCGTTTTGCAGATCTGGATCTGTGCGCCGAGGCTCTTGTCAAGGTATTGAAGCAATATGCGGTGATCACCAAACCGCAGGAAGTAACCTTCCTTGACCGAGAGGACCTGGCTCCGTTGCCCGCCTTTGGGCCCGATATTTGGCTGGATCGCCGATGCAGCGGTACTCACTTGCACCACGGCATCGTGGATATTGGTAATGGAAACGACCGCTCGCTTCAGGTCTGGTTCGGTGGCGATCAGCGCATTCCGCCGGAGTGTGTCCTGTTCGAGCTGTGCCCGCAAGCGGATGATCTCCTCCGGTTCTTTAGCTCGGGCCAGTTGGCTATTGATCGTGTCAATGTGATCAAAGAGCGGCTTGGCATCGGTCACCGCTTTCGTTTGCGTCTGTTCCGCGAGTTGAGCACCGCTGGCTGCGCGCTGCTGCTCTCCGGCACACATGGTCTCCACGCCCATTCGCTTAGTGGCAGCATCGCCAGCATCGAAGGGTATGCTATCGATCAACAGATCGCATGCACAGGACTGCCGGACCCCTTGGTCCGTAACTGCTTTACAACCGGCCAATCGTTGGCGCCACGCGGTTCTTTCGACCAGTAGATCGGCGTTCCGGGTCTTCACCTGTTCCAATTTTGAATTGGCCCAAAGCGTACCCCATACGGTCAACGCGACCAGCAACAACCCACTGACCTTTTCACCCACGAACCTGCCGAGTCCCAAAGAGACCGGACGCTCGAGGGCATGCACCTCCTTGGCTGCTTTGATGTGCGCCAACTCCTCAGCGCTCATCTTTAGGAGTTCTTCGGCCGTATGCTTGGGAAACTTATCCTCCACGTTGCTCATTCCTCATCATTTTGGTCATGATCACCTTCCAGTTCCGCAGCCATACTCAACCCCCCGGCTCAGGGTATTACACGAGCGCACCACCAACTATTTGTCCCATCAGCTCATCAGCTAATTGCACTCCCACCTCGGCCGCCAAAGCCTTGGCGGCGGCGGTCACATCCACCTTCCACGATACTACCGCACTTATCAGCGCTTGCCGGTACTCCCGCATACGCTCCCTGCTCGCTTCGATGCGGGTGAGTCCTTCCTCAATTTCTGAAGTCTTCGTGTCGAGATGGGCTATGATCGCCCCTTGTTCAGAATTCGGTGGAAGAGCAATGCATGTACCACCGATGATGTCTGTGTTCAGATCCGGTTGACCCCAACCCTGCGTCTCTGAGCGATAGATCGAAGTATGGCTTTCGAAGAAGTAGTAGAGGTAGTCTCGCAGGAGTCCATTATTCAGATCAAGGAAAGCGACCGAGCCATCATTGATGCAGCCTTGTATCCGCGTGATCCTTGGCACGCCAAGCGTCGCACCGCTGTTGGATAGAAGAAGAGTTTCGGGTTCAACTATGCGGCTGTACTGAACACCTTCAGCAGTTAGAAAGACCTCGGTCGATTCGATGTATTTGCCTTGTGCTCGCGTGACCTCACCAACTGTGATCCACGGCATATCGGTTCCATTGAAGTAGCGAGGACCCCCCGCAGGTCGTGGTGTGCTACCGCGTACGATCCTGCACTGATGACCAATGCGCGGAACCGACCAATGCTCCGGCACCTCCCCGATCCACTCGATGCCGCTGTCCTTCATAGGCGCCAAGGAGGCCAGCCCCTTGGGCACAGCGCGGCTGATGAGGGCCTGGCGGTGCTCCTTCAGCAGGGCTATCATTCGCCGCTTGCGTGCCAAGAAGGCATCGATCAGCGCGGTCTTGTGATCGAGGTAACGGGCGACGTGGGTTTGTTCTTCTACCGGCGGCATCGCGGTGAGCACACCACCGAGTTCTTCAGCATTGAGGGGGGGTTGCGCAGCTCTCAGGCGAAGCAGCAGTAATTGGTCGTCGAGCACTGGCTTGCTCAACAAACAGTACGCGACGTATGCTGGATGTGCATTCGTAACACGAAGCACCATGTCATAGCCTGCAAGAGAACCGACCGACGCGGGCGGCACAAGCGCCGAATCGCCAGTATAGGCTCCGCTGCGCACGACGATGATGTCCCGATCCTCAAGCACCAAATCCTTGCCGCTTAGGATATCAGTTGGATCGACGCGCACGAGGTGCTCTGCTCTGATCTTACCTCGGAACACATCTGTTGCTCTCACGATCCGTGTTCCGTTCTCCATCTCGCGAGGCGGAAGACTCAGGCCATACTTGATACTTCCAAGGCGCTTCAACTGAACCACCTCCCAATGCTCGGGCACCTCGCCGATCCATGTGATGGCGGCGGGTTTGGTGCGGGGGTATCGCTTCAGTCCTTCCATAGCGGTTCGTTGTCCCATTCGGGCGTGAAACCCATGTAGCGTACCGGAATGGTGGGATAGTCCACAAAGAGCTGCTTTAGCTTCGTGCTGAAGGAGGTGGAAGGGATGAACCGGGCCAACAGATACCGCCACGCAGCTAATGCGACATACAAGTTGCGATCATAGCCCGGACCGGGCACACTGCGCAGCCAAGCATGTGCTGGTTTATTGGGCAGCATCGGTGCCTTTGGCAAACACCGATTCCACAAGCGGGCATGGTGTGCGCATGTGTTACGCACAAACGCCAAGCTCTCCACCCACGAGGCCAATACCTGCATGTCCGATCCGAAGTACAGCGCTATCGCCTTGGTCTCTGGTCCAGAGCGTAGGTTCTTCAATAGCCTACTGACCTGGCCAAAGGACACCAGTTGGAAGGCCAACCAAGCCGGTGGGCGCGCAGTAGTGCCATACTTCCTGCGATAATGTGCGATGAAGACCTCACTCGTCCGCACCATCTCATCATCCACACATTTCAGGAAGCCCACATGGTGTGTCGGTTTGATGTAGAGTTTGGGGTCTTCATACCAGTTCCGTCCCCGGAATTCAGAGAACTCTTGGATCAAACGTGTCTTGATCGCGATCTCGATCCGCTCGATCTCGTCGAATAGCAAGAGACGGAACTTGCGATCGAAGACATAGGTTGCGATCACCTTATCAAAGTCCGCGTCCGTCCGGAAGCAGTGGTCGCTTTGAGGCAACTCCAAGAAGGTGTACCAATATGCGCTGAGCCGGTAGTAGCTGATGTTTGACAGGTAGACTTTCGCCTTTACCTCATCCGCAATGTGCATGCCTCGCGGCCGCAGCTTGGCCAGCTGCTCACTCAAGGTGAGCGGGTCCTTATCAAAGGGCACGCTCATGGCTTGGGGGGCAATAAAAAGAGCCGCCCTGGTGCGCTGATCTGACGGGAAGCGTGGCGGCTCCTGTTAGTAAAATGTAAGGCTGTACATCGAGATAAGGGCAACTTATCAACACCTTGTCCACGAGTCCGTGTTCAAAGCGATCGATCCTCAGCGATATGGTTTGTTGATGATCCATTCGTGTTTTCATTCAAGGATCCGTTTCAGCAAACCTTCTGCCTCCTCTTCCAACTGCATGATATCCGACTTGATCACATCAAGCGGCCTCAGCGGTTTGTAGTTATAGAAGTAGCGCTTAAAGTTGATCTCGTAGCCCACCTTGTCCTTGCCGCGGTCCATCGAGGCACCTGCCTGTACGGTAGGCAGGTCGGGCATTTGGGGAAGCACCTCGCCGATGTAAGGGATGGCGGTGGGTTTGATGTGGGGGAAAGGGTGCGGCAGACATGCTGCGAAGCTAGCGAACGGAACGGACCGTGAAGGCCTGTTCATCGGTCCGTACCGGTAGGTGTTCGTTGCCGGATAACGCGTAGTTTTCGGCATGGCTGCAACCCATCCCCTGCGCGACATGTCGCGTGCCTCGGTGGCGCGCATTGAGCGCATAGTGAGCATGAAGCGCTTGGCGCAGCTGGTGCTATTATTGGGCATCTTCCTTTTGCTGGTCTTCGTGTACCTGATGTACCACAAGGGCAGGTTCAACGTGGGCGATGATGCGCTAATAACGACGGCCAAGGACCTGAGCTCTTTCGTGGCCATGTTCTTCTCTCTGGCCTCCATCCTGCTGGTGCTGGAGAACCTGAAGGTTCAAAGCCGGAACGCGGACCTGAACATGGTGCTTACTCAGAAGAGCCATTTCGAGAAAACATTCTTCGACCTAATCGCCCTGCAGAACCAGATCGCGCGCGAGATCGACACCGAAGTGGATTCACCGTTGACGGACGGGCCCGTCGCCACGAAAGGCAGAGGCTTTTTCGATGACATCACCGATGCGGTCACCTATAATTACGACCAGAACCCCGATGGCGGGCTGCAACGACTCGTTGCCGTGTATATGCGCTATTTCGCCACGCACAGTTCGGACATGGGCCACTACTACCGGAACCTGCTCAACCTGGTCCGCTACGCTTCTGAACACCCGTACTTTAATCTCATTAAGGAGCGACCCGAACTGGAGTTGATGGCGCGGGAGGGCTACTTCCGCATCCTCCGCTCGCAATTGACCAACGCCGAGCTGACGAGCCTAGCCTTGTATTGCATGACGAAGAAGGGCCAGTCGTTGAGCACGTGGATCCATCGCTATCGCTTGTTGGCGGATCTGGATTTCGAACTGAACCTTCCGGATGATTGCCAATGCGGTGTGCCCGCTCCCGATGTGCTGGTCATGGTCTATCCGTGGTTGGAGGCGCCATTGGCGGAGCAACGTGAACAAGCCGCCGCGCTGAAGGCCGGAGCACCGTTGGATTGACGTGCGCAACCCAGTTCCAGCGGTCGCGGTGCAACGAACACCGGAACAAGTGCCCATGTGTGTTCCACTTGCCGATCTACGGGATGGCGGTGGGTTTGGTGCGGGGGTAAGGGTGAGCGCGGTTATCTACCAGCCGACCATTTCAAGATGCGTTCCAACGGTATACCATGCAGCGCGAGCGAAGCCACGAGAGGGTTTCGGCCAATCGGGACTAAGAAGTGCGCATTCGTATTCTCAGGGGTTCCAAGGTTGGTCATTGGATAAAGTGTTCGGTGGCAAATTGGACACGGCGTGCATGATGATCGCTCGTCCGCTGCTACTTCCCATCCACCATTTCATGAACTCCTTTCTACGGTGGGACCAGTCCCATGGAAACCAAGATATCCTGCTGCGGAAATTGGGCTGCGATCGCATCGCTCTGCGCGACACTGTCTCTGGTTTGCTCGCTTATGTCCTTAAGCTTGTTCAGGTGTGAGGGATCATTGACAGCGTATTCACCAGTTGATCCTGCCGCAGGCTTCGGTGTAACAAATGTCTGGTCAACTTGTGGCGCATCATTGGTTACAACCTCGATGACCTTGGAGACCAGCAAGAATATCCCGGCGATGATGGGTGCTGCAAGCCCGACTACCAAAGTCGTATTAAACCGCGCACGAGGCCCTACTCGCTCTTCGCGCTCACCTTCGAGGTCCCGGATCCTGCGCTCCAGAGTCGTGACCACAAGTTCGTGCTGGCGAAGCAGGATATTCAGATCCTTATCCTTCATCGGTTACGGAACCTCCCCTCAATTGCACGGCACCTTGTTCTTCGCTTGGTCCAACCCTTCGGCATCGATCAACCGGATGTACGCGTCCTTCGTCTCTTGCTCAAGTTCCGCTTCACTTTGGATCTGGGTTGTGGTCAGGAAACCGTTCCAGGTGGGTGTCTCTACTTCTTTGACGAAAGCGTGGGTATCAAGAGCCAATTTCCGGAGTTTCTCCACGGGAAAGGAGTAGCCCAGATCACCACTGAGCGCTGCGCGGAACAGCCGCTGGGCCAGGGTGAAGGACCGAAGTCGGCGCAGGGCCTCGGTGTCATTCGCGGATGTGTTCACACCTTGCAGCACGAGGGCAGTCAACCTGCCGTCCCGCTTCAACTCCGGGAACTCCCATGGCTCGATCTCGGCTTCCTCGTCCTCGTCGGAAGGAATGAACGCGATCTGCTCAATGAACTGGAGCGGTGCAACACCGGAGGATGACCCTGCCCGAAGGAAATCCAGGCGGGGATCGATCGTATACTTCTCTTCTCGAACGCCTGACCAAAGCTCTGTCGCGACGTTGAGGGCATTCTGGATGTCCTCTTCCTCCAAGCGCGACATGGACAGCTTCATAGCGAAGCGGCCGTACATGCCGTCACAATCCAACGCATCGGAAACGATCCCAATAACCGGGGTCGAATAAAGAGAGGGCCGTGCTGCGATATGTGAACGTTGTGGGTCCCGAAAGATCGAACCATCCCCGAGCAGGCGAACGATCTCCGACCAATTCTCCTGGATCTGGTCCTCCATCGCGTCCACGCTGGCTTTCACCTCCGCATCGTCCGACAGCCTGGCCACGGACTTCAGGACCGTGTACCGATAGAGAAAATCTTGGTACTGGTAGCGTTGCAACAGATCCGCGACATCCGGGCGTTGGGCAGCGTGTTTGTCCACCAGCCGGTCGGTCCCAATAGCCTCACAGCCCAACTTGGTATCCACCAAGGCCGGATGCACAAGGATCTTCAGGAAGGGAACCGGTTTGGCACTAACCATGGTCACGGTTACGAGCCTACCGTCCGCCACGTACGCGATCGCTTGGTTCACGATATCCGCATCGTAGGTACCCGCAGGGATCGCCTTCCCGTTGGCATCATACAGGGAGATCACCACCTGCCCATCATTAATGGACCAACTGATTTCCCGGAGGTCGATCTTGGCTTTCCCGCTGTTGTCAGGCTCGATCCCGATGAGCACCCCACCAATGCGGCGAAATCCGCGCAACATCTTATAGCTGCGCGCTCGTGTGGCGGCGCGGTGTGAAGGGCTGTGTCCTCCGCCGCCAAAACCGCCGACACCACCACCGGGATGCGTGCTTGCCTCCCCCAGTTCGCCCGTCAGCCGTGCCGTGGCCTCCGTAGCCTCCATCCCGGGCTGGCCTGGGAAGAGATAGCGGTAATTCATTGAAGCATCAGCCATAGTACTGGTTTCCCGCCCCGCCGATCCGGCAAGCTTTCGCAAGGCCGATTCACTTTCGGCTGCCTGCGCCCGTGATATAGCGTGATGGTCCATTGTAGCTGGAAACTCCTGCAAGCGCTCCTGGACCTGCGCGAGCGTGGGAAGGTCCGCCTTGGCGATCGTGGATGAGACCACCTTGTCACTGGCGGTGGTGGTGGTGCTGAAGTTCCGGACGCCCTGGTCGTAATCGGGCGTGCTCAGAAGCTCGTTCACAAATGCGTCACCTTTCGTCTTGACGTATTCCTGGGTGAATTTATTGGTGAACCCGGAAGCTGACTTCTTCGCTATTTCGCGTTCGAAGGTGGGATCGCCGAGCCCGTCGAATCCGGCATCGAAGAATTCACCCGTGGCCTTGCTCACGGCATCGTTCACGATCATGTTGAACACCTCCTTCGGCTGCACCGGCATCCGGAACGAGCTGGCCGAGAACTTCGTGCGGAGATCCGACCACATGCCGCGATTGGCCTTGGCCTTCGCACGCAGGTCTTCCTTGAACCTTACACCTGCATCGGAAGCCGGCTTCCGCGCGGTCGAACTGGCTTTCTGCTTTTCTGCGAAACTGCGTGCGGCATCATCGGCCGCATCACCACCCTTGGGCTTGAACTCCCCTTGGTCCGTAACGGTGTAACTATCGGCGCGGGGTGTTCCTGACTCCGGTGCAAAGTCCCGCAGGATGTTCCCACGCACAGCGCTTGCCCGCAACCGGAACACCGCCGCCGGATCATCAGCGCTGCCATCCGGATCAAAGTCCTGATGCCCTGCCTGCGCACGCTCGAACTCCTGGGAGATCGCATCAAGCACTTCTTCATCCTCATCAGTCCAAGACTGCTCCTGACCAGTGGCCGCATGAGCTGTCATGGCCATGGCCCAAACCTCGTCCACCTTCTGCTTCTCCCGCTGAATGATCAAGTAGGAGATACCTCTGGCCTGTTCTGTGACCGCCCCTGCGATCCGGCCATTGTCCGTCATGACAAAGGACAACGACAACAACACAAGGCCTGCCTTGGAAAGGAAGGAACCCGTGGTTTCCAGAACGTTCAACATACCCCTGCTTCCCAGCGCGGTAAGCAAACCCGCGAAGCGGGGCGTCTTCTTCTCGCTGCCGCGCGCCTCCATTTCCGGAATGATCCTCCTACGCAGATCCTGTTCTGCCATGAGCGCTTGACCCATTTCCAACATGGTGTCCAAGCGGGCGATGGCTTCCTCTTTGCGTTGACGATCCTCAGCATCCAAGGACCCATCCGGAATGGCGTAGAGCCTTGTGCGCTCCGCCACTACGGTATCCATCCATTCGCGCAACTGGGTCATTTCCTCGTCCGGTGGCATTTCCGGGTTCGAGCCATTCGCGCGCTGCTCCTTCACCGTCTCGTACGCACTCAGCGCCTGCCGTTTCCCGTTGCGGAAGATCACGACCAAAAAGACGACAAGTAGGACTATCAACGTCCAGAACCACTGCCAGCTCTTGACGGTATCAATGCGTTCGGCAACCGCACTTGTTGCATGCCACAGAGCGTAGCCACCATCGCCGTCGTCCACGACCATTCCCAGATACAGGCCATAGCAACCATTGACACACCACAGCGCGGCGTATGTGATCGAAAGGATCAACGTGAACTTCCGGACGAAGCCCAACGCAGCAATGGCGCCCACTTTGGTGAGTTCCGGGAAAGCACCTTTCAGCTTCGCCTTTTGGACGGCCGGAATCACACCCTTCCCAAGGAGGAATGAAACGATCAGAGCAAGAAAACTGACGGCAAGGATATCCATGGCATTAGGGATTTTGGTTCTACTATCGCGTCCATCTCAGCTTCCATTCATTGATTGGTTCTTTCAGTAAAGATTCATTCCAGTATCCTCTTCAACAACCCCTCCGTCTCCTCCTCAAATTCAAGGATGTCCGTCTTGATCACATCCAGCGCGCGCAGCGGTTTGTACCGATAGAAGTAGCGCGTGAAGTTGCTCTCATAGCCCACCTTGTCCTTGTTGCGATCCATCCAAGCATCAGCTACATGGGGCAGCACTTCGCGGGCGAAGTAGGCGTCCACGTCCTCCTTCAGCGGGATCTTCTCGGTATCGCGCAATCTGCTGTCCGGCTTGGGTTCGCCGTCCTTTCCCAGCTTCACTTGGCCTTTGGTGTTGCGTTCCGGCCGCTCCACCGTCACCTTAATAAAACCAAGATCGACATTGTCGAAGATCTTCGTGTGTTCGTTCTCCTCGAAGGCCGCGTAGAGCTTCACGATCTCCGCCATGGCCTCCTGCGGGATGAACTGCCGTTTATCACCGAGGCTCTTGCGCATCTTCTTATAGAAGGCCTCGCCGCTGGCGTTGATCATCTGCACCTTGCCGCGCCGCCGCGCTTCCTTCTTGTTCGTCACGAACCAGAGGTAGGTGGCGATGCCGGTGTTGTAGAACAACTGGGTGGGCAGCGCCACGATGCACTCCAACCGATCCTGCTCGATGATGTGCTTGCGGATGTCGCTTTCGCCGCTGCCCGCATCGCCGGTAAAGAGTGGACTGCCATTAAAGACGATGCCGATGCGGCTGCCGCGCGGCTCCATCTTGCTGAGCATGTGTTGCAGGAAGAGCAACTGCCCATCGCTGCTGCGCGGGAGGCCCGCACCAAAACGACCGTAGGGGTTCTTCGCTTCGTTCTGGATAAAGGATCGCACCTTTTTCCAACTCACCCCATACGGTGGATTGGCCAGCATGTAGTCGAAGCGTTGCCCCTCGAAGCGGTCGTTGTCGAAGCTGTTGCCTTGCCGGATGTTGCCCGCGCTGTCCGGGTCGGTGATGAGCACATCGCTCTTCGCGATGGCGAAGGTCTGCTCGTTCAGCTCTTGCCCGAACACCTTGATCTCCGCGTTCGCATTGATGTGCTCGCGGATATGTTCGCGTGCGATAGTGAGCATACCTCCCGTACCGCAAGCCGGATCGAAAATGGTGCGGATGATGCCCTTGTCCTTCAACTTCGCTTTCTCGCCAGCGAAGAGGATGTTCACCATCAGCTTGATGACCTCACGTGGCGTGAAGTACTCCCCGGCGGTCTCGTTGCTCATTTCCGCGAAGCGCCGGATCAGCTCTTCGAAGACGTAGCCCATCTCGTGGTTGCTCAGCGTCTTGGGGTCGAGGTCCACCTCGGTGAACTTGTCCACCATCTGATAGAGCAGGTCGTTCTTCTCCAGGTCCTTCACCACCTTGGTAAGGGAGAAGTTCTCCATGATCTCGCGCACGTTGGCGCTGAAGCCATTGAGGTAGTTGTTGAAGTTGATCTCGATGCTGCCGGGGTCCTGTACCAGGCGTTGCAGGTCGTATTTACTTGTGTTGTAGAAACGGTTGCCACCAGCGGCCTTCAGGAGCACGGGTTCCAATTTGTCCTCGCTCAGCTTCTCCCTGAAATGCTCGTAGGCCTTGTGGACTTCATCCTTGTGCGGACCCAGCACTTGATCCAAGCGGCGCAATACCACGAAGGGCAGCATGATGTCGCCGTACTGGTGCTGCTTGAACACGCCGCGCAGTAGATCATCGGCCACGGACCAGATGAAGGCGGCTTTGTTCTGTTGTGGAGCTGCTTGGCCGGTCACAACAGTAGTTGTGGCTTCCTTCTCTACTGTTGACTTTCGTTTTCCCATTTCTAGTTGGACCGCACCAAAGTAATTACTGCCTTTCTATGGGCGAAGAGCGCTCAACACCCGCTCCACATCCTTACTCTTCAAGGCCAATGAATCCATCGTATGGCGCATCAATTGGCTCATGCTCCAGTTCATGCTGAACTCGAGCTCTTTCGCCTCCTCGTACAGATCCACCTTGATGTATTTCGCCCGTCCACAATAGATCCGTTCCATGTACGATCGCAGCCGAGTATCATTGATGTTGGTTTGCGAGGCGTACGTTCCGAGCACGGTGAGCATAGGTGCCATCATGTCGTTCGCCAGATCATGCACGGCGGCATCGATGGTGTCGCGCGGCGGAGCGGTGTTGCTGATGTGGACCACAAGAGGATACAGCCGCTTGAACCATTGGACATCTGCTTGGGAACACACGGTGGCCAACTTTTCAATGTGCAACAACATTTCCAACGTGGCTCCAGCACCGCTGTTGTCGAAGTAGCCTCCGTCCACGAAATAGTGTTTACGCTTGTCCCATTCCAGATAACCAGCAGGGCTAACATATGGGAATCGCGAACTCATGACGGCGGCGGCGCTCAGGTGCATGTCAACCGTGCTGTCCAAATTGCTCAGGACATCCACGCGTCCGGAAATGCTGTCCAAAGCCACGGAACAGACCACGGCAGGTTGGCCATCGTCCATACGCGTGGTGTTGAGGCATAGGATCGGACGGCCAGCGCTTGCTCTTGGGTCGAACAATTCCCGCACAGGCTTTTTCCAGAGGGGATCACTGCGTTCCATGCAAAGTTCAAGTGCATGTGCGCGATCGGCGGTGAACGGAAAGGCGAGGTTGAGCAGATCAGGGCCGAGCATGTGCGAGATCGTTCCACTGAGCAGATCTTCGCCCAAAGGGATGGTGTCGTGCAATGCGTTCTTCGTCATCCCTGTTTCGAACTCACCTAGTGCAGCATGTTGGTAATAGGAAGCGATGCCTACAGCACCACCCGATGCACCGCTCAGGCTGAACAAGGAATTGCTGAACTGGGGATCACTGCGGTGCAAACGTTCCAACACGCGATGCACCCAATAGCCACTTCGACTGGCACCACCATCGGCCAGAACGAAAACGATCGGGATCCGTTTTGCTGAAGTGTCTCCCAAGTGGAGAAGTCGCCACTCTTCGAAGTAGGTATCGAAGTCCATGCGTGGCTCCGGTGAATTTTGTGTGGTATCCACGACGATCCGGTGATGCGTGGTGTCGCGGCCCATGAAGAGCATCAAGGCGATCAACAGAAGACCAATTGGAATACCCGTGCCGACCGTGAGGTTCGCGAGGAAGTTGTATGTGCCATGGATCAGGGCCAGACTTACCCAAACGATCGCGAATGCACCCAGAACGGAGGCCCACTGCGGAATGGACCAGACCACTACCATGATCGCGAATACCGATAAGCTGATCAGGTTGAAGTAGATGAAGTGGCGCTTTTCGGTGGCATAGGGCAGCATTTCTTCCTGCGCAGCGGAACCGATGTTGCGGTCCCGTGGGAACAAGCGATCGAGCAGGCCGATTTTTGACGGAGCGGGATCGAACCTTCCCTCCTCCGGGTTGATGGCCCTGAGCCAGTTGCCACGCACGTGTACCAAGATGGCGAAACATGCCTGCATAAGAATGATGATCAGCATGGGACCGAGCCGCTCGACCTTGGGGATCGCCCCGGGGATCGCCAGCGAAAATGCCAATGAGAACATGACGATGAGCAGGAGCCGGAGGTAGCGTTCCATCTTGCGCGTATCGGTTCCCACGCGGTCCATCAAGACCGTCGCCGACCAGCGCAGGACCATGAACCAAACGAGATCCAGGACGATCACTAAGATCACCTCACAAGTACGATCCGCAACGGTAAGGTCCGGACCCATGCGCATGATGCCCACGAGCGCCGCCATGTAGGTGCAGTGGCCCAACAAGCGCGGCCCCAGCTTGCGTATGTTCGGATGCAGGCGCAGGCGCTCCCATTGCCCGAAGGCGCTAAGACGCGCCCCATACCACGTAACATACGCGAGGAAGATGGTGGTGAGGCCAAGGCAGACCATGCGCACACCGCTCTCGAAGGTCTGCCGCACAATGTCGCGTCCCTGCTCCAGGCCAGTGAAGAGTACAAGAAGGATGATGACCAACAGGACGCCCGGCAGGAACACTCGCAAGGCCTGCAGGGTGCCGCGCCAAGGGAGGAGTTTGGAGATGACGTTCATGCGATGGGAGGTTGGGGTGCGTTGTTCGGTGCGACGTTGGTGGGCGGTGTCGCCTCCTTCACAGAGAGTTGCTCAGCTGCAACACTGTCACCAACGATGTCCCGGATCTTCTGTTCCGTCAGTTCACCGGGGATCTTCATTTCCCCGATGACGATGCGACGCACGTCACGATGCTTGGCAAGTGCTAGCGTCTCCGGCGTAAGCCCTTGGATCTTCAGTTCGACGCCATCGAAGACATCTTGGACGCGCTCGGGTTGTTGCGCCAACGCTTCGGCGAAGAGCGGCCAGCGCATCTCGAGGATCGTCCAGCGCGCAAGGGCGTCCGCATCCACGCTCCGTCGTTCCAAGATCAGCGAGGCCTGGTTCATCCCGTAGGCATTCACCAAGCGCTTCATGGCACGCGGATTCGGTTCCAACAGGTCGGCGAATTGCTTGAGGCGATGTTCAGTAGCCTCCTTCACCGATGCGGATGCGATATGCACGGCACCGGCTTCGCTCAGCGCCTGTGCCTCGGCATGCTTCCCGGCGTTCCGGGCTTCCATCACCCGGGCATTGATCTCCTCCATGCTGTTCACCTGCTTCACCGCTTCATCCGCATGTGAACGGGCCTCCTTCCGTTCGCTGATCATCGCTTCGCGCTGATCATTGTCCATCGGCCGTAACAGCTTGTTCCAATACTCCATACGTTCATCGGTGCCGATACGCGGTATGCCCACGGAGATCTGGAACATCTTCTCCAGGAATAGATGGCCCAAGGGCCGACCGGGGGCGCCGATGGTGCCCGCAAAATCCTTGTACCCTTCCTCGAAGCTCTTGCGGATCCAATCCCGATCGGCGGCGATCACATAAACCACGGGCGCGCCTTTGAACAAGGTCTGTACGCCTTCCAACAACTCCACCACATACGAGCTGTTGCACCGATCCAGGTCATCAATGAAGACAACGATCGGTCGGTCCACCGTGCGTATGATATCCTCGAAGAACTTCTTGATCAGGTCCTGTTTGCTCACGCGCAATTCATCCAGCTCCTGCCCTGCCTTGGACGAGAAGACAGCAGGTGCCTTCAGCAGGGCGGCCGCGGCGCCGATGAGTCCGAGCACCGCGCTGGCGATCCTCATATCCGTATCGCCTCCACCTTTCGCCAGCAACACAAAACCGCCAGCGAGCAGGAATGCGATCAGCGCCACGGGTTGCGCCCACCGCATCTTGAAATGACGCCAGTTCCAACGCCACCACGTACCCTTCGAAGCGTCGGCGCAACTGCGTTTGTAGATGGTGCGGAGCAAAGGCCACCAAGGATTGGGCATGCGTTGGTGCTGCCAGGCGTTGAACTCCACCACGACCCAATCCTTCTCGGTGATCCTCTTCGGTCCATCGCCCTCCTTCCCTTCATCGGTGAGCTTGTTCTTGAGGAAGTTCAGTACAGATGACTTCCCAGATCCCCACCGGCCATGCAAATGCACCATCACCGCACCAGTGCGACGTGGATCCTTCACCACACCTTCATAGGCCTCCTCCATCCGATGTGCAATGACCTCGGCGAACGCATCGCGGCCGAGTTCATCCACGAACGCGGAGTTGTCGTCGTAGGTGGGGACACGTTCGTTCGCAGGAACCGAAGAGGTTCCGTTGGGATACAATTCGAAGGGTGTCCCCTTCGGACCATTGATCTCGACCTTGGTATCCGAGTTCCGCATGCGTTCGATGATCCGATCGCGAAGTTCATCCGTGTTCTTTGCCGTGCGCAATTCTTCCAGCAGTACGTCGGTGAAATTATTCGGTGGTGAAGTCGTCTTGCGTTGTACATCCATTTTACTTCTTCTTGAACGGTGTACGGCCTGAACGGGACACCACTTCATCTACCGATAGAGTTCGTGGCTGTGCTTGGATAGACGGGCGGGCGTTCGGTGTTTTGGTCGCTGCTTTTGGCGCAAAGCTCTTTCGCGCATCGGTGTAAGCGGGGCTGCGTGTGATACAACTGAAAACCCTGCCCGGAGGACCATGGATCCCTCCTAGGAGCCGCTCGATCGTCATGGTGATCCCTGAGTGCCTTCGCTCGTCATCGCCCGCCAGTTCGACCTCGACACCATCCACCAGCAAGAGTACTTCCTAG
>Ga0209490_10002571_pt1 | contig 17129 bp, 12 predicted proteins | sample MAT06_FD_187209 | JGI IMG/M metagenome (GOLD analysis project Ga0209490, IMG submission 187209) | Freshwater microbial communities from Lake Fryxell liftoff mats and glacier meltwater in Antarctica - MAT-06 (SPAdes) (version 2) | ecosystem: Environmental > Aquatic > Freshwater > Ice > Liftoff...
CCGCCAGGGATTGTAATCCCCCTTTCGCCACCGCCTGGTTCGGGACGAGACCGTTTGGCAGTCGCGACGGCACATCCGGCCTGCGCGGGCTGTCACCGAGCTGTCGATCCGCTGGGCTTCGGACTCGGGTACTTCGACGAACAGGGTCTATTGCGCACCAGCGATCTCGGTTATCCAATCGACGCCTCCGGTTCTCTCGAGAACTGGGACGGCAACGCGCCGACTGTGTTCGTTGGTGCCCCAGGTCTCGGCCAGGCCCTTAGTAACGATCCGGCAACACTCGACTGCGCCGCCAAGCAGGTCATGGCTCAAGCGCTAAGATCCTTCATACCCCCCAATCCCAGGATGGGCGCCGCCGAGGCCCCCGAGAGCACGCTAGCCTCAATGCGCGCTGTTTTCGAAGCCACGGGAAAGAACATGAAAGAACTCGTGATTGCTTCCGTCACCACGCCTGAGTTTCTAGCCCCGTGATGCCCAAGAGCAGCTCGCCCCGCATTATAGGTGAGCTGCTCAATCACGCCTTTGCACGTGCGCGCCGAGCTTGGACACGCCAGGATCTCAATCTGTACGGTGAGCTAGCCTCACACCAAGTCGATCTTGGAGCACAATACCTGAACCTAAATCTCGGTGGCACACTCAGCTTTCCGCTGGATCGCGCCGAAATCCTGGAACGCTTGCCCGAAGTCATCGCAGCGCTGCAGAAAGCAACGCCGACGCCCCTTGCCTTCGACAGCGCCGATCTTGAGTTCCAAAAGATCGCCCTCGCTCACTATGATCGAGCCCGTTCCCCGGCACCCATCGTGAATTCGCTCGCCGCATCACGAGCTGACTTGGACGGCTGGTTCGAACTCATCGAACACTACCGTCCAAAAGTGATCATCATGCTCGCGGATCGCAGCGTTGATGCAACCGGCGCGAATCGTTATTCGACCCCAGCTGAAGCTCTAGAAACCTGCTGCCAACTCGTGCGCAGGCTCCGCCAGTTGGGGCTCGAAGCCGACGACATCTTCCTCGACCCCGGTCTCGGCGTTCACGGGCACGATCCCGATGGACTGATCGTGCGCTGCCTGGAACTCTTAAAGTTGATTCAACAAACGCCAGAGCTCACGGGCACGCACCGGAGCGTGGGTCTCAGCAACTTGGTCGCTTGCACACCCGTTGACGAACGGCCCACGATTATCCGTGCCTTCATCGCACGCGCCACACCCTTGGGGCTCGACTGGATTCTGGCGAATCCTGAGCAGGATTACTCTCTTTGATTTTAGGCACTTAGGACCGCGCCGCGCGCTCAGCCCCGTCCGCCAGCGCCTGCTCCAACCGCTCCCTCAATCGCGTCTGACGTTCGCCACCGCGCAATTCCGCCAAGGCGAGCTTCAACGCCCGCGGATCGGCCACCACCACGCACAGCTTCTTGGCGCGCGTAACTGCCGTATACAGCAGATTGCGCGACAACAACAGAAAGTGCGACGTCATCAGCGGGATCACCACTGCCGGATATTCACTGCCTTGGCTTTTATGAATACTCGTCGCGTAAGCTAAGGTTAACGCTTCAAGCTCCTGGCCTTCATAGCGTGCTTTGCGGCCCTCGAAATCCACCTCCAACCAACCGCCTTCGGCATCTACTTGGAGCACTGAACCGAGATCTCCATTGAACACCTCCTTCTGATAGTCGTTCCGGATCTGCATCACCTTGTCGCCCGGGCGGATCTGCTGGCCTCGCACAGAAAGTGCCGGCCCGGCTGGATTCAGTAATGATTGCAGCAGTTCGTTCAAGCGTGTCGTTCCCACGGGGCCTCGGTGCATCGGCGTCAGCACGCGAATGTCATTCTTTGCATTCAGTCCGAAGTGATTGGGGATGCGGCGAGTGACGAGCTCGGCAATCAACTGCGCCACTTGTTCCGGGTCAGTGCGCGAAATCACGAAAAAATCCGCTGTTTTTTCGTCTGCTGGCGCTGATTCGGGGGTCTCTCCGTGCAGAATTCGGTGAGCGTTTTGTACAATTCGACTCGTTTGAGCCTGACGAAAGATCTCCGTGAGCATGCTGCGCGGCAAGCTTGAGGTGGCCAGAAGATCCCGCAAGACGGCACCTGGCCCGACCGATTGCAACTGATCCGCATCCCCGACGAGTACTAACCGTGCTCCGTTGCCAATCGCGGCAACCAGTGCGGCGGCTAGGAAAGTATCCAACATCGAAATCTCATCCACGATGATAGCGTCCGCTTCGATCGGATGGTCCGCATCGCGCTGAAAACGAGCGAGCCTTGGCTCAAATTCTAGCAAGCGATGCAGCGTGGTTGCGGTTTCTCCTGTCGCTTCCGCTAACCGTTTGGCGGCTCGCCCGGTAGGCGCTGCCAACTTCACTTTCAGCTTTCCCCGGGTGAACACCGCCAGCACCGCACGGATGATCGTCGTCTTACCCACGCCTGGCCCGCCCGTGATGATGCAAACCTTATTTTCCGCCGCCAGCTTCACAGCATGGCGTTGCGACTCGGCCAGCGTGATCTTCTGAGAACGCTCGAAATCCTGAAGCAAGCCATCGACGGTGGCGAGTGTTGCAGTCTTGCTCGAGACCAGGCGCGCCACATGCTCGGCGATTGCCACTTCTGCCAGCTGCAGACGCACGGGGAACACAGCTGAGCCCTCCACTACCAGGCGATTCTCGGCCCAAAGCGCATCGATCGCGGCATCGGTGTGGCCCGCGTCAATCTCCAACATCGCCGCGGCCTTGTCCGCCAAAATTGCCCGCTCCACCAACGTGTGCCCATTTTCGATCAAGGCATCGAGCTCATGCAGCACGCCCGCCTGGGCACGCTCAGGATGATCCCGCACGATGCCGAGCGATTGCGCGATCTTGTCGGCTGTCTTGAAGCCTACGCCCCGCACTTGCAACGCAAGGCGATAGGGCGACCCTTGCACAATGGCCGCTGACTTGTCGCCGTAGTGTTTCCAAATCCGCGTTGCCAAAGCGGAAGAGGCGCCATGCGATTGCAAGAGCAGCATCAGATTCGAAATCGCGCGCTGCGACGTCCAACTCTTCACGATGCTTTCAGCTCGGCGTGGACCCAGTCCCGAAACGTCCACCAACCGCTTCGGTTCAGTATCCAAAACTTTGAGCGTCTCCGTTCCAAACTTATCTACGATGCGCTTGGCGAGCCCGGGGCCGATCCCGGGAATCAAGCCAGAACCGAGATACTTCTCGATCCCCTTCTGGGTGTTCGGCGCAATGGCCACCAAAGACTTCGCCTGAAACTGGCGTCCATGGCGCGCATCTTCGACAAAGCTTCCGGTAACCCGCACCTGCGTGCCCGCCCCGACGGCCTGAAATGTCCCCACCACTGAGACACTCCCGAGCGCCTTCTCAGCTCCCTCCAAAGAACCGATCCGAATCACCCGAAAGCTGGTCTCCTCGCTCTCGTAGGTCACTCGCTCGACTTCGCCGGTCAGGGTGATCGCCACGTCGCGCACTCTAGCGTGAGGACTTGGCGTTAGGCCATCTTGTCAAGTCCGCCCGAGGCCAGTACCTCTAAACAACAATGCGAGGACACTCACGAATTCATAGCCGCTGCGGGTGTGCACTGGCACCGCCAGCTTTTGCCTTGTCGGGAACACGCCGGAACTACGAGCGTAGCCGCCCCTTCAATTTGACGCATTTGCGTTTGGTTCTGAGTCTCGACCTGAAGGCGCAGGAAGTCACCGGAGAGGCCACTTGGTCATTCCAGAGAGTGTCGGAAAGCGCACCCGGTTTTTCGTTGGATGCGCTGGCATTCGTGATCTATCGCGTGGAAGTCTCAACGGGAGAAGACTGGCAGCCGCTCGATTTTGAGTACGACGGATCCAAGCTAACACTGTCTCTGGGTGCCGACGTAACAGCTGGGCAAGTTCGAATCGCGTATCGAGCACGGCCGGAGCGGGGTTTGTATTTTCTGAAGCCTGATAAGTTTGTTAAGGACCGCCCGGTGCAGGTCTGGTCGCAGTGCCAAGACGAAGACGCGCGCTACTGGTTTCCTTGCCACGACAAGCCCCACGCCAAGATGACGTTTGAGCTGGAGGTTACCGTGCCCAACGGTATGTTGGCGCTCTCGAATGGTGAGCTCCGATCTGAGAGCACTCCCAAGGGCGGAGCGTGGTCTTTCCATTTTGAAATGAAGGACGCGCTGCCAAGCTATCTTGTAACGCTGGTTGTGGGGGATTTTAAGCGCATTTCGGACCGCGATGCGATCCTGGGCACACCCGACGCCGAACGCCGTATCCCCATCACGTATTGGGTTCCACCCGAAAAGGCACGCCACACGGAGCGCAGCTTCAGCGAAACGCCCCGCATGGTGGAGCTATTTTCGAAGCTCACCGGAGTAGATTTCGCATGGAGCCGTTACTCGCAGATAGTGGTGAGCGATTTTATTTTTGGGGGGATGGAGAACACGACTGCCACAACGATGTACGAGTACATCTTGTTGGATGAGAAGGCAGCCGTGGACAACACGTCCAACGATCTGATCGCCCACGAGCTTGCCCATCAATGGTTCGGGGATTTGCTAACCTGCAGAGATTGGTCGCACGCCTGGCTGAATGAAGGCTTCGCCACCTACTTTGAACATCTGGAGCGCGAAGATCGCCTCGGCAAAGACGAGTACGAGTACGGCGTTGCCGGGGACCTCCAAGCGTACCTCACCGAGGCCAATTCCCGTTACATCCGCCCGATCGTATGCCGTGAGTACGCTGAGCCTGTTGATCTCTTCGATCGCCATTTGTATGAAAAAGGCGGGTTAGTGCTGCACATGCTGCGCCAACGCTTGGGCGATGCACTCTTTTTTGGCGGCGTTCGACGCTACCTGGAAACCCATCGTGGCGGCATCGTAGAAACCTCTGATCTGATGCGTGCGTTGGAGGCTGTTTCCGGCGAATCGCTCGAGCAATTCTTCGATGAGTGGGTGTTTCGCGCCGGGCACCCGGTGCTCAAAGTGAACATCACTTATGAAGACAAGCTGTTAGCTGTCCAAGTGAAGCAGACGCAAACCACGGGCTTGTTTGCTCTCGAGGTGGAGATCTTGATCTGCACCCGCTCCGGGAAGCTGGAGCGACATCGACGTCGTATCGATTCTGCCCAAGATGCCCTCGCGGTCCCCTGCGATGAAAAGCCGCAGTGGGTGGCTTTCGATCCCGATTTCAAGATTGCTGCGCCAGTTACGTTGGCGTGCCCTTCCGATATGTTGCGCCAGCAGTTGACGCACGCACCAAGCGCACGCTTGCGCTGGCTGGCCGCGGAAACGCTGGGGCAGCGCGGGGATCTGCTGAGCGTAGAAGCCCTCGAGAGCACGCTCGGCAATGCCGAAGAAGCCTGGATGGTGCGTTCTGAGGCTGCTGAGGCGCTGGGCAAGGTGCGGGGTGAATTAGCGTTTTCAGCGCTCGCCGCCAATCTACGCACCCCTCACCCTAAGGTACGGCGAGCCATCGTAGCAGCGCTTGGCCACTTCCGCACGGAAGCTGCCGCCGATAATCTGTTGCCGCTAGCGGAGAAAGATGAAAGCTACCTGGTCGAAAGTGAAGCGTCGCGAGCCCTCGGGCGGACCCGACAGTCGCATGCGAGAAAGCCGCTTTTGCGTCTCTTGGAGCGAAAATCCTGGGCGGATATCACACGCGCCGGCGCACTCGATGGCTTAGCCCTCTTGCGCGACGAATCGACGCTCGACGCCGTGATGGAATACTCCAATTATGGCCAACCAACCCGCGGGCGGCGAGCTGCGGTTTCAGCGTTGAGCCAGCTTTCGGATTCGCGCAAGGTGCGCCTGCATCTCGAAGATTTGCTCGACGACACCGATCCCTATCTTCGAATCGACGTAGTGCGAGCGCTGGTGCGGATAGGGGACCTCAAAGCTCGCGGTGCCCTACAAAAAAGGCTCGATCGTGAAACAGACGGGCGCGTCGAACGGCGTCTGCGCGAAGCACTACGCGAGCTCGTGAGCACCGCCAAGCCAGCACAAGCCGACGAAGTCGACGGCCTCAAAGGCGAACTGGCGGAGCTCAAGGCCCGAATGAGCAAGCTCGAAGCCAAAGGACCCAGCAAGGCCGAAGCGTCGAGGGCGAAGCACGAAGCGGCTGCCAAGAGCGATTCCGAGGAAGTCGAAGTCAGCCCGTCGAAGCCTCAGGATAAACTCAAGAAGACCGAGGTTGCTGGAAAATCGAAGCGCAAGAAGCAGCAACTCGAGGAAGCCGAACTCAACAAAGCCGAACTCAAGAAGACTGAAGCCAAGAAGACTGAAGCCAAGAAGACTGAAGCCAAGAAGACTGAAGCCAAGCAATCTCGCGCCACGAAGAAGTCCGGTAAGCGCGGAAAGTGAGCCGTGCGATGTCTGAGCATTCCACAGCTGAAAACAACGTCTCCCTCGCCTTCGAAGGCCGCGCCGCGATGGTTACGCTCCGGCGTCCAAGTCGCATGAACGCGCTGTCGCGAGCGACCGTATTAGAGCTTGGCGATATCGGCCGAAAGCTGGCATCCAATACCGAGGTGCGCGCCATCATCGTCACGGGCGAAGGCGACAAAGCCTTTTGCGCGGGCGCGGATCTCAAGGAACGCGCGGGCATGGGCGAGCCCGAAGTACTCGAAATGCTGCACCTTTATCGCAGTGAGCTCAGCTGGCTCGACACTTCGAAAGTGCCTGTGATCGCCGCCATCAACGGCGTAGCACTGGGCGGTGGGCTCGAATTGGCGCTGATGTGCGATCTGCGCATCGCAGCCGCCCACGCCATCCTGGGCCTCCCTGAAACAAGCCTCGGCGTGATCCCCGGCGCGGGAGGCACACAACGCTTGCCTCGCATCATCGGCGAAGCTCGCGCCAAACAGCTGATCCTGCTCGCCGAGCGTTTGACAGCCGATCAGGCGCTTGAATTCGGCTTGGTGAATCGCGTGATCCCGGCTGGCGCAGATCTGATGTCCGAAACACGAGCTTGGATTGCTCCGATCCTAGAGGGAGCGCCGTTGGCTCAGGTGGCTGCACTAACGGCGATTGATGCAGCGTTTGGCACTCCCCTGTCTGAGGGACTCGACGTTGAACTCCGGCACTACGAAGCGTGCCTGGGGAGCGAGGATCGATCTGAGGCGCTGCGGGCCTTCGCTGAGAAGCGAAAGCCTGTATTTTGCGGAAGGTAGAGCGAGGGCCCGAGCGACCAACACTAAGCTTGAATATCTGCTAGGCCAGGATGTCCTGTAAGATCCCAGGAGCAAACGAGGCCTCGCCGTAGCCTTCCAGATCGCCCAGGCTAACCCCCATCGCTTGGCCAATCGCCTTATAGAGCTCCCCCGACCAGCGATCTTGAGCCACGATTCGTTGCCCAGTCTTGAGCGTGCCACCGAGGCCTCCGGCGATCCAAAACGGCATGTCTACGGTGCCATGAGTGTTCACGTCGCCTGCACTGATGGGATACGGATCGTAGAGGGCGTCGGTATAGTTTCTCGGGAAATCCGCCGACTGGTAGTGATTCGATACCTCGCTGCTCCACACAACGCAGGTGTTATCCAGCAGGGTGCCTGCACCTTCCTTGAACGAATCCAGGGTCCCTAGGAAATTGCGGACATTTTGCGCCCAAAGCCTGCTGATCGCCCGGAACTTGGCCTGATGGCAACTCATTTGTCCGGGGTTGCACCCGTCTCCATCTGACCCCTGCATGCCGCCTTCTTGCCAATGGCTGTGCACGTGACTCGGCTCGTACGAGCCGATGCGGAATACCGCAACCCGCGTTTGCCCGCACGCGAGCGCATGAGCCAGCAGCGTGCCCATCTGGTCTGCCGGATCACCGATTAGGGTGGGTGAGGTGCTGCAATCGGCGAGCACCTGCCCGCCACCGCCGGGGGTAATGTCTGCGCGAATCTGGCTCAAGGCCTGCAAATGGGTATCAAGCTTTGCAAACTCCTCAGCCGGCGCAGAGGCTCGCAGCTTCTCGACCTCGCTCTTCAGATAGTCGTTCAGAGCAAGATCATTGTCGATCTTTGCCGCGCCTGATGTACCTGTCGGCTGCGGCGGCGGGCTAACGACATTTCGGAACAGCTCGTCCTTCACTGCTTGCACCGGATTGGGCGCCCCACCACCCACGAAATTGCCATTCATGGCTCCAGGGCTAATCCAACTGATCGGCTGATCCAACGCATCGTCGGGAGCGTCGGTACCCATGTAGATAGAATTTCCGTTGGTGAGCTTGTTGCGGAGAAAAATGTCGAAGGACTGACCGCGGTTCCCGGCTGATGCGTTGGTTCCCGAAGACTTCCACGAACTGAGCATGGCGCAACGCCCCGACGGATGCTCTTCCCCGCCATGCGGAGGAATACGCAAACCATCAAGCACACTGAACTTATGCTTGATGTCGTTGAACATCTGCATGTCCGGCCCCAACGTGTAGTCGGCTCCGAGGCCCGTGCTTGCTGCGGCCGAATCTGACCCGTTCGGCGTAAAGATAAATACAAATCGCTTCGGGAAGGCCTGAGCTTCCGCATTCTTCAGGAAGAAACGCATCGTTGAAGCAGCGAACGTGGCGGTACCGAGGGCACCCAGAAATTTTCTTCGATTGGATTTGATCAGCATCTCAAAAAACTCCTCAAGAATAATCTGGAACTAAGGCTCAAGGCCGATCAGCCCGCGGTAACAGCATCGTCTTCACCAATGAGTCCCGAAAGAGATCGGTGAGCTTGAAGCTATTGGCTGATGCTACCTGAGAGATTTGCTGCACGGTGCAGCTGTCGTCGCGTCCGTTGTTGCTCTGAGCTGGGGACGCTGGAGCGCGTCGTGCGACGTACTTCAGCACCTGAATCCCGGCGCAGGTTTGCACGTAAGGCTGTGTGGCCATCTTGGTCCCCAAATCCAGCATGTCTGAGTATAGGAAGTCCCGCGGGGTTCCCGGCACAATGGCGTGCGCACCGCTCGTGTCGATGACGTTCATTTTGTCATCCAGGAAACGTGGATTGCCGATCTCGTCGTAGCGCTCCATGGGGTACGCCAGCGGGTTGATGCGGGTGTGACATCCCTGACAACCCGGGAGAGCTTCGAGTCGCTCGAACAGCTGGCGTTCAGACTCCATGGGGGGCTGCGGGGGCCGCAGAATCCCAGGAGGAGGAGGCATCTGACCCTCGCAATAGAAGGCATTCACCAAGAATTTGCCTCGCTTCGGCAGACCCGTGTGCTCGGGCGCCGAAATCGAAGCAATGAACCCAGGCATCGCCATCACACCAGGCCGCTTGTACGTTTGGTACACGGGATTGGTCGCATCGCTCAGCAACGTGGATTCAACATTCTTGGTGAGAAGCTGCAACAAGTCCCCATTGCCAGAGGCAAACTGGCTGTAAAAGGTGTCGTACGTCTCCTGCTGCAACTGACCCAGAAACGCCTTGGTCGCTATTGGGTGCTTGGTAGTATCCTTGTTGACGTTGGTCGTGAGCGCCGCAACGTTGAACCAAGATGCCAGAAAGTCAGTCGTGCCACGCACCAACTGATCGGGCATGAACTGCTGATCCAGCAAGGTGTTGAGGCCTGCGGTGTCAAGATTGGGCGCTGCAGCTAAAGCCTGAAGCAGCTGCTCTGACGGCGGCTGCTTCGTGATGCGGTACGATGCAAAGGAGGCCATCTCCGCGGGCCCCATGACGGCAGCGGTGGTATTCGAAGCGGTGCGATCCATGCCCTCGGTGAAGTAGAGCGATTTAGGCGAGAGGCTCATCGCACGAATCGCGTACTCCAACGCTGTCCTGCCATCCGAGCGAGTGGCGACTGCGTCAGAAAGGGCCTTCAACTTCGGCACGTCACCCGCTTCGACGCGCCCCCGAAAGAATTTTCGGGCCATGGCCTCTAAGTAGCTCGTGGTGCAGGCCGCATTGGCACCACCGAACTCGGCAACCGAACAACTGAGCCCGGCAGGGCTAGCCGAGACCAAAGCCGCGGTGCCGGTCGCAACTGCGTCCGCTTTGGTATGGAAGCCTTTTTCCACCACTTCGTAGGGCTTAGGCGACTCTCCCAAGACAGACGTGTCAAACCCAGTGGTGCTCGCCACATCTACCGGGCCTGCACCCTTTACAGATGCAACGAGCTCAGACGGTGCAAGCCGAATGATACGCCGGGCGGCTGGGGGCGCGCTGGCTCCCGGAGTGCAGACCAGATTGCTTGGGGTGAGCGCGTCTACCTGCGGGATCACCACGGTTGTCCCGCCGGTTCCAACAGCGCTATTAGCATCCCCGCCGCTACCCGGCGTCATCCCGCCACCGCCGGTGCCGTTCAAGCCGCCACCCGCTCCCGTCGTAGCAACAACAGGCCGCGGGCGAGGAGTGCCCGGCACCGTGCTTGAGCAACCCAAGGCCAACAGCAGGCTCAGGGAGAGACCAGAACCTGTGACGACGGTGAAGTTTCTTAAAGTTAAACTCATGTCCAGTTCCTGCAATGCGAATTACTAGCTGCTGAGTGTCGGGATTATACTACACGGCTCAGGCAAGGCCTAGAGTATCGGTAGATTCTGAGCGGGGCTTTGACCGAATGGTACTAGCCTTTTAGCAAACGGGGTGCCACGAAGAGTTTCTCTTAATTTCCCCGATACCACCCGGTGTCATGGCTCATCGCATAGCGCCCCCCGCTTATACCGCGGTCGCTTTCGGTGCGAACTGATTTATCCAAAGGCATCGGAATTTCGGTTATCCTGGTGCAGCACTTTGCGGTGGCAGAACCAGCGGAACCGGGGTGTGTTTGCCAACCACCATCCGCACGAGGCAAAAGTCCCTTACCGGGCGCCGCGACTTCGCATCTGCCCCCAGTCCCCAAAGCGCAATTTCCAACTCAAGCTCGTCCCCGGCGCGCAATGCCTGCGCCTTCTCGCTGGGGAAGATTCGGGACCCACTAAACGATGCTTCAGCTGCCAGCATCATACTGGCGTCCCCAACACGCTTGTCGCCGGTTCGGACGCTTCGTCCCCCTCGCTTCACCAAGGCGGAAAAAGCCATCGGCCCCCCTTCAGGTGTCAGCAAGTTGTGCTCCTCAGAATCCGTAACTTTTGCGCTCAGCTCCAGCTTCACGCCCCAGCCACTACCCAATTTTTCCGGCGTGGCACTCACCAAGAAACTCACTCCCGAGACCTCCACCTTCAAGCCTTCCGGCGTCGCCGTGTACAGAACGGTCCTCGGTGCTTGAGGATCCGGCTTGGACGCTTCCGCCGCATCGACGTCTGTTTCGTCTTGCTCCGCTTCGCCCGCCTCCACGGGCTGAACAACTGCTTCTGTGGACGCGTTGGGTTTGGGGGGAAGCACGTCCGCTCTTGCCTGAGGCTGTGGCGGCCTGGATTCGCCGGGGTGGCACGCCATGAACAAGCCGAGCACTAACGCCCCGGCTGTCAGCCGCTGGGCGAGCTTTGGGGATCTACGTACACGAATGCTAACTCTTTTCACATCGCCTCCTTCAGACCAGAACTGACCTACTATCAATACCAACGCCCTTCTTCATAGCGGGGGGCTTTGTTCATTTGCGCTTGAGTAATCGCGGCTCCGAGCTTCTCAGTATCGCGAAGGCAGGGATAACAATCACTGCGTTTATTCGCGCCGCAGCCCGTCTCGCTGGCTAGGTCTTTGAGCGGCTTCAGAGAGCGCTCGTCGGCGTATTGAATCGCTTGATCCAGCAATTTCTTGGAACCTTCGCACGAATCAGCGGCCCGCAACGCCAAAGCGACATTGAGCGCCTCCGACCAATGTTGCTTAACGTCCGCGGAAAAGAGCAGCAGCTTGGCTTGCCGTGTGGCCTCGGTCACGAGCGACGTTGCGGCGTAAGTGTTGAACAACAGATCGGCGCCAGCGCTCTTCAGTTTGCTGGCCGCAAAGTTCAGGATCTTGACGCCAAATTCCGGCTTATCCACGTGCGCCCGGAGGCCCGAAAGCAGCTTGGGGCTAAGCCTCAAGGTTGAGTCTTTAGCAAGCGCTTGGTCGATGGCCGCCAACGCTTTCTCAATCGCATGCTTCTTCAAACGCCCTTCGGCAAGCGCCAGCCATTCGGCTTGTGAGCGCTCGCTGTCTTTACGCAGCTCCAGTGCGTCGAGCGCGGTTTGGTCCCCCGTGCGAGCCAGACGCAGCAGCTTACTCAACTTAGGGTCTAGCTGCTCGTCCGCAGGGGTTTCGTCTTCGGGATCGGAGGCGCCGTCGGTGGCGGTCACGGACGCTCCACTGCGATTTCTCGGGCTGCTCTGAGGCCCTGTACGCAAGAGGAGCACGAGCGAACTCGCCAGCACTAAAAGCACCAACGCGCTGAGCGTACGAGCCCTGGAAATCCCGAAGAAAGCAGGCCCTTCCAAGAATGAGCCGAGTACGGGCAGTTTCACACAGCGGGCATAAAGCACGCTCGCTAAACGGCCCCAAGTGGCTTGTGCTCGCTTAACGTAAGGCTGAGCTTTCTCAAGCAGTCCGCGCCCCGCTGACTGCGGCACCAAGCGCTCGGTGTGTGCACTGCCTCGGCCCAACTCAACGCTTCCAAGCGGCGCTCGGATCCCCAACAAAGAGTCTAACCTCGACACCAGCTCCTCAGCCGATTGAACCCGTGCTCCCACATCTTTCTGAAGGAGGTGCGCCACGAGTGTTTGAACAGCCTCAGGGACGGAAACGGGAAGCAGCGGCGGTGCCTCGACGAGCTGCTTGCTCAGAAGAGCCATCAGATCATTTGCCTGAAAAGTGGGCGCGCCTCTGAGCATTTCGTCCAGGATGAGCCCCAGCGCGTAGAGATCCGCCCGCTGATCCACTTCTTGGCCAGCAGCTTGCTCCGGCGCCATGTATTGGGGCGTGCCGAAGATGGCACCGAATTGGGTGACGGGGGCTTGTTTGGCGTCGTCACCTTTGACCTGAGCGATGCCAAAATCGAGCACTTTTACCAGCTCAACGCCCGCTTCGCGTTCGACAAGCATGATGTTGTCAGGCTTAAGGTCCCTGTGCACCACACTCACTGCATGCGCAGCCCCGAGCCCGAGCGCCGCTTGGCGAGTGATACTGAGTGCGCGCTCCACCGAAAGGGCTCCCCGCTCCGCCAGCAGGGCACGCAGCGTTTGGCCGCCCACGAACTCAAGCACCAGGTAGAACGAACCGTCCGGTAAGCGACCAAAATCCGTGGCCGAGGCGATATTCGGATGATCAATGCGCCCAGCCGCTACAGCTTCTCTCTCAAAACGCCGCACGGCCTCTTCGAGCGTCGTCATCTGCCGATGCAGCACCTTGACGGCAAAGGTCTTCTGCATGTGAACGTGCTGCGCCTTGTACACGGCGCCCATCCCACCTTCCCCCAACAGCGCCTCAATTCTGTAGCGCTCCGCGATCAGCGTGCCGGGCGGCAAATATTGCCCGGCTTGTTCCGTCTCGGGGGCGCTCTCACTCATCATGGCTAGTATTAGGCGCACGCTCTCGGCCATTCCACACCCCCGGCGAAAGGACCCCGGCACACGGGCCATTTTAGGCCAAATTGGCCCGTTTTCACCACGGCTTCGCTGCGCGCCGCAGAATGCACGGAGGGTCAGCCGGGGCGGCCGACGACGAAAACCGGATGGTGGAAGTGTCAAAAGGTTGATATGGGGCGCGCCCGCTGCTTACCCTAATTGGACATCATGACTTCGAACGGCCAGGAGCTTGCGCACGACGACACCTTGGACGAAGGCTGGGACACCGAGCCTCCGGCGCCGGCCTTGAGCCGAGCCCCGCTCTCCTCAGCTGACCTCGACAGCTCACCGCTCGACGCCGAATGGGACAGCCTAGAGCCCCCAGCAAAAACAAAAGCCACGGCTCCCCCCAAGTTTTCTTCTGCCAAAGAGCGAAAGCTCTGGGAACGAAAACAGCGCGCTCAAAGGGCCAAAGAGCATGAAGCCAAAGAACAGCAGCAGCGTCAGCGTAAGGCGGAGCAACGAGCCAAAACATTCGCGGCTCCTCGGCTCGTTAAGGCCAAGAATGAGAAGAACGAGAAGAGTACCAAGGCAACGCCTGCCAAGCCGGTTGGGCAGTCAGCCACGCGACGTACCGTCGAGCAGAAAAAACGCGCCGTCGTGCGCCCGCCACCACCAGAACTCGTCGACCTTAAGGATGATGAGCCCGAAAGCTCCGTTCGAAGTCTGGCAGCCAGGCTGCCCACACCCAACAAGCTCGATACGAGCACGCTGATCGGCATTGGGGTGATCGTGTTGATTGTCGTCGTGAGCGCCTGGTTTGTCTCGCAGCACTGACCAGCTCCCACCACATCACGCCTGCCCGAGCACTCGAACCGCCAATCTGGCTAACTCATCGTAACAAGCTCTTCGGCCGCGGTTGGGTGGATGGCCAGTGTGTTGTCAAAGTCCGACTTCCTAGCGCCAAGCTTCACAGCCACAGCAAACCCCTGAATCATTTCGTCGGCGCCACGCCCAATCACATGGACACCTACAATTCTTTCTTCCCCTCCAACCGTGACCAGCTTCATCGCCGTACGACTACGACGCTCTGTCACCGCATGATACATGTTCGTGAAGCTCGACTGGTAGCACTTGACGTCCTCTCCGAACTCACGGCGAGCCGCCTCCTCGCTCAGCCCCACCGTACCTATCGGTGGGTGCGAGAACACAACGCTAGGAATCGTGCGAAAATCAAGCCTGGCCTCGGCCTGGCCACCGAACAGACGATCGGCCAGGCGGCGACCAGCCGCAATCGCTACCGGCGTTAATGTGGCCTTGCCGGTGACGTCTCCCACCGCGTGAAGCGTGGAGCAGCTGCTATCTTGAAACTCGTTGACGAGGATGTGCCCTTCCGCGTCGAGCTGAACGCCAGCTTCGACAAGCCCCAGACCGCCGGTCGCAGGCGCTCGCCCCACCGCAAATGTCACGCAATCAGCCGTCAACTCCCGCGCCTCCGCCGCCCGACCCACCGTTCCGGACAAGCACATGCCCTGATGGCTCTCCTCCAACTTATTTGGCGCAAATTCCATCACTATTTGGACGCCGGCCGCTTCCATCTCAGCCCTAAGAACGTCTCGCAGGATTTGCTCAAAGCCCCGAAGCAGCTCCGTTCCGCGCACCACGAGCGTCACTTCCGAACCGAGCGCGTTTAAGATCCCGGCCAACTCAACTGCAATGTAACCCGCGCCCACGATCAGGACTCGTTTCGGAAGTTCAGTGAACGCAAAAAAATCATTGGAGGTGAGTCCAAGCTCCGCGCCGAGAATATCAGGTTTTCGCGGGTATCCTCCCGTCGCAACCAAGATGTGTCGGGCACTCAGGATCTCTTCCCCAACCTGTACCTCACGGGGCCCACGCACTTTAGCCCAACCCTCAATAACTTTTATGCCGTCCTTCGCCAGATTCCGGGTGTACATGCCGTTCAGTCGCTCCACGTAGGCATCCCGGCGCTGCTTTAACTTCCCCCAATCAAACCTGCCCACTGAAAGTTCGAAGCCATAGCCTTCGGCATCGGCTAACTCCTCGGCGCATGACGCCGCATTCCACATGATCTTCTTCGGAACGCAGCCCAGGTTCACGCAGGTTCCTCCGAGTGGTCCCGGATCGATCAGCGCCACCTTCGCTCCATATTTGGACGCGCGGCGCGCCGAGGCCATGCCTCCACTTCCCCCACCGATAACGACATAGTCCCACTCGCTCATGCAGCTGACCCTAGAGCCACACCTGCCATAACCCAAGCGTGCTCCACTGACAGATTGTCAGTCAGCCTTCGGCACGAGCCGTCAATTCGGCCAAGCTGGCACTCTCTAAGCGACCCAGCGAAACACTGTCACGCCAGGATCTCGCAGAAAACCCCAGCCTACGCCCAGTTCGAGCTTCGGCTGAACGTGGCACGTGGCTTGCTCAGGAGTGCCCGCACCCAATGTCTCAGCAAACCAGCGTGTCAAAGTCCCTTGTTATGTCGCAGATCATTGGACGTCCTCGTTCTGCTAAAGTCGCTTCTGCGCGCCGCAGCCGGGCAAACGGTTGGACCTTGTTTGAGGCAGGGCTGGGAGCCAGCGTGATCGCGATATTGGCGCTCGGGACGACGGCGTGGGCGCAGCACTCGAGTACCGATCAGAAGGCGGCCAGCGCCCGCCACTCGGCGCAGACGATCCATGCAGCGGCTTTGGAGTGGCAAAAATACGGAGAAAAAACGGGCTGCCCCACCGTTGTCGAGTTGGTGCACGAACACTATCTGAAAACCACGGACAGAAGTGCCGACCCCTGGGGCGAACGATTTCGGATTCACTGCAAGGGCACAGAAATAACCGTTTATTCCGCCGGCTCCGATGGCGCGCTGAAAAACGCCGATGATGTCCGGTTTCCCAGGTAAAACCTGAGAAGGTGCGGAGAAGGTGCCTTCTCACCCATTGGGCGCTAGAAGGAGAATATGGTGCGCTCGCGGCTAACCCCTGTGTTTCTGAGCGCTGGCGGCCGGCCCAGCTTTCCAGATCCGCACCTAGCCGACGAAAACGGGATGCTTGCCATTGGTGGTGATTTAACTCCGGAACGTTTGCGGTTAGCTTACGACCACGGTATCTTTCCTTGGTACGATGAAGGTTTGCCCCCCATGTGGTGGAGCCCGGATCCCCGAGCCATTATCGATCCTGCGCACCTCCGCATTTCTCGCAGCATGCGTCGATCGCTTCATAGGTCAGGCTTTGCAGTGACGTCCAATCGCGCCTTCGCCCAGGTTATCCGAGCCTGCGCTTCCAACCGACCGGAAGGTACCTGGCTTACCTCCGACATGATCGAGGCGTACGAGGAGCTCCACCGTCAGGGTGACGCTCAGAGCTTTGAGGTTTGGCAAGATGATGCGTTGGTTGGCGGGCTGTATGGTGTGCAGCGCGGGGCGGCCTTTGCGGCTGAGAGCATGTTTCATACGGTGGCCAATGCCTCCAAGGTTGCGTTGATCGCCGCCGTCACTTCTCTGTTCGCCGCAGGCATTGAATTGTTTGAGGTCCAATTCCTAACGGATCACCTGGCGAGCATGGGGGCATTCAATATTCGCCGGGCCGAGTACCTGGCACGCCTGAACGAAGCTCGCTCGAAACCGCTTCGGCTCCGCTAGGTCGACTCCGCTAGGTCTCCGGTCAGTCAGAGGCCGACCTGGCGCACTCATGGAAGATTTTCCCTGCGACGCCATGGCGCATTTATTAATCATTTCGAGCACTTAGCCAAAT
>Ga0209490_10002580_pt1 | contig 17112 bp, 17 predicted proteins | sample MAT06_FD_187209 | JGI IMG/M metagenome (GOLD analysis project Ga0209490, IMG submission 187209) | Freshwater microbial communities from Lake Fryxell liftoff mats and glacier meltwater in Antarctica - MAT-06 (SPAdes) (version 2) | ecosystem: Environmental > Aquatic > Freshwater > Ice > Liftoff...
GGAGGGGTGGAACTGCCAAGGCGACCTCAATCGTCAATCATGCCCCATGGGAGGACAGGCTGTCCAACCGCGGCAGCAGCCAATCCGGCATTTTTAGGCTATGGAAGCTTGGGTGAGCACGTCACCCTTCTGTCCTCCGTGTTGGCTATTTCACACAAAAAGCCGCTTGCTGCTCCTGGCACTCGCCGCTGTCGTCTGGGTCAGCGGGTGCAGCACAGCGTCGGTGCTTGAACCGGGTGCGCCGCCTCAAGCGAGCAGTTCTGGGCCCATGGCGGCTCCGATCTCATCAGTGTCCAGCCGAGATTGTTCGCTTGGCACCTGTCCGGTAGCGGCTCCGATCGTCACGGCCGGTGTGAGCGTGTCGTTCAAGAACGATCTTGTGCCTGCCCTGCAGAGAAATTGTAACGATGCTCCTTGCCACGGAAGCGTCAGCGGCTCCGGTGCTGATCTTTATCTGAGTGAGCCCGCTCCTGCCGTGGTGGATTCCGGAGCGATGCTGGCACGGCTTGTGGGCATCCCTTCTAAGACCGACCCCTCGCTCCACTTGGTGGAACCAGGCGATCCGGCTCGGAGCTTCCTCGTTGCGAAAGTGGAAGGTTGCCAGGAAAAGTTGGGCTTCAGCTGTACGCGCCAAGCGCGCGCCTCAGCCGGGAGCGGTCCCTGCGGAGACACGATGCCACAAGGACAACGCCCGCTCTGCAATCGAGACCGCGAGCTCTTGCAGCTCTGGATTCTGGCAGGGGCTAAGGACAATTAGCACCACCGCAACAGGATGTTTGTGACAGCGGGGGGCACGTCAGTCATAATCAGCGCTCCACGCCCGGATGCCATCTGCGGAAAATTGAAGGAGCTGAAGGAAACATGCCGCCTCTGTTTTTGTGTCGAACCTTTACATTCCTGTTGGTCCCATTGGCGTTAACCAGCTGCTCAAGCCGAAGCATCCAGGGGCCAGAAGGGGGGGCAGGCGGAGCCGATAGGAACGGCCCCATGAACACAACGACCAATGCAACCGACGCCGTCTATCAGACTTGGTCCGTGGTTGCCCCCATGCCGGGTACACCGACGTCTTACTCGCGCGCCGTCGCAGTCAATGGGCAACTGTTTGTTCTCGGCGGGCGCACTCTCAACACGGGCGTGGCAGCAGGCCAGCCCCAGTTGGCCGTGTATGCCTACGATCCCAAGAGCGATAGCTGGGAAGAGCACACTCCCCTGCCCGCGCTCATCGATCAACCCAACGTTGCCGGCGTCGGGACCAAGCTGTATGTGCTGGGCGGAAAAGATGTCCTGAAACTCTATGAATACGATTCGCTCGCGCGAACCTGGGCCGAGAAGGGCGAGCGACCCGTCAGCGCTGGCATCGGCGCCTCGGCCATGGCTGTTAAGGGTGACGACATCTACCTCGCAGGCGGCGTGGTGCCATCCGCCACCAATCCACGTGGCGCTCGCGTGCCTGAATTCGCCAAGTACAACGTCGTCAGTGGGAGCTGGCAAAGCCTACCTGCCATGGTGGAGGAAAGCGCCTATTTTGCCGGGGAATTCATCGGCGACACCTTGTACACATTTGGAGGCAGCACTGAGCAGCGGGATGTCGCGCGCCCGGGCAAAACATTCGCGTACGATTCGCTGAGCCAAGCCTGGACTGAAAAGGCACTCCTGCCACTCGCCGTGAGTAGCTTCGCCTGCGCTGCAGTCGGCCACCGCGTCTACGTCATCGGTGGCATCACGGGAGCTACGGGTCGGATCAATCCAGAAACCCAGGTTTACGACACGGTGACAGACAGCTGGAGCTTCACAACAGCTTTACCGACCCCGCGTTTTGCGTTGGGCGCTGTGGCACTGAATGGCAAAATTTTCGTCCCCGGTGGCGTCAAGCAAACTAGCGACACAACCTTTGACGCGGTGCCTATCGTTGAGCTCTTAACGCCTTAGTGAGCTTCGCCTTCACGCGCGGTGGCGACAGCGCTATTGTTCGGACCTGAAAGCTACCTGCAAACACCAATTCCCGCGAGCGCGGTATTTTGGCTATCTGACGTGACGTATTGCACACACGTCGTTCCAAGTGGGCACGCGGGCGCGCCGAGGGCACACAACAGCTCGCAGGCCGTTCCGGTGCACACGCCACGTGCAGCCAACCCGTCTCCCGCCGCGCACCAAGTGTCCAACGGAGCAGCACATTTCTGCCCGATTTCTGCCGGATCTATGTCTGAAGCATTCCCACACGTGCCACCGAAATGGCAACGATCCGTGTAACAGTATTGGCGCAGCTCGGAAGCTCCGTAGCTGTACAATCGGCACAATCCCGCAGCACAGCCCGGCGACTTGGAAAAATAGTCGCAGGTTGCGACGCAATACTGCTCATCGGGCCAAACGGGCGCCATGGCCTGGCACACAGCTCCCGGCTGACAACCGGTGCTCAGCGTCGACGAGGTGCACGCCTTCTTTCCAAGCGGTGCAAATCCCGCCTTTTTGCAGATCCCCTCGCCGCCAGCGTAGCGGGTCGACACGCACTCGTTGCCGTCGCCGCAGGCGTTGCTCAAGAAAGGCTCGCAGCGCCTGAAGCACGCGCCAGTCAGGTAGGTCGGGTGTTGAATCCGGCAAACGCGATCAGCCGGGCAAAGCATGTCATCGTCCGAACATTGGCTCGGCACGCAGCGCAGAGTGTCAGGATCGCACACTTCTTTCTTCTGATTGACGCAGTCTTCAGTGGTGGCACAACTTGGGTGTTGATTGGCAAAAGTATCGAAGCGTACGTCCGATAGGGCCAAGCAGCGCTCAATGTTAGGGTCCAGCCCATCCCAACCCACACTCACACTCGGCAGAAGCGAACGCAGCACCACATTCGAGAGAATACCCCGATATTCTCCGTTCGCAGCGTTCACCGCTTCGAGTAGTAGAGTGCCCTGAGTGGCGAAATTTAGGTGCCCCAGGTTCACACCCGATAGGTCTTCTAAGACGCTCACACAGGCCGAACAGGTAGAGAATCTGGTATTCTCACCGCTTCCGAGCGCATAGGTCCCAGGGGTGGGCGGCACACCGCCAGCGGCGGGAAACCGAATGCTCAGCTTCTCCAAACCTTCGCCTCCCAACTCGCGATCGATCCGAGCCTCAATGTTCTCCCCGCGCTCAGTCTGGGCACCGGTAAATCGGAGCGGTGGCAAAGCATTGATCTTCAAACACCCCGGGTCCCCGACGGCAGGCACGATCACAGCGGGAAGCACCAACTCCCGTGGTTCGGGTGAACACGCCATGAGGCCCCCGAGCATCAGGGCCCCAACGACGCGCAGTACGGGCTCCACGCAAGTAGGATAGTACTTTTCGCGAGCGCAATGCCAGGCGAAGCGCCTCCCGCATCCGGGCTAGCGCAACAGTGCTAGCAGGCTTCCGCGCCCCTCGGTTAGGCTGCGCCATGTCCACCCCCATCCCGAACTACGACGAACAGGTCTACGCAGGCGTTTTAGGCAAAGTGATCGGCGTGTACATGGGGCGCCCCTTCGAAGGCTGGGAGAAAGCTTCAGTCATCGAACACTTTGGCGCCGTGGATCGCTATGTGGCCGAAGAACGCGGCGTACCACTCGTCGTGACCGACGACGACATTACGGGCACCTTCACCTTCATTCGTGCCTTGGAAGATACCGGTCGCTACACTGAAACACCCGACGAAGACTTTGGCCGGATGTGGCTCAACTACATCATCGAGAACAAATCCATCTTGTGGTGGGGTGGGCGCGGTGTCTCCACCGAACACACGGCTTTTCTGAGATTGAAAGAAGGCGTGAAGAGCCCCCAAAGCGGTTCCTGTGCCTTGAACGGCCAAGTGATTTCCGAGCAGATCGGCGCGCAAATCTTCATTGATGCGTACGGCCTCGTGGCCCCGGGTGATCCGGAGCTGGCGACGCGCTTGGCGCGCAAATCAGCAGCTGTTTCGCACGATGGTGAGGCGATCTATGGCGCGCTCGTGGTTGCAGCGCTGGTCTCGGCGGCCTTCGTCGAGAAAGACATGGATCGCCTGCTGGACCAAGCCGTTAGCTTCATTCCTAAAGATTCGGTGATAGCTGAAGTGCATCGGGATGTGCGCGCTTGGGTCAAGGTGGATTGCAATTGGCACAAAACCTTTGACAGGATCAAAGAAAAATACGGCTACGACAAGTTCGGTGGCTGCTGCCACATGGTGCCCAATCACGCCATCATGGTCATGGCCTGGGCCTATGCGCCTGAAAGCTTCCGTGAATCGCAGAATATCATCAACACCGCCGGTTGGGATACCGACTGTAACGCCGCCAACGTCGGATCCGTGATGGGCGTTAAGCTAGGGCTTTCTGGCATCAACGCTGAGTACGACTTCCAGAATCCCATCGCCGATCGCATCCTCTTGCCCACTGCTGAGCCCACGCGACACGTCTCGGATTGTCTCACCGAGGCTTTGCACATCGCGGACATTGGCAGAAAGATCATGGGCTGGGAGGCCGCTCCACCGCCTAAGGCTGGAGCCCTGTTTCACTTCAGCCAGCCCGGCGCACGCCACGGCTTCCAAAACGAGCCCACAGCTCACAAAACGCAGCCTCCAGCTCACATCAGCAATATTGCGTGGGGCGAAAGCCGTGCCCTGGCGATTGACGTGAGCGGGCTTTCGCCGAAACGCTCGGCGCGGGTCAGTACGCCGATCTTGGCCGAGCCCACACTTGGAGGCTTCAGCTATGCCATGATGGGCTCCCCGCGCCTGTATCCAGGCCATCATGTAACGCTTGAAGGCGCACTCGTTGGGCACCAAGGCGCCAGCCTTTCGGTGCGGCTGTTTTTGCGCCACTGGGACGAGAGCACGAAAAAGGCCAGCGGCGAAGTGTACGGCGCTGCCGTCACGTTAGCCGGTGACGGTGCGGTGCGGATTTTGATCGACGTTCCCGATCTCGCTGGCTGGCCCGTTTCCGATCTTGGCATCGAAATCCTCGGCGAAGAGAACGCTCGCGGTCGGCTCGTGGTGGACAGGATCAGTGTCGCGGGCAAGCCTCACTTCTCGATGGAATACGCGATTCCGAAGACGGAGAAGGGTCTTGTTGTCGGTTGGATTCAGAATGCCGACGAAGTTCGCCCGAAATTTCATGAAGAGCCCGAAGGCTTCATGAATCTGATCCGTTCGAATGGTCGCGGCCACGTTATCACCGGCAATTTAGAATTTTCCGACTACACCTTCTCGGCGCGCGTTAAGAAAAACCTGGTGGATCTGTGCGGAATGGTGCTGCGTTGGCAAGGCATTGAGCGCTACTTGGCCGTGGTCGGAGATGGCAATACGCTCAAGCTCATCAGCCGCTACTACGCCGACAAGACGCTCGCCGAAATTCCCTTTGCGTGGGGCGTCGGTGAAGATCACCAGTTTTTGGTAAAGGTCTCAGGCGAGAAGATCGAAGTCTCCGTCGATGGCAAACCCGTGCTCAGCGGCCAGGATGCCGAGCTCGGCCGCGGTGGCTTCGGCTTCCTAACGGAGAATGGCGTCGCTGGCTTCCGAGAGACCGCCGTCCAACACCTTTAACTCTGGCGGCGTTCTGCGGAGCAGAAAAGCTACGAATTCAGCCGCTGAGCCTTTCGCCAGTCCCATGCGCCGGCGACGCCGCGCGCTCTGATTCCAAGCCGCCACCAAGGCTTGATACTCGGCGAGTTCTGTCCAGCGTACGCCATCTTCGGTTTCAGCGAGACTGAGATCTGTTGTTGCATCCCAGGCCATCTCACAATTGTCCAAGAGCGGCAAAAGCCGAGCGTGTTTTTCGGAAAAATCTAACGGGTATGCCCGACAATCCAGCGGCCGCTCGGCGTAGACACCACACTGGCCGTCCGCGCCGAGAAACCCACAGCCTCCATCCTTCCAGGCTAACGTCATGATGCGACGCCCCAGCGAAAGCTCCACGAAGCTACCGGGCTCATCCGTCATGTCCACCTCATCTGGGCCGAGCCACGCGAGGCGTTGCTCAAGATCGGCGACGGCTCCGGACAACCTCAGTAAGTCCCGGTGCGTCAGGACGACTCGCATGCTGCGACAGCAGGCGCCACACGCCGTGCAGCGAAAACGCTCAGGCGAGCCCTGTTCAGGAACCGACACTGGCGGAGATTCTCGGGTCATTCCGGTTGGGTCAAGTGCCCCCTCTCGTCGGTTCTCGCGCCTTTGTGCGCTGCGAGCCGCCGTTCTCCCCCCAACCGCGGCCAAGCCGCGCCGGGGGAGAAAACGCTGCCCCAAAATTGCGCGCCAAACATCCGCCGGCTGCTTGCGGACTGCCGCTGAACTTCTGCTATAACGACCGACATGGGAAGTTTAAGTCCTATCCACTGGTTGATCGTCGCGGTTGTGATCTTGCTCCTATTCGGGCCGAGTCGCCTGGCAGGTGCCGGCAAAGGGCTCGGCGAAGGCATTCGGAACTTCAAGAAGGGTCTGAACCATGACGGAGATGATGTGCCGAAGCCAACCCCCCCTGCTGAGCCGGGTCAGCTTGAGCCGCCACAAGATAACGGCCCAAAGACGTAATGCCTGAGCCGCGTCGTTGTCTTTCGTGACTGCTCAGGCACAGCGATGGCCGGGTTGAGCGAGTCGCCTTTCCCAGCGACCCTGCACACGGTCCGCATGCTGAAGCTCTCGTGTCACCTAGATCGTGGGCTCGCCGCACAGCTTGAGCGCACCCTGGCTCAGCAGAAAATGCTCGAATGGGTGCTTGATGTCTCCTCTCATTGGGGAGCGCGCCTCGTCGGCTACTTCGAAGATGCGCCCAGCGCCAAGCGTGCGTTCGTCGAGCTCCGCACGCTGTTGCCGGCATTGCCGGAGCATCCCGAGCTCCGCGAGTTGCCAGCCGAAGCTTGGCAAAAGAGCTACCGCGATCATTTCCAGGCGGTCCAAGTGGGGAGTTTCCTGCTTGCGCCCGCTTGGGGCCCGCCGCCCGAGGCGGCAGCGGGCAGCATCGTTCTCGAGCTCGATCCAGGCCTGTCGTTTGGCACTGACCATCCAACAACGCGGCTTTGTCTCTCGGCCTTGGAACAGTTCGCGTCGAGCAGGCCAGATGGGCTCTCGCAGCAACGTGTGCTCGACGCGGGCTCGGGCTCAGGCGTGCTGGGGATCGCCGCGATCAAGCTGGGGTTCGGCAGCGGCAAGGCGTTCGATTTGGACGCGGTCGCGGTCAGCGCGACCAAACAGAATGCTGCGAGAAACGGAGTCCTCCCACGCCTCAGCTGCGAGCAGCTTGATCTGCACTCGGGCCTAGCTGAATCGGCGGATCTCGTCTTCGCGAATATCCACCACAATGTCCTGGTGGCACACAGCACGGCGCTGTTAGCTGCCGTAAAAGCTAACGGGCTGTTGGTTCTAAGTGGCTGTCTTCAATCGGACACGCTGGAGCTTCGAGCCGCATTCGAAAGCGCGATCACGCAACGAGCCTGGCCACTTGCGCAGCTGCATACGGTCAACTGCGATGGCTGGGGTGCCTTGTGTATCGCGAGAAGGCCTGAGGCCTAATCTACCAGTGAACCATAGAGCGAAGCACGCAACCCCAGGCTAACAAAATGAGCCGTGAGCGTCTGGCTGAACATCTGAGAATATTGTAAGGACGGCCCAATCCGAAATTGCCAAAAGCGCCAAGGCTCGTAGAACGCACCGAGCCCGACCAGCGAGAGCGAACCACCATCGGCCACCGTGTCCCCCGCGTCGTTCTTAACCTTCATGAAACCGGCGCCAAATTCGCTTTCCAGTCCAAAATCGCGCCACGTGCCGCCCCGCGCATAGAGCGGGAAGGCCTCCACCCGCACAACAAACGACGTGCCATTAGCACTCAAGTGGTTGCCCTTCACACCGCCGAACGAGGCGCCCAGCCCGACAGTGAACCAATCGCGCAGCGCACCACCCAGCCAAACCGAGTTGTAGCCTGCGCTGCCAAACTCGGTGTTAGCCTGAAACTCCTTGCGATTGACCTTATCCGCTTCGTTCGGGTAGCCCGAAGCCTGTCCCAAGCCGTAGGCGGGAGCCAAGCCCAACACAAAGCCACCGCGTCGCTCCGTTGGCGCCGAATATTCCTCAGCCTCCACGGCTTCCTGGGCCTGGGCGAAGCTCCCGAAAGTGCTCACCAACCCAACCACAGAGAATGCCAGAAGCTTCATAAGTCTTGCTTTTCGAGCCTTCGTGCTTGGAAATCAAGGGGTTGGGCAACAGTGCCGGCCCGTCTCAACCGAGTCAGAAACTTGCCGCGTTGTCTTTAGTGGTTGTTGCCTACATAATCCGAGCTTGCTCTGAGGAGAGTTTTTGCCATGAAACCCGACACCCGCGAAACACCTGGAGCCAACCCTGGCGCCTCGCTGAAGCCAGCCGCCGTTAGCATTCTCCCTCCCTCTCCCCGCTCGTCGCGCCCGAAATGGATCCCAGGCGCCGCCGTTGCGCTGGTTCTGGCGGGCGCTGCGCTCACGTTCCTCGTCCTGAATGGCGCAGCTCCGGTGGTTGCAGCCGCATTTCCGCTCCCCGCCGTCGAGCTGGCCCCGGCAACTCCTGATGTCGCACTTGAAACGCTGCAGGGTGCCTGGCTAACGTCAGATTGCGAGCCTTCGAAGGGCCCAGCGAGTAGCAGCGTCGTCGAGATCGTGGGCGGGCAAATTACCGAAACGCGCCGGGTTTTTTCGGAAGCTGGCTGCCTCGGCGAACTCTATTCGGTCGTCATTCGGAAAAGTGTGAGCAGCCTCAAGTCGCTGGAGACGGGGCGGGTGCAAGCAGCGTTTAGCTTGGGCGAGGTCGACCTCGTCGTGCGAGATGCAGCCCGCTTGAACGAACAGAAATTTTTGGGGCATTCTGATTGGAAGTCCGGTGAAACGCGGAGTGCCCCCAGCGAGTTGTCAGCTGGATTGTTTGGGAAGCTTCTCCGTTCAGGTGAGTCAACGTACGACCTCCTGCAACTGGACAACCAACACCTGCGGCTCGCGTTCGCTCCGGGCGAGCTCTCAGAGCCCCAACCCAGCCAATTGAGTTCCAATATCTGGACCCGCCTCAACTAGGAGAACCACAAAAAGGCCTCAAAAGTGAGATGGCCTAATGGTCTGAACCCTTTCGCCCGTTCTACTGTTAGGAAAATGCGGCAGCGAGACTCCAGTCACATCACTTCCAAGACGCTGGCGGCGATGCCCTCAGAGAGGCCGTCGAGCGCAGGCCAGCCATGCCTCGTCATCATCAAAGGGGACGGCCTCGGCAATCGAGTCGATCTCGTGCAGCAGATTGTTGAGATTGGCCGAAGCGATGAGTGCGCCATCACCATCGATAGCGGCTTGATCAGTCGCAAGCACGCCGTTGTTCAGCGCATCGCAGGCAAATGGATCGTAGCGGATCTCCAATCCACCAATGGCACCTACGTGAATGGGCAGCGCATCACAACGCACCAGCTGAAAGACGGCGACAAGATCAGCGTGGGGCGCACCGTGCTCAAGTACCTTGAGAGCAACATGGAGCTCCAATATCACGAGCAGATCATGGACATGGCGTGCCGCGATGCGCTCACGGGCTGCTACAACAAGCGGCATTTCGACGTCGTGCTGAAGCGCGAGGTGAGCGACAGCACGTTCCATGGCTTACCGCTTTGTCTCACGATTTTTGATATCGACCATTTCAAACGGGTCAACGATACGCTCGGCCATCCCGCAGGCGACGCAGTTTTGAAGCTGGTTCCTGCGATTGCCCAACAAATTCTCACCGAAGGAGAGCTCTTCGCCCGCGTCGGGGGCGAGGAATTCGCGATTATCATGCCGGGCTGCGACGTGAGTGCGGCGTTCACCAAGGCCGAAAGCCTACGTGCTTCGATTGAAGCGGCGATTTTCAAGTACGAGGAAACGGTGATCCCGATCACGGTGAGCATCGGGGTTGCGCAGTTCGCGGCCGAAGACACCGTGGAAACGCTGTACCGCCGCGCCGATGAACGCCTCTACCAATCCAAGCACTCGGGTCGAAATCGCGTGATGTAGCGCCTTCGCAGGCGGCGAAGCAACGAAGCAACGAAGCAACGCTCCGGCCCACAGGAGGCTTGCTGCGCGCCTATCGGGACGGAGGAATGCTCTCGCGTGGTGGTGCAGACTCGGAAAGACGCTCGCGCCGTTTCCAATTTGTCTTCTGTAAAAATGTAAAAATGGCGCGCCTGTTGCAAACCAAGTGTCCACCAGATTGCGCGTGCTCCGATACGCGTGCTCCAAGATGTTGCGGCGTGCGGCAAAATTCGCAGGGCTGTACATGAAGAGCGCGCCGTCGCTTGGCTCGGGCTCAACCAAAGCGACACCCACATCGCTCGTGCTGCTGATGCGCGCCAAAGACTCGTGAAGCAAGCGATGGATCCCGATACGCAGGGATTGATTGAGCACCCAGACCATCCCTTTATCGCGCACGCTTTCCCGATGACCGTGACCGGTTGGCACGCTTGCAACGTTCACCGGCACCATGGGGTTGATCACCACTATTACATTTGCCCCCTCACCGACCGCGACATCCAAATGAGACACCTGGGCGGCCCCCGGATCGATGTAGTGCCGATCACCAATGCGCACCGGCGAAAAATACGGCGGGCTGGCCATTGAAGCCACGCACGCACGGCTCACCGGAACATGCTCGAAGCCCTGCGATCCAAACAGCACCTGTTCGCCAGAGTCCAGATCATGCGCCATGATGCGGAGCGGACGCGGCATCATCGAAAAGCTATTGGGCACCCCGCGGCGCGCAAAGAAATCTTCCAAGAAACGCTCGTAGCGATCCAGCGTGAAGAATCCCGCTGGCAGCGAATCATACAGCCGCTCCAACTCCTCCAAGAGCAACCGCGGCGCGGGAGCATCCTGCCTAGAAAAAAGACTGCGCGCCCCGTGCCGCAGAGCGCCTAGCCCAGAAACGATCGTGCGCCGCCATTCGCCCAAGTCAGCTCGCAACAAATGCTTGGTTTCTAGGCCAAAATAGACATCCGCGGGATCGATCACCGCGCGATAGATGCGCTGAATCGAGCGAGCTCCGGCCAATGGCGCGGCCACACTCGCGCCGCTTGAGGTACCCACGTAAAGATCAAAAGCATTAGCATCAAAGCCTTCGATCCCATCTTCGAGCGCCGCCAAGGCACCCACCTGGAACATCGCCGCGCTCGTTCCCCCGCCCGGCAAACACAAGGCAACCTTAGTTTTCGCGGCTTGTTCGGTCATCGTGAGAGCCTCCACCGACAGAACCCACAACCCACCATTTAGCTTCCCCGCAAATGCGGCAAAAGCCCGCGCTTGGCCACCGTATCGGCGCGCGCCCCTGGATCCGATTCCGGGTAGTCGATGTTGTAGTGCAAACCTCGGCTTTCGCGCCGGCTTGCAGCGGCTTCAATCATGAGCTGGGCCACCGTTGAAATATTGCGCAGCTCGAGCAGGTCCCGCGTTAGCAAATGCTTCCAGTAATACTCGCGGATCTCCTCTTCCAGCAGAGCCACACGCCGTGCGGCGCGGCGCAACCGCGCATTCGAACGCACAATCCCCACATAATTCCACATCAGGCGCCGGATCTCGTCCCAATTGTGGGACACCACCACGGCTTCATCGCTCGGCACCGCGGAGCCAGTTTGCCAATCTGGAACCTGCACGGCTGGACTCTTCCGAAGCTCTTCAATTTGAGTCCCGAGCTTCAGTGCTGCACGCCGTGCAAACACCAACCCCTCCAACAACGAATTGGAAGCGAGTCGATTCGCCCCATGCAGGCCCGTGAAGGAGGCTTCCCCCACCACCCACAAGCCTGGCAAGCTGGAGCGCCCATGCAAATCCGAGGTAACGCCGCCGCACATGTAGTGCGCAGCCGGCACGACCGGGAGCGGTTGCGTCGCCATATCAATTCCATAGCGCGCGCACTCTGCGTAAATATTGGGAAAACGCTCCTGGAGAAACGCCCGATCCTTGTGGGTGATATCCAAGAGCACGTGTTCGGAGCCACTGCGCTTCATCTCGTAGTCGATCGCGCGAGCCACCACATCGCGCGGCGCCAGATCGCGCAAAGCATGGTGTCGCTCCATGAAGGCTTCACCATTCGGCAGCCGCAACACGGCCCCTTCCCCCCGCAAAGCTTCACTCACGAGGAAGCTCTTGGCACGCGGCTCGTACAGCACGGTGGGGTGGAATTGGTAAAACTCCATGTTCGCCACCTCCGCTCCAGCTCGATACGCCATCGCCACGCCGTCGCCCGTCGCAACATCAGGATTCGACGTATAAAGGTAGACTTTTCCGGCCCCACCGGTGGCAATCACGGTGGATTTAGCCAACACCGTTTCCACGGTGCCGGTCTTCTCATCGAGCACATAAGCACCCACACAATGATCGGGGCCACCAAATTTAGTGAGCGTGATCAGATCCACACCCATGTGCCATTCTTTGAGAATGATGTTCGGATGCTGGGCAACGGCTTCCATCAGCGTGCGTTGAATTTCTCGGCCCGTTGCATCCAGCGCATGCACGATGCGTCGTTCGCTGTGCCCGCCCTCACGCCCTAACGACAGATCCCCTTCGCCCTCCCGCGAAAACTGCGCGCCGAGTTCAGTCATCCAAGCGATCGCATCGGGTGCTTCGCGGACGCACAACTCAACAACGATGTCATGGCATAGGCCAGCACCCGCCGTGAGCGTGTCCTGCACATGCTTGGCGAACGAATCCTGTTCAGACATCACCGCAGCGACACCGCCCTGCGCCCAGTTCGTCGCTGAATCGTCGCTGTTGCGTTTCGTGACGATCATCACCTCCCCGTAGCGAGCCGCATGCAAAGCGAACGAAAGGCCCGCAACACCACTACCCAGGACCAGAAAATCAGTTGAGATCGCCATCTCGGAAGGACTCCCATAGCAGCTCCGGGGGCAGCACCAAACAGGATCTCCGCGCCGGCAACGCTGTGGCATCGCACCGGCCCACCACCCGACCAACCGCCAACCATAGGATCTCCAGCTGGCAAGGCTTAAGGTACGGCTTACATTGCCGCTTCCCAATCAGGAGAGCTCCTGCCAGTGAAAATCCTCGTCGCCATCAAGCGGGTCGCTGACCCAGACAACGCCAACAAGGTCAAAGTGTCGCCCACGGGTAACGCCGTCGAGACAACGGGCCTTGAATTCAAGCTCAACCCCTTCGACGAGTACGCACTCGAAGCCGCACTCCGCCTCACCGAGGATGGCAAAGCGCCGAAGAAGCGTGAAGGTGAAGTGGTGGTGGTCACCTTTGGCCCGAAAGAAACTGAGCAGAATTTGCGAAGCGCGCTCGCCACGGGCGCCGACCGAGCGATCCGTGTGGAAGCGACCGATGACCAACTCGATGGGCGATTGGTAGCTCAAGCGCTGAAGGCGTTGGTTGAAGCTGAGAAGCCCGATCTGGTGCTGATGGGCAAGCAAGCCGTAGATGGGGACACGAATCAGGTGGCTCAGATTTTGGCGGAGCTCCTCGATTATCCGATGGCCACCTTTGCGGCCACGATTGTCGAAGAAAATGGGAGCGTCTTGGTGGGGCGTGAAGTGGATGGCGGGGTGCTCTCGCTACGCCTGAAATTCCCTGCGGTTGTCTCTGTCGATCTGCGCATCGTGGCGCCCACAAGCGTCTATTCCAATCGCACCGAGCGCGCCTTCAAGTACAACGAAGGCGTACGCTTCGCGCCGCTGCCCGCCATCATGGCAGCCAAAAAGAAGCCACTCGACGTCAAGACACTGACCGAACTAGCCCCAGGCTGCGTTGTCACCACACGCTACACAAAATTTGAACGTCCGCCGCAACGCTCCTCCGGCATCAAAGTCAAAGATGTGGCTGAGCTCGTGGACCGCCTCGCCAATGAGGCCAAGGTCATCTGACCCCAAGGAAAATTATGGCTAACGCACTCGTCATTGCTGAAATTTCCGAAGACGGCAAACTCAAAAGGAGCACGCTCTCCGCGATCGCTTTCGCGAAGAAAGCCCTTCCCGCACTGGGCGGTTCCTTCTCCATCCTGGTGCTCGGAGAGAAACCTGAAGCTGCCGCAGCTGAACTAACGAGTTACGGCGCCGCGAAAATAGTGGTGTGCGCGGACGCAAGCCTCGGCCAATACACCGCGGAACGCTTCGCGCCCACCGTCGCTGAAGTTGGCAAAGCCTACGGATTACTCGTGGCAACAGCGACCAGCTTCGGGAAAGATCTCATGCCGCGCGTCGCAGGCAAGCTGGATGCAGCTTATGCCGGGGATTGCTCGGCCGTCGCCGCCGAGGGCAACAAGCTCGTCTACAAGCGCCCAATGTTCGCGGGCAACGTGTTCGGCTACTGCGAGCTCGGCACACCCATCCAGATCGCCACGGCACGCCAGAGTGAGTTTGACGCAGCCGAGCCCTCCGGAGGGCAAAGCCCGATTGAGAGCGTCCAGTTAACGCCTCCAGGAACTGCCGCAGCGCGCGTTGAGTACGTCGCCTTCGATAGCGTGAAGAATGAGCGCCCCGAGCTTTCTGAAGCGTCGATCATTGTTTCGGGCGGTCGAGCTCTAAAGGAGCGCTTCGCTGAAGTTCTCGAACCCCTCGCTGACGCGCTCGGCGCCGCCGTGGGAGCCAGCCGCGCCGCCGTGGACGCAGGCTACGCCCCGGGCGATTACCAAGTGGGCCAGACCGGCAAAATCGTCGCCCCCGCTCTCTACGTGGCCGTCGGCATCTCGGGCGCCATCCAGCACATCGCCGGCATGAAGGGCTCCAAAAAGATCGTAGCGATCAACAAAGATCCCGAAGCTCCCATCTTTCAAATCGCCGACTACGGCCTGGTTGCCGATCTCTTCCAAGCCGTGCCCGAGCTCGTGACGGCCCTCGCCAGCCGCAAAAAATAGCCGAATTTAAACCCAATTTTTCAGCCGCTTCAGGCCTCGAAGCGGCTTGACAGAGGAAGCTTCTTTGGCCATTGTCCCGGCCCTTCGTCACCCCTGTTCGGGGCGTAGCTCAGCCTGGCTAGAGCGCACGGTTCGGGTCCGTGAGGCCGGCAGTTCGAATCTGCCCGCCCCGACAAAGAGTGACGAAAGGGGGCTTCAGGGACTGGTGGATTCGAGCCAATCCTCGACCAACAAGCCGGCGATCGAGCCGTCCTTCAACGCAGCGTCGTTCGTGACCAGCGTTGCGTCGTGCTCCAGCGCGGTGCACGCGATGATGAGGTCAATGTCAGTCTTGCGACGGCCAAGGCGTTCGAGGTCGGCGCGGACGATGCTGTACCTTTCGACCAGGGCCTCGGTCACGGCAAGAATCGGGACGCGCCGGCGCAACGCCTCCAGCTTCATGCGATTCTCGGCCACGCGCGTCGAGTTGTAGGCGCCAAACAACAGCTCACCGAGCGCCAGCAACGGCAGTCCCACCTCGTCGCTGGGGAGCGTCGCGAGCCGTGACAACACCGTCGGATGGGCGTTCAACGCCGCCGCCGCGATGTTCGTGTCAAGGACATACCTCACAGCTCAGGAACGCTGCGACTACCGCCGCGACGCCGCGCCTCAGCCAAGAACTGAAGTAGCTCGTCCAGCGTCTCGCCCTCCCACGGACCGATCTCGCGGAACACGTCCGCCGCTGATTCTTCACCGGGAGCCAGAGCACGCGGCTCCTTGCTAGCCGCCGCCGCCACTGCGCGCACCTCGACCGTCAGCTCATCGTCCACCTTGACTCGCAAAGGGTGCGTCGGATCGAGCCTAAGGGCCTTGATGGCCTCTTCGAGGGGGAGCGGCTGGTTCACCCTCACAGCATAGCAGCCCTCCAAATCCATTGCCCCCAGTTGCCCAACGTGGCGTGATTTCCCGTTACATGGCGTCACCTCTAGTTGAGGCACCCCACCCGAAACCAGAGGTCTTGACGCTGTTTGCACGTGAATGACCGCCCGTTGTAAGTTCGAACCGCGCAACCGCACTGGGAGTTCTGCTTTTATGAAATCGATGATGAAAATCATCGTCGCTCTGGCAGCAACGCTCCCCCTCTTTGCGTGTCTCGCCTGTTGCAACAACGCCGGCCCCTTCGGTCACGCTTCACAATATGTTCCTTTGGAGGGTGAGCCCTCCGAGTCTCAACGGACGGAGTTTCGCCTCGTGGGAGCGAGAGTTGAGAAGGACTATTGGAACCGTCACCGTGTTAGCGCCACAGGTATCGTGGTGGCGTCCGAGGATGTCGCGGGAGAGAGGGTGCTGGTGCTCCGTCAGCGGCGGCTCTCGTATCCGAACTCTTGTCCAAGTGATCATGATCCGACCGAGGTTTACGTTCCCCCCGAATCCGCATGTCGCGTGACGGTGTCGCAGCGGCGTTTGCCGTTCATTCGCATTTCGCTGGGAAGGCTCGATTTTCCGGAAAAGGCGAAGCTCGTGCCAGGCGTACTGCTGCGCGTGTACGGCTCCGTTGAGTATCGTCAAGGCGAACCGCGGATCCGTGTCAGCTTGTATCGAATGTGGCCACCGGGTGAATTTTTGATCTCCAGCGGAGCGGAGTTGAATTGAAAGCGTTGTGGATGCGGAGTTTCATTGGGCGCCGTTCCAGGCTCACCTTGTTGGCGGCGTGGCTTTGCGCGGGCTGTGCGTGTCCTTGCTATCCAATCACCCAAGTGCCACGGGAACGGAGTCGTAAGCGTGTGAATCAGGCAGAGTTTCAACGCTACGAAACCTGCGCTTCGCCCGAGAAGAACCCGATCAAGCTGCGAACGGATGGCTTCTACGTGGTTCAGGGTAAGACCGAGGCCGGGGATGATCCAAAGGTATTCCGCTTCTACGAAGATGGAGAAATTTGGGCTTTTCCAGCGATGAGCTACCTTCGGGAGCCCCTGCCGTGCGAGTGGTTTGCTCGTGAAACTGCCCGCCAAGAAAATGAGCCCGTGTATGCGGTGGTGCGAGGTCGGTACTGCATAGACGGTGCGCGTGTGTCGTTCTCATTGACCGGTACCTACGGCGGCCGGCGTGAACCGGTCATATATCGGGGGACGGTTGCAGATGACGGAACGGGCATCAGAGGGGCGTCTGACTATGCCCTCGATCTCATCTTGAAGTTCAAGACATTCGAGCAAGCGGGTTGCTCGACACTCGGTTCCATCGCGTTGCCGATCACGCAATAACTGTCGCACTCTGGGTCACGCGGGTGTGCCAAACGAGGGTTGGCCCTGGTTAACCCTTTG
>Ga0209490_10002581_pt1 | contig 17110 bp, 9 predicted proteins | sample MAT06_FD_187209 | JGI IMG/M metagenome (GOLD analysis project Ga0209490, IMG submission 187209) | Freshwater microbial communities from Lake Fryxell liftoff mats and glacier meltwater in Antarctica - MAT-06 (SPAdes) (version 2) | ecosystem: Environmental > Aquatic > Freshwater > Ice > Liftoff...
ATTTGGGCAAAGAAAAGAAAGTTTTCTGTAATTCTCTGAAGTCTTCTGGCTGAAACTAATATATCATCTGTTAATTCCATTAATAAATCAGGTTCAATAGTTACACCAATATTTTTAATAGTTCCTGCAGAATTAATAATACCATTTAATGGAGTTCTAAATTCATGAGGCAAAGCGAATGATAAATTCCTTTCAATTCTTTCTTGCCGAATCTTGATTTTTTCAAGAATTTTACTTCTTTTACCCCATTGCGCATCGATAGAAGAAATTAATTCTTCACGTGTAAATGGTTTAATAAGGTAATCATCGGCACCCTTACCCATTCCAGTTCTAATATCAATTTTGTCAGCTCTGGCGGATAAAAATATAAAGGGAATATCACTAGTTTGAGCATTGGCTCTTATTTGTTCCAACAAACCAAATCCATCTAAATTGGGCATTGAAACATCACAAAGAATCATATCAGGATTATGCTTGTTTGCTTTTTCTAATCCTTCTAAACCATCTTGTGCAGTAAAAACAGTATATCCTTCAAATTCTAACAATGTTGCAGTTCCTTCTAAGATGAACTCTGCATCATCGACTACTAAAATTGTTTTTTGAGTTGACATAATTTACTTTATTAAGAATTAGAAGATGTAGAAGCGAATAAAATTGTAACCGAAGTGCCTTCTTCAGTGGAAGAAGTAACAGAAATTTGACCTTCGTTGATATCAATAAATTCTTTAGCTAATGAAAGTCCTAATCCACTTCCAGAAATTTTAGAAGTATTTGAAGCTCTAAAAAAGGGAGAAAAAATATTTTCAATTTCTTTTTCTGGAATTCCTATTCCATTATCAGATATTTTTAGAGTTACAATAGTATCTTTGATATCTAAAGATATTATAATTGTCGAATTATTTGTCGAATATAAGACTGAATTTGAAATTATATTTTGTACAGATTGACGAATCATACTTTCATCAATTAACACATAAATGTTTTCAGCATGGCTGGAGAAACGTACAGAAATATTTTTAGTTTCAAAACTACTTTTATTATCTTCAAGAATTCTTGTTATAAAATTATTGAATTCATGGATTTGAGGATTGAATCTATCTTTAAGAGATAACTTTGACGATTGTACTATGAAATTATTCATTAATTTCGTTAAGTCTTCAACACGAGATTTGATTTTCGCAATTTCGCTATTCAATTGATCTTGAGTCATCTTTTGTGAATACATTTCTAACAATTCGCAAGAAGTAAGAATACCAGTTAATGGAGTTCTAAATTCATGAGAAACAGTAGTAACAAATTGATTTTGTAAAGAAACTAATTCACGTTCCTTTTCTAATGTTTTTATCAATTCTCTTTCAATCTCTTTACGTGAAGTTATCTCATAGGAAAATATTCGAAATACTCCTGCTTCTTCAATGTAAAATACTGTTTGTTCAAAAACAATTTGGTCTAATTCAGTTTCTATAATTAAAGGGAAATTTGAAGATTTTAGAAATTCAATATTTTTAAATATTCTATGTAAAATACCTTCTTGTTCTAATGAAGGGAATCTAATAATAGCGTAAGGATTTATATAAAAAAGTTTCATTTCAAAATCTACTTCTACAATAATCATAGGAGTTTGTTCTGCAAAACTTGCTAAATGTTTTAACCGGAGTTCATCTTTCTTTTCTTTTGAAATGTCAATAAATACAGAAATGTACCTTGACTGAAATTCAGAAATTTGATACTTAGTTTGATGAATCTGAACCCATTTAATTACTGATGTCGATTTCGTAACAATCTGAACATTCATTTTAAAAACTGATCCATCATTCCTATTATCCCATTGATGAATAAGATGTAGATATTCAGTTAATGATTTTTCAGTCATATTTTCACGTAGAATATTTCTATGTAAATCAGATAAAGCATCAATTTCTAACAATTTTAGTAAAACACCATTAGTTCGTTCAAAAACAAAGCTTTCATTAGTGTCATAAGTATAAAATGAATATTGAATTACACCAATTGGCAGTAGTTCAATCAATAGACTTTGTAATTGCTCATTCTCACGCAATTGATGTTCAACTTCCTTTTGTGTAGTAATATCTACTGCTGAACCAACTATTTCATTTACAACTGAATTTTCAATAATTGGTTGAAACCAAAATAGAATATATCTATCATTGTAAAAGATTTCATTTTGAACTGATTTACCATTGAAGCAATGTTCAATAGAAGGAAGTATGGCTTTTCTAAAATTATCACTAAAATGCTCGTTAAACAAAACAGCTTCATCAACTGTTACACCTAATTCTTTAGAAAGTAAACCATCACAAAATATAATTGAATAAGAATTGTTTTCTTTCCGTAAACGGATAACCAAATTTAAAAGATTCTGAACAGTAGTTCTTAAGTCGTTTCGTAAAGCTTTTGTAAGTGCAATTTCAGCATTTTTAAGATTTGAAACATCTACTCCGATTTGATTTAAAGCATAAGGTTGATTATTCTCATTAAAATCTGCATAAAGGAAGTTTTTCAACCATAAATGTTCTTTGTTGTAATTATAACCTCTATAATCTAAGGTCATTACACCTTTATAATTTAGGTTCGCCCATTTAGTATATGATTCTATAACATTTGGCAAATCATCACCATGAATATAGGCTAATCTTTCTTGTGGATTTAAATCACGTAAAACATCTATTGGTGCACCAAATTGATCCTCAAATGCTTGGTTCGAAAATTCATACGTTTTTGTATCTATCAAAAACCTTGTAATTGATATAGGTAAGTTATGAACTAAATCAAAAAACTTCCTTTCATTCAGAAGTAACGACTCTTCAATTAATTTGCGAGATTCTTCTTCTTTTCGTAAGTCTGTAATGTCATTGATTGTAATTAAAAATGAAGACTGATTTGAAAACTGTATCTTTTCAATAACGATAGTTACTATAAGAATTTCTTTTTTTACTAAGAGTTCTAATTCAAATTGATTCTTTTCTTGTAAATTTTCCAGAAAGTGAGTTTCTTTGAATTGTTGATGACCTTTTGGAAGATAATTATTCAAAAGTACAGAAAAAGGGCAATGAATAAAAGTTGTGTTTAATTGAAAAAGTAAAAGTGCTGAGTCATTTAAAAAAGTAGTGTTTCCTTTTTCATCGATGGTAATAATACCATCCGAAATTGCATTAAAAGCTTGAGTTAAGGAATTTTTTTGTTCATATAAATCTTGTTCAAGTTTATGTTTGTGAAGAACAATCTCAATAGTGATTTTTAACTCCTGTGCATCAACAGGCTTAAGAAGATATCCAAATGTGGATGTAGACTTTGTACGTTCAATTGTTGAAGAATCGTAATTAGCAGTAAGAAAAACTATAGGGATTTTATGCGAAGAATTTATGTTCGTTGCTAATTGAATACCATCTATTTCTTCACCCAAATTTATATCCATTAGAATAATAGAAGGAGGTGAATTTTTTATAAATTCTAATGCTTCTGTTGAACTTCTTGCAATAGAAATAATCTTATATCCAACTGTTAGTAGGATATATTTAGTATTCTGGGCAAGAACAAAATCATCTTCTACTATTAGTATAGATTTTTCTTTCATACTGCAATATAGTAAAAAAAGTTATTTGTACGTTAAAATGATATAACTAAAAACGGAAACATGTTTTTTATCTTTTCTCGTTCATACGAATCAAATTTGTTTCCCCAAAGGCTAATCTGAGATAAATTAGATAACTGAAGTAGTTCAACTGGTAAAAAAGTTAACTGATTGTTTGACAAAAACAAGTGAGTTAATTTCTTGATATTTCCTAATTCTTGAGGCAGTTTTACTAACTTGTTTTTATAAATATTCAATTCTTCTAACTTAGTTAAATTACCAATTTCTTTTGGTAGTGTTTGTAAAAAATTTTGTTTCAAAGTTAGTCGTTCAATTTGTAATGCTAACCCAATTTCGGGTAATAGATAACGTAAGTTTGAATTTGTAAAATCGAGATGAATAACATCTTTTTCTTTCGAAATTTTTTCAAAACCTTTCGCAGTCCAGAGATTACCATAATTAGTAGATATAGTTTTGTCTTTACAAATTGTACGAACAACATCTCTAAATGAATCAGCACCAAAAGCTAAAACCATTTCATGGAATTTTTTAGTAATACGGTAACTACAATCAAAAAATGTAGAAAAATGAAACACTTCTTCAGTTTTAAAATGAGTAAAAAACAAAGTAATTATTTCCTTTTCAACTAGTGTGTCTCTAAATGAGTTTTTCCATATTGAAGTAATTAATTCTGTAAATATTTTAGGTGTGTATTTGTTAATAATAGATAATGCTTTTTTTCGAAGTGAAGCACGATCATGAAAATAATAGATTGACAAAACAATACCCATTATTTCTGGTGAACACCCACAACTATCAATAGTATTTAATGCAATTTTAACATTACTATGATCTGAATCGTATAATAATCTTTTTAAATTCTCACTTATTCTTGCTTCAGAATTTTCCTCTAAAAAAGATTTTTCTAAATGCGGTAATAACCAAACTAAATGTGGTTCTAAAACTATGGTAAGTCCATTTTGATATGTTTGAAAAGCTTCTTTTCCACTACCGAATCCAAAAACGGTATATTGAACAGTATGGTCTATGTCTCGAGAAATTTTTACGTCATAGTCTTTTAATTTTAGTTTTGCTTCTTCAATTTCTAATTCTCTAAATCTTCCAGAAATATAAAAAACAGAACCTCGTGGGTGAAAATCTTCTAAAAAGGGATTTTGTATCAGCTCTGTAAGTGCTTGTATTCCAATCATTCTAACTTCAATTACTTGATGGTCTAAAAAATCAAACAACTCTTCAATGGTGAATAATTCTTTAGCATAATTTACAGCATTGGTTACATTTTCTAAATATAAAGAAAACAAGATTAATCGCCAACGATTTTCAGTGTTGTTTTCGTTGAATTTTCTAATCTGGAAGTGAGCTTTTCGTAGAGACTTACTAACATCGTTTACAAAATGAAATTCTACTTCTTTGTGCTGTAAAAAAGATGCTTCTGCTGGAAGTGAGACTGTAGACAGTTCGATTTTTTGTAATGTAATTGAAGTTGAAATGGAAACAAAAAACTGTTTCCAATCTTCGATAGTAACATTTAACACGATCAAGTTTTTGATAGAAGGTAACTTTCCTACAATTTGAAAAGTTTCTAAGTGCACTATAGAGTGGCAACTTGAAATATTCAAAGTATGCAACGAGGTAAGCTCTAACAAAGAAATTGGCAATTCAACTAATGGGTTGTTACTTACATTCAATTTAGACATTTTACTGAGTTCTCCTATTGTCTCAGGTAAATACGTTAGATTGTTATCAGAAAGTTCTAAAGTTGTTAACTTTGATAATTTACAAATTTCTTTAGGAAGTGAATGTAAGTTGTTGAAGTTAACAGAAAGTTCTACTAATGAAGTTAACATCCCAATCTCAGGTGGGAGTATTTCTAATTTATTTGAATCTAAATTACATTCTAACAAATTTGATAGTTTACCTATTTCTAATGGGATTTCTGTTAAGAGATTATTATGTAAATCTAAGCGTTGTAATTGAACTAAATGATAAATATCTGCTGATATATAGTCTAACTTATTTTCACTTAAATTCAATTCAATAATGTTTTCTAAAAAGAAAAAATCATTAGGAATTTTTATTATCGAATTTTGTCGTAAATCCAAATGAAAAAGGTTTGGTAACCTATCAATTTCCAAAGGTATAGTTTGTAATCTTCTTTTACGAAGTTGAACTTTATATACGTTGTCTGGATCTGCAACGATCTCTTTAAGCGATGTGTACGTCTTCATTTTCTTTTTGTAATTTCTTTTTTGAAGTTAGCATTATATATAAAGTTGGAATTATATACAATGTTGAAATACTTGCTACAATCATCCCACCAACAACTGCTATACCCATAGATACTCTACTTTCAGCACCAGCACCTAAGGCTAATGCTACAGGTAGAAAACCTAGTATGGTCGAAAGGGAGGTCATCAAAATGGGTCTAAATCTTGAAACTGTCGCCTGAAAAACCGCTTGATAAACAGAAAGTCCACTTTCGAATTTAGTATTTGCGAATTCAACTATCAAAATTCCATTTTTTGAAACTAAACCAACCAACATTATTATTCCAATTTGAGAAAATATATTCAATGTTTGATTGAAAACATATAATGATAGTATTGCTCCAAACAAAGCTAATGGTACAGTAAATAATATTATTATTGGATATCGAAAACTTTCGAATTGTGCACTTAATGTTAAATAGATTAGTAATAAGGCTAGTAAAAAAACAAAGAGTAACCCAGAAGAGCTTTCTGAAAAATCCCTTGAAGGTCCATCTAATGAGGTTCTAAAATTTTCTGGTAAAACAGATTCTTTGATTTTTTCCATTTCTATCAATCCATCACCTATTGTTTTACCCGGTGCTAAACCTGCAGATATTGTAGCAGAAACAAATCTGTTGTATCGAAACAGCTGTGGAGGGGTTACAGATTCTGAAATTGTAATTAAATTATCTAAGCGAACTAAAGACCCAGTAGTTGACCGAACAAAGAGATTCGTAATATCACTTGGCTTTGACGAAGTTGATTTTAATACTTCACCAAAAACATAATACTGTTTCCCATTCATTGTGAATTTTCCGTAACGAAGACCAGAAAAAGCAAATTGAATACATTCTGCAATTGCTAATGGAGAAACTCCCAATATTGAGGCGTGGTCTCTAAGGATAGTGATGTTTACTTCTGGTTTTGAAAATTTTAAATTTACATCGACAGTTGAAAAAGTAAGGTTTTTCGAGGCCTCATCTAAAAATAAAGGGATTACTTTTTTTAACTGTTCTAACGTTGGAGCTTGGATAATATATTGAATTGGTAAACCGCTATTTCTTTGTCCGATTGTAGGTTCTTGAGTAGCAAAACTTTTTGCAAAAGAATATTTTTTTAACGGTCCAATTAACGAAGTTGCAATTTCATCTTGGGATCTAACTCTTTGAGATGGATCTTTTAAAATGACTATAGAAAATCCAGTGTTTACAGCTGTTGAACCACCAGAACCGGGGGCTGTAATGGTTATAATATCTTCAGCTTCAGGAATTATAATTTTTAGATTTGATGACATTGTAAAAATATATTCATCCATTTGCTCATAAGATGTTCCTTCTGGAGCAGTTGACAGAATACGCAATCTACTTCGATCTTCTAAAGGTGATAACTCACTTTTTAACTGAGTATAAAGAAATACGAAAGTTCCACAGAATAACAGAAGTAGACCTATCCCAATAAAAGATCTTTTTAAAAAGAATTGTAGCGAATTACTAAACAAATTTGTGATATGTTGAAAGAAAGGTTCAGTTTTTCTATAGAGCCAATTTTGATTCGTTCCACTTCGTAACAATTTTGAACATAACATTGGAGTTAATGTTAATGCTACAAAAGAAGAAATTACTACTGCTGCACTTATAACTATTGCAAATTCTCGGAATAGTCTCCCTGCTAATCCACCTAAAAATATTACTGGTAAAAATATTACAACTAGCGCAATCGTGGTTGAAATTACTGCAAAGAATATTTCTTTTATTCCTAATAACGACGCTTCTTTGGGTGAAAGTCCATCTTCAATTTTTGTGTAAATATTTTCTAAAACTACAATTGCATCATCTACTACAATTCCAATTGATAGTACTATTCCGAGTAAGGTGAGTATGTTTATAGAAAAGTTAAATATATACATTACAAAGAAAGTTCCAATTAGTGAAATTGGGATAACTGTTATTGGTATTAATGTAGATCTCCATTCTCGTAAAAATAGAAATATAATTAACAATACTAATCCTAAAGCTATCAGGATTGTTTCACCAACTTCTAAAATTGCGGATTTAACAAATATTGTAGAATCAAACCCTAAGGCAATTGTAACATCAGGGGGTATTTCAGTTTTAAATTGATTTGTTCTTTTGGTTGTTTCTTCTACAATTTCTACTGAATTTGCTCCCGTTTGAGCAAGGACTGCTACTCCTAACATAGGTAACATATTACGACGCAATAACACTCTCTCGTTTTCAGGCAACATTCGTGCATAGCCGATATCTTGTAATCGTATTATACTATTTTGGGTAGAACGAATTATCAATGAGTTAAACTCATCCACAGTTTTTAACTCAGCGGAAGTATTTACCGATAACTCGGTATTTATTCCTTCTAATCTACCAGAAGGTAGGTCAACATTCTGTTTGTCTAAAGCTAATTGGATATCTTGTGGTGTAATTTGAAGTTGTGACATTCTTAAAGGATCGAAAAACAATTTCATCGAATATTTTTTTTCTCCCCAAACTCGTACTTCAGAAACACCTTGAATTGTTTGTAACCTATCTTTTAACTCTACAGCAACATCATTTAATGCAAGTAAATCTCGTTCTTTACTAAAGACATTATAAAATACAATTGGGTCGCTATTATCATCCGATTTTGAGACAGTTGGTAAATCACTATCTTTTGGTAAATTACGAACTGCCGAAGATACTTTATCTCTAACGTCGTTGGCAGCTTCATCAAGGTCAACTCCTAATTCAAATTCAACCCTAATGGAAGCTCGTTGTTCCCTACTGGTAGAAGTCAAAGATCGAATACCATTTATTCCATTTATGGCATCTTCTAAGGGCAAAGTAATTTGAGACTCTATTACTTCTGCACTCGCTCCTGGGTAATTGGCAGATACATTTATTATGGGTGATTCAGTTACAGGAAATTGGCGGATTCCTAAAAATTGAAATCCTATTATACCAAATAGAATAATTACAAATGAGAATACAAGTGTTAGAACAGGTCTATGAATAGAAATACTTGATAAACTCATTATACTCCTTCAATAAATTTTATTGAAACAGGCATTTTAGATTTGAGATAAGGTAATCCAGTTGTGATAACTGTATCGCCTATTGAAAGTCCTTCGATTATTTCTATATCAAAGGCAGTTCTAAACCCAGTTGATACCTTTACAGAAAGCGCTAAACCATTTTTGACAATAAATACATTGGAAGTATTGTTATTTCCAACTATGGCAGAGGTTGGGACTTTTATTGAATTAATTTTCCTTCTTTCAATCAAAACATCAGCAGTTGAGCCAATATATATGTTTTGACTATTTTTTAATTTTGCTCGAACAGTTAATGAATTTGTTTCAGCTTGAAGAGCTGGATTAATTGATTCAATAAATCCCGAATGTTGTTTATTTAATGAAGGAAAACGAACCTCTATTGCTTTTCCTTTTGAAACTAAATTACTTAATCGTTCAGTAACTTGAAATTCTAACAATAAGTCGTTTGTTGAATAAACTGTTGCTATTGCAGTTCCGGTTGTAACATACGAACCTGAAGAAATTAATTTTGATGATATTGTTCCTGAAAATGGAACTTTAATATCCATTTTCATTTTTCTTATTTCAAATAAAGTAGTTTCTGCTTTTAATTGGTCAATTTCCGATTGTAACAGTTCTAATGTCTCTGCACTAATTCCATTTTTTTGAAACAACTGTTTTTGTCGTTCAAATTTACTTTCTAAATACTTCAAGAGTGAATTTCTTTTGTCAATTTCTGCATTGACTTCTCTTTTATCAATTGTAGCAATTATTTGTCCTTTTGATACATTTTGACCATCTCGGAAGGTAACGGATCGAATCATACCTGCAATTTCACTCGTAATAGTAACGGATTCTCTTGCTATTACAGATGCTGGAAAAGTCATTGTAAGTTCCGATGCAGAAGTGTCGGCAATCATAACATTAACAGATAGTGGTACAACCTTGGCAATTCCTTCTTTTGAACTGTTAATTATTTGATTGTTTTTAGCGCTTAGATACTTGTACAAAAATCCTAAACTGACAAACAAAACTAATGCTAAAGCGACGATGATTATTTTCTTCATAGTGCAAATATAATAAATTTATTAGAATACGTAATAATATGCGTAAAAAATGTAAATTTTCTTGTATATACCTTTGACATTTTGCAATACGACGAAAACAACGTACTTTTGTATAGATAACAATGAATATTCTATGAAACAAAAACTCTTTACTTTCTTTCTTCTTGTATTTATTCTTTTAAATGGCTGTTCTAAACCTGAATCTCCTAAAAATGAAATTACATTTTGGCATTTTTGGTCGGAACCAACTCAAAGAAAAGTTCTAAATGAGTTGATTAAAGAATTTGAAAAAGAACACAATTGTACAGTGAAGACTACTGAGTTAAGTTGGTCGGATGGTAAAACAAAATTATTAGCCGCTTTTAATTCACAAACTGCTCCTGATATTGTTGAATTAGGGTCTGATTGGATAGCGCAATTTTCTTCTTCAGGTGTGTTGTATCCTTTTCCAGAAAAAGAAATTGATTTACAAAATTATATTGACATTACTCACGAACCTGCCAAATACAAACAAAATGTCTATGCAATTCCATGGATTGTAGATACAAGGGTTCTTTTTGTCAACAAAACATTACTTTCTAATGTTAAAATTCCAATTGAAAATATAAAAAGTTGGGACGACGTTCTTGATGCTTCAAGAAAAATTCAAGAACTACAACTTGAAGGAGTTTATGGATTTGGAGCAAATGGTTCTGACCCACACAGATTGTATAAACGACTACTGCCGTTTTTTTGGTCATACAACGGAACTATTTTTGACAATAATGGTCAAATAAACATTTTTACGAAAGAGAATAATCAAGCCTTATCAATGTATGTTGCTCTTTCTCGTGAAGGAATTATTGAAACTCAACGTCATTTAGATGGTCTTTTTGTAAAAGGAAAACTTGGTTTTTGGTTTTCAGGTTCGTGGTTACTTCCTAAATTAGCATCAACAAAAGGAAGTTTTGCCTACGATGTTATAACACTCCCTTCCGGAACTACTGAAGGAGTTTCTTTTGCGGGTGGTGAATTTTTAGCAATGAATGCAAGTTCTCAGAATAAAGAATTAGGTATAAAATTGATTTCGTATTTAACAAACAGTGAAAAAACGTTACAATTTTGTATTACATTACCTGAAGCGGGTTTTCCAGCTGCAAAAAAATACTATCAGGACAAAAAAATTCTAGAAATTCCCTATAAAGCTATCTTTGCTAAGCAATTGCAAAGTTCCAAAATGACTCCTGTTGAGCCAATGTGGTTAGATATTGAAACTATTTTAGAAGATGCCGCGGTAGAATCATTATTAGGTGTTAAACCTGTAAACCAAGCATTGTTTGATGCTCAAACCATTATTCAAGAATTATTATCCTATAAAACTTTATAACAATGAAAATAACTGATGTTGCACATATTGCCAAACTTTCGAAACTACATTTTTCTGATTCTGAATTAGAAGGTTTTGCAAAAGAATTTACTGAGTTAGTGTCTTATGTCGATGTAATTAATCATTTGGATATTGATTCTGTTGAGCCTTTAGAACAAGTAGTTTCTACTCAAGGACAATTACGAGAAGATGAAAGTAGGGATTCAATTTCTACGAAAGACGCATTGTTGAATGCACCAAAGAAAAGTGAAACCTTTTTTAAAGTTCCAAAAGTTTTAGAATAATGAATGTCGGTATAATTCCTGCCAGATTTGGATCTACTCGATTTCCGGGAAAACCGTTAGCAATGATTAGCGGTAAACCAATGATTCAGTGGGTCTATGAAGCAGCTTCTTCTGCAAAATGTTTCGATATAGTCTTTATTGCTACAGATGATTTTAGAATAGAATCTTTTGCAAAAAGTATCAATGCTAATGTTATTCTTACTCCTGATACACTCCAAAGTGGTACAGACAGAGTTTATTGTGCCGTTAAACTATTACAAAAACAAAACAAAATTTCTGAAATAGATGTTGTTGTCAATATTCAAGGTGACGAACCTCTCTGTCCACCACAATTATTTGAAGATTTGATAAACAGTTTTTTTGTAAATTCAGCTCAAATTTGTACTCCTATTACAAGAATAGATAGTGAAGCAGAATATTTAGATAAGAATGTAGTGAAAGTTGTCGTAAATTCAGAAAAAATGGCATTGTATTTTTCAAGATCGCCCATTCCTTTTATCAAGCAATTTTCTACTTCAATTCCACTTTTCAGACACATAGGTCTTTATGCATATAATGAAGAAGTTTTAGAATTTTTTGCAAATTCTAAACAATCATCATTAGAAATAAATGAAAGTTTGGAACAATTACGTCTTTTAGAAGAAGGTTTCACCATTCACTGTTTAGAAACTACTTTTAAATCACATTCTGTGGATGTTCCTACCGACATTGAAACAATTGAGCAGATGATTTCACAATGATACAATCTTAGTTCGTAATCAGAATTTAACAATTGTTGCTATAATATTTGTGTACGTTATTAATTTTCACTAAATTACATTGCTTTATAATTATTTAAATACTATTCTTTTTAAAGGTATACAATGAAAAAACTCTTTCTACTATTAGGTTTTGTTGCCGCTACTGTTTCTGCAGAAGCAATTACAACTCCCAAAAATGAGAGTCAATCTCAAAAATCACGTTCCATTGAAAGATTAACAGAACAAGCACCTGCGAATAACTCACTTTTGTTCAGTAATCAAAAACAAGTTGAAACTCAATCAACTCTTTCTTACACACCAATGGGCTGGGGTGATTTTTCTTCTAATTTTAGTATTGGTGCTAATGTAAGTCCTTTTGTCTACGACCCTTTGACAAAATCGTACCACGTAGCGGGTATGTATAGAACGTTTACAAACAATGTATTCCAAGGTTCAAGAACTCATGTTTATCGTTTGCAAGATGGTAAATTTCTTTGGGATTCAATTCCTATGGTAAACAAACCTGGTGAAACTGGAGCTTTTTTTCCTTCTATTGGGGTAATTAATCCTAATAAATCGACAAATGTAGATGAACTTTCTACTATGCTTTGTGCAGCAGCAATTAAACCATCGGGTCCAAATTGGACATTCCAAGGTGCTTTGTTCTTAATGGGCACCCTATCAGGAACTGCTCCTTTTACAAAAGAGTTAATTCTTGATGAAGAATATCAAAATGTAGATAATACTTTTGGAACTACTCAAGCTTGGCAAATTTCTCGAATTGGTGGTACCTCTAACGATGCTGCTAAACCTGCATTATACACTGTAGGTACTTTGTCGCCTGCAACGGGTCAACAATTTGGTTATTATGGTTATTCTGGAATAAATCCTGATGGTTCAGAATTTCAAAATAAAATTCCTGATCAATGGAATATCACAAACTTCAGAGCTTCAACAGCCATTTCAAGTTCTTTTCAAGGACCAATTGAAGTCGATACAGATCTTTTAGGAAATGTATATGCTGCTTGTTTCAATCTTCCAGTTGCGTCTGGGGATGGTTCATTTTCATCACGAGTACCAATGATTTCCAAATCAAGTAATTATGGTGCTACTTGGTCTGACTTCGTTATTTGTCCAGAAGACAAAATCAAAGAATATGCTGTAGTCAACGGTTATGCCGAATTAGCAACTTCTAGAGTAAGCCCTTACCAAAAAAATGCATTTGTTGTTTATGGTAATGATAAATATTCTTTCTTCTTTAGAGGCGAATTGTTATCTGAATCCTCAACTCCAGGAGAATTAATGGTTGAAAAAGCTTCAATTTTTGAAGCTAAATATGATGCTGGTACTTGGACAATCAACTTAGTAGCAGATTTACGCCAAACAGGTTTAGTAGTTTTTGAACGTGATAATTCAAATACTTCAGCTACTGTATTTGATATAGTTTCACATGATTTAGGGAATGAAATTCAAGCCTCAAAAACTAAAGATGGTCAGAATATTATCCTTAAATGGATTGATGTAAATCCAAGTTTAATAGATGTTATTACCCCTCCAGTAACTAATTTCTTTCAAGAAACTTTTAACAACCCTTCAACCGGAATGGACGAAAAAAGATTCGTATCTGTCGATACTGTTGATGTTTCTGATGTCTATGTGAATTATAGACCAGTTGGAAGCAATATTTGGACTAACCCTGTAAACATTACAAATGACAAAATCTGGAATCATTCTACTTGGATTCCTCCAATTGTAGAATCGTTATCAGATATGGCATTGTTGAGCCCAAGGGTACTTTCAACTTTTTCTCCAACTTTTCCTGCTTTACAATTTCAGTCTGTTTCAAATAGAATCACTTTAGGCACAAACTTTAGATACACGTTCTCACGATTTAACTTGTTAACTACTACAGTAAGTGAAGAAAAAGCAATGCCTATCGTTATAGAAAATGTGTATCCTTCAATTGCTACAGACCAAGCTTCAGTCAACTTTACTGCACCTGCTGATGTACATGCTTCTGTTGAAGTATCTAACATTAATGGTGAAGTTGTAAAATCAGTTTTTAATGGTTTAGCAACTAATGGTCAAAATTTATTTGGTTTTGATGTTACTGATATGCCAAACGGTGTATATTTCGTAACAGTTAAAGCTGGTGGAACTGTACAGTCAAGTAAATTTACTGTCTTACGTTAAAATTCCAACACTTATATATTGAAAAGGGGCTTTTGCCCCTTTTCTTTGATTATATACTTAAGGAACTATTTATACCTGAACAATGTTTTTATATCGTCAATTATAAAAACAAACAATTTTCAATATTATATTAAGGTTTAAGAATGAAAAATATTCTAACTCGATTGTCTCTTTTGGCAATACTATCAATCGGAACTCTCTTTGCTTTTTCTTGTAGCGAAGATCCATTACCAGCAACTCCTAAATCGAAAGTACGTGTAATTCATTCTGCTTCAGATGCACCAGCTGTAAACGTGAACGTAGATGGTGCCACAGCAATTACTGCACTAAATTACCGAAGTGCTTCTGTGTATGCTGAGGTGAATTCAGGAGAAAGATTAATATCAGTAATTGCTCCAACGTTAAATAATGCAGAAGTATTTAGCCAACGTCTAACTTTTTTAGAAAATTCTAACTATACAGTTTTTGCAGTTGGACCTGTAATTGCAGGAAAAATATCTCCAGTTTTAGCAAATGATTTAAATAATTCTGTAGCCGGAAAAGTAAAAATTCGCTTTGCCCATATGGCGCCAGACGTACCGACTGTAGATGTAAAAGTTGGATCGGCTTCTGTTGCACCTTTGTTTGCAAATGCTGGTGTAAAATCAGTATCTGCTTATAAAGAAGTTGACCCAATGTCTGTATCCTTAGTGGTTACTGGTGCAGGTGGGAACACAGCATTATTAGAATTTGAACCTGTTGTTTTAACTGCTGGAGCAGTTTACACTGCAGTTGCAATGGGAACTTTAGATCCAACTGATGCCTTCCCAGTTTCAGTTCGAGTTTATGTTGATACTGATATGGGAAATACGTTTGTAGATTTAGTTGCTAAATCGTCTACACCTCCCGCTCAAGTTATGATTGTACATGCTTCTCCGGATGCACCTGCAGTTGATATTAACGTTAATGGTTCAAAAGTAACATCTTCTCCTTTAACCTTTCCAAGTTCTTCAGGTTATTTGTCAATTAATGTATCAAATGGTAATCCAGATATTAAAATTCAAGTAACAAATTCTACTACAATTATTCCAATTCCTGCAAGTGCATTACCAACATTGGTAGCTGGTAAAAAGTATACTCTTTTTGTGAATGGGTTATTAGGAAATGGAACATTAGATTTTAAAGTTGTTGAAGATAATTTTGTGGCAGATTCATTGAAGCCAATAATTCGTTTTGCTCACATGTCGCCTGACGCACCCGCAGTTGATATACTTTTAGTAATTCCAAATCTGGGAGACTATGAAGTTCCTACATTACAAGGAAAAAAGTTTAACGAAGTAACTGGTTTTGTTCAAGCTCAAGGTGGTTCATTCCCTGTAAAAGTGAGACTTACTGGTACACAAACAATTGCATTAACAATACCAAGTTTCACATTTACCAATGGTAAAGTTATTACTATTTTTGCTCACGGTTTAGCTTCTGGAACTCCTGCTTTAGGAGCGGGTGTCATAATGCATAACTAAGCGGATTCATTTCGTACTATCTCTAAAGCTCTACGAAAGTAGGGCTTTTTAATTTTTAACTCAGTTTTTATACTATTACATATCGTTGTCAGTTAGGACTTTAAATTAATATTAAACACAGATTAAACTAATATTAATTATAAATTAAATTAAGTTGCTGTTAAAATTAAAATTATTAAACTAAATTATGTAATAAATCGCCATTCTATTATGAGCAAAAATGTCGATTTATAAATATTTTGGGATATGTTATGAAAATTCTTTTAAAAACTCTTTCTACGGTGACACTGATTCTTCTTTCTTCATTCTTTTTATTTTCTTGTAGTGAAGATCCATTACCGGCTGCTACAAAATCGAAAGTTCGGGTTATTCACTCTGCTTACAATGTACCAGCGGTAGATGTTACTGTTGATGGAGCATCAACTTTTACTGGGTTAACGTACAAATCTGCATCTACATATTCAGAACTAACAGCTGGTTCTAGAGCAGTAAAAATTGTTGCTCCTACTTTAAGCAATTCAGAAGTATTTAGCCAGTCTTTAATTTTTCAATCTGGTGTTAATTACACTATTTTTGCAGCAGGTCCATTATCTGGAGGAAAGATATTTCCAGTTTTAGCAACTGATGAAAGAACCGCAGTCGCCGGGAAAGCAAAAATTCGTTTTGCTCACATGTCTCCTGATGTACCAACAGTAGATGTAAAAACCTCTACGGGTGTTTCTTTATTTGCAAGTGCAGCCACTAAAACAGTAACTGCTTACAAAGAAGTTGACCCAATGTCAGTTTCGTTAGTAGTTTCTTCTGCTAGTGGAACAACACCGTTATTAGAATTTGAACCAGTTACACTTGCAGCAGGTGAAGTGTACACAGCCGTTGCTTTAGGAACAGTAGACCCTACTGATGCGTACCCTGTTTCTGTTCGTTTGTATATTGATAAAGACCCAAGTAACACATTTGTAGACTTAATACCTAAATCGTCTACACCTCCCGCTCAAGTTATGATTGTACATGCTTCTCCGGATGCACCTGCAGTTGATATTAACGTTAATGGTTCAAAAGTAACATCTT
>Ga0209490_10002583_pt1 | contig 17094 bp, 18 predicted proteins | sample MAT06_FD_187209 | JGI IMG/M metagenome (GOLD analysis project Ga0209490, IMG submission 187209) | Freshwater microbial communities from Lake Fryxell liftoff mats and glacier meltwater in Antarctica - MAT-06 (SPAdes) (version 2) | ecosystem: Environmental > Aquatic > Freshwater > Ice > Liftoff...
CACCGTGTCGTCCTTTTGACCAAAGACAGAACCCCCCGTATCCTGGGCTGGAAGCCGGGATATAAACACGGAGAGGATGAGACCCAGCAAAGCGGTGGATTTCAGGATTTTACGCAACTGCAAAAGATGATGGATCATTGCGAATTGCCGGCAGGCAAGACACCCTCGAAGATCATATTGGGGGTCAGTCGTTAACATTTAACAGATTCTTCCAGCCCATGATTTTTGTTTGTAAGACTTTCTTAGATTCGGAAGCCTTAACAGCCTAAAACCAGGCGCCTGACAACGCAAGCACCCTCTTCTTTCCAACATATCCACATTATGCCGCTTTACAGAGACGGCATACATTTGATTAAAGAACCGAGGCTCGGAGGCCTCGGCTACAAGGAAACAAAACCACTGCCGAAGGTTTTGGCTGAAAAAAAATATGCAAACTCGGTCAGTCTACCCCTATATACTTTCCGGTCAGGCAGTTCAGAGAATTTGTCCAAAGTAGCAGACAGGCCCCTTAGCCCACAGAAGATTATTAAGGTACTTTGAGACTTTTAACTTTGCTTGTTTTTAGATTTTCTGTGGCTTTTATCCGTTCGACTTCTTTTCGTGCATTGGGTTTCGAGTTGTCCAAAAGTGGTTGAATGAGGGTTTTTACTTCAGGGGCACCACGTTCGTCGAGGTCTTGTTGGAGTAGAAATTTATTGGATACTTTTTTACCGTTAAATGTTGTTTCGCCGTTAAGATCAATGCCTTTGGATATGAGGAGGCTTAGGATTTCAAGTGAGACCTGTGAATTGATGGCATTGCCAAGGAGAAAGCTTGATAATGGTTTTTTAATCACACTCATGTAGTTTTGGATATCCTGTTTCGCCTCTGTGTTAATATTATAAAAATTAAAATTCCAAAGTCCGTATAAGGCGGCCGCTTCACGTTCCTCATCGTTTTGGGCGATGGAAAGAAGGTGATCAACCATAGGCTTCTTTACGCAATATGTGGTTAACCCGCCGAAGACTGCGGAGCGGGGCACGTAGTTTTCCTTCAAAAGAGTATCGATAATTTCTGTTTGATTAGCGCTGGCTGCGATGTCGAGCGCAGATAGAGGTATTGAGTTATTATTCTTTGCTTTAAGATCGAAACCTTCGCGAATGCGTTTTTGTAAATTTGTCCAATCGCCGGTTGCGGCATAGACGAATGCCCACTCGGGAACCTTGATGCCATTCTTGACCAAAAGTTGAACTGATTTGGATTGACCAGATCCTAAAGCGCGATCGAGCAGGCTGGACCTGTAAGTTTGGCCTGTTCGCTTGTCCCTAGCCACGTATTCCACATTGAGGTCAGGATTGCTTTTGAGCAGCTCAGTTAGAATATCAGGTGAGCTGACAGATTGATGTAGGAGGCTGTCTTGCATGTAAAAAAACTGATTATCATCAATGATAGGAGCATCAGGGCGTAGTCCTTTGGATAAAAGTATTTTCAGAATTGGCATCAGTTTTGGATTAAACCCAATCTGACTACAGAGCACTGGGCCATCCTTGTGTAAATCGAAAGGGACACCTAACTCGATCAGTTTGAAGATAACCTCGGGATTCGTCCTGTAAGAGATAGCTGCAAGGATCGGTGATTCCACTTCAGGGGATCTGGCGGGGATCTTGGCGCCGGCTTTTAGTAAGAAATCCACGCTTTCAACGTCGGGGGCCGCAGTCAAAGGAATACGCCGACCCAGACCCAGGTTAGGATCGGCCCCGGCTTTCAATAAGATTTCCACCATTTTGCTGTCTTCGGCCTTCAAGAGTGGAGGCTCTTCGTTTGCGGGTATTTTCGTTATGTCGAATCCTTGATCGACCAGCCATTGGGTGGCCTGATGCTGATTCCAATGCAAAGCACTACTCAGGGCCTCCCAACCTTCTTTTTCCAAGGTTGCGCCTTGTTTTAGAATGTAGTCCATCACGGCGGTTTGTCCGGTTCTCGCAGCCATCTCGAGAAGACGGGGACTGACCGGGTTTTCGCTCAGCTTCTCCAGATACTGGATGGATTTGATTTGCCCAGAGGCTACGGCAAAGCTCATCAACCCGGCGGTGCCACCTTTTTTGATCATGCCCTCATCGGCCATTTTCTTGAGAGTTACAACATCCCCGGTCGAGACGGCCCAAATCTCCGGCTTTCCTTTGGCTCCTCCCTCTTTGAGTACGTTGGCTGTATCAATGTATCCGCGCCACAAGCTACGCAGGATCGGGACGTCATTCCAGCCGTTGGGTAAGTTTGGATCAGCACCATGCTCCAAGAGCACTTGAGCCACATCTGGATAATTGAAATCGGCGCAGTAATATAGTGCCGTAGCCTTGTGCGATGTTTCAAAAAAAGCACGGGCATTTGGGTCGACTCCCTGCTCCAGTATTGCCTTGGTTCGCCGGGCATCCCCTTTCCAAACAGCATCAAAAAGCTCGATCACATTCGCCTCTACTTTCGGTTCTTGGAGTCGTTCCTTGGTCAGGAAAACAGCACCGATGACAAGGATGAGGGCCAAGGCGAGCAGGGACCAGCCGTAGGCACCACGCGTGTATTCGGCAATGAGTTGAAAACGTTTTTTGAAATGATCCTGATCTTCCAAAATACCCACCAATCCGGGCAATGAGTGGCGCTGTTGGAAATGTTCCAGAAGCTTGAGCAAGGTGTCGCCGTAACGCTCCTTCTGGGACTCTCCCGCGTGGCTCAGCACCAAGGCGTCGGTAGCGGGTTCGCGATCCGTTCGGATTCGGCGGAAGACCAGCCAGAGCACCGGATTGAACCAGTGGAGGATCTGCATCAGCGCAATAAGCCACTGGACAATCAAGTCGCCGCGCTTGAGATGAGCCAGTTCATGGAGGAAGATAAGATGCCACTCGTCGTCATCAAAGCGGTCGGACGATCCCGGAGGGAGTAGTAGGACAGGGCGAAACAAACCCATGATGGCGGGGCTGCCGATCCGGGGGTGTTCGTAAAGCAGGGGGCTGTGCTTGAGTCCGACTTGCTGTACCGCCCGGTCTAGAAGTTTTTGCAAACGTCGGTTCTGGAGTGGAAGCCGATGGCGGAGATGTCGATGAAAGTTGTGGTTGACTCCCCAAGTGAAGACGAAACCAATTAGAACACCAGTGAGCCAGAGTAGTGCAAGAACGTCGCTGATCCCGGGTCGTAGGGAATGGACTGGGAATGGAACCGGATTGGGCAGGGGTGCGAAGGTGGTTGGTAACGGAGCCGGGTTGGCCCAAACTATGGGAGAACTGGGGGCGACGTGAAAAATACTGAATGTACTGGTGGGGATTTCCGGAAGCAGCAAGCGAAGAAGCACCAACAACCAGAGCGAGTAGCTCCAACGTGGATTTAGGCGACGGCGGAAGAAGTATTGGATGGCAAGAACGGCAAGGGCCATGAGGGAGGCCTGCCATGAGGTTTCGATGATCCAGCGAAAAAATGGCTCAACTTGGTTCAGTAAGGTATTCATGGGTTTAGTATATTTTTCCGGGTTGTACTTTCTTTTTGATGCAGGATATTTTTCAACTCCCTGATTTCCGCAGGACTGAGCTTGCTTTCCCTGACCAATTGGATCAGCAGCGGCTGGACGGCTTCGCCAAACAATCGTTCCAGGAGTGAGCGGCTGGCGTTTTTTACGTACGCTTCACGGCTTACGATCGTGCTGTAGAGGTAACGGTTGCCTACGGCCCTTGTTCGCAATGCGCCTTTTTTTACCAAGCGACCGAGCATGGTTCGGATGGTTTGATCTTTCCAATCGTGGGTAAGAGATAGACGTTCAACAACCTCCAGGGCACTGAGGGGCTGCTCGGACCAGAGGATTTCGATGACGTTCCATTCAGCTTCCGAGATGCGGGGCAGTAACATCCGCCCAAGCTCTTACACATGTAAATGAAAGTCAACTACAAACGTAAACGTTTTGTCTGAGACAAGGAGCTTGCCTCGGTGTATTCCCAGGCGGTGACGGCTTATCATGGGTGAGGTTCAGGCGATAGTAACCGAATGAGCGGGACACTGCCGTCCAAAACTCCAGGGAGGTCGGCTATTGGGTAATGCGCCCGTTTAAAAAAATCCTGATAGGGTCCAATAGGTTTTAAGGGTTAGTCGCCGACTCTCGATAACTTTCTCAAGTCCGGAGCTCGTGGGCACTCCAAAACGGGGCAACTGAATCCTTTAGACTAAACCCCCGCCGGCCCAGACCGGTTTGTTTTTGAGGTGGTAGAGTTTTTCCCCGGCTTTGGGCACGTAAAGTATTCCCTCATCTTCACGGTTTTTGAAATCCTCGATGCATAGGGTCGCTGGATCGCGGTAACCCAAATTGATCTTTTTACATTCCTCCGGCGAAATCTGCGTGGCCAAGGTAACCCGGACACGTGGTGTTTCCACGCCGTTTTGATAGGTTCCGATTCCATGAACGTGGGTGGAATGGGCCAGGGTTCCCCAGGGATAATGCTTGAACTTGTCCCACTGTTTTAAGAAATAATCCCGGCAGTGATAGCCAATCTCGCGGATAAGCTCCCCATGCACTTCGGAAACCTCTTTGAGATGCGGAGCATAAATGATCAACTCCCCGCCATCCGCCACCACCGGTTCGAGCTTATACATACATTTCCCCGCCACCCAGAGTTCATCATACATCAGCGGCGCGCGCGATAAGACAGTGTGAAAGGGCTTATCTTTGTATTCGATGTGGATTGTTTTCGACAACTCACTGGCGGCATCCCAGGCGGCTTCAGGGCTTCCGGCAAAAAGGCCGTGATAATGTTTGTCATCCACCACAAAACAAAAGCAATGCTTCTCCAAAGGAATCAAGGCCGCGGCCCGGTCCACCACTTTTCGGACCGGCGTCCATTTGTTGCCGATGATCATGGGATTGGTGACGACCGCCCCCAGCCAATGGAAAAAATTCAGGATTTCCGGGCCTCCGATTCCCGGGAAGAAATACTTGTTTCCCCCGGAAAAACCAACGACTTCATGGGGAAACACCGGCCCCATTACGACCAGCACATCGTAGTCAAAAACTTTCCGGTTAATGTCCACCGGAACATCCATAGAAAACAGCCCCCCCGAAAGTTCGCTGATCTCTTCCTTGGGAATAACCCCCAACCGATGTAAGCTCGGAGCCTGATCCCAGGTATGATTGAAAACCTCCACCCTGGAATACCTTCCGGCACGATCGTCCATCGTCCACTCCATGCGCTGAAGAATCGCCTCCTCACCCATGGCAGGATGCGTTCCCAGGGCGATCATGATATCCACCTTCGAAGCCGTCCCCTTCCCCTTGACCGCCGCATGAAAGGCTTTGAATAGTTGACCAACAGGCGCTGTTCTCGTGTTATCAGGAACTATCACCAGAACACGTTTTCCCGACAGCCCCGCCTTCGCCACATAGCTCTGCACCAACGACTCCACCTGATCCGGTGTCACGTCGCCACCCGCCCCTGCCACTTGTTGTTCGACTGTTTTATCCATCTTCTTTGCGTTCTTGGCGTCTTGGCGGCCTGGCGCTAAAAACTCTTAGCTCTTAAATCGTCTGGCTGAGAAAGCCCCCGTCCACCTGAAGATCGGCTCCTGTTACAAAACTGCTGGCTTTCGAACTAGCAAGGAAAACCACAGCCCCGCCCAGTTCCTCAGCTTTTCCAAAACGTTTCATCGGCGTGTGTCCCAGGATACTGGCGGCGCGTGGCGTCGGGCTGCCATCTTCATTGAAAAGCAACTTCTTATTCTGCTCCGCCGGAAAGAAGCCGGGCGTAATGGAATTGACCCTCACGCCATTGGGCGCCCATTCGCGGGCCAGGAACTGGGTCAGGTTCTTGACCGCAGCCTTGGCGGCCGAATAGGAAACCACACGCGACAAAGGAAGATGGGCGGAAACACTGGCAATATTGATGATGCTTCCCTTCTTGTTCTTGACCATGGCCGCACCAAATACCTGACAAGGCAAAAGGGCTCCACCGATCAGGTTCAGGTCAAAATTAGCCCGCCAGTCTTCCGCCGTTATGGATTCGAAAGGATGTTCCGGTGTCACAGTCACCTTGGGATCATTCCCGCCAGCGGCGTTGACCAGAACCGTCGGCACACCGATCTGTTTCGTGATCGACTGCTCCAATCCCTTCAGGCTCTCCAGGCTGGAAGCGTCCGCGAGGAAGAGTGTCGCCTTCCCTCCTGCCGCCTTGATGCGATCCACACAGGCCTGGGCCCGATCGCAGTTGCGTCCCACCACGGCCACCGTCGCACCCGCCGCGCCAAGGGCTTCCGCCATGGCACCGCCCAGAACACCGGTCGCCCCTATCACCACCGCCACTTCCTCACTCAGATCAAACAGATGACTCATATCGTTTCTTTCATTTACTTGAGGGCCGGGCCGTCGATTTCCGAAAAATCAGCTTCGGCTTGAGACGCGTCTCTCGTTTATTTTTCGCAGCATTCTTTTCAAAAAGGTAATCCACCGCCTTGTCCATCAGGTCGTCCACACGCGGATCCACCGTGGTCAGGGAAGGTTCAGAGTAGGCCGAGAATTCTTCATTGTCATACCCAACCAGGGAAATCTTTCCGGGGACTTTGATTTTTTTCGTGCGCAACACGGACAGCATCCCCAGGGCAATCTGGTCGTTCAATGCGATCACGGCTGTGGGTGCGGGCCTCAGAGCCATAATTTCCTCCGCCAAATCGGCCCCGAACTCAAAGTCGGAGCTCTTGCGCCTGCCCACCGGCATGAGGCGTATCCCACGATCCCAGACGAGCCCCTTTTTCATGGCAGCAGCCTTCAACCCTTTCAATCTCTGTCTTCCATACGATCCATCCGGATCCACCCCGGCCACCACGATGTTCCTGTGCCCGAGCCCACACAAATGATCAAGGACCTGCTCCATGGCGTGTTCACGATCTGTCCTGACCACCATTCCATAGTCAACACAAACCGGATCCACATGAACCACGGGAATAGACTCGCGCTGAAGCCCTTGAACCCAGGGATCCCCTGCTTTCCAGTCCGCCGCAAAGGTAATCAAACCAGCCACCCGCAGACTCATGAAGTGCTGAAGGGCCTGATGATTGCTCTCCACCTTTTTTTCCACCAATGAAAACAGGGTTTGATAACCCATCCCGGCCAATCGTTGCTGCACATGCTCGATTTTGGCGGTCAGATTGAAAGTCACCAGATCCGGGAGAATAACCCCAACCATCCGGGTTCGTCCCCGCCTGAGTCCCTGGGCCAGCAGATTGGGGGAAAATCCGAGCTCCAGCGCCGCAGCCCGCACCCGCCCAGCCGTGGCACCATTCACCTCGGCATGACCGTTCAAAACCCGCGAAACCGTCCAGCGCGACAAACCCAGATACTCCGCCAATTGTTTGGTGGACTGAACGGATGCCATTGGTGAAAGGGCCTTCAAGAAGAATATTCCTACACGTGTTGGATTCTGCTTGTCAAGAACACAACTTTTATTATTCTGGCGTTCCTATGTCATCCAAAGAAGGCCACGACTACGCCCCCTCCGGAAAACCCAACCCCGTCGTCAAACCTGGCGAATTCGTCTTCGCCGCCGCCTACCTCGACCACGGCCATATCTACGGTCAGTGCAATGGATTGATCGAAGCCGGCGGCACTCTCAAGGTTGTTTACGATACCGATCCCAAACGGGCAGAAGGCTTTCAAGCCAAATACCCCCAGGTAAAGATAGTAAACAGCTTCGAGAAAATTCTCGAAGACAAGGAAATCCAACTCGTTGCCGCAGCAGCAGTCCCTTCCGAACGCAGCCGCATTGGAAACGCTGTCCTCCAATCCGGCAAAGATTACTTCACCGACAAGAGCCCCTTCACCACTCTGGAACAACTGGCCGAAACAAAAAAAGTGGTCGCCGCCACCGGTAAAAAATACATGGTGTATTACAGCGAAAGGCTCCATGTCGAATCTGCCTGGTATGTTGGCGAACTGATCCAGCAAGGCGCGGTCGGGCAGGTCATTCAGGTCCTCAATCTGGCCCCGCACAAACTCAGCAAACCAAGCCGTCCCGACTGGTTTTTCGACAAAGCACAATACGGCGGCATCCTGACTGACATCGGTTCCCACCAGTTTGAACAATTCCTCTCCTACACCGGAGCCAAGGATGCCTCCATCAACTTTGCCCGCGTCGACAACTTTGCCAATACAGACAAGCCCGGTTTTGAGGATTTTGGTGAAGCCAGCCTGAAAGCGGACAATAACGCCTCCTATTATTGCCGACTCGACTGGTTCACCCCCAACGGCCTGCAAGGCTGGGGCGACGGACGCCTCTTCATCCTTGGCACACAGGGCTACATCGAAGTCCGCAAATACATGGATTTCACCCGTCAAACCGGGGGTGACCTTGTCCTCATAGCCGATCAAGAAAAAGAGCAACTCATTGATTGCAAAGGCAAAGTCGGCTTTCCCTACTTCGGCCAACTCATTCTCGACTGCCTCAACCGCACTGAAAAGGCCATGACCCAGGAACACGCCTTCAAAGCCAGCGAACTGGCCATGCTGGCCCAGAAAAAAGCAGACGAAACCAGAAGTCTTTCCCACTAATCATCCAACCACCTCCTCTATGTCCTCCAAAAAGAAATCATCCCCACCCAAATCCAAGATTGTCCGCTTTGGCATCGTCGGTCTCGGCAACATGGGCAGCAACCACGCCTTTGTCCTCCTCGCCAACAAAATTCCCGGCGCGATTTTGTCTGCTGTCTGCGATATCAACGCTTCCAAACTCACCAATTATCCCCAACTTAAAACCTTTTCCGATTCCGCAAAAATGATCCGCTCCGGCGAAATAGATGCCATCCTGATCGCCACCCCCCACTACGACCACACCACGATCGGGATCGATGCCCTCAAACAAGGCCTGCATGTTCTGGTGGAAAAACCCCTCTCCGTCCACAAAGCCGACTGCGAACGCCTCATCGCTGCCCACAAAAACAAAAAGCAGATCTTCGCCGCGATGTTCAATCAGCGCACCGACGCCTACTATCAAAAAGTGCGCGAGTTGGTTCATGGGGGCGAACTCGGTCAGATCCGCCGCATCAACTGGATCATCACCGACTGGTTCCGCACCGAAGCCTATTACGCATCCGGCGGATGGCGTGCCACTTGGGGAGGTGAAGGCGGCGGCGTCCTTCTGAACCAGTGCCCCCACAACCTCGACCTGTATCAATGGATCTTCGGTCTTCCTGACAAAGTGCGGGGCTTTTGTAAGATCGGACGTTACCATAACATCGAAGTGGAAGACGACGTGACCGCCTACTTTGAATACAAAAACGGCACCACCGGCGTCTTCATCACCTCCACCGGCGAAGCCCCCGGCACCAACCGCCTGGAAATTACCGGCGAGCGCGGAAAGCTCGTGCTGGAAAACAATCTGCTAAGCTACAGTCGGAATGTAACCCCGATGTCCGAGTTCAGCAGCAGCACCCGTGAATCCTTCAGCCGTCCCGAGGTCTGGAACGTCGAGATCCCATCCCCGGCCAATCACGGAGAACAACATACAGGCATCATGAAAAACTTCACCAATGCCATTCTCAAAGGTGAGAAGCTCCTTTCCCCAGCCCCCGAAGGCATCCGCTCGGTCGAACTGGGCAATGCCATCCTGATGTCCTCCTTCAGCGGAGAAACCGTCGAGATGCCCCTATCTGGAGCCAGATACGAGAAACTCCTAAAGACGCTCATTGCCAAATCCCGCTTCAAAAAGAAAGTGGTCAAAAAATCGGTGGTAAAGGATTTCACCAGCTCCTTCGGAAAATAATCTCCATAATGTGTGTATATTCGTAGCGAACGAAGTTCCGCTATTTATCGGAGTAAGTGGTTAATTTTTTTCTATCCGTGAGAACAAAGCAGAAAGTCCGTCTTGGTATCGTAGGCATCGGCAGCATGGGAAGCCACCATGCGCGTGTCGTTGCCCAAAACAAGATTCCAGGCTGCCATTTGGCAGGCATTTGTGACACCGACGCCTCCCGCCTCGGTCCCTTTCCGGATATCCCCCATTTCTCCGACTCTAACCGGATGATCCGTTCCGGCACCCTGGACGCACTACTTATCTGCACCCCCCATTATTCCCACACCAGCATCGGCATTGTTGCCCTGAAGGCAGGCCTGCATGTCCTGGTGGAAAAACCCATCTCGGTCCATAAAGCCGACTGCGAACGCCTCATCGCGGCCCACAATAACAAGAAGCAGATTTTTGCGGCCATGTTCAACCAGCGGACAGACCCCCGCTATCAAAAGATACGCAGCATGGTGCAAGGAGGTGAACTTGGACGCATACAACGTGTGCAATGGACGGTCACCGACTGGTTCCGCTCCCAGGCCTACTACGATTCCGGTGGTTGGCGTGCCACCTGGGCGGGTGAAGGAGGCGGCGTTCTGCTCAACCAATGCGTCCACAACATCGACCTCTTCCAATGGATCTTTGGGATGCCGTCCAAAGTCCGCGCCCTCTGCAAAATCGGCCACTACCACAAGATCGAAGTCGAAGACGAAGTCACCGCCTTCCTGGAATACAAAAACGGTTACAGCGCGGTTCTCACCACCTCCACCGGCGAGGCCCCCGGGGTAAACCGTCTGGAAATTGCCGGTGATCTGGGTCGTCTCACTCTGGAAGACGGAACTCTCACCTTCCTGAAAAACAAAGTCCCCACATCCCTTCACCTCCGCACGACGAAAGAAGGCTATGAAACACCGTCTGTAGAAAAGAAAACGTATTCCTTCAAAAACAAAGGGGAACAACACGCCGGCATTCTGAAAAATTTCACCAAGGCCATTTTGAAAGGAGAGAACCTTCTCTCCCCCGCGCGTGAGGGCATCCACTCCGTGGAACTCATCAATGCCATGCTCTTGTCGTCTTTTGAGGACAAAACCATCTCCCTGCCTCTCTCCTCCATACGTTATGCCACGTTCCTGAAAAAACTTATTTCCAAATCCAAAAACAAAACAAAAGTCCGGCACTACAAAGGCCGGTCCGGAAACTATCTCGCCAATTGCTAACATTAAATCAACCCCTAAATACCACATGCATGAAAATCAACCAAATCGCCGCCCAACTTTACACCTGCCGTGATCTCACCAAGACCCCGGCCGATATCGCCAAAACCCTCAAACGCGTCCGCCAGGTGGGTTACACCGCCGTTCAGGTCAGCGGTATGGGTCCCATCGCTGAGGAAGAACTGATCAAAATCCTCGATGGTGAAGGCCTCGTCTGCTGCGCCACCCATGAAAACGGAGATAAAATCCGTAACGAGACCCAATGGGTGATTGATCGTCTCTCCAAACTGAACTGCAAACTGACGGCCTATCCCTGGCCCGCCGGAGTGGAAATGAATGATTTAAATAGTCTCAAGTCGCTCTGTCAGGATCTGGATAAGGCGGGAGAATTGATGGCCGCTGCCGGACAAACGCTGGCCTACCACAACCACGGTATTGAATTCGTCAAAACCAACAACGTCACCGCCCTCGATTACATCTACAACCACACCAACCCGAAATTCGTCCAAGGCGAACCTGACACCTACTGGATCCATTACGGCGGGGGCGACAACGTCGAGTGGTGCCAAAAACTTAAAAACCGCCTGCCTATGATCCATTTGAAGGATTACCGCTTCACCATGGAGAATAAACCGGAGTTCTGCGAGATCGGCAACGGCACTCTCAACTTTAAAGCCATCATCGCTGCCGCTGAGGCTTCGGGCTGTCAATGGTTCATCGTGGAGCAGGACAGCACCCCTGGTGATCCTGTTGATTCGCTCGAAGTAAGTTTCCGGTATATCCAGGAAAACCTGGTTTCCTGACCACTCTCTCCAAGCCATCCTGGGTATAACAATGGAACCACAGGCCATGTCTAGAAGACAGTCTCTCTGCTAGATGAAGTTTTGTCCTGTGGATTCTTCATTGCACTCAGGTTGACGAAACAACAAAAAAGCCGGACCTTTAAAAGTCCGGCTTTTTTGTTTTAAGAAGGCAATTGTTTACTTGGCCATTTCAAGGGATTCTTTTTTGTCTTTCCAGCCAGCCAGTCCACCGGAGTAATGCTTCACGTTGGTGTAACCCAAGTCCATGGCAGCCTGCGCTCCCTTGGCATAGGCACCGCAGTTTTCACTGCTGCAATACGCCACAATCAGGGCATCTTTTTCTTTGGGCAGGAGCTTGGCCAGGTCAGCTTTCTGCGATTGGAAATCGATGGAGCCGGGAATGTGTCCTTTTTTGTAGGAGGATGATCCATTTACATCGATCAGGGTTACTTTGCCTTCTGCCATGGCCTTTTTCAGATCGTCATGTTTGATATCGGCAATTTTATTGTCTTTGGCCTGGACCACAAAAGCGGTCAGGAGTGTCATACAGAGCAGAGCGAGTAGTTTTTTCATACTCCACTTGGACGGCAGGAGCAGGCGTTTTATTCCACTATTCTTTTAGGCAAGTCAAACGACCACGTTATCAAGCACTTGCAGCTTCTCTTTTTTTCGTTTGTCGAGAATGTAATGGGCCGATTGCTCGTCCGCATGGTAGGAACTGCGGACCAACGGAGCACTTTCCACAATGCCAAAACCAAGACTTAAGGCGCGTTCTTTCCACCGCACAAATTCTTCCGGCGTCACCCATCGATCCACGGGAAGATGTTGGGGACTGGGCTGGAGATATTGCCCCAAGGTGAGAATATCCGTTCCGATGGCCACCAAATCACGCAGAACCACATCCAATTCATCTTCCATCTCTCCGATGCCCAACATGATACTGGTCTTGGTGATGAATCCCCGTTCCTTGGAACGGCGCAGCATTTCCACGCTGCGTTCATACCTGGCCTGGGGACGCACCATTTTGTGCAGGCGCGGAACAGTCTCCACATTGTGATTAAGAATATCCGGCTTGGCATCCAACACCCGGTAAAGATCTTCCCAATGTGCTTTGAAGTCGGGAATCAAAACCTCGATGCTGCATTCCGGGTTTTCGTTCCGCACCGCCCGGATGGTTCTCGCCCATATTTCCGAGCCACCATCCTTCAGGTCATCACGGGCCACCGACGTGATCACCGCATGTTTCAGGCCCATAATCTTGACCGCCTCCGCCACACGGGCCGGTTCCGCCCAATCCGTCGTGGGAGGTTTTCCAGTATCCACCGCACAGAATCCGCAGGAGCGGGTACAAGTGTTACCCAAAATCATGATTGTCGCTGTCCCCCGGCTCCAGCATTCACCCAGATTCGGACAATGGGCACTCTGGCAAACCGTATGAAGCGCATTTTTGTCCACCAAAGCCTTGACCTTGGCATACTCCTGCCCTCCGGGAATTTTCGCTTTCAACCAGGAAGGCTTGCGCTCTTTAGGATCAACAGGCATCGGGTATGAGAATAGCAACGAAAGTTCCAGATTCAACCCCAATTGAGCATGCTTTACAGTTTGAAGATTCAACCGGGGGCAACTTCTCATCCGATCAGATCTTTTTGTGGGTTTTAGAATAGAGTTGCAAAATGTCTGAAGAATCCAGGCCTATCGATTGAAGTTGGTTGAATTCAATGTGTTTCCTGCTTCTGAGCCTGTGTTTACGGGTTAACCGCTCATTCCGGGTCATCCGCTCACTCGGACTTGCCCCCAGGCACCAAGCCATGACCAGGCTTGCAGCACGGCTCAATCCCATCTCCTTAAAAAGCAAAGCCGAATAGGTCAAAAGTTGTTTTTTACTCCACATGGTTTGCCCACCATTACAGACCTGAGACAACAAATAATTTCGAATAAAATGAATCTAAAAAACAATCGCTTGTTTCACTTAAATGACGTTTTTAACGGTGCTTTCCGTAACCAATCGTCTTGCCAACCCAAAATTCGAGATCAGGAATGTCCCGACGCAAATTGCGCGGAGCGGAACCATCATCAATTGCTTTAATCAGAGCTTCTACGGTTTTACAGCAAGCAGTTCGTGTGTCGTTCGGCCAAAGAATTCTCTCCCTATGTCGCTCACAGTATGGAACTTGTCGATTTTGGAGCCGTTTCGCAATATGTTGTTAACTAGCATCAACCCCCGTTTTCTGGCAACTTGAACCTGTGAGTGGAACTCTGAAATTCAATGAACGTAAGGCCACCCAGGCCGCAGGTCGCCTGCTCAAGCTGCGCGGAGGAACCATGTGTTACATGAAACTCATCAAGCTTCTTGACCTGGCTGATCGTTAAGCCCTCCTGCGCTGGGGTCGCCCCATCTCCACAGATCGCTACGTCTCCATGGACACAGGTCCTGTTCTGAGCAAGGTTCTCAATCTGACAACCGATGAGAGTAGCCCCGGATATCCCAGCATCCGGGCCGAGAACATCAGCGAACCCTCCCACTACGAAGTCACCCTCAAATCCGAAACGGATGACGATGAGCTTTCCGAAGCTGAACTGGCACTGCTGAATGAAATTTTTAGTGAACATGGAAAAAAAAGCCGCTGGGAACTTGTGGAATTCACCCACCAATTACCCGAATGGATCAACCCCAGGGAAGTGCCATCGCCATCAACTACCGGGACATCCTGAAAGCCGGTGGTAAAAGTGATCTGGAAATAGCCGCGGTTGAAAGCGAACTGGCTGAATGGGCCGGGGCCGATCTTTTGCTGGCTTCCCACTGAATGTTAGTATGGCTGGGTTGGGAGACAGTTTCATATTGCCCAAACCAGGGCAGGAAACAGAACATCTTTGGGGTTCTTGTCACCCACCCTGAGCCGACCACCTCTCAGGCCATTAGGGTCAACATTACCACCCAGCGCCCTCACTCGGATACCACCACACTTTTAAATAAAGGAGATCATCCTTTTATTCAAAAACCATCCGTGGTGCTTTACGCAGATGCCAGGCATGTGGATCCCAGACTTTTATATCAGGCCGTGGGGGCCGGGCAGGCGAGGGTTCATGCCACGTTTGATCCTCGAGTTTTAGTTCAAATCCAAACGGGAATGACAAAATCAAGCTTCACACCAAAGAAGATGAAACTGGCTTATCTGCAAGCTGTTGAAGCAGGTCTGGCCGCTTAAAAACTCAGATATGAATCGCCTGACCGTTGGAGGCCGCCGTGGCGGCTTCCATGATCATCTCAGCCAGGGTCGGATGGGAATGGATGGTGGCCTGGATTTCATCCACAGTGGCTTCCAGGGTAATGGCCAGTCCCAACTCGGCAATCAACTCCGTGGCTTCCGCACCGACGATATGGGCGCCGAGGATTTCCCCGTGCTTTTCGCCAGTGATCAGTTTGACAAACCCTTCGACATCGCCTGAAGCCACCGCACGTCCGCTGGCACGATAGGGGAACTTTGAAACCTTGAATTTCAACCCCTGTTCCTGGGCCTTTTTCTCGGTTAAGCCGACACTGGCCACCTGCGGCTGGCAATAGGTGCAACCGGGAAAAACCGTTATTTTGTGGGGTTTCTTGCCGGGCTTGAAAAGTCCCTCCACCGCTTCAATTGCCTCATGGGAAGCCACGTGTGCCAGCCAGGGAGGTCCGATGATATCACCAGCCGCATAAATCCCTGGAACGCTGGTCTGGTATTTTTCGCTGGTCTTGATGTAGCCCTTTTCCAGATCCAGCGTGAGACCTTCTTCGAAAGTGCCCTCCAGATTGGCCTGCACTCCGATGGCGACCAATACCGCTTCTGCTTCCAATACTTTGGCTTCTTTTCCGGACACGGTTATCTTAACGCCTTTATCGGTGACCTCGGTTTTCTCAACTTTGGTTTCGGTCATGATTTCAATGCCGCTCTTAACAAAACTCTTGGCCACTACATCGGCGGTTTCATGATCTTCCTGCGGGAGGATTTGCGGAAGCATTTCCACGACGGTCACCTTGCTGCCAAATGCCCCATAAAAGTAGGCGAACTCGATTCCAATAGCACCGGCACCAATGATGACGATTGATTTGGGCAGTGTTTCCATGGCCAAAGCCTCACGACTGGAAAGCACTTTTTTACCATCCGGTTTCAGGCCCGGTATCTGGCGGGGAGTTGTGCCTGTAGCAACGAGGATATTCTTACCCTCCAAAACCTGCTCTTTGCCGTCCGCACCTTTGACCACAACTTTCTTGTCCTTGCGGACTTTGCCTGTGCCGACCAGATAATCCACTTTCTTGGATTTCAAGAGAAACTCAATCCCTTTGCCCATTTTATCCGCAACGGTCCGGCTGCGCTGCACGACCTTGGCAAAATCAAAGCCGACCCCTTTGACGCTGAGTCCATAGTCTTCGACATGGTGGAGGAGCCTGTAGGTCTCGGCACTCTTCAACAGTGCTTTGGTGGGAATACACCCCCAGTTCAAACAGGTGCCCCCAGCCCGCTCTTTTTCGATGCAGACGACTTTTTTGCCAAGCTGGGCGGCGCGGATCGCACCGACATACCCTGCAGGACCGCCACCAATCACAATCAGATCGTAAATCATAAAGAGAGAACAAGGTATTCCAGCACCAGCCCAAGGGCAAGAGAGGAAATGGCTTTCCTGAAGCCGTCCTTTGGTCTGAGTTTGCAGCATGGCTCAGGTTGAAATTGAAAAATTGACCTATCGCGAATACGAGAAACTGCCTGAAACAGGTCCCCGTTATCAGCTTATTGACGGAGAACTCCATCTGTCGCCAGCCCCAGACCGTTATCATCAGGTCATTTCCCGGAACCTGCAATACATCATCATGCGCTATCTGGAGGATCATCCCTTCGGAGAACTTTATAATGCACCTTTTGATGTCCATCTGTCCGAGCACGATGTCTTTCAACCCGATCTTTGTTTTATCTCAGAAGCCAGGGCCGACATTCTGGTTAAAAAAGGAATGTTGGGCTCACCAGACTGGGCCGCTGAAATCCTGTCTCCATCCACCACATCTTTGGATAAAAGAGACAAGCGGCTTCGTTATGCCAAGTTCGGCGTCAAAGAACTCTGGCTGATCGACCCGGAACTGTGCCGCATTCATGTCTATGATCTCAGCGCCAATCCGAACAAACCGACCATCACCTACGACGAGGGTGAAACCTTCAGCTGCCTACACTTCCCCGGACTGAATTTTGAGTCGGAGAAAATTTTCTTCGATAAACGGCGTGGGCGTTGACCCGATGGGCGGAACGGATCGCAGCGACATATGATCCCAAAAAT
>Ga0209490_10002585_pt1 | contig 17078 bp, 16 predicted proteins | sample MAT06_FD_187209 | JGI IMG/M metagenome (GOLD analysis project Ga0209490, IMG submission 187209) | Freshwater microbial communities from Lake Fryxell liftoff mats and glacier meltwater in Antarctica - MAT-06 (SPAdes) (version 2) | ecosystem: Environmental > Aquatic > Freshwater > Ice > Liftoff...
GTACTGCGAGGGCAGCTTCGTGGGAGAGTACGCCACTGCCAACCTCCTTTTTCTCCTGTGCGATGTCCTGCCTTTTCTGCGCCATCGCCTTCTTCCTCTCTTTTGTCCTTACGCTTGGCTCGTGCTAAAAATCATAAATGCGTTACACTAGCGACCTTCGGGTCGCTTTTTGTTTTTAATCTATCTCATGAATATTCTTGTTATCGACATTGGCAGTTCGTCAGTTCGTGCGTTGCTTTTTGACTCCGAATTACGTTTAATTCCCGACGCACACGCGGCAATTGCCTATCAACTTGACACTACTCAACTGGGTCAGGCGACGCTCGATCCACTTAGTCTACGATCAGCGGTTGAACGTATCATCGACACTGTCTTACAGCATCCACAAGCACGAAATATTGGCGCGGTGGCGATGGCGACACTTGTTGGAAATCTCATGGGCGTGGATATTCGTGGGTTGCCGACAACCCCGATCTTTTCTTATGCTGATACACGGTGTATCGATTCGCTCCCTCAATTACGTGTCCAAGTTGACCCACAGATTGCTCACCAACGCACAGGGTGTCCTATACATACGGCATATCATCCGGCGAAATTAGCATGGATACGTGAGATACAGCCTGAAATTTGGAAAAAAACCATACAATGGATCGATTTTGCGTCGTATTTGTATTGGTCGTGGTTTAACGTTACTACGTGCAGCTATTCGGTCGCGTCATGGTCAGGATTACTAAATCGTCATAGTCTGACGTGGGATGAGCCGTGGTTGCAAACTTTGGGACTGTCAGCGCATCAATTACCTGTACTGAATGATTACGACGCGCGGCTAATCAGTTTGACAAAACAATACGCAGAGCGTTGGAGTGTGCTTAAAAATATCCCATTTTTTCTTGCCGTAGGCGATGGCGCGGCGGCGAATGTCGGATCAGGCTGTATCGATTCGAATAAAGTCGCGCTCACGCTGGGGACGACAGGTGCCATCCGTACTGCCTTTCATGGGCATCCGCCTGCGTTATCTCCGGCGATATGGAATTATCGCATTGATAAAACGATACAGTTGATCGGCGGTGCGACCAGTGAAGGCGGCAATATTGCGGCATGGTTACGCCAACTCTTTAATATCGATGATGTTACAATTGAATATATCTTGCAATCCAGTGAACCAGATTCTCACGGTCTCACCGTACTACCTATGCTCATCGGCGAACGTAGCCCGGGTTGGCACGCTGATGCGCTCGGCTTTATCGATGGACTTCGCCTCAGTACCTCGTCTGCGCACATTGTACAGGCTTTCTTGGAGGCGGTCGCGCTTCGGTTGGCAGTCATTTTTGAGCAACTGCAACCATATATCGCCCATGATGCGATCGTGATCGGTGGTGGAGGTGCAATTATTGGTAGCCCAGCATGGACGCAAATCATCGCAGATGCCCTCGATCGTCCGATCCATGTCGCTGACGAACTTGAAGTTACTGCACGTGGAGCCGCTATGCTCGTGCTCAAATCGATACGTTCAATCAAACTTAGCGACTACTCACCAACGATTAAGACGATTATTCAGCCTCGCGCTGATGTCGTTACTCGATTAACTGCCGCTCGTAAGCGACAATCGGCATTATATACACGGCATTATTCGCAACTGGACTTGTGAAAATTGCATAAGCGCTGCGCTGAAACAGGCTGAGCAGCAAACGAAACGACCGAGCGAACTGCGGCGGATGTAGGCGGTTCGTTTGTATGGCAGTGGCATGGATACAGCGCAGATCAGCGACATTACGAGCATGAGCGAGCGAAGTATGCAGCGGATGGCAGCACGCTTTCGAGACCAAGGGATTGACGGGCTGCATGACCAGCGGTGTGGGTAGCTGCCAGCCTGCGGCGGAAACCTGTCGCGGCATGCCGAGCAACCGCTGAGGACTCAGGCGGGGTGTTCCATTCGTGAGGACGCTCGTCCCCACCTTCACGACAAGGCGGGCATGTGGGCGCTAAGTAAAAGCAAAAAGAAGGCTCAGAAAAAGCTTGGCGGGCGTTGGCGGAATGTATGCCTCAACCTTTCAATCCCCCTAATCAATCAATCAGTAGGGAGTTGTTTGAAGTGCAGTTGGCGGTTTCAACGCCTGAACTTTCTTTTTGGATATATTTATGACTTTCGGATCTGTGTATCAAAAGCATTCGAAGGCAGGGCTATTGCATCAGAATTTCATTGGCATAAGGATGGGCTATCAAGTCTGTAAGGATGAGGCTTTTAACTCTTTGTGTCCTGCCATGTCCATTTTGATGCGATTGCACCGATTCGAAGGTCAATTGGATTTACCCGCCAAAGCAGAGGTTATTCGGGCAACGAAAGCCGTGTGCGCACCAATTGCCTGAGCGAAAAACAGTTCAATTTACAGGAGAATATAACGGTTTGGTCATAATTCAATAGAATCAGTTTCCTCCGTGCTATACTTTTTCGTATTGAACAATTTTCGTGAGGACATGCTTCATGACTTTCCAACTGCGCCACATCCCACTCATTATAATGTTGAGTATCGGCACGGTTTCAATGGCGCGCGCCCAAACAGCATTTCCAAACGCCTTAAATTCGCCGCAAGCGATCATTGACGATATGACGTTACCGCATGAGGGTATTCCGCATGGCGTTCCAGAAAGCTATGACTGGTCGCGCAACCCTCGTATGGGGAATGGAAATAATATGGGCGACTTCACTGCCTTCATCCCCTGGGGGCAGGTGTATGAGGCCGCCAGCGGAAATACAGCCACGAACACACGGGTCGAGTTGCGCGATATGGAGGCCTATGTGTTGAGCGTGGCGAGTGGGCGATGGGAGATGATCCAGTTCGATAGGCTCGTTCAGGGCGAAGCATACCGAGAAGACTTCGCTGACGATGAAAGCATCGAAGCGGATACTCGCCCTGAACCAACCGGTACGCTCTCGGTGACAGCGGGCAATGGCTACAATTTCCATTTCTGGCCTAGTTCAGGGCGAGTTTTGCTCGATGCAGACGACGTGGGCGGCATTTTCACGACGGTCCAGGCGCGTCTAATCCTAGACGATCCGAACGGAATCGATGATCGTGGGCGGGCGCGCTACTTGCTAAGTGTGGGTGCAGATTACTGGGAAAACCTTGATATTGAGTGGCAATCGTACGGTGCCAACGCAGATGTGGCTATCGGACGCTTTCGTTATGTGATGAACGAATGGGATTCGTTCAATATGACGACCTTGCCGTCAGATGTATTGGCCCCGAACCCGCCGCCATTGCGCTAAGGCATTCATTCCTCATCAACTAATGGGTTTTGGATTTAAAGGTGTCGGTTATATAATCGATGCCATGAAAACACGAAGCTTCACGTTAACTGAGATCGAAATCGCTGCGCTGAAACAAGCAGAGCAGCAAACGAAACGACCGAGCGAACTGCGGCGGGGTAGGGGACTAGTCGGCATCCAACTCATCGAACACGCGCTGAATTTCCAACGTGAAGCCTGGCAGCAGCGTGCCACCCTCCAGCGTATCTTTGAGCGACAACGTTTGTACCGTTTGATTTGGTGTGTAGACCTCGACCCATTTTTCGACCGGGTCGACCAGCCACACGATTGTCCCAACGGCTAGATAATTAGCGACCTTGACACGAATATCACGCGGGTTGTCGGTAGGGGAAATGACTTCAACCGCCAGATTGGGCGCAATCGGTACCCAACCCTGATTAGCGAGCTTCGTCAACTTTTGCTCTGAGATATACGATACGTCGGGCATGTAGCGCTCTGTCCCCACCATATAACCGCCGTCCGCACCCCGTATGCGCCCCAACTTGTTGGCATACACGAAATTTCCGAGATGACGCGCCAAAATCATGGCGATTTCTGACGAAATATCATCGGATGTCGCCTCGATCAGACTCCCGGCACTGTATTCCAGCCGCCGGTTCCGGTTTTCGGGCAGATCGGCGATCATCTCGAACTCGTGGACGCTGACCGCTGTCCCTGTTTGCGGCGTAATCTGAATCGCCATCTTTCACCTCGATTTGATGTATTGTGATCATTTTACTGTGTCAGTTGAGATAGCGCATACTCCATCGGGATACGTTCCTGTTCGAGCCGTAAATTGCGGTGCGCCAACGTCATGAAGAGCGTGTGTTCTTCGGGGGTAAGTCCAAGCAATGGGGCAGGGGTGAGAGGTGTTCCGGGAACGGAAAAATGTGCGAACGTCTCATAAGTCACTTGATCCATAAGGGCTGATAAAACCGTTGCACCAGGCAGCACTGACCGTAGACGGGCGAGAATTTGAAATCCCTGTGCGTCAAGGTCGCCCCAATAAATGAGAGAGCATCTGGGGAGCCATGCAATCGCCGCTAGCGCGTCCACCGCAAACCCTTGTCCCCAGACAGCGAAGGTGTTGGGTAAATTGGGCAGTGTTAAAAAAGTCGCTTTATTCTCGATGATTAAGCCACGCTCGCCGCTGAGATTAAGCGCGTTCCAATCCGGCGCGGGCAATGTGACATCTGTCCAGGCAATCCCGCACCGACGCGCAAGCTGATCATCCAGAAAACGCATCCGTACAGGCGGTGCTTCCTCGCGCACGCCCAATCGGTCGGAGAGGCGCATCGGCGCACGGGAGCGCTCGGCAGGCTCTGAGGAACCTGCGTCCGTTGGTATCAACAACTCAAGCAGTTCCGCGAGAATGCGTTGATGCGTCTCGATGAATTTGGTGTGCACAGGGATGGGCAGTTCACGCAGCGAACGCCCATGTATTATGTCTGGATGCGCAAGGACAAAGGTACAAACGTCGATGAGTGATTGCCACTTGCCAGCATAATCGATGACCCGCTGAGGCTGTGCGCTCAACCAAATTTCCAGTTGGGGCAAACGTGCACGAATGAGGCTAACATCATTCGTGAAATGATTGAATTCGCCGCCTTTGCCAATGGCACGCAAGTATTCCTGAAGCGTTTCCACCACGACCGCACGCGGCACCGTCTGTTTGCCCCAACGCCGAGAAATATTTTCTTCAGACTGCACATGGTAGCCGCCATTACGCGCGCCTTCATGCAATCGCTTTGCCGCCGCCAGCAGGGTAGGGAGGTCAGAGGGGGACGTACCCACCGAAAGTGCAAGCGGGAACATATTTTCGCCGCGTACCCATGCGCTTAGAACTTTCGTGTAATGACGCAGTAGTTTTTTATACACCTCATCCGGCGTGAGCATCGGCAAGGCTAATCCGCCGCTGTGCCGCGATTGGGCAGGGCAGTCAGGCGGGCATAATCTACCTTGCGCGCCCGATATTCCTCAACTGTCAGATTCAGAACACGAGACTCCGAACCTTCGTCATTATTCACGACGAGATGATACGCCCGCGCGTAAGGTTCAACCACCTGAATTTTATCCATCGGCGTAACGACCAATAGTTGTAATCCCAATTCGGTGAACAAATCCATCGCGTAGCGCGCATTGCTATCGTCCACCTTACTGAACGCCTCATCGATGACGACGAAACGGAACGTATTCACCGTCGTACCATCATCTGTGCCATATTGGTAAGCGAGGGCGGAAGCCAATACGGTATATGCCAATTTTGCCTTTTGCCCACCGGACATACCTGATGAGTCATTGTGATAGCGTTTCTGGCTATTGTCCGCGCGCCAACGTTCGACAGCGGCAAAATCCAGCCAGTTGCGGACATCGGTCACTTTTTTCGTCCATCGTTCTTCCGTCTCGAACTTACGAATGAGCGATTGAATCCGCTCAAACGCGCGTTCATTGGCATCTGGTGTATCCAGCCCGGCATTCTCGGTGGTCGCCCTCAATTCGGCACGGAAATCGCTTACCTCCCGATCGATAGTGGAATTGGCTTCCAACTCCACATAGACGGCGGGTTCATAAGGGATACGGACGAGCGAGGTATTCAGCCGTGCTATCATGTCGCGGTGATCATCTGTCTGACGTTCCAACCCCACGCGAAAAACAAGAATGTTGTCGATCATCTTCTTGTCGAGCAGTTCCTTGAATTTGGCGCGATATGACGGCAGTTGATCGTGTTCGATACGCCCCAAAAGTTCGATCAATCCCGGTACTGCGCCCAGACCGCTGCCGATACTTTCGGTATCAGCGCGAAACTCGTTACGAAAGTTGGCAATTTGCTCGACCAATGCTTGTTCTATCCGATTGCGTTGATTTTGATACGTTTGCGCGCGATTGCGGAAGAAGTCCTGCACACGGTCGCGTACCACCTGAAGATTATCGAGCATCAGTCCATCGGGATATAACCGCACAACTTCGGCACCAATGATTTGGGCTTCATTTTGCCAGTTTTCAGGCGGGTTGGCTAGCAACGTGTGTTCCGCATCCCGTTGGTCATTCTCGTAGCGTTTAAGCGTATCTTGTGCTGTCCCGATGATCATTTTCAATTGATAAAGCGTGTCTTGTAGCCCTTTAACTGCTATGTTCATCGCATCGAGTTGTTCTTTCAATTTTTGCAGCGTTTGCGAACTCTGTTCCAATTGGCGTTGGTCTACCAATTTAAGTTCAATTTGTGATTGGATGCTGCGCCAGTCGAGGTCGGCATAGTCGACAAATGTGAGCAGGGAATCAAGATCGCGTTGACGTTGTGCCAAGTCTTTCTGCTCTTTTTCAAAACGGCCTCCTTCTCGCTTTAATTGGCGAATTTCTACGTTCAGTGCGCCCAGTTGTGTCTCAAGAGCCGCAATCTTCGCCTTATTGTCCCAGCCGAGAACAAAGTTTGAGCGATCATGAATAGAACGACGATCATCCTTTTCGTGACGATTTGAGTCGTGTCTGATTTGCCCGGCAACGGTAATTGCGCGTTCCTGCTGGCGAAAATCTTCGATTGTCTCGCAGCAGACATAATTAAAACGCCTGCCGATTTCGGTTTGCAGCCATACTCCAAAGGTCGTTTCCGGCTTGAATTCCAGCTTTCGGTACACAGCCTGTTGTGCCATGCGCGCGGAATTGAAGGGTGGAATATTTTCCTCAATCCGTTGATAGACTAACTTCGTGCCAAGATTATTTTTATTGACCCATTGGCTGATACGTTTGTAATGTGCTTCGGGAACAAGTAAATTCAGGGCGAAACCATGCAGAAGACGTTCCAACGCGCCCTCCCAATCTGCCTCTTGTTCGCGCACGCGCACCAATTCGCCCGCAAATGGCAGTTCATCAACAGCGATATCCAGCGATTTACTTAGTAGTTCGCGAACCCTGATAGGCTCGCCTACAATCGGTGAACGGCGCTGTTTAAGCGATGCAACATCTTCTTCCAAGCCTTTTAAACGTTCCGTTTTAGGTTGTAACTGAGCGACCACGCCATATGCGCCGCGTCGGGCATCCTCAATACGAGGAGCGAGCGTTGCCAGCTCTGTTTCCGCACTCGTGCGCATCGTATAAAAATCAGAGGCTTTCAACGCTTGTAATCGAGGCAGTCCAAGCGTTTCAATCGCAGTTTCATAACGCCGTGCCTGTGTGCGCCTCCTCTCCTGGTCGTTTTTCAGCGTCTCTACTTCGTTACGCAATCGGAGCAGTGTTCGTCCGACTTCATCGTTGTCCAATTCGGACTTGAGCTGGTCACGCTGCGCTTCATGAGTCGTTTTTGTCCGTTCTGTCTCGTCAAATTGCGCTTTATGTTCCGCCAGACGCGCCTTCTCTATCTCAATCGCGGTGAAGAGTAAGTCCCAGCGCCGCCAGGCGATGTAGACAGGTAAGAGCGTTTCAGCCTGCCGCGCATCGTGAATCTGCTGACCCCATTCTTCATGTTGTGCGTCTTGTTTTTGAATGGGAAGCAATAAGCTTTGCTGGCGTTCTGCGCGCACAATCGCCTCGTGCGCCTTGGTCAAATTATCGTAATTTTTACGGAGTTGAAGAATGGAGTCTTCGACGTTTGCGCGTTCCAGCATGTGATTGCGAATAAATTGATTGAGACTGCCCACTTCTTTCAACGACACCGTTTGATTGAACAAATCGAGCGCCTTTTCAGACGAGAGATGCAGCAACCGCCGGAAAGCGGCGCTGTACTCGTTGAATTGATCCATCCACTCCGCATCGAATGTGCGTAAACGTCGCTTGAGCGCCGTCACCGTTTCAAAACCTGTAAAATGCTCGGCGATGCTCATCTCGCGTTTTGCCACGACAAAGAATTTCGACGCTCCACCCTGGGTGAACACCTGGGCGAGCGAGACATACTCCGGCTTTGCGCCCGGACTGTGAAACACCGCCAGCAGGATACTGTGGCTATTCTCGTCACGCAGGTATTGAGTTTGCGCCTCACCGCTGGCGTTTTGCAAGCGGCTGTATGCCCCCCGCACATAACTTTTTTCATTCCGCTCATCGCGCCCTTTGCCTGATGCCTGGTTATAGGTACGGTCGCGGGTGCGAACGAGCAGCGTCAGCAGCGCATCGACGACGGTGGATTTCCCCGATCCATTCGCGCCGGTGAGCAATGCCGTTTCACGCATTGGCGCGAGCGACCAGATGCGTTCGTGAAACGTTCCCCAGTTATATAATTCAAGTCGATGGAGCGCATAACCCCGCTGCACCGCATCCGTATTATCCTTCATTGTCATTTCCTTCTGTGGAAGCCGCATGTTGTACCAGCTGTGCGTGAAGCGTTTCTAACTCATCTGACGTAATTTTGGCTTTCAACACCGGGCGAACGACATAATCGGTAACGCTCTGCCCACGTTTGATCGGTTTGAGAAATCCGAAATCGACCACCTGGTTAATATCCCGATCCATCGCTTTCGCAGCCGCGCGGGCATCGTCACTTTTTGCATAAAATGGACGCATTTTATCCAGCAGTGCTTCGCGTGGAATGAGCAGGCGGCGACTATCCACATTCGTGGTGTCAAACTGATTCAGTTCTTCCCGAATCAAAACCAGTAAAAGCGTGACTGAATAACCGAGCTTCTGGCGGCGTGTGAGGCGGGGTAGGGCAAGCGCCGCACCCTTTTCATCTTGCAAATCAGGTTGCCACAAAAAAGCATAGCCATTCGTTTCATTCACATACAATGCCAGTCCCATCTGTGCAAAATAACTTTCGATGGGTGTGCGGTAACTGAGAACGAGATTCCAAATCTCATCCTCAACATCGATGACTCCCTGCAAAAGATGAATCAGGGCAGGGGCATAAGGGGCAACCTGACTTCTACCTAGCAGCGTTTCATTGACTTCAAATGGGTTTTGATCGGACATCTTTAAAATCCTCGACGGCGAAAACGCACACGCGGCATACGGACATTGGCGGTATGTTCGACATTAGGACGGTCATCTTCGTTGGAGGACGCATCCTTCACCAGCGATACCATCACTTGGTCATTGAAATCCAAATCGATTTCATGGACTGCACCCGCTGCCGCCATTTGCAGATAAGCGAGCAGTTCTGCAATGCCTTTTTGCGCCGGGTAAAATGCGAGAATTTCCGGTAATGTGACGGTATCACGGGTTTCCAGCATCCGCTCAACATGCCCACGTAATAGTTCATGGTCAACGTAAAACTGCTGATACAGCGCATCAATCAAGCCAGAATCGTCCTGTGAGTCTGCGTCTCCTGCAAGCGGTACGCGCGCATCAAGGCGTGTTTCCAAAGCTGGAGACCATACCCGACGATCCATCGCCAAACGTAAGTCCGGGTCAAGTTCTAATGTAAGCAGCACGCCATCGGGAGGGTGCGCGGCATGTTGAAGCGCAAGCTGCTTGATTGCCGTGCATAAATAGCGCACCCGCTGGCTCTCTGCCACCACTTTTTCATCAAGCATTCGCCTCAGTTGTTCGGCTAACTGTTGATTTGATGCGACAACCTGCTGACCCGCATCGAGCAATCGTTTGGAGAGCGACGGTAAAATCGAGTCTGCGCGTAACTCGGCGGTCTCCTCGAGCGCGTGGGTGGTTCGGATAAGATTGGCAAATTCGTCCTTTTGCTCTGGATTGAGTAGAAACTGCCAAAACGCCCGAAAGCTTCGCCCCTCGTCCGATTGCTCGAGTGCCTCATCTGCATCCAGAATTTGTGCCACCAACCGACCCTTCTGCAAGTCCGGGTGCAGCGCCGCTTCTTGTATCGTCCGTGCGAGACTACGGAAACTCTGTTCGACTGCGGCAAAATCACTGATCAGGCGCAGCGCATTCTCGTTCGCTTGTAAAAAGCGCTCCCGAATCTGCGTGGCATTGAAGGGTGTCACCGCTTCTCCCGCTTCGATACGCCTGATTTCCGCCTCTATTTCTCCCTGCTGCTGCCGTAAATATGCTAAACGAACATCAGGATTGGTCGTGCTGTTGACAATAATCTCGCGCAATAAAGTGAAGATGCTGAGAAACCGTGACTCTGTGCCGACAAAGGGGCGTTGACGCAGTTCCTCTAACCAACGAATGACGCGCTCAGCATCAGGTGTCAGGCTAACCGTCCAGATATCATCTGCCCCCGCAAAAACACGCATTAAGTGCAGTTCCTTGATCCAGCGGTCAAGATATTCACGTGAGGGACGTGGGAAACTGTTTGGCGTTTCCATATTGAGACGCTCAAGCAACGTCTCCAGGCTTGCCACGAGATCATCATAGGGGACGTTGATACGGGAAGACTGCTTGAATTGTTGATAGAGAAAATACAAGATAAATGGCGCGTGCTGCTGTTGTAAGAGACGCAAGCTCGGCACATTCTCGAAATCAGCGCGAATTTGAGCGTAATCCATTGCAACCGTCACTCAATATTTGAATTGACATTATAACAAAATTTGGTAACTACTACGCCAATGTCACATTAGAAATCCGTTCGATGATTCCCCCCCGTAGAGACGCCAACGGGATGTCCGGTTTTGGGGATAACCCGACGGATGCGCCGTTGTCTCTCCCCTACGGTTGACATGTTTTTTAGAACGTCTGTATAATATGACATTGGCGTACTACTCAGGTGGGTATTTGAGGGGAGGGAATGAAAGGATTACCCGCGAAAGCGTCAGAAATAGAGCGCATTATATTGAGACCCTGTTTGCGGGCGGTGGATAGGAAACTACGGATAGCACAGAAAACCTGAGCGTCCGCAAAAGTGCGGAATGAACCGGAGACTTTCTGCTTGACTTTCATCATGCGCAGCGCTTGCTCGGCAAGATTGTTGTCAAAAGGGACGCGAAAGTCGTGCATAAAGGCGAGGGTTTCGGCACGGTACTGGTCGAGCCGTGCCAGTAAATTGACGGCATCGGATTGTTTTTTGCGTCCGCGCTTCTTGGGAAGCACTGCTTCGGGCGGGGGATTAGCAGCTAAACTTTGCCCAAGGACTTCATCATAGCGCGTTTCATAATAAAGGAGGCGTTCGGGTGCCAGTTGAGGGGCATGGGCGCGCGTCGTTTTGACTTCGTGGTGGATGTCCAACAACAATTGGGTCATGTTTTGGGACCAGGCTTGCTGAGTGCGTTCAAACACAAACAGCAACTCGCGCAGATGATGGGCATTACACAGCGCATGGGAACAAGTTTTAAGTTTCAAGTACGGCTTCCACCCATCATGAACGGGTCGTCCGGTAAAAGCGGTCAAAATGCCGAGAACCATCATGGCTTCATAGCCGCGTTTAGCATGAACCCCGTAGGCGGTCAGAAATTGGGTACACACATTATGGAGCAATGCAGTTCCCCCTCGATGCGCATCCCCGTCTCGTCACAATGAACGACCGGCGCGGCTTGGAGTTGTTCCACAATCGCGGCTAAGGTCGGCGTAATCTCGCTTGCCAGCCGTTGGTTGGCGCTCTGGATCAACGCTTGACTGGGCATGTGTCCGTAGAAATCACCTAACAATTCCACCACCCGACGCATCGGCACCAGTTGGTAGGCGCTTAAATAGACCATGAACGCCAAGACGTGGTTGCCATACTGAACCGTGTGGCTCACCGCGGCGGGAAATTGTCCGCGCACCTGTTGCCACACCCCGGACAGCATTTCATCTCTGCCTGATGTTCCGTCACTTCTACGCGCACAGGCGGAATATCGAACACCTGCCGTTTTTCCACTTCACACACCGCCACGACGCTCAAATCTGTTTGACAATGGGGGCATTCTTGGACGCTATGGACTTCTAGGTGGTCTGGCTCATCGACCATTTTCAGGGTTTCACCCTTGTGTCCTTTTTGTCCGCCACTCTTCCGTTGCCCTGACTCGCGCAGACTTTTCGGCGCAGGTTTCTTGGCTAACCCATCGCTGCTCGGTGGTTTTCCACTGTTGCTGCTATTTTTCGCCAACCGGTCTTCCAAATCCTGAATCCGTGCTTCCGGGTGTATTATTTGCTGCTGCATCTGGAGAATCAGCGTGATCAGCTCTTCCTTACTGGCGGATTCTAGGTTTTCGCGGCTGAACAACGGTAGTTTTGATATGCCTCTATTTTACCTGATTTTTGCTTTTTGCACCACTTTTCACTTAATCATAAGGCATCGGTCTTGTGTTTTCTTCTGCTGAAACAGGGTATAATAGGCGAGGTTGAGGATGAGAAAACATCCCCAACCTCCCCCCGACGTAAGAGCATCGAAAGCATGGGCGATCCTATCACCCTTCACAAGATGTACAAATACCGACTTTTCCGCGCCGACAAGAAAGATCGGAAGCTGCGGCATAAGCTGTTTGTTGCGTCTACGGTGTGGAATCACTTCATCGCCCTCCAACGACGTTACCACCGTCTGATGGGGAAATACATTTCGCTCAATGCGATGAATAAGCACGTCCTCCTGGCAAAAGGGCGTCCACGGTTTCGCAAGGCGAAAAATTACGCCTCGTTCACCTTCCCGCAGTCCGGTTATCAATTCGTGTCCTTCAATCAGAACGAAGTCAAGGACGATGAGAAGTACACGCGAGCGCGGGCGAGCCTGAAGATTGAAGGCGTGACCTATCGGTTTGTTCAACATCGCCCAATGCTGGGCGAAATCAAGACGTTGACCGTCAAACGTGATAGCGTGGGCAGACTATGGTTGTTTTTCAGCGTTGAGGAAACCATGAGTATCCCCGAAACCCGCACGGGTAAAAGCGGCGGTTTCGACTTCGGACTCAAAACGTTTCTCACGGACGATGAAGGACGCGCCTATACCAGCCCGCAATTCTTTGCACAAGGTATTGAAAAAACGCGCAAACTTCACCGCCAATTGTCCCGTAAGGTGGAAGGTTCACATCGCCGCAAACGGGCGCGACGGACGCTGCCAAAGCACAGTGCGGACGTTGCTAATAAGCGACGCGATCACCACTTTCAACTGGCACATCGCCTGTGCGACGAGTATGCAATCCTGTACTTCGAGGACTTGAACCTTGCGGGCATGAAAGCGCTGTGGGGACGCAAAGTGAGCGATCTTGGCTTTGCCAGTTTCGTGAGTATCCTTGAATGGGTGGCGTTGAAGCGCGGGAAGTCGGTTGTGAAGATTGGTCGCTTTACGCCAACGACCAAAACCTGTTCCGGTTGTGGGCAGCGCTATGATCTGACCTTGCGCGATCGAGTGTTGGCGTATGATTGTGGACTGACGATTGACCGCGACCACAATGCCGCGATTAACATCAAACACGGCGGGGCATCGTTGTGCTATCGGAGCGACGATAAGACGAAGATTCGCCTTCGCAGTCGCATTGAGGGTAGAAGCCCCCGCCTTTAGGCGTGGGGAGTATGTCACCACAGACGCAGCAATGGGGTCGTTCACACTACGCTAAGGGAAACAATCATGGCGCTGCCATTAGAAAATCTGTCATTAGAAGAAAAAGTTGGTCAAATGCTGGCGGTTGGTTTTGATGGCTATGAACCACCCGATTATATTTTGCGTTGGTTATCGGATGGGCGTGTTGGCGCGATTATTTTGTTCGCGCGCAACATTCAATCGCCAGAACAAGTTGCCAAATTGACACACGATCTGCACGAAGCTGCGCGCTACCCACTGTTGGTCTGCATCGATCAAGAAGGCGGCACGGTGGCGCGGATGCGCGCAACCGATGGTTTTACCGAAAGTCCCGGCGCTATGGCGCTTGGCGCGGCAGATGACGATATGCTTGCGGAACATGTATCGGCGGTACTCGCCCGCGAAATGCGTGCAGTTGGAATCAACTGGAACCTGGCACCTGCCATCGATATTACGCACGACATTCGTAACCCGACCATGGGAACGCGCTCGCTTGGCACAAATCCGGCGCGTGTCAGTGCGTTAGCAGCAGGACAGGTGCGCGGCTTTCAAAAAGCGGGTGTTATGGCGACAGGGAAACATTTCCCTGGCTTAGGCAACACGCCAACCGACACACATCTCGCCCTTGCGGTAATTTCGGGTTCTGCTGACTATCTATGGGATAACGATCTGGTGCCGTTTCGCGCGGTTATCGAAGCTGGAATCGATTCGATTATGATCAATCATGTTCAGTTCGAAGCGCTCGACGCGCAGTATCCATCTACGCTCTCGCCGTCAGTCGTGACCAAACTACTCCGACAAGATTTGGGCTTCACGGGATTAGCTGTCACTGACTGTCTCGAAATGAAAGCCATTGCCGACCACCATACGCCGGATCAATCTGCGCTCTTGGCGGCTTTGGCAGGCAACGACGTGATTCTCATGTCTCACACGCGTTCGATGCAAAATGATGCGTATATGGGGATGGTCGGCGCGGCGCAGAATGGCAAACTGCCGCTCGAACAAATCGATGCGGCGAATGCGCGTATCGCCGTAGTGAAAGCGAAATATGCGCTTGCTACTGAGAATATCACCCCCGAAAGTGCGCGCATGGTTGTACGCACCGGTCTTCATGCGTCGGTTATGAACGATGCAGCGCGGCGCAGTATCGTGATGGTAAAAACCGATCCGTCGTTCATGCCGCTCAAAGAAAATGTGCGGTATGGGGTTGTCGAAATGGCTGCATTCGATGACACGGTTGCCTCGGAAAAGGGTGGTGCGTCGCTGTTGATGACACGTCTGGTCAATCTGCGCGCAGATGTGCAGACGACAGCGATCATGTTCGCTGAAAAAGAATCGAAGAATATCACCGCTGCGCGCCGCATTGCAGAAGATTGCGACGTGCTGATTTTGGTCACACGGAATGCGCACATGAACCCGTATCAGATCGAAATTGGGATGGATTCTATGCAGCGCGCTAAACATACTATTCTGGTGTGTGCGCGCAATCCGTTCGATGCCGACGTATTTTCCAACGCTAATGTCATTCTGTGTACATCGGGTGACTCAATGCCGTCACTTGATGCGGTGGTCGATGCACTCATGGGTAAATTTGTGCCCTACGCCCATTTACCTGTACCGTTACAAACGGAATTCACTGCGTGAGTGCGTGCGTCGGTTTAGAAGTGCTGCTGGCTGATCAATATGCGCCGCTTGTCGGTCGACGGATCGGGTTATTTACCAATCCGAGCGCAGTAGACAGCCGTCTGGAAAGCGCCTGTCGTCTGTTGACAGGCACGCCACGACTGAACATTGTTGCTTTGTTCAGCGCCGAACACGGCTTCAGCGGTGCAGTGGACGCGGGCGTATCGGTCGATTTGCGAACGGGACTTCCGTTACATAGCAGGGTAATCGCTTCAAAATGAAAACTTGTGTCATTAGGGTTCTCTATATTTCAGAAAGGTTTTGTTATCAACTACGAATGACCGTTCATGATGCGTTAAAACCCTTGCTGAGCCAAGAAATAGATTTGAAGCGATTACCCTGCTTATATCCCCTGCCTGAAGGCAGAGGTTTTACGGCGCTTTTCTGATAAAGCGGAACCACAGTTTGAACTGGGACGATTGCTGCGTCCATCCGAAACCGCTCAATTTCCAGCACGACAGCCGATCACGACTTTTGAGGATGCCGAACGTGCGGCGGAGACGTTGCGCGCAGCATGGCATCTCGACGATCACCCGATTGAGAACTTGATCGGCACCATCGAAGATCACGGCGGGATTGTGGTCGAATGGATCGAAGAAACGGAAGCTTTCGACGCGCTTTCGGGGTGGGGTAACCAGTCCGCGCCGATCATCGTGATCAACCGAAATGTCGTGCCTGATCGGCTGCGCTTCAACGTCGCCCATGAACTCGGTCATTTGTGCATGGGCTCATCGGACATGCAGGACGCAGACCAGGAAAAACTGGTCAATCGTTTCGCTGCCGCGTTTCTCGTCCCGTCGGCAGTGGCGCGCCGCGAATTGTCGCCGCAGCGTCAGCACATCGATTGGCTCGAACTAGGCATTCTGTAACTACTTCGCCAATGTCACATTACACGCACGTTCTAAAAATGTCGAAAATCTTCCTAGAAAACGGGCAAATATAGGGACGCGCAACGGCGCGTCAGCGAATTTATGCCCACAAACGGACGCTCCATTGGTCGTGCCTACATAGAGAATCGCGTTTTTGCGCGTTGGTCTGTTCAAAAATTAGAACAGATTTTTAATGTGACATTGGCGTACTACACAGCCATAGCCTAGCGCAAAAAAAGAAAATGTGGCATAAATAGAGAGATGAACGCCACTCGTGAAGCAGAACTCCTAGCCATTATCCGCGAACAGCGGCAGATGATCGAGCGCTTGAGCGCCGAGATCGCTGAACTGAAGGCGCAGCTCGCCAAGCACAGCGGCAACAGCAGCAAGCCGCCGAGCAGCGACGGGCTGAAAAAGCCCGCCCCCAAGAGCCAGCGGGAAAAGGGCGAGCGAAAAAGCGGCGGACAACTGGGGCACAAAGGGGAAACACTGGAGGCGGTGGCAGCGCCAGACATGGTGCTGCTGCACACGGTGGACAGTTGTCCCCACTGCCAGCACGACCTGAGCCAGACGGCAGTGGAAGCGGTGAGCAAACGGCAAGTATTCGAACTGCCGCCGTTGCGACTGCAGGTGACCGAACATCAGGCAGAGAGTAAGCGGTGTCCGCACTGCCGACGGCAAGTGAGCGCGGCATTCCCCGACGGCGTGCAGCAGCCGACACAGTACGGCGGACGGTTCAAAGCGTTGCTGGTCTACCTGAACGCCTACCAACTGCTGCCGTTGCGACGGATCGCGGAACTGACGCAGGACTGGTTCGGGCAGCGGGTGAGCGAAGGGACAGTGCAACGGGCGCTCAAGCAGGCGGCGCAGGCGGTGGCAGGCGTGTTGGACGAAG
>Ga0209490_10002586_pt1 | contig 17076 bp, 10 predicted proteins | sample MAT06_FD_187209 | JGI IMG/M metagenome (GOLD analysis project Ga0209490, IMG submission 187209) | Freshwater microbial communities from Lake Fryxell liftoff mats and glacier meltwater in Antarctica - MAT-06 (SPAdes) (version 2) | ecosystem: Environmental > Aquatic > Freshwater > Ice > Liftoff...
CTCTTGCAGCGCAAAGCTACGCAGCCCGGCAAAGGACTCGGCAAGACCACCGGCTGGATTCACCGCGCCGCGTTAAAGAAGAAAAAGGTCGAAATGCTGGCGGGCGTGAACTATCACGCGATTGATGAGCACGGTCTGCATATCAGTTTCGGCGATAAGCGTGAAAGCCCGACGTTGCTCGAGGTCGATACCATTGTGCTGTGCGCGGGTCAGATGCCGTTGCAAGAGTTGATCGCGCCGCTCGAAGCGGCGGGCATCAAGACGCACCTGATTGGTGGCGCGTTTGAGGCGGGAGAACTCGATGCAAAGCGGGCGATTGATCAAGGCACGCGCTTGGCGCTGGAAATATAAGCGCTATATTTGGCGGGCGTTTCAGGACATTTTTGTCTTGAAATGCCCATCCAATAAGGAGTTTGCTCTTCAAGTTCGGCGAAACATCCGCGTTCGTCCGCAGCTTGGGCATGTCTGCGATTGCTCTGCGCGAAGTCGACGAGCCAGACGCCCGAGTTCGAGTCGTTGTCGCCTGGTGCTATATCGACCGCACCTGTCCTGTACGCAAGTGGCAGCTCATTACGAATGAGAGACTCGTCGAGCCGCCCCGTTTGACAACCTTGCTCAAGCCGCTAATTTGGCGTGTCTCGGGTGCGCCTTGACTGCCGGCCGGGCAACACCTATTCACTTGCTTGAGCAGGCTTTAGGTTTTCCCCGTCGACTCGTGCGGAAGCCGCCGGGCACCGCCCTGCACAACGCCCACGACGATCCTGAGCACACCAGCCGTATTAAAGCCGAAGCGGCCTGCTGGTTTGATAGACTAAGCTCCTTCTTCCTTTCAACCTTTGCACTTGGGCAACGACGAGACTCGGAATGACGAACCCCACCCAATCTTCCCTGACCGTTTTACTCAATCGCTGGCAGCACGGCGACCAGGAAGCATTCGTACGCATACTCGAGGCGGTCATGCGGGATCTCGAAAAGATGGCCGAGGCGCGGATGCGTGGTGAAGACCGGCCAACCATACAGCCGAACGACTTGCTCAACGAAGCGCTCATCCGCATGATGGAGAGCACGGCCGCGCCGGGCGCCGGCGGCGAGCGCGTTGACGAGAATGCGCCTGCCCATGCGACACAGGGCTTTGCCAGCCGCGCACATTTTTTTGCAACCATGTCGCTGCATATGCGCTCGATTTTAGTGGATCGCGCACGCGCGCGGAATGCGGAAAAACGCGGCGGCGGCGCCGTGCATGTCACGCTCTCCAACGCGCTCGACGCTGAAGAGTCGATGATTGCCGACTTGATTGCAGTCGATGAGGCGTTGAGCGGGCTCGAGCGACAGGATCCGCGCGGCGCGCAAATCCTGCATTTGACTTATTTCGCCGGGCTCACGCGAGACGAAATAGCGGAGGTCATGCACATTTCGGTGCCCACCGTTGATCGCGAGCTGCGCTTCGCGCGTGCGTGGTTGACTACGCAGCTGGGCCATGACATCGCCTGACGCTGCGCGCGGGTCGTTGTCAGATACGGCAGGTACGGCGGCCGCAACTGCCTCAGCCCCGGCGGCAGACACAACGGGCGAGAGCGATGCGGAGTGCGCGCACGAGCGCATGAAAACGCTGTTCGCCGCAGTCTGCGATGTGCCAACGCAAGAACGCGACGCCGTGCTGGGGCACCTGAACGCGACGCGGGCTGAACGCACCGCACTTGAAACGCTGCTATCGGCCGACGCCGCGCCAATAACGCAGCCGACCAAAGGCAATCTGCTTTCGCCGCAAACCGATGGTCGTTCGCTGCTGGCGCGCCTCACCACATCGCGGCCGACTTCTGAAGCCGTGGCGTTGGATCGCGTTGGTGAAGTTATCGGTCCGTGGACGATAGACGAGCGCATCGGTGAAGGTGGTATGGGCGTGGTCTATCGCGCCAAACGCAGCGATGGCCAGTTCCAACAAACTGTAGCAATCAAGTTTTTGACCGGGGTGGCGACAGCCGGTGCCGTCCAGCGGCTCAATGACGAACGTCACACGCTGGCCGCGCTAGAGCATCCGAACATTGCGCGTCTCATCGACGGCGGAACCACCAGCGCCGGTGTGCCCTACATCGCGATGGACTTTGTCAAGGGAGTGTCGATTGTCGAGCACTGCCGCCAAGGGCGCGTGAACGTGCGCAACGTGGTGGCGTTAATGCTGCCGGTGTGCGACGCGGTATCGTATGCGCATCAATCGTTGACGCTGCACTGCGATCTGAAGCCAGCCAACATATTAGTCGACACGGCGGGGCGGCCCAAGCTGCTCGACTTCGGCATTGCCGAGTTGATCGGTCGCGTCGATGGCGAAAACACTGCGGCGCGTGCGCGCCGCAATATTGCATTTACGCCGCGCTACTCGAGCCCGGAACAGCGCGCGGGTAAAAAGCTATCGACGGCGACGGACATTTTCAGTCTGGGCCGCCTGTTGGACGAACTGATTGACGATACGGTGGCGCGCACGCCGAAGCGTGTGCACAGCGGCCTGCGCGAAGTACGCGCGATTGCCGCCCGCGCGTCAGCCGGGAAAGCGTCCGCCCGGTACGACAGCGTCGCTGCAATGCGGGCAGATCTTGAACGACTTTTACAACACGAGCCGGTTGTTGCGATGCAGGGCGGCGTGCCTTATTTGTTGGTCACGCTCGTGACACGGCGCTGGGCGATGACGATTGCCTTGACCGTGCTCATTGTTGGAGGCATCGCGTTCACCCTCAGCTTGGTGCGCGAGCGTGACCGGGCCTTACGTGCGGAGTTGCGCGCTGAAACGGAACTCGAGCGCGCCCTGCTCGCCGAGAACAGCACGCGCGCCGAGCGTGATCGTGCGCAAGTCTCGGAGCTGCGAGCGAGTGAACGCGAGGTGGATGCACGTGAGGCGCGCGAGGCGGCCGTGACTGATCGTGACCGTGCGGTACGCGCAGAGAGCACCAGCCAGACCGAGGCTTTGCGCGCGATACGCGCGGAGACCCAGGCACAGATTGAGGAGGCCAACACAAGAGACGCACGTGATTTCTTGTATTCACTTTTTGACGGCGCAGACCCCGACCTCGGTGGCCGTCCACAGGCTTCAGCGGCCGATCTGCTTGCGCGCGGGCGGGACCGCGTCAATCAGCTGCCGGCAGAACAAAGCGATCTGAAGTCGAGCATGACGCTCGTATTGGCACGCGTCTACGCCAATATCGGACAGCCGTCTGAAGCGCGATTGCTCTACCAGAGTACGATTGCGCTTGAGTCGAGTCCGACCGGCCGACCGGCAGTGCTCGCGGATGCGCTCGGCCAACTCTCGGTCCTTGAGTTCAATGCGTCGCAGTCGAGCTTAGCCCTCGCGCCCGCACAGAAATCGCTTGCCATCCGGCGCGAAGTCTTCAAACCTAACTCGCTCGAAGTAGCCGATGCGCACAACACGCTTGGGCTCGCGCTATCCGGTAATGGCCGCGAGGAGGAGGCGACGGCTGCCTTTGAGGCGGCGCTCACGACACGCCGCCTTCTGCTCGGTGAAAAAAGCGAGCCGGTTGCATCAACAATACACAACTTGGGATTGCATCTATCGCGTAACGGCAAGCCAGTCGAAGCGGAAGCCTATTTCCGACGCGCGCTCGCGATCAAATACGATCTCTACGGCAAGCGCCACCCGAAAGTGTTGAACACGGTCGAACGGTTGTCGGCGATGCTGTCCCAACAACGTCGCTTTGCCGAGGCCGAGCCGTTCCTCACCGACGCATTGCAGACGCGCATCGAGCTGCATGGGCCTGCCAGTCAGAAAGTGGCAACGGTGGCTAACGAATTGGGCTCGCTCCTCCACGATATGGGGCGCTACCGTGAAGCCGAGCAACGCTATCGGGAGGCGCTCAACAATCCCGTCTACGCGCCCGATGCACAGGGACGTAGAACCACTGCCTACGCGGTAGTCGCAAACAATCTGGCCGGCTTGTTTGACGAAACGGGCGATCTTGTTGAAGCTGAAAAGTGGTTCCGGCTCTCCCTGGAGGTCAGGCGGCTGCGACTTGGCCCGGACGAAGTATCGGTGGCGCGCGTGGAGCACAACCTGGCGCGCGTATTGACCAAGCGCGAGCAGTCCAGCGAGGCGCGCGCTTTGTTTGAGCGCGCGCATGCGGTGAGGCTTGCCAAACTAGGCGTGCGGCACGGGGAAACGCACGACACCGCACTCTCACTCGCCGAGCTCGCCGCGCTTCAGCGCGACGCGACAGGTGCGCAGCGCTGGCTGGCGGCACTTGACCAGGCCGTCATTGAGCAGCGACCAGCCCGTGTCTTGCTCAGACGGCGCGTGGACGCCCTGTTGGCTGACCTCGCGGTGGCAAACAGCGGTCTGCCGGTTTGGAAGGCGCGCGCCGAGCTCGCGGCCTCTCGCTTCGGAAGCGGACACCTGATGACATTGCGCGCTGAGATGGACCACGCCGCCGCACTCCTGGCGGCGGGCGAGCCGGCCGCTGCGCGTACGCTAGCGCAGGGCCTTGCGGCCCCGTTCGATGCGCTGCTGGCGCCCGCTGCGCCCGACCGCGCGCGCCTCTTGCGACTGACCGGCCTGAAGTAACGCACTGCGACAAAACACAGATCCGCTGATAGGTTTTGCGAGCTCATTTCGCCAAGTAGTTAATAGCCAGAGTGATTTGATCGCTTCTAGCGGCGTTTTCGAGGCGAAGGAGCCATCGATGGGTGTTATGCAGGTATTTTCCCGGGCGGTAGGGCCGACGGGCGGCGCAGCACGCGGGCACGGTAGCGGGCGCTTCCCGGCCCGCTGTCTGCTGTTACTGATGGCCGCACTCATTGTTGCGCCAGTGAACGCCGATGCGGCCTCGTACTGCGTGTACAACAAGACGCGCCAGTTGACGGTTGCCATTTCACGCGACAAAAGCGCACTTTCGCTCGCTGCCGGCGCGCATTTTTGCTGCAAGGCAAACGACGCCTTGTGCGGTAGCGGGCTCGCAAGCGGCGCGCCGCTGTGGCGAGTTGAGTCTTTCGTCGAGCGGCGCGCAGTCTGGTGCGGCCCCGCCGACGAGCGCGATCCGAGAAGCAGCGGCCTGATTTCGCTGCCGACCAAGGACAGCTACTTGTTGGTCCGTGACTCCCGACTGATCTCAATGACACCACCGGCGGCACCACCGGCAGCATCAGCGGGCGCACCAAATGCAGCGTCAAGCGTGCCGAATCGACCTGCGACGGCACTGCAGCGCGCTCCTCTTGATGTTGACGTGATGAGTGTCGATGGACGTCTGCTGCGTACGCTGCCATGTCAATTCGCGGGTTGATTACACATTTCGCGAGCGCTGATAGATTTTGGTTCAGCGTGACGCTTGGTCAATGAACGCGATAAAAAATATAAACCACGGCGCCAAGCACTCTTTCTGAAACGACAACACCCCATACGCTCGAAAGGAAACCCAACATGCAATTCCACACCAAAGCACTTACTCGAAGCATTGCGCTGGCAATCGCATCTGCTTCCGCATTTGCCGTCGCGGCGGCTCCAGCGCCGCGCGTCGTTGACCCGGTGGCAGAAACGCTGTCACGCCTAAAGCGTAGCGCAGCCAACACCAACGGTGGCTTCAGCCTGACCAGCATCAAGCTCAAGGGCGACATCAACAGTGCCGGACTGCGCTTCACGCTACCAAACGCCGTGCCGGAAATCCCGAAAGTATTGATGCAGGGCCGGATCGCAAACTGTAACAACAGGGACATCACCGGTCGCGCTGACGTAATGGAATCCACTGAAAATTCAGAAACGTTCTCAAAGTCGATGACCATCGGGTCAACGACAACGGTGGAAGTGTCCTACCAAAGCCCGGTAGGCCTCAGCGTGAGCGGATCGCAATCGCTGGAACTGTCTGGGACGATGGGCGAGGAAAAGACGCAAGCTAAGACCGTGGGCTGGAATGTCGGTAATGACGTGCCAGTCGGTCCACGCACATCGGTGCTGTGGCAATTTGTGGTGTCCGCCAGGGAAATGAAGAACATTCCGTGGTCTGCAGATGTGATCGTTGGCGGCCCAGTCGAGCTCAACTACACCAAGCCGCCGGGTGCGGTGACGGTGTGTTTGCATGAACACGCCGGCTATGCAGGAAAGAAGAAGTGTTACACCACCTCAAGTCCGTTGGATGTCGGCCGCTTCAAGAACGAGGGCTGGGATAACGGCAAGGGCAGCTTGAACGACGAAGTGACTGCCGTGGAGATTCGCGGCAACGCCAAGGTCACGCTTTTCGAGCACACGGACTACAAGGGCTGGAATATGGAGATCACATCTTCGTCCGGTAATGTCGGCAAGGGCAAGAACGACAAATTTTCAGCGATGAAGATCGAGCCGCAAGGCGCATCAAAAACGGTGAGTGCAAACCTCGAGACCTTCCTATCTGATACCCAGCGGCGCATTGCGCTCTCTGGTATGTACAACGGTGTCAACGGCGTGATGGGGGAATTTCGTGCAGGCGCACCGGTGACGCTCAGTGACGCTGATTGCCGGGTCGTACCGAGCAATAGTGCGGGGAACGCGCAAGCCGCCGCACGCACTGCACCGGCAACAAACGCCGTGCGTGCGATCGGCGGTGGGCTTGTTGGTGTTGCGCCGATCGAGGGCAAAGTGCTGCGTACGGGCATCACGCCAACGACCCAACAAGTCACCGTCAGCAAGTTAGTCAAAACGAAGTAGGCATACGCCAAAAGCGCGGGGGGATCGCGCAGTCGGGCGATCCCCTTGGTCGTTAACTCATCGGACTCACGTCACGGCACAATTCGATTTTCTTGCAGAGAAGGTCGCCTATCGGCGCGCGCTTCCGAGCAAAAATGCCTGAAAGCGCCCGCCAATAGGCGCTCTCGCAAAAGCAAGATTGATCAATGCGCGAAAGCCATGTGTCGGGAATCGAACCGTACCCGCAAGGCGTCAGCCGTCTCGAAATTCCGCGTAGTCGATCATCGCCAACGGCGGGTAAGCGCCGAGTGTGCGCGCAGTATCGAGACGCACGATCAGCGAAAAGCGCTTTAAAGCTTCAATGGGAATCGCGCGCTCACCCCGTAGTCGCTGGATCGACTTTGCCGCGGCAAACTGGCCGACCTGATAGAACGTGGAGACCAGGCCCGCGAGCACGGGCGCCTTCGCATTCAGATGCGATTCGGTCGCCGCGAAGGTGCGCAGACCCGCCGCTGTGGCGAGCGTGGCAACCGTATTGATTTGGGTGAAGAGGTACGAATCGGGACCGAGATAGAGCCAATCCGCGCCTGCCGCACGGATACGCTTGACGATGAGATCAACGCCGTCATTAGTCGGCACGCCGTTGTGTACATTGAACGCTTCAGCAACGATACGGAAACCCGACAGCGAAGCCAGACGCCGCCACTCTTCAACGTTCGCCGCCGCATTGGGTTCGAGGCGGTTGTACAAAATGCCGACTACCTTGGTAGGGTGATAGGTGCGCATCGCGTTCCACTGCGCGAGCAACGGTGCAACATGCGTGACGCCAGTGATGTTGCGACCGGCTGCCGATTCAGTTGCGCCAAGGGAAGTGACAATCTTTGCCGCAACCGGGTCCGCAACCGATGAAAACACCAGTGGTATCTTGCGACCAATGATGTCGTGCGGGGCATCAACGGTGCCGGCAAGCCCGACGGTCGGCGGCGTACCCCAGGTATATATCAGGTCGGGGCGCGCGCGCACCGCCTCATTGGCAATGTCGGCAAGCGTTGCGCGATTTTGTCCGGCATCACGATAAATGAAGTTGGCATTCATGCCGTTGCGTTCGCCCTGCTCACGCCAGTAATCGACAAATCCAATCTCTGCGTTGGTGCGCCCGCGCCAAGTGACAACGAAGATGTTCTTGGTCGCCGCGCTCGCTGCTGTGCTGCCGGTGCCGGAAGCGGTCGCCCGTCGAGGGTGCAGCAGCGCACCGAGCGCGCTGGCCGCCGATGCCTGCAAAAACTGCCGGCGCGTCAACTTCATGGTGTGACGGCGTCCGTCAGTGCGTCCGGTGCACGCCGCACGTAAATCCAAACGAAGAGAAGAGCGCAGAATAAGGCGATCAGCGAGATAGCCATGAACGTTTCACGATAGCCGGCAAATTGCAGGCACGCGGCGGCGATGATCGGCCCAAGCGCATTGCCGATCCGTTCGACCAAACGATAGCAGCCGTACACCGCGCTTTCGCCGTAGTGCGCGATCTCTCGGGAGGCAAGCGTTGGAATCATGGCCGCTTGTGGCGAGATCGACAGCGACTGCGCCACGCCGAGTATTGACACCAGCAGCACCGCGCTCCAGATGTCGTTCGGCACGAGCATCGCCAAACCTGCGGTTGCCGAAAGACTCAACCCGGCGGCGACAAACCAGCTATGTACAACATTGCCATACCGTCGTTGCAAGCGTTCAAGCTGGGTGGTAGCGAGCGGGACAAGCAGTACCATCGCAATCGAGTAGATCATGATGACGCGCCCGGCCATTGCCGCCGTGTTGCCGTTCGCGCTCAAGTAAAGCGGGATCAAGTAAAAGCAAAACGCCACCAGGATCAACTTCGCCGGCGCGGCAGCGAGCAGCAAGAGGCCAAGGAAGCGCGGATTTCTCAGCGCGCCAATCGGCAGCGCTGACGATTGCGCCGGGGCTACCGGGGGTTTGCGGTCAGTGATATGAGCGCGATCGCGGATATCGCGCCAGCCAATCACGAACGCCAACATCGCCAGCGCCGCCGAAATCAAAAAGGTGTGGCGGAATCCAAGCCCGTCTGCCAACAAACCGCCGATGGCGGGGCCACACACCATCGAAACCATGATGACGGTCACAAAGGCCGCGAGGCCGCGCGCACGCGAAGTTTTGCCGGTGAAATCAAGCACAATGCCCTGTGCTGCAACGAATGCGATGGCCCATGCAGCACCCGCCGCGCCCCGCCAAAGCAGCAATCCCGACAGTGTCGTGGCCTGACTCGAGAGCACATGTGCCAGTACGCCGATCGCCGCGCCGATCAAAAATGCGCGCCGTCGACCGATGCGATCACTCCAGCCGCCGAGAACAGGCTGCGACAAAGCGACGATGATCATGAACACGAAAATCGGCAAGCCAACAACCCATTGGCTTGGAACATTTAGCACGCCGACGCTCATCTGCCCGGCGAAAACCGGCAGGAAGCTCCGCGACAAATCTTCCGCAAGCAGCATCAGAAAAAACGGCGCGCGCATGCGCCCCAGCGCGCTGGCGGGATCAAGCACCGACTGCTTGATCGCGCTAGTCCGTAAGGTGAATTGATCGCGTACCGCACGCAGACGCAGAACGTGTTCCCGGAGCAGAGCATCCGATGACGCGTCAGCCGGCGCCAAACGGCGGGCGCGCAAGCGTTCAAGCAGTCGCGCACGCAGGTGCCCGCGCTGTCGCCGATACAGCCGCAGCAAGCGGTCTTGCCGCTCGCGACAAGCGTGCGCAAGCGTTGCCAGCGCGCCGCCAAACCTGGCCGGAATCGGGGAGGCTAGTTTGCCGCTTCGCAAAGTGTCAATGCTGATCGTCAGCGTGCGCAGCGGCGTGACGACAATTGGCCCGGCCAAGAAATAGATGAGCTCAATGGTGATGAAGGCGGCGACGACCACGATGACGAGAAAGTCGAGCGACAGCTCGGAGAATGTACGCGCAATGAAACGCGGATCAACCGCCACCTCAAGTAGCTCGCTGGTGCCGGCGGCGGAGCGCACGGGCACGGTCTCGACCATACTTTCGGCGGGCGGCTGGTGATCCTGCGCACGTGAGGCGTAGCGTTCCTCGCCCGCCACGACCAACGAGATGCGGGCGAGCTCCGGGTGGCGCTTGCGAACCTCGTCAAATCGCTCGACGATTCCCGGTATTTTTTCGAGCGGAATGCCAAGCTCTGCGGCACGGTCGAGCGAGCTTGCGACGGCGCGCGCCACACTCTCTGCTTTCTGCCGCGTTTCGAAGGTAAGCACCTGCCCGGCGTGTTGTCTGGCATACCAGGCAATGACGCCGATAGAGCTGCCAACGATGATTAGCACCGACACCAGTACCCACGCTGCGAGCCGCGCGGCTGGATTAGAGGTGTCTTGCGAATTCAGCCGTGGTGATGGCGCGGCCACAGGCGGCCCGGGCCAGCGCTCCAGCGCCGTTCCGGCCGCGTTGAATTGCTGATCGAGGCCTTCGATCAGCGGCTGCCAGCCACCGCAATGACGGGCGCTCACCGGGTTGCGCAGACGCGCCGCTGCCGCCCGCGTCTGGTGTTCAAAATGCCTTGCGAACAGTGCCAGCGCAATGAACAAGGCAAGGCTGGTGACACCGAAGACGATCCACGCAATCGGTGCGAGTTGATTGCGCAGGCCAATTTGCGTGTCACGGTTCGCAACAATCGAGTAGCGTATGGCAACGTAGCCTTGAATCTCATCAAAACCGTTGACCAGCGTCGCGCCGGCAACGGCTTCGTCTTTATCGAGCGTGCGCCAGCGGCCACTGTTGCCACCATTCCCGCGTGCTTGCCGCGGTTGCCACAATTGTTGCCATGCGGCTGGCGCGCTGGCGCGAATATGGCCGGGCTCGGTCGAATAGGCAACTTGACCGTCCGCGCTGGCGATGTCGATGCCGGTAATGGCGCTATCGGCCAGCTTGCGTCGTGCCAGCGTGCCATTGAGCGTGGTTAGTTCGTCAAAACTCAAGCCCAACGACAGGCTCTTTTCGATCACCTGATCGATTTCAGCCGCGGCGAGTTCGAAGCGGGCGTGCCGCAGCTCGCGGTGAACGGATGAGACCTTGAAACTGATGAGAAGATAGGCCATGCCCACGGTAAAGCCGGCGATGAGCACCGACAAAATGGCAATCTTGCGGTAGAGCGGGCTCACGCTCAGGGTGCGTTTAGCGCTAAAAAAGGGCGTCCGCGCAGGCGTGCCGTCAAGGCGCTGCTCATGGCGCAGTGCGCGACATCAGATGTTCAATGTGCAGCGCAATCGCCGGCCATTCGGTATCCAGAATGCTGTAATAAACAGACGAGCGCGGTGTGCCGTCCGCCAGCACAATGTGGTTGCGGAGTACGCCTTCTTTATAGGCGCGAATGCGTTCAATGGCGTCTAGCGAGGCAAAGTTGCGGTGATCAATTTTGAACTGTACGCGCAGCGCGGTGAGCGTGTCGAAGGCGTGCTGGAGCATTAACAACTTGCTCTCAAGGTTGATGCCTTCGCGGTGAAAGCCGAGCCCAATCCAAGTGCCAACTTCCACGACGCGATTTTCAGTTTCGATTTCCATGAAGCGCGTGGTGCCGACCGCATTTCCCGATTTGAGGTCAATCATGGCAAACGGCAGGTCGGTGCCCGCCGCCTGCCGTGCAAGCAGCGCGTGCACCATGCCTTCCATGCCGCGCTCCCGATAGATACGCGCATCAAGCAGGTAGCGCCAAATCGAGCGTTTTCCATCTGCAGAATCCTTGCAGGCGTAATCGAGATCGCTCACGTGGTTGACGTTCAACGGTTCGAGCCGGATCAACTTGCCGGTCAAGGTAACGGGGCCAATTTCCATGGTTTCCATGATTTTCTCGCAAGCCTTCTCGCAAAACACTGCGCCAATAGGACAGCCGCATTCGCGCCGCTTTGACTGCGTCGGAGGAGGCGCTGTATGCCATACCTGGTAAGCGCATTTTGGCTTACCCGCCTATCAGAAGCACCTGACCTTCAGTCGCAGTACGCGGCTGTATGCCGGGCGTGATTAATCTGCGTCGATTGTGCATTGGCTGATAGGGCTTGATGGTTTCACTATGTTTTTTCCGCCATGCTTATTGAGGCTAAACGTGCGGTCAAGCGACTGACAGCCGCCCGAGATTGGTCGGCGCCCGAATTAATGCTGGCGCCGACAGCCCTACCCTTGATCAAAGTACCACTCGCCACCATACGACCGGGCATCGACGCCTCTCAAGCCCGCTCGCACAGCATCACTCACTAAAAGGTAAAACATGTGCACGAACAGCCGAGTCGGACCGTTAATTTCAATCGGATTGTTGTGTTGGCTCACCTCTGTGGCTGGTGTATTGCATGGCCAGGCGCTACCCGCGTCGACGCTCTCGCTGGCGACAGAGGCCGCCAGGTCGGTGCCCGCGCCGGTGGTGATTGACGACGCCGCGCTCATTCCGCTACCCAAGCTTTCGGACCCACAGGTGCGCGAGCTCATTCAGGACGTCGTTGTGCAATTCCGCCTCACCGCTGGATTCGCACCTCTGGCGCTGTCCGGCATGCTTATCGAGCCGCCCAGTGGCGTCAGGCTGGTCGGTGCCATGAGCAAGGGGACGGGAAGCGCTGCCGAGACGGTCGTCATGGGCTTTGCCGCGCCGGCGCGTCGGTTGCCGCAATTGTGGATTGCTGCCTGGCGCGGTGACTTGGCGGCGCGCTCGCCATGGCCGCCGTTGATGATGGGAGCGCAGGGGGAATTCGGCAAGGTCGTGCAGATGTTGTTGGGTGAACGTAGCCGGGTGATGTCCAAGCTCTCGCTGAGCAATCTGGAGTCTCGGGTATTGAATTTGAGCTATGTGGATGCGGAGGCGGCGCTATTCGCGTTGCGGGCGATGGGCTATGGCGCGATCACGGATACTGATTCGCTGGCTGCTGACGACTCGTATCGCGGTGAGGAGGTGATTGCCGGCGGCGTGCCGAGCCAACCTTCTCCAGCCGCTATGCCGGGCCAGCCGGGATTCAGCGGAATGCAGCAGCAGCAGCAGGGCTTTGCAGGAATGTCCAATCAGGGTGGTTTTGGCGGTGGCGCGCAAGGCCTGCAGGGGCCGCGCTTTGCGGCCATCAAGAATCTGCCGTCATCGGTGAACTTTGACCGGCTGCCGTTGGTGGTGCGTATGCCCTCGACCGACGCACGCAACATGGGTTTGGTTGGTAGCGAAGCCGGCACCAATGCCGGATCCGCCGCCACGCGCGACTCGCTCGGCTTGACGGTCATGCCGCAGGCGGCGACCAACCTGACCGAAACTGTCAGTGGTGGCGCGGCGCAGTTGCTGGTGATGTTTCACCCCGACTATCCGGACCAATTCCAACGCCTGAAACGTGCCGTGCAAGAAACGATTGACCGCCCGGCGCGGCAGGTGTTTGTCGAAGGGTTGGTGCTCGAAATTTCCAGCGAGGCGCTCAGCGATCTGGGCGTCAAATGGGATCTAAAGAAGGGTCTGCAAACCTGGTCGTTGGGCGCGCTGACCAACGCCGGCCCGGGTGACACCACATTGTCATTCGTCAGGAACGGGATCGAATCTGCAACGCAGGCGATCACGAACATTTCGCCTTCGCAGATGATGGCGCGCATCAACGCGCTGGTGCAGAACAACAAAGCCGAGATCCTGTCGCGGCCCTCGGTGCTCACGCTCGACAACCGTCAAGCCACCATCCGCGTCGGCACTGACATTCCGATTGCGACCTCGAAGGACGCCTCCAGCGGAACGACCGGTCGCGTCTCGTTCTCCTTTCAGTATCTGCCGACCGGCATTCTGATGAACGTGAGGCCGCGCGTGTCGGAAGATGGTGGAGAGATCAGCATGTTGATCGACGCTACGGTGTCTTCAACGGTTCCCAATCAGGAGCTCCGCGTCATTGACCCGATCACCAAAGTCACCCTTGCCTCGGCGCCGACCATTTCGACGCGTCGTGTGCAGACTTATGCCCGTATTCGCGACAACCAGCCCCTGATCATCGGTGGTCTGGTCAGCCGCGATCAGATCTCTGGCACCGACAAAGTGCCCCTGGCCGGCGATGTGCCATTCCTCGGCAGGCTGTTCGGCTACGAGAATAAGCAGGACAAGAAGCGTGAAGTGATCATTGTCTTGACACCGACCGTGATCACCGAGAACATCCGCGAAACCAAGTCTGTTTCGCCGCGAGATGAAGATCTGTTTGATCTGCGCGACACCACGCTGTTCAAGGAACACTATCGGCTGCGCACTGAAGATCTGGTCGACAGTTCCTACATCCGCTTTAACCGTCGCTTCCTCAATTACCGCGATATTGCCAATCGCATGGTTGATCGAGATCCGCAGATTGCCAACCGCGCTGCCATCGCGCCGTTCGCCGGCACGCGCATCCCCGGCGAGTTTGTCTTCGTCTCGGGGATGGTCTATCGCCTGATGGATCGACTGAAACTCGAAGAGCCGATCAAGCTCGACAACATCATGACCTTTGAGCGCGGTACCGGGCCCGGCGAGCAACGACCTGTCTCGCTGACGCAATTGTTGGCGCGCTACGGTGATGGTCGCAACTACAAGAGCTTCTTTGAGAAAAACAAAGGCAAGGCGTTGGCGCTCACCTACCGGCTGACGCGCGCCTCCAGCCGGCCGGAAGATATGTTCGGCGAGCCGGTGCCGACCATCCAATTGATCGATTGCCCCGACCGCGAAGCGTGGAAACGCATTCTGTGGGAGCGCAATCAATCCGATGGATCGATCCCCCAATTCACCATCCTGATCCACGAGCCTGGTGACCTGCGGCGGGTGCAGCTTGCTTACGCCACGCAGAACACCATTCTCAATAATGGCGGCACGGCAGGCATGACGTTCGATCGCTTCCTGCCCGGACGCATGATCCACCTGCAAGAAGTGTCTCCAAATTGGGAGCGCATTCTGTTGCCGCCGATCGCGCAGTACTTTTTCATCGGCGAGTACGCCATGATGTACTTCATGCAGGAGCACGAGCGCGCCATCAAGACACTCGATACCGCGCTGCGGCAAAAGGAAAACGCGGCCTTGGTGGAGGGCATTGCGTTGCCGTGATGTCCCGCTAGCGCGGGCTGGCAGAATACATCATGCCGGCGGTCGAAAGTCCAGCAAAGACGGGCATTTTGGGACACAAATGCTTGTAACTGCCCGCCAGTGCTAGCGTTTGTCTTTTTAGGAGCATTGTTGCGCCTCTCTTGATGTTCGTCATGGGGCTACACTGTCCGCGCCGTTATGCTTCTATCCAAACACGGAGGCTGGCGGCAAGCTAATGCCGCACTTCCCGATGCGCGCCACGTATCCACACGGACGCCGACAAACTTAGTTCTGGAGAGTTTTTCGATGAACGACCGCGTCACCGTCGCGATCCCGCTGGCTGAAGTTCGCAGCAAAATGAAATCCCGCACCACGTCGAAGGGTCGCCAGGTCGATCCCGCCGCGCGCGAGGAAATCGCCGGTTTGCTGGCGGGGCGTGAAGTGCGGCGCGATCTGCTGATCGAATATTTGCATCTCATTCAAGACGGCTACGGCCGACTCTCCGCCGCGCACATGGCTGCGCTCGCCGAGGCCCTGAAAATCTCGCAGACCGAAGTCTATGAGGTCGCCACCTTCTACCATCACTTCGATGTCATCAAGGAAGGCGAGTCCGCGCCGGCCGCGTTGACGGTACGCGTGTGCGAAACATTAAGCTGCAGCATGGCCGGCGGCGACGAATTGCTCAAGAAGCTTCCCGGCATTCTCGGCAAGGACGTGCGGGTCATCGCCGCACCCTGTATCGGGCGTTGCGCGGAAGCGCCGGCGGTGTGCGTCGGCCAGAATGCGTTTGGTCACGCGACCGAAGCGAACGTTGTTGAGGCCGTACAACTGAAAGCAACGGCGGCTGTGGCGCACGTCGCACACGTAAATCTCAGCACCTATCTCGCCAACGGTGGCTACCAGCTATTGAAAGACATCGTCACAGGCAAGCGCGACGTCGAAGCAACGATTGCCGAGATGGAGCACTCGGGCTTGCGTGGACTTGGTGGTGCAGGTTTCCCGACCGGCCGTAAATGGCGCATTGTTCGCGGCGAAGCGGCGCCGCGCTTGATGGCGGTGAACATTGACGAAGGTGAGCCCGGCACGTTCAAGGACCGCCATTATCTCGAGCGCGATCCGCACCGTTTCATCGAGGGCATGCTGATCGCCTCGCACGTGGTCGGCATTGACGCCTGCTATGTTTATCTGCGCGACGAGTACCACCACTGCCGCAATATTCTTGAAGCCGAACTCGCCGCCGTTATTGATTGGGCGCGCGATGTCGGGCTCACGTTGCCGTTGATCGAGCTGCGGCGTGGCGCGGGTGCCTACATCTGCGGTGAAGAATCCGCGATGATCGAATCCATCGAAGGCAAGCGCGGCATGCCGCGGCTGCGCCCACCATATGTGGCGCAGGTGGGATTGTTTGGCCGGCCCACGCTCGAACACAATTTTGAGACGCTGCACTGGGTGCGCGATATTCTGGAAAATGGTGCTGCGTGGTTTAGCGGGCACGGTCGTAACGGTCGTAAAGGCTTGCGCTCGTTCTCGGTATCGGGTCGCGTGAAAACGCCCGGGGTGCATCTGGCACCGGCCGGTATTACCGTCAAAGAACTGATCGAAGAATTCTGCGGTGGCATGCAGGATGGCCATGACTTTTACGCCTACTTGCCGGGCGGCGCATCGGGCGGCATCTTGCCCGCGAGCATGGGTGATATCCCACTCGATTTCGATACTTTGCAACCGCACGGGCTCTTTATCGGCTCGGCGGCGGTGGTGATACTTGGCCACCACGACAAAGCGCGAGACGCGGCGTTGAACCTGATGAAATTCTTTGCCGATGAAAGCTGCGGGCAATGCACGCCGTGTCGAGTTGGTACGGAGAAAGCGGTGACGCTTCTCGAAGAGTCGAAATGGAAAACCGGCCTGCTGGAAGACCTTTCGCAGGCGATGGTCGACGGGTCAGGCCGCGCCGAATCCGATACGTTGTGTGGTGAAACATTTTGCGCATGAGGTTTCGTGATGGGTGCGAATTTAAGCCGTGTGGCAAAGCCCCAATCTCAAAACTGTCGCACCGGCCACCGATTCAATCGTTCGAGGGCAGGCGCAGGCCGGTGCCCAAGTTCGGTGACCACCCTCCAACATCAAACTTGGGCCCCGACCTCCGTCGGGGAGACACCTGTTTTTTTTAGGTTGCCTCTCATACCGTGCTTGCGGAACGGTGCGTCGCGTGATTCGCGGCATAGGCACCCACCTAAAAACTGTCGCACCGGCGCAGGCCGGTGCCCAAGTTCGCTGAGCACCCTCCAACATCAAACTTGGGCCCCGACCGGAGCCTGCCCTCGAATGCTTGAGTCGGGGGTCGGGGAGACACCTGCTTTTT
>Ga0209490_10002590_pt1 | contig 17061 bp, 15 predicted proteins | sample MAT06_FD_187209 | JGI IMG/M metagenome (GOLD analysis project Ga0209490, IMG submission 187209) | Freshwater microbial communities from Lake Fryxell liftoff mats and glacier meltwater in Antarctica - MAT-06 (SPAdes) (version 2) | ecosystem: Environmental > Aquatic > Freshwater > Ice > Liftoff...
TACTACAAAGATTATGAATTATGGTTAGTAGGGCCAAGCGATCGCCGTTATACCCCAATTTTAAAAGCGCAAGTTGCAGAACTAGGTATAAATAATCAAGTAAAGTTCCTAGACTATATTCCTTACAGCGAATTGCCAAAAATCATCAATCAAGCGATCGCTCTGGTTTTCCCTAGTCTCTGGGAAGGTTTTGGTTTACCTGTCCTCGAAGCAATGGCTTGTGGTACTCCCGTCATAACCTCCAATCTCTCCTCCTTACCAGAAGTAGCTGGCGATGCGGCGATTCTGATCAATCCCCATAACACTGGAGAAATTACAGAAGCAATGCAGGCGATCGCAACTGATTCGGTATTGCGATCGCGCCTTTCTAGCCAAGGTATCGCTCACTCTCAACAATTCAGTTGGGAAAAAACAGGAAAAGCAACGGGCGAAGTTTTATCTCGTTATTTATAAAAGATAAACTTTGGATGCAAGAATTTAAGATTAAACCGCGTCCATCTTGAAAACTGTAGTTATTTCAGTATGAAAAGAAAAAACCCTCATCCCCCAGCCCCTTCTCCCAAATTTGGGAGAAGGGGAGCCAGAAATAAGTCCCTCTCCCAAGATAGGAGAGGGATTTAGGGTGAGGGCAAAAACTACGGTTCTCAACATAGATGAGGTTTATCTTGGCTAATAACTAATCCGAAATCTTTATGAAAGCACTAATTCTCTCTGGCGGTAAAGGTACACGCTTACGTCCCCTTACCTACAGTGGGGCAAAACAACTTGTACCAGTTGCTAATAAACCCGTTTTATGGTATGGCATTGAAGAAATGGTAGCTGCTGGTATTACTGATATTGGCATCATCATTAGCCTGGAAACTGGGGCAGAAGTCCAAGCGAAAACCGGAAATGGAGAATCCTTTGGAGCGAACATCACCTACATCGTACAAGATCAGCCAGCCGGACTTGCTCACGCCGTCCAAGTCGCCCGTCCCTTTTTAGGAGATTCTCCGTTTGTCATGTACTTAGGCGATAACCTAATTCAATTAGGTGAGTTACGTTATTTTCTGCAACAATTTAGCCAACAACAGCCAGATGCTTTGATTCTCTTACGTTCAGTTGCTAACCCTAGCGCCTTTGGTGTAGCTGAGGTAGATGAAACCGGACGCATATTACAGTTAATTGAAAAACCTAAAGTTCCTCCTTCAAATTTGGCATTGGTAGGGGTTTATTTCTTTTCTCAAGTCATCTTTGATGCGATCGCAAATATCCAACCTTCCGCCAGAGGCGAACTAGAGATTACTGATGCTATTCAATACCTAATTAATCAGGAAAAACAAGTTTTAGCCTACAATCTCCAAGGTTGGTGGTTAGATACTGGTAAAAAAGATGACTTATTAGAAGCTAACCGATTGATTCTCGACACCTATCTTACAGCATCAGTTATTGGCGAAGTCGATGCCCAAAGTCAGATTATTGGGCGAGTCCAAATCGGTGCAAAATCTAAAGTAATTAACTGTACAATTCGGGGGCCAGTAGTCATCGGTAACAATTGTCATTTAGAAAACTGCTTTATTGGCCCTTATAGTAGTATTGCCAACAATGCCACACTCATTGATACCGATTTAGAACACAGTGTCATTTTAGAAGGTGCTAAAATTGCCGGAATCCATCAGCGCATTATTGATAGCGTGATTGGACAACGGGCACAATTGACTCTTGCACCGCGTCGCCCCAAAGCCTTGCGATTTCTAATTGGCGATGACTGTCAAATTGAACTAACGTGATTTACTTGTTAAAAACAGGGCAAGCCACGGTCGAAGTGTTACCTGTTAGCTGTAAAATACAAGCATTCAATTACTCTCACAATTAATACTGTGGCGGGTTACTCGAAATAATATTGATGAGCATTGTACATACCAAAATACCTGAAGTTATACAACTTGAACCCCAAGTATTTGCAGACGATCGCGGGTTCTTTTTTGAAGCCTACAATCATCAAAAATTTGCTCAAGAGACTGGTATTGTTGCCAACTTCGTCCAAGATAACCACTCTTACTCCAAACAAAACGTTTTGCGGGGATTGCACTACCAAATCCAACAGCCCCAAGGTAAACTCATTCGTGCTATTGTCGGTATCATCTTTGACGTAGCCGTAGACATTAGAAAAAGTTCTCCTACGTTTGGTAAATGGGTAGGTCATGAACTCAGTGCTAAAAACAAACGCCTATTGTGGATACCACCAGGGTTTGCTCACGGCTTTCTCGTGCTTTCAGAAATAGCTGAAGTTCTCTACAAAACTACAGATTACTACGCACCCCAAGGCGATCGCACAATTCTATGGAACGATCCAGATATAGCTATAGATTGGCCTTTGAGTACGCCACCCATTTTATCAGCTAAAGACCAAGCCGGGAAACCTTTGAGAACTGCTGAAGTATTTGATTAAGCTTGATGAGTAAATCAATTTTGCTGATTGGTAGCAATGGTCAAGTGGGTAAGGAACTGCAACAAATACTTCCATCCTACGGTGATATTATCTCAGTAGAACGCCCAACAGTAGACCTTGCCCAACCCGATACCCTCCGCAACGTTATCAGATCAAAACAGCCGCAAATCATCATTAACGCTGCTGCTTATACTGCTGTGGACAAAGCCGAAAGCGAACCCGAACTTGCTAGCGCTATTAATGCGATCGCACCCCTAATTATTGCCCAAGAAAGCCAAAAATTAGGAGCTTTTCTAATTCATATTTCGACCGATTATGTTTTTGATGGTAATGGGTATCGCCCTTACCAAGAAACCGATGCGACTAATCCCTTGAGTATTTATGGTAAAACCAAACTTGCTGGAGAAGAAGCAATTCGGGAAACTTGCGCCCATCACCTCATCCTCCGCACTGCTTGGGTTTATGGAAGATTTGGCAAAAGTAACTTTGTCAAAACCATGCTGCGACTAGGTGCAGAACGCCAAGAAATCCGTGTCGTCGCCGATCAAATAGGTAGCCCGACTTGGGCGCAAGATATAGCTACAGTCATAGCCCAGACAATTCCCCAGTTAACCCCAGAAATTAGCGGTAGTTATCACTATACTAATAGCGGCATTGCTAGCTGGTATGACTTTGCCGTTGCCATTTTTGAAGAAGCTCAACGGCTAGACTTCCCTTTGCAAGTTGAACGGATTGTCCCCATTACAACCGCAGAATATCCCACGCCAGCCCGTCGCCCTGCCTATTCTGTGCTTGCTTGCGGAAAAATTTCAGCAATTTTAGAAACACATCCGCCTCATTGGCGACAAAGACTCCGGCAAATGCTTAGGGATTTGAAAATTGGGCATGGAGAATAGGGCATTGGGCATTGGGCATTGGGCATTGGGCATTAATCACTTGACTCCTAACTCCTAACTCCTAACTCCTAACTCGCCACTCCCCATTCCCTATTCCCTATTTTTTTTGACTTTTCAAAACTCCCGTTTCATGTTGTATTGGCAAAACATCTAAAATATCAGTTTGGGAACAATATTTTAAATCTTCGTGACAGTCAAGACGCAATAATCGTTGGCCGTGACTAGCTTGGTGAAGTAATCCCAATAAGTTATCTTGCCATTGAGAGTAAAGAGCGATCGCACTAATTACTTCATCATTACCAGCTAATTCTTCTGGTGACAACGTGGTTTTCTGTAAAAGACTATGAGCGATCGCACCTGCACAAACTGTATCTTCTAAAGAAAAACTGCCTTCCCAACCAGAACCGACAATCCAGACTGTCTCTGGTTGCAACTCTTGAATAAATTGCACCACCGCCGCCCGGTTAATCAAGGCTGCTGCTAATAGATTTGGAGAGTCTTGTACCCGTTGTAAGGCACGAGTGCCATTGGTGGTACTGATAAACAAGCGACGCCCTTGCACTAATTCTGGTGTGCAGTCGAGGGGAGAGTTACCCAACTCAAAGCCAGCTACTTTCGCGCCACCGCGTTCTCCAGCCCGCAGACGTTTTTCAGAAGGCCATTTTTCGCTAACTTCAATTAACTGATCTAAATCGCTGAATACTTGTACAGCTTCGCCTCCAGCTGCCAAAAATGTCGCAATTGTGCTAGTGGCTCGCAATACATCGACTGCGATCGCACATTCTGGCGCTTTACCCGTTGGAGTCAATTCAGGAGTGTGATATACGAATAGCTTCACGCGCTGGATAAACCTAGTTTAATACTACTGTCGCAAATAACATTTTACCTAGTTGGTGCCACTAACTATAATCTCAATTCCTCTTAGAGGATTTTTTAGCATCAAAATGCACAATGGTATCTCATTCAATATATAAATACTCAAACATTCCATTTTTATGCTTCTAGACTTTCAGATTCGCTGCACTATCCTGTAATGTAAAACAAGAGCAGACCTTTTAAAGCTGTATTTGCCAAGCTTAGTTAAACCACTACGTATACTAACTAAGCTTGCCAAACAAAAACCGAAATTTTTACCTCCACTTTGCTTATCCAAAATCCCAAATCGAAATCGCTATGGCACCTTTACCCGACTACCGCCCTAAACAACTATCTTTAGGCCCGTTGGAAGCAGAAATTCTAAATATCATTTGGGAGCTTGGTTCAGCCACAGTAAAAGATGTACACGATCGCATCCTCGCCGATCCCAACCGCGAATTAGCGTATACTTCTGTCACCACCGTTTTACGTCGCCTCACTGATAAAGGTTGGCTGGCTTGCGACAAGAAAGAGCGGGCATTCTATTGGCGGCCAATGCTGAGTAAGCAACAATCAGAAGTCATCAAAGCTCATGAGCAGTTACAGCGATTTTTAGCAGTAGGGAACCCCGATGTTGTTGCTGCTTTTGCCGATAGCTTAGATGAAGCAGCCAGTGAGCAAATAGCAGCGATCGCTAAACGGATTCAATCAGCACGCCAAGCCAGGGAGGAAAAATGATGCATCTCATGATGATTTTGATTGCTTTGGCAGTTGCCTGCTGCTTAAGATCCTCTTGGAATCAACCCCAAGGCAGTTGGAATCTGCGGTGGGGGCGATCGCTATTTTTGTTCCTTTTTCCACCCTTGCTTATTTTCATGACAGCGATCGCTGTGCTGTTCATGGGGCCTCAAGGACAAATGGGCGGGATGTACACAGGCTCAATTAGCTATTTACTAGCATTAATTTATTTGGCATTTTTGGCCATTTCATGCATTAAACTTGCCTTTCAAGGTTGGCAATCTGTGGAATCTGCTCGTAACTGTCCTCTGGTGAATTTGGGGGATAAACGAGCTAGGTTACTACAAACGGGAGCGTTGTTTGCGGGTCAAATTGGTTTTTGGCAACCAGAATTAGTGGTTAGCCAGGGATTACTGCAAATTCTCTCACCAAATCATTTAGAAAGCGTCTTAGCCCATGAACAAGGGCATCACTATTACAGGGATACATTCTGGTTTTTCTGGCTGGGTTGGGTGCGTTCCTGCACTGCATGGTTGCCGAATACAGAGCCTTTGTGGGAAGAACTTTTAGCTTTGCGCGAACTCCGTGCTGACGGTTATGCAGCATTGCAGGTAGACCCCCTGGTGTTAGCAGAATCACTTTTATTAGTGGTTAGTACTAGCCCAGTCCTATCGGAAATATGCTGTGCTGCATTAGGTTCCTCTGGTGCAGATCGCTTAGAACAAAGAGTAGAAGCTCTATTAGCACCACCAGAAGCAACCCCAGAGACTCAATTGCAATCCTGGCATGGCTTTCTATTGGCATTCCTGCCTTTAGTAACTGTGATGTTTCACACTTAATACCAATTCTGTATGAAGATGCACATAATAAGTAAATAAAAGACGCGATAAATCGCCGTCTCTACGAAAGACCGATTATATGTAGAGACGAAGATTCATAGCGTCTCTTGCCTTAACCGTGGTATCTAAGAAAAATATTTATTTGGCAGATGGGCCAATGTTTACTGCTACAAGTGCAGAACAGACCGTTGATGCGATCGCCACTTCCCTGAAACTATAGCGGTTCCTAATCAGATAAGGTACATCATCATAGCCCCCTCCTCGCTTGCGGGGAGGGGGTTGGGGGTGGGGTTCTTGTATCTCACAAGGGCCGAGAACCGCTATAGTTGCAACCGCAGACGTTGTTGAACTGCCAGCACTTGTTTAGGACAAGCACCAAAAGACCCATGATTCAGAAACGTCACAGCCGAGTCAAGTGACCATAGATTATTAAAGGATAATCTACAATCCAAAATTTAAAATCCAAAATTACTAAACTCCCCAGGCCGGATTCGAACCAGCGACCAATCGATTAACAGTCGATCGCTCTACCACTGAGCTACTGAGGACCACCCACGATTTATAATAGTAGGGCTAAAAATCGGATTTGGCAAGTACTTTCGCCAATATTTTTTTTAAATGCTTAATTATAGAAATTTTGCAGCCCAAATCCATTCAGAAACTTAAGCAGAGACTTTTAAATACTAATATCTACTGTAATCCCATTCGTAATTCAGCCAGACGCTGCCGCGCCTTAGCATCAATGGCATTAGCTAAAAACCTACTCTTAGATTGTTTACGTGTATGATACTTCTGTCGCATCCGACAGACGGTAGCTTCCACTTCCCCGCAGAGTTGCTGTGCCGATAACCATTCAGCCCCATACCCTTGTATCATCAACTGCTGTGCCCGATCTGATGTAGCAACAATCACACGAGAAATCAAAGATTGGGCTATTTGCTGGCGCATAGACGCACAGGATTTTTCAATATAAGTATCAGCTGTCTGCCCAAAATCAGTGTAATAAACTGATAAAAGCTCAGTAATTATTTCTTTATTGCTAGAGGAGTTCTGATATTGGGCATCAAAAACTATTTGAGTTGCATAACCTTGAAACGCACTATAACCAGTCATCGCTTCCACAAGTTCACCCCGTGCTGCCTCTAGTCCAACACTATCACGCGTTTTTTTAAGGCAAGGCCAAGCGCCAATTATATTGTAGCCGTCTACTAACAAAACGGCTTGCAGTAAGGAACGGGGCATGGTTTTTAATCACAATTTTCTAGAGTTAACAAAATTCATTCATAAGTTTTATAGTAATTGATTCATAGTCTGTAACACTATGCTACACAGAATAAAAAATACGGCAACCTCACAAAACTAAAACCTAAGACAGACGTACCAACTTAAAACGCGCCTTTGTTTAAAAGGCGCGTTGCAGTTCTTGTTCAGTAGTGCTGAAAATGAAGAGTGCTGAGTTAAAAAACCACCTATAAAGGGCGGAGCATGTACGGTTAGCCTGAGTACTTTTCACTTAACTCAGCACTCAATTAAGAGGCTTCGCTGTGTACCTCCATTAGACGTTGTTTGAGGCGTTGAGGTTCACCCCTATCTACCAGAGAGCCTTTTTCTAGCAAGAAAGCGCCGTCACAGTAATTTAACTCGTCTAATCGATGTGTCACCCAAAGGGCTGTAATACCTCGACTTTTGACAAGGCGGCGCACACCAGCCACTAAATCCAACTGGCTATCTGGATCTAGTAAGGCAGTGGGTTCATCTAATAATAAGACTTCACAGCGACGGGCGATCGCACCTGCGATCGCGACTCGCTGTTTCTGTCCCCCAGAGAGTGCATAGATAGGGCGTCGTAGCAGAGTAAGCAAATTTACCGCTCCTAGCGCCTCCTCAACCCTTGCTCTAGTGGCAGCAGGTGGTAACTTTTCTTCCACCAATCCAAAAGCCACATCAGCACCAACCGTTGGCATCACCAGTTGATGATCCGGATTTTGGAAGACAAAGCCAACGGGGTGCAAAACCCGAATTTCCCCAGATTCAGGAGCTAATAGCCCCGCCAGCAGTCTAAGTAAGGTTGATTTCCCACTGCCATTTGTACCCAGGAGCATCCAAAACTCACCCTTGGGTACTTCTAAAGAGCAAGATTTGATAACTTTCTCTCCATTAGGCCAACTGAAATTTAAATCCTTGACCTCAATGCCCACTTGAGCCATTTGTCAACCTTGGTTACTCAGCAGCTACAGCGAAAAAGCCAGGTGGCCTACCACCACCAGGGGTTGTACCATCTTTCTGAACAATCTGCACCCCAGAAATTTCACTAGCGCGGACAGCAATTTTTTTCTCTGTCTTGCCCTCGCACTTGAGTTCCACAATGTCAGGGTTACCAGAGCGTATTGCTGCCAAAATCAGCTGATAGACAGCCTCAGCATCCTCTGCTGACTTACGTTGTACTGAAATAGGGAAAGCAGTGTTTCTGATGCTTAAATCGATGGTAAACATTTAGCAATAATCAAATTTAACTGTGGACTCATTTTAGCGTCAGCTGACTGATTCTAGGGAAATGGGCATAAGAGGCAGAGGGGCGGGGTGCAGGGGGCAGGGGGGAAAACTCTTCTCCCTTGCTCCCTGCTCCCTTGCTTCTTCCCCACTCCCACCTCATCTGAATCAAAAATAAATTTTTATTACAAAACCCCTAGAAAAATTAGCGATTTACACCTAATATGATTAAAGGTATGTAAAAAATTGTAAACTTGGTTAACAACCCGGTTAACTTTCTGCTTATGGAAGGCTTTTATATAGCCATCTATAATACAGATACAACCTGTACTTATAAACATTTGGAGATTTGCTGTAATGACCATCGCAGTTGGACGCGCCCCCAGTAGAGGGTGGTTTGACGTTCTAGACGACTGGCTCAAGCGCGATCGCTTCGTATTCGTAGGTTGGTCAGGGATACTACTGTTCCCCTGCGCCTTCCTAGCACTAGGCGGTTGGCTGACCGGCACCACCTTCGTCACCTCTTGGTATACCCACGGATTAGCCTCCTCTTACCTAGAAGGTGCTAACTTCCTGACAGTGGCAGTATCCACCCCCGCCGACAGCATGGGACATTCCCTATTGCTGTTGTGGGGGCCAGAAGCCCAAGGCAACCTGACCCGTTGGTTTCAATTGGGTGGTTTGTGGCCATTTGTGGCACTGCATGGAGCCTTTGGTTTGATTGGCTTCATGTTGCGGCAATTTGAAATTGCGCGTCTAGTAGGTATCCGTCCTTACAACGCCCTCGCCTTCTCCGCTCCCATTGCAGTATTCGTCAGCGTATTCCTGATGTACCCCTTGGGACAATCAAGCTGGTTCTTTGCACCCAGCTTTGGTGTGGCTGCTATTTTCCGGTTCCTACTATTCCTGCAAGGCTTCCATAACTGGACACTCAACCCCTTCCACATGATGGGTGTTGCTGGGGTATTGGGTGGTGCGCTATTGTGTGCCATTCACGGAGCCACAGTAGAAAATACCTTGTTTGAAGACGGTGATGGTGCTAACACCTTCCGCGCCTTCAACCCAACCCAGTCTGAAGAAACATACTCAATGGTGACAGCAAACCGTTTCTGGTCACAGATTTTCGGTATTGCTTTCTCTAACAAACGCTGGTTGCACTTCTTTATGTTGTTCGTGCCAGTCACAGGCTTGTGGATGAGCGCCGTCGGCATCGTCGGTTTAGCACTCAACCTGCGGGCTTATGATTTCGTCTCCCAAGAATTACGGGCGGCGGAAGACCCTGAGTTTGAAACCTTCTATACCAAAAACATTTTGCTGAATGAGGGCATCCGCGCTTGGATGGCTCCTCAAGATCAACCCCACGAACAATTTGTATTCCCTGAGGAGGTATTACCACGTGGTAACGCTCTCTAATAGACCAAATATATTAGGCGGCACTGGACGCGACCAAGAATCTACTGGCTTTGCCTGGTGGTCTGGTAACGCGCGTTTAATCAACTTATCTGGCAAACTACTGGGTGCTCACGTTGCCCACGCTGGTCTGATTGTATTCTGGGCTGGAGCGATGACTTTATTTGAAGTCGCTCACTTCATTCCTGAAAAGCCCATGTACGAGCAGGGCTTGATCCTGTTACCTCACCTCGCCGCTCAGGGTTGGGGTGTTGGTGCTGGTGGTGAAGTCATTGACACCTTCCCCTACTTTGTTGTCGGTGTACTCCACCTAATTTCCTCAGCCGTCCTTGGCTTTGGCGGTATCTATCATGCCGTCCGTGGTCCAGAAACCTTAGAAGAATACTCTTCTTTCTTTGGTTACGACTGGAAAGACAAGAACAAGATGACCAACATCATCGGATTCCACCTGATTATTTTGGGATGCGGTGCACTGCTGTTAGTGGCAAAGGCAATGTTCTTTGGTGGGTTGTATGACACCTGGGCACCAGGCGGTGGTGATGTTCGGATTATTACCAATCCGACATTGAACCCAGCAGTCATCTTCGGCTATGTACTCAAGTCTCCCTTCGGTGGCGAAGGTTGGATTGTCAGCGTTGATAACTTGGAAGATGTGGTCGGTGGTCACATCTGGATTGCTTTTATCTGTATTGCTGGCGGTATTTTCCACATCCTTACCAAGCCTTTTGCTTGGTCACGTCGTGCATCCATCTGGTCTGGTGAGGCTTACCTCTCCTACAGCTTGGGCGCTCTCTCTCTGATGGGCTTCATTGCCTCAATCTTTGTTTGGTTTAACAACACCGTTTACCCAAGCGAATTCTTTGGCCCTACGGGTCCCGAAGCTTCTCAAGCTCAGGCTTTGACCTTCTTGATTCGTGACCAACGCTTGGGTGCTAACGTGGGTTCTGCCCAAGGCCCCACTGGTCTAGGTAAATACCTAATGCGCTCTCCAACTGGTGAAATCATCTTCGGTGGTGAAACCATGCGCTTCTGGGATTTCCGTGGCCCTTGGTTGGAGCCTCTACGTGGCCCCAATGGTCTTGACCTGGAAAAAATCAAGAACGATATTCAGCCTTGGCAAGCTCGTCGCGCTGCTGAATACATGACCCATGCTCCTCTGGGTTCTCTGAACTCCGTGGGTGGTGTGGCTACCGAGATTAACTCCTTCAACTACGTATCTCCTCGCGCTTGGTTGGCGACTTCTCACTTCGTACTAGGATTCTTCTTCTTAGTTGGTCACTTGTGGCACGCTGGTCGCGCACGGGCTGCGGCTGGTGGTTTTGAGAAAGGAATTAACCGTGATACTGAGCCAGTGATGTTCATGGACGACCTAGATTAGGTTGTAAAGTTTATTTCATCACTGATAATTAAATAGTTTAGAGGCTCTTGCATAAAAGCAAGGGCTTTTTTTATAGGAAAATTAGTCATCTATTGATTAAAGTGAGCGACTGACCAAAGGAATTAATACTATGAGCGACTCTAATTTTATTGATGCTTTGCGATGGACATCTGAAGCTAAAGAAAAATTACAAAATATTCCCTTTTTTGTCCGCGCTCAAGCTAGAGCCAGAATTGAACAGCTGGCTCGTGAAGCAGGACAAGACCTTGTGACAGCCGATTTGGTAGAACAGGCTAGGCTTGAGTTTGGACAATAAAACATTCTGGAGGTTGTAACAATGACAGTTGCCAAAAATCGAGCAGACCGAGTAATGCTTTACGACATTAGCTGGCAACAGTTTGAAAATCTCCTAAAAGACTTGGGAGAGCATCGGGCAGCAAAGTTAGCTTACGTAGATAATTTCAAAAATCAAATACGATTCCTATACATTAATAGGTGAGTTGAAGAAAAGTAGTCGTCGGCGTCAAAAGGCAAAGCCAAGCGACAATCCAAATGAGCAAACTGACCATACTAATCTGAATTTAGAGGATTTTGATTATGCCTAGATTTACGGTTCCACCCAATTTCACAGGCACTGCTGGTTCCGATACTTTAGTTGGGGAAGATTTAAATAAATTTCCAGCAATCGGGATTGATATTTTAACTAGAGGTTTCATTTTTACAGGCTCAGGAAAGGACACCATTAAAGGCAACGGCACTGGCGGTAAAGGCCGTGATGGTGCTATCGGTAAGAACGTCAATGGCAGCAAAGGCGGTGCTGGAATAGGCATCAGGAATAATGGCAATCTGAATGCTGGGTCGGGCGACGACGCTATCATCGCCAAGGGTATTGGGGGTCGTGGAGGCAACGGTGCGGAGGAGGCTTCTGGCACTGGTGGTGGCGGTGGCGGTGCAGGGACAGGCATCCTTAACGTTGGCATCCTTAATACCGGGTTAGGCAATGACACAATCATCGGCAATAGCAGTGGCGGCAAGGGCGAAAGGGGCGGCGGTCAATTCTCCGGTGGCGGCGGCGGTGGATTTGGGACTGGCATCAGTAACAGGGGCAGTCTCAATACTGGGGACGGAAATGACACTATCACTGGCACTGGTACTGGCGGCGCTGGTGCTAACGAACGATCGCTATGGCGGCAATGGCGGTGTAGGGACTGGCATCAGTAACACTGGGCAACTAGATACCGGAGACGGAAATGACGCGATCACAGGGATCGGTATCGGCGGGATTTCTGGCGGCGGGATTTCTGGCGGCAATGGGGGTGTAGGGACTGGCATCAGTAACAGGGGCAGTCTCAATACAGGGGGCGGAAATGACACGATCACAGGCACTGGTACCGGCGGCATTTCTGGCGGTGGGCTTTTTGGCGGCGATGGTAGTGTAGGGACTGGCATTGGCATCCAGAACATCAAAGGTGCCACCATCACCACAGGGCAGGGCAACGACACAATTACTGGTTCTGGCAACGCCTTAGCCTACAGCCCCATCGTTATAGGCATCTCCAACGACGGAGTAATTGATACTGGGAATGGTGGTGACATTCTTACCGGGCAGGCTACAGCAACAATTGGTGGTGCTGCCTATGGCATTTATGGAAAAGGAACTATCAAGACTGGCGATGGCGATGATAAAATTACATCCACTAGTACCATCGATGGAGTTCAACAAAAAGTTACTATTGGTGGTGGTATGAACATTGATCTAGGCACTGGAAATGACTACTTCAAAGGGTTTGGTACTGGGAATGTGGATGGTGGAAAAGGTTTTGACACCTTAGACCTCAGTGCTTTCAATCGCTCTGAACTCACTTTTTCTGGTGTAATTTCGGGCAATGCCTTAAACCCAGCTAACATCAGCTTCAATAACAATGGAGATGTTATTACACTCTCCACAACAGGCTTTGAGAATTTTATCTTTGCAGATGGCTCTTTGTCCTACAGCACTTTAGCCTGAAACTAAAAATTACAACAATCTCACGAAGAATAATTACGAATTACGAATTAATATCAACTTCCTCCCACATTCATTGCTGCTAAAAAAGCCTTCTGGCTCACATCTCTGTAAACTGTATTTAAATACTTCATTACCACATCACTGGAAGTTGAATTTACTGCATTTTCCTCTTCCTTCGCTAGGGGAATTGCTCCTAATACATCTAATACCATCTCATTAGTGGAAGGTGCAATCACTACTAATGATGACTCTAGTGGCTCATTGTATTGCCAGAAAGAATCAATTTTTACTGAGTATTTGTTATTAGGAATTGACTGTTGAATTTCGGGCGTTTCTGTGGTGTTGGGTTGAATCTTGGCACTACGTAATTGACGTAAATCGCTGATAATTTGCTCTTTAGTGCGTCCGCGCAATTGAAATAATACAAAGGGGTCTTCACTGAAGCGATCGCCTAACTGATAGTACAGGGCACCAATATGTTTACAGGGATTTGCTTTATCAGGACAAGAGCATTTACTCTGGACATCAGCCAGGGTAAATGGGAATATCGAAAGACCATTAGCCGTGAACACTTCTTCTATATTTTGTGGCATTTCTCCTGCTAGTAATTTGGCAGCAAAAATTGCCCTTTGGGACATGGTTTCAATTACATAACTCCACTGTTCATCACTAAAGGGTTCAAGGGAAAGGGAAACTTTATAAGGTTCGATTTCACTACCTTGCACTCTAGCTAATACTTTTGCAGCTTTAAATTCGATGCTCAAAACATTTCCTTGACGAGCATAATTTCTAGCACGTTCTAAACGCTTTTTAAAACGATAGGAATCTAGCAAATCTAGCCATTGTTGTGACCACCATTCTCGACTAGCATGTAATGTGTAATTAGTCATAAGTTCATTCAAGAATTTTAGTAGTATCTTGCACCAATGTTGACGGGTTTATAATGAGCGCTTTAGGCTCAAATCAAGGACTAAAGTCCTTACTACGAACTTATTCTGCATCATCGTCAATTACTGCACTACGATCAAGTAGTAGTAAGTTGCGAAGTTGATCTGTATTCATTTCAGTTAACCACTCTTCACCAGCACCTACAACTTGTTCAGCGAGTTGTTTTTTACTTTCAATCATGTCGTGAATTTTTTCTTCTAAAGTCCCGGTGCAAACAAATTTATGCACTTGCACATTACGAGTTTGACCAATCCGAAATACTCTATCTGTAGCTTGATTTTCCACGGCTGGATTCCACCATCTATCAAAATGGAATACATGATTTGCTCGTGTTAAATTCAGCCCTACACCACCCGCTTTCAGAGAAAGAATCATAATCGGTGGCCCTTGAGGATCGTGCTGGAAACGGTCGATCATTTCCTCTCGTTGTTTTTTACTGGTGCTACCATATAAAAAGAATATTTCTCGCCCAAGCTGTTTTTCTAAATAGGGTTTAAGTAATTTACCCCACTCAGCAAATTGTGTAAATATTAAAGCGCGATCGCCTTCTGCTAAAACTTCTTCTAACATTTCTTCTAGCCGCAGAAGTTTGGCTGAATTATGTTGCTCTAATGTCGCTTGTTTCAAATATTGGGCTGGGTGATTGCAGATTTGTTTTAGTTTGATTAACAAAGCCAAAATCATCCCCCGACGTTGCAATCCTTCCGCAGATTCTATCTCTGCTAAAGATTGTTCTACAACTTGTTGATAAAGTGCAGCTTGTTCGCCAGTTAAACCGCAAAATACGGTCATTTCTTGCTTATCTGGCAAGTCTTGAATGATATCGCGATCGCTTTTCAATCGCCGCAGTATAAATGGTTGAACTAATGAACGTAATTGAGTTAAAGAAGCCGTATCACCATACTTTTCAATTGGCATCGCAAACCGACGCTGGAAAAATTGCTTATTACCTAAATATCCAGGATTGAGAAAATCTAAAATAGACCAGAGTTCTTGTAGTCTATTTTCTACTGGTGTTCCCGTTAAAGCAATGCGAAACGTAGCTTCTAATTGCCTCACTGCTTTTGACTGCTTCGCCTCTGGATTTTTCACATTCTGGGCTTCATCTAAAACAATTATCTGCCAAGAGATACTTTCCAATGACTTGATATCTCGATGAAGAAGTGAGTAGCTGGTAACGATTAAATCGTGTTTTTTTACAGCTTCTAAAAACGCTTTCCCTTTTGGGCGTTTGTCACCGTGATATTGCAAAATTTTCAGGCTTGGTGCAAATTTATTGACTTCCCTTTCCCAGTTGCCTAAAACAGAAGTTGGACAAACCAGTAGAGTGGGATTTTCGAGTGCATCTTGTTCTTTTAAGTGCAGCAGAAAGGCAATGAACTGCACGGTTTTACCGAGGCCCATATCGTCGGCGAGACACGCGCCTAATCCCCAACGTTCTAAGAATGACAGCCAAGCAGCACCTCGTTCTTGATAAGGTCGCAACTGTCCTTTAAAGCCTGTTGGTGTGGGTAAAGGCGCGATCGCTTGATTATTGTTTAGCGCCCCAATTAACTCTTGCAATGCCCCAGATGCCTCAAAGCTGACCACTGGTAATTTTTCAATTACCTGGGTATCCCCTGTACTGAAACGCAAGGCATCTTCCAATGAAAGCGCCATTTGGTCTTTGCGAGTGGTAAAAAAAGTTTGGGCTGTCTTGATGTCTTGCGATCGCAATTCCACCCACTCGCCGTTAATTTCCACTAGCGGACTATTTAAAGCCACAAGTTTATCAAACTCAGCTTTGGAAATAGTTTGTCCACCAATTGCCAATTGCCATTGAAAATTCAACAGACTTTGCAACCCTAAACGTCCCGGCTTTTTCTTTGGGGTTTCGGCAGTAATTTTCAAACCCAAACGATTTGCCCATCCTTCACGGTTCGCTAAACTAGGAGGTAAAATTACTCCTAAACCACTGTCTTCTAATCTCCAAGCTACAGCTTTGATAAACTCATAAGCTTGGATGGGGGTGATACGAGAATATTGGGGATATTCGGTTTCAAAACTGGGTGCGATCGCTGGATATAATCGGGAAGCTAGCCCCAATCCTCGCAAAAATGTTTCTTGTGGTTGCTCAATTGTTCGATTTTCATAAACCAATCGTTCAACTGGATTATTCCAAATAGTTGCCGCATCCACTAAAAACTCAGGATCATCAGCCGCTTGCAGGAAATAGGCTAATGTCCAATCTGTTTCGCCAGACTCTGGAGAACGCAGTTGAAAACAGGTACGAAATAGAGTTTTAAGAGTTAACTGGTATTGTAGCGGCATAGTCCAAGCTTTCAGTGCCGCTTCCAGTCGTTCCACTTCAATTGCATCTGCATTGACTGTATGAGATGCACTAGTTAAAGCTTGCAACCATTGTCGCACCGCAGATGGTAAAGACGCGCTCGCTTTTGCTTCCATTGCAGGTTGAGAACCTACCATCCCTCGTACTTGGGCATCTATCGTACTATTAAGAAATCCCAAAAGTAATTCTTGAGGTTCGGCTGGGAAGTCTACATAGATTGGGCATTGGGCATTGGTTATTAATTCTTCTCCCCCCTCTCCCTGATAGGTGCGACAAACCAACGGCATATTCGCAGAAAATTTCTCTAGGCGGGTTCCATCTACAGCACTGTCTAGAAGTACTTGCCATTTGGCAGCAAATGCACCATCTGATTGCTGCCCAATTGTTGGTAAAAACTTACAGCGCGAGATTAAATCTAAACTCCATCGGGCAACCTGTGACCAAAAACGTAAATCTCCTCCTAAAAAGGCATCTTCCCCGTTAGTAGCATTTAAGGGAACAGCAGCAAGAAATTTTACTGCTTCGCTGGGGTTAAGACAAAAACCTTCAACTCGCCACGGTTGCAAATATTGCGGGGAATCTATGTCTAACCCCAAGCTGGCAGAATGCACAAGGAAAATCGCTGCTGTTCCTTCGCCACTGCCTTCTAGAATATAAGTTGGTAGGGCAATGATTTGCGAATGTGTTGGTAAACTGCTCTGAGTGACACTGGCGGCTTTCCGTGTTCGCCCAGTGGTAG
>Ga0209490_10002591_pt1 | contig 17057 bp, 15 predicted proteins | sample MAT06_FD_187209 | JGI IMG/M metagenome (GOLD analysis project Ga0209490, IMG submission 187209) | Freshwater microbial communities from Lake Fryxell liftoff mats and glacier meltwater in Antarctica - MAT-06 (SPAdes) (version 2) | ecosystem: Environmental > Aquatic > Freshwater > Ice > Liftoff...
CATTGTCCTGCACAATAATCTCGCCGCTGAGCATCGATTCGGCCAACCCCCAGCCGGCACTGCCCTGGATTTCTACGCTCGGCCCGTCGCTCATCCCAGCGCAGTAATAACCGACACTGCCGGTAAAAGTCACCTTGGCCGCCTGTAAAAGGGCCACGCCCAGGTTATGGCGCGCGGCCGGGTTTTGTACGGTAATTTCTGTGACGCCGTCGGCCAGCAATTGTTTAATTGCCAGGTTGATCTCGCGCGTGGTTTTATCGGCGCAATCTAGCGTTGCCATACACGCACTTCCTTTGCTTGCGCCTCACGCACTTGATAGGGACGACCCTGACCATCATCGGCAAAGGCGGCGCGAATCGCGACTTCTTCGGTGGCGATGGCGACAAAAGTATCGGTTTCCGTCACCAACAAGGGTTTGAGGGCAAAGGGGTCTTTGGCATAACCAAGCACATCGGCGGTTGCGGCCAAATAACTAAAAGAGCCGTCAAAATCGACCATTGACGCGTGCATGGCCGCTTCTAAGCTCAGCCCCTTGGCCATTTGCTCACCGAGATAAATGCCGATGATTTCAGAGTCGTTGTGGGTATAGAAGCGCACACCGCGCTGCTCGTATTGACGCCGCAGCTTATCATAGTTGGTAATGTGACCATTGTGGACGGTCGCCAAGTCGGGGTAACCGTGCGCCCAGAAGGGTTGTGAATGGCTCAAGTCGACGCGTGATTCGGTGGAAAGCCGCGTGTGACCAATGCCGTGGCGGCCGGTGATCTGTTGGATGCCGTAGGTGGCATCGAGCGCTTGGGGCGAACCAACCTGCTTGACAATTTCCAAACTGTGGCCCATGCTCACCACTTCCACATCGGCGGCTTCGGCCTCAATCAGGCGTTCCAGTTGGCGCGCATTGTGGGCTGGGGTATCGAGCACCAGCCGTAAATATTCGGCTGTGGTCGAGACTTCGCCCAAGGTGCAGCCGCCGGCTTGGACACGGTTTATGATCTGCCGGCCGCGTTCGCCAAGGTCGCCTTGCTCGCCTAATTTGATGCGCAACACCAAGTCGCCATCATGTTGCGGACTATAGAGCGCCACCCCCGCCGAATCTGGCCCACGACAGCCGAGCGCTTGCAGCATCTTAAAAATCGTTTGCCCGACCGGGGCCTGCTCGTTGGCGCTTTTGTCCCAAAAACCCGCAATCCCACACATGGTTGATAGCTCCTCGATCTTGCTGCTGGGCCTGCTTATACGCTCATACGCTGAAAATGGGCAAGCTGCCGAATGTTCAGCCTGGAATTGATGTGAATTCGCACAGGTTCATTTTACACCGGTAGGCGCGCAGAAGTGTCGATTCCTGCGCGCCTACTAGCTTATACGATTTTATATTTTATGGTCAGTGGACAGTTGCACAAGAATTCAGCATAATGATCTGTGTAACCTGCCCAAGTGGGAAGATCATCACCCGATGGGGCGCGAAGAAATGACCAACTGGCGCGTCGTACGGTTCATCAATTAGTGAACTGATCTGGTAGAATAAGCGATGATTGAATGGCGAACAAGTAATGAAATTGATGATACTTATGGGCGAGAAAACCAAATCTAAAAATACTGGTATTGCCGCCTGGCCCGAAGATGAACGCCCGCGCGAGCGACTGTTGGCGCGCGGTGCTGAGGCATTGACCGACGCCGAGCTGTTGGCGATTTTGTTGCGCACCGGCGTGCAAGGCAAGAATGCTGTGGAGTTAGGGCGTGAACTACTGCTGCGTTTTGGCTCGTTGCAAGCGATGATGTCCGCGCCACTGGCAGCGTGGGATGATATTAAAGGATTGGGCGATGCCAAGCTAGCCCAATTGTTGGCGGCATTGGAATTGGGACGACGCGTGGCATTGCCAGCGATCCGGGAAAAGACTATCATTAAAAACACGACGCAAGCCGCCGACTATTTTGCTGCGCGCTTACGTAGATTGGCCGAAGAACACTTCCGCGTGCTCTACCTGAGCCAGATGGGGATTTTGTTAGATGATAGCCTCATTGCTAGAGGCACCGTTAACACAGTGCATCCACCGATCCGTTCGATTGTGGCGCGGGCGTTGCAGACCAATGCCGCGGCCCTGATCGCGGCCCATAATCACCCATCCGGTGCAGTAACGCCCAGCGAGGCCGACAAAACCCTGACCCGTGACCTGATCGCCGCCTGCCACCCGTTGGGCATTGCCGTACTTGATCACCAGATCGTGGGCGAAGATGGCTGTTTTAGTTTTGCTGATACGGGACTGCTGCGTGAGATTAGCCTTTCTACACTGACCCCGCTGCCCGTAAAACCGTGAAGGAGTTTGCATGAACGACGAATTGCGCCAGATGGTGATCGAGACGCTGCGCCGCGGCGAGGAGTTGCCTGCTGAATGGGGACCATTGCTCTTTCCTCCCTCTAAGCGCGAGTACGAATTGACCTACGCTGGCAAAAAACGTGATGAAGAAATTTCTGCCGAAACTATTGCTGTGCCACTGCAACCAGTTCGCACCTTTGGTAAAATCGAAAATGATAGCCCTGAATGGCAGAACATGTTAATTCTTGGCGACAATCTTCAATCCATGAAGCGTCTATATGAAATGAAACAGGCCGGGCAAATTGCCAACGCAGACGGAACATCCGGTGTTCGTCTCATTTACATTGATCCGCCATTCGCAACCAAACAGGATTTTCAAGGCAGCCAAGACGAGAAAGCCTATCGAGATAAGATCACCGGCGCTGAATTTTTGGAATTTCTCCGAAAACGGCTGGTAATGATGAGAGATTTGCTCAGTCCAAATGGAAGTATTTATGTGCATCTGGATAGTCGAAGGATGCACTATATGAAAGTTCTGCTTGATGAAATATTAGGTGAAAGCAATTTTAGAAGTGAAATCATCTGGAAACGAACATCAGCACACAGTGATGCGAAAACGCTGGCGAATGTTCACGATACGCTGCTCTTTTACTCGCGCTCACAGGAAAGTATCTTCCATCCTCAATACAAAGAATATGATGAGGAATATGTTGAAAAGCGGTATAAGCACATAGATCCAGATGGACGACGTTTTTCCGATGGGGATTTAGTGGCAACTGGATTGAAAGGTGGAGGATATGTTTATGACTGGAAAGGATTAACGAAGAGCTGGCGCTGTCCGATCGAAACAATGCGCCGATATGAAGATGAAAATCGCCTATATTATACGCAGAAAGGGCTCGCCAGAATAAAGCGTTACATTGAAGAACTGCCTGGAAAGCCGCCAGCAGATGTTTGGCTAGATGTTTTCCCAGTTAATTCGCAAGCTGAAGAACGTATAAATTATCCTACGCAGAAGCCAGAAACTTTATTGGAACGAATTGTTTTATCCTCATCCAACCCTGGTGACATAGTCCTCGACGCCTTCGCTGGCTCCGGCACTACCTGCGCCGTGGCTGAAAAGCTAGGGCGTCGCTGGATCGGCATCGATTGTGGCAAACTGGCAATCTACACCATCCAAAAGCGCATGTTGTCGCTCAAAGAGGGTATTGGACAAAAAGGCAAACCGCTGCCACCCAAGCCCTTCACCCTCTATAACGCCGGTCTCTATGATTTTTCCACGCTGCGCCAGTTGCCCTGGAAGGATTGGCGCTTTTTTGCATTGCAACTCTTTGGCTGCAAGGATGAACCGCATAGACTCGGCGGGCTAGAATTGGATGGCAAACGCCAGGGCGCCAGCGTGCTGGTCTTTAACCATCTGGCGCATCCAGGACGACGCATCGATGAAGAGACCGTGCAGAGCATTCACGCGTCGGTAGGTGATAAGGTGGGCAGCCGTTTTTTTATCATTGCCCCACGCGGCGTCTTTGACTTCCAACAAGATTATATCGATTTGGAACATGTGCGTTATTTTGCGCTGCGCATCCCTTATTCTTTTATCAGCGAACTGCATCACCGCGAATTTACGGCCCTCAAACAGCCGTCAGATGAAACCGCTGTCAACACCATTGTCGATGCTGTCGGCTTCGATTTTATTCGTCCGCCCCAGGTAACATGGGCCATCGAGAAGGCAAATGATGGCGCATCAACACACGTTTCCTTGCACATTCAAGGCTTTGAAAGCCGTGCCTATATTCGGGGACAGGATACGCGCGGCGGCATGGAGACGCTCTCGTTGGTGCTGATCGACTTTGCCTATGCGGGTGATTTGTTCGTAGCAGACCAGGTACTCTTTGCCAACGCCCTTAAAGCCGCCGAGTGGCGTGTGCGTATCCCATTGGCGCAGGTAGGGGAACAGAACATGCTGGTCTTTATCGACATCTACGGCAACGAGGCGCGTGAATTGGTCCGCCGTGAACAATTGCGTGTCGTTGCCCTGGCACAAGCAACGACAGAAGGAACGTAACCGTGGCAAACGACCCCAATCTGCAACGCTTCCGCAACGAAGAACTGCTACTCCAGATTAGCCCGGCGGTCAACCGCACCCACTGGGACGAAAGCCGCTATGAACAATTTATCGATGAATTGTGCGGCGGGCGTGAATACCAGAAGGAGGCCATCCGCATCACCTTGCGCTATCTGTTGGGTGGTGAATACAGCAATGCGCGCGACCTTGCCAAACAAAATTTTAACCAAAATCCAACGTTAGCGGCGCGCTATGGTTCTTGGGCACACTTTGAACGTTCACTGCAATTCCCGGATCAATTGGCGGCGACGTTGGATTTAGCGACGGGAGCCGGCAAAAGTTATGTGCTCTATGGCATTGCCGCCATTCTGCTGGCAGAAGGCACTGTAGATCGAGTTCTCGTGCTTTGCCCTTCGACCACCATCGAACTGGGGCTGACCGAAAAGTTTCGCCTGCTTGCCAGCAATGGCGATCTGCGTGATCTTTTGCCTGACGATGTCCGCTTCACTACGCCGCGCATTATCCAAGCCAACCAAACCATCACCGAAGGTAGCATTTGCATTGAGAATTATCATGCTATACTCAAACATGTTGGCTCCTCGATCCGCGATAGTTTGATGGGCAAAGGGGCGCGCACATTGGTGCTCAACGATGAAACACATCATGTTGTCAACGAATCCAAAACCCAGAGCAAACGCTGGAAAGAGTTTCTCCAAAACCCCGACTTTGGTTTCAAATACATCGTCGGCGTCTCTGGCACCTGTTATGTAGGGAATGAATATTTCAATGATGTGATCTTCCGCTATTCTTTGCGCACGTCTATGGAAGAGCGCTACGCCAAAAAAGTTCACTATGTAGCCGAGATGCCCAAGACCGACCAGCGCGAAGAGAAGTGGCAACTGATCTACAATCGTCACCAAGAAACCAAGCGTAAATTACGCAGCCATACTCTTTTGCCGCTCACCATCATCGTCACCCAGACTATCGAAGGTTGTAAGGATGTGGCGGAAGAATTAAAGGGCTTTCTCATTCAGCACGAAGGGCTGAACCCTGATGAGGTCAAAGCGCAGGTCTTGGTGGTCTATAACGATGCGCCAGATGTAAAACGCTTGCCTTACGTGGATAGCCCGACGAACCGAGTCGAGTGGATCGTTTCGGTCTCGATGCTCAACGAAGGCTGGGATGTCAAGCGCGTCTTTCAGATTGTACCCCACGAAGAGCGCGCCTTTAACAGCAAGTTGTTGATTGCCCAGGTATTAGGCCGTGGTCTGCGCATACCCACTGGCTGGATTGGCGAACAACCAGAAGTCACTGTCTTCAACCACGATCGCTGGGCGCCACGTATCCGCCACTTGATCAACGAAGTGCTGGAGATCGAAAGGCGCATCGCGTGTCATGTGCTTGAAGAGTCACCCTATCACTTTGAGTTGCACAACATTGAATATCGGCAAGATCCGCAGTCGGTCAAAAAACCAATGACCGGGCAGTATACTTTTTTTGCCAAGGGCTATATTGATCTCTTCACTGAATCTGCTGCTGAAGATGTTGCCATCGAATTTGAAGATGCTTCGACCGGTCAGGCGCGTAATTGGCGGACTACGATTCGGCGCAAGACCTACACGCCACACGAGATCGCCGAGTTGATGTATGATCGTTTATTGCAAGAAGATGAAAATGCACAAGAACGTGGGGAACTTGATGCGCGTGGGCGCTACACCGATACTTGGAGTGTTGAACAACTGGAAGAAGTTGTCAAACGTTCGCTGACAGAGATTAAGGTTCAGGCCGCAACTGATAGCATGAAACAGAAATTTTTACAATCGTTGGGTACACTGCGCCGTGGTGAATCGGAGAACATGCGCTATACGCTAATTCCTAAAGAGTATCAGATTATCTCAACACGCAGTCGCCAATCAGATAGCGTCAGTGCGGCAGAACTTAGTTTAGGAGGCAGCAAAACCTTTTTCTTCACTGATCGGACGCGCGACACCCTCGAAGATGAACAGATTGAATTTTTTGAGAAGGCAACGGAGGAAGGCAGTGGATATAAGGTTATTCCGATACGCAATCGGCACGACTTTAAGGCACCTCTTAGCGCAGTTATTGCCGATTCAGAAAACGAAAGAAGCTTCATTCGAGATCTGTTGAGAACCGAAAACTTATCTCGGTATGATGCTTGGATTAAATCTACTTCAACGCGTTTTTACGAAATCGACTATTCTTGGAAAAAGCGGAACGCTGCAAAGCAAGGTAAATTCAATCCTGACTTTTTTATCAAAATCGCTGACTTGATTCAGGTGATTGAAGTAAAAGGAGACGAAGAAGTAAGGGAGCCTTCTGAAGAAAATATCAAGAAGTATAAATATGCCAGTGAACACTTTAAGCGACTCAATGAGCATCTCCAACAAGAAGGCAACTCGATACGTTATGGTTTCACTTTTCTGTCACCAAGCAGTTTTGGTAAATTTTTCCAGGCACTGCGTGATGGTCGGTTAGAGGGCTTTACTTCAGAATTGGATCTAAAATTGAAACAAGACGAGGAGACGAGTTGAGTAACGAACTACAACCGCACTTCCTCATCGCGTCGGGCTTCAGCAAAGAGCATGAGCGAGCACTCACTCTTTATTTACAAGATGACCGCAAGCTATCCACCGAGCAATGGCGATTACTGTATGAAGGAATCAACTATCTTGACCAATCTGAAGTAGAAATTACAGGAGAGCGCTTTGCCTTTCGCCAATTGTATAATCGCCATATCGATCAAGCTTTTGCGGATGAATATCTCGAACAATTGATCGGGCTAATCGAGCCGGACGCACATGGCACAACCCTAACCGCCCAATATGCTAGAAAAATTGCGCCGACATTGGAACAGCAACAACTGCTGCTCCGTAACAACCCACAGAGCTATCTGCTCTTTGCCTATTGTGTTTATTGGTGGCAAAGTTTTGCGCGTGGCTATGCCTTTGAAGTTGAGATCAAGCGCGATCTGGAAGCAAGCAAGATTATCTTTGCCATGCATGATGTGCGCAGTCGTGCCGAACGCTATTCACAAGCTGACTTGATTGTGCTAGACTTGTTGGGTGATATCAAAACATCCCCTTATTTCTTGCAAGAATCATCAAATAGTCCGTTGGCCAACGATTTCTATATTACGCGTTTGTATGAAAAAGGGTATACCAGAACCCTCGTCGTCTTTCAGAAACCAAGTGCGTGGCAGAAGATTGGCGGACGTGCTACCGTAGCAGGCAAGCTAGAAAATGTGTTGGCTCTACTCCCACAACCGGTAAAATTGGAACAAGCCGAGAATGTTTTGATCGTGGTAGAATATGTCACCTGGAAGAGTTTGGTGCAAAGAGTGCAGCACAAAAGAGGAGGCCCCAATGCCTGAAAAATTGTTAACCGAAATGAACTATGATGAAATGAGCAGCTTGATCGACAACTTCATCGACCGCTCTGCTCAACAAAGCGGTGAAATGCCGGCGAATAGCTTCTTTGCCTTGCTCTTTGCCAACCTGGCGCAACGGATTAAGCAGACCTTTGAAGTTGAAGGGCGCGTCGTCAATGGTCAACTTGTCTTGGTGCAGCCTAGCGGACTGCCTGCTGATTTCTATGTCCAGAACAATCAAATTGTGATTGGTGAACAACGAATCGTCGTCAAGTTACGTGCATGAGGTTGGCATTGCTGGGTTAGTGAAACCCGTTGCCTGATATCCTGATGGTCTGTCGTCTCCTCAATTGCATCACCCAGGCGCTATAGGGTTAGTGCAGCGCTGTGCCCGTCCGCACTGCCGTTACCACCTGGTTGATCGCATCGATCACTACATCAGGGCGCTCGAAGGGAATCGCGTGACCACTCTGCTCTGCCACGACGAGCTTGCTGTTTTTCGACCGTTGTAGCAACTCTTCCATGTTCGCCCGCGCCAGTGGTTCCAACGCGACCGGCTCCGCGGGAATGCCATGCCAAACGATCGAGGATCGAAGTTTGCAGCAGAAAATCCAGGGTGTCTTCTGGGCACCGATCAAGCACCTCTTCGACTAGATAACTGAGCACATGGCGGTGGCTGCCCGAAAACGCTTGGATAAAACCAGCTATATCGGCGCGCCCCTGCATCGAGAGCGCCGCCAGTTGTAAGCCAGCGATCCACCCTCGGTGCGCGTTTCCAGTGTGGCGATCTCGCTGTCGGTTAGTCGCAAGCCCATTACGTCAATCGAAAGAATCCACTGGCTCACCTGACAAGTCTCCCTTCTATTTATTGAGAAGATACTTGGGAACCATCCAAAGGTGAAACCGGTGGTTGATTTAGCTAGGGGGAGCGGTTGACTGCGCATGGAATCTTCCCCGCTAACTGCGGGAAAGATTCCTCTACCCTTCTGCTCATCTTCTCGGTTATAGTAGCGTATCAATAGATAAGCTATCAACAGGAGAGAAGCGAATGGAACTCAAAACACTTCAAAAACAGATCCGCACGCTGGTTATGCTGGAGGAAACGAGCGCGCCAGTGATCAGTTGTTATCTAACCCTTAGCGAAGAGCCGCTTGCCTGGCGCACGGCTTTTGAGCAGCGATTATACCTATTACGTCGCTCGCTACGCGGCGATTCACGCTGGGATTTTGAGGATGCATTAGGTCCCCTCGAAGCATTTCTCAATACAGAGTTAGCGCCAGAGTCCAGAGGGGTGGCGATCTTCGCGCGCGGTGGGGACAAACCTTTTTTTCTTCCGCTCCAGTTTCAGGTGGCATTGCCCACATGGATTGTGGTCAATTCTGTCCCAAACATTTACCATTTAGTTGAGATCAAAGACACCTATCATCGTTTTGTCGTAATGTTGACTACGGCCGAGAGCGCCCGCATCCTGGAAGTAAATCTGGGTGCTGTCACTGAAGAGATCTGGCGTGAACGCCCGGCGTTGCGCAAACGAATCGGGCGCGAGTGGACCAAGGAACATTATCAGAGCCATCGTCGCGAGCAGACCGATAAGTTTCTAAAGGAAAAAATCAGTGTGCTCGATGGTCTTATGCGTGCGGGGGGACACACCCATCTGATTTTGGCGGGCAACTCGCGGGAAACGGCACGCCTGCATGAGTCCTTACCCAAACGCCTCACTGCCAAGCTCATCGACATCCTACCTGCATCAGGTAACGAGCAGGTTTCTGATGTGGTGGCAGCCACGCTTGCGCGCTTTATTGATGCTGAAGAGAGCGAATCCCAGACAGTTGCCGAGACGCTAGAGCAGGAAATCCTGAGTGATGGTTTGGCCGTTGTGGGCACAGGGCCAACCATTGACGCGCTGCGCAGTAGCCAGGTAGATGTGCTTGTGATGGCCAAAGCCTACCTGCCAGAGCCAGGCTGGCATTGTCTGGCCTGCTCGGCGTTGACGATGGGGCGAACGGCCCCACAGCGCTGCACAACCTGTAGCACAACCACATTCCGCCAGGTGGATCTGCGCGAGGAATTGGTTCGGCTGGCCGAACAACAGGGCGCAAGCGTGGAAATTGTGCAGCAAAGTGATCGGTTGATGCAACTGGGCGGGGTTGGCGCGTTGCTGCGCTACAGGGTACCCCAAGCGGCCAGTTATCAAGTCACTGATAGCTGTAATACTATACTCGTATCAAAATGAAAACCCGACTTCTATAACGTCCCCGGCACGGCTCACACCCAGCTTGCTCAACCAAAAAATCTACTGAGCCGTGCCGGGGACGTTAGACACAATCTCCAGTTCTCATTCTGACATTAGGAGTTGTCACCCTGTAAGGGTCTTTGGCCCAGGCCGAAAACAGACCCTTACAGGGTGACAAGCGGGAACTTATTCTTTGACAAGCCCTTAGTATAGCTACGGGTAACTGGCAAACTTTTGCTTACCCCATACTTTCCGCAGCCGGAATGAGACCATGGTGTACCGCGATCAATGCGGCTTGGGTGCGGTTGGTTACGTTGAGTTTTTGAAAAATCTCACTGAGCCGATTACCAACCGTCTTCTCGGAAAGATAAAGCTGTGCCGCAATGGCCCGATTATCGTGACCGCCAGCCAACAGCCGCAGGATCGCGCGTTCACGTTCGGTAAGCGCTTCAATGATGTCCGGTAGTGGCGGCGGACGGCGAACGGCGGCGAAGACCTGAGCCGTCAGTGCTGGATCCAGGGCGGATTCACCCTGCGCCACCCGCTGGATCACAGCCAGCAACTCTTCGGCGTCGGCATCTTTGAGCAGGTAGCCTTTGACCCCGGCCTTAATCGCATCGAGCAAGTGTTGATCCTGGCGATGCATGGTCAGCATGATGACCCTGATCGTTGGATGACTATCTGCCAACTGGCGCGCCACGGCAATGCCATCCAGATCCGGCATCTGGATGTCGAGCAGGACAATATCTGGCTGCAGCGTATCAATTTGCTCCAGTACCTCGCGCCCTGTGCGCGCCTCCCCGACAACCTCAAATGCAGTCTTGCGCTCGATCAACTCGCGCAAGCCCTGGCGGAACATACGATGATCGTCGGCCAGCAACAATCGCACTCGGTTCATGATCGCTCCTTTGGCATCTGCCGCTTCGCCGGCTTTACGTCAATTGGCAGCCATATCCGCAATTCGGTGCCCGCGCCGGGTTGGGTGAGCACGGTGAGCCGACCATGGAACGTCGCCAGCCGCTCACGCATCTGACGCAACCCCAGGTGGTTGCTTGCGTTATCAACCGCGCCCAGATCAAAACCGCGTCCATTGTCGCGGATGAAAAGCTGTAGCCCACCGTCCACCTGGGTGCTTTGCACCGTTACTGCACTAGCAGTGGCATGTTTGGCTGCGTTGGTCAAGCCTTCCTGAACAACACGAAAGCTTATCGCCTCGATTTGTGGCGATAAGCAGGCGGCAATGCCATTGAGATCGACATTCATTGTCCATCCTTGTTGCTGGCCAAATTCGATAATATAGCGGTGCAGCCCCCCTACAAAGCCCAGTTCATCGAACTGGATAGGGCGCAAGGCAAAGATCGCACGGCGCAATTCGGCAATCTGCTCGCGTAGCAGCGGCTTGAACGCGATCAACTCGGTGCGTAGCCGTTCGGGCTCCTGGTCCAACCAATCTAGCCAGAGATCGATCCGCATACGGCGAAAGGCCAACGTCTGGGCCAAGCCATCGTGGATGTCGCGGGCAATGCGGGCGCGCTCTTCGGCAATGGCCTGCTCCAACGCATACGTGGCCCGCTCCTCGCGCACCCGGCGCCGTGCCCCGCTAATTACCTCGCCAATCTCGCCAGCAATCGTATGCAACAACGACCAGTCGTCATCCTGGAGGGCAATTTTACCTGTCGTATACAACTCGATCCAACCCACACTGACCGCCCCATCATCAATCGATAGGCGCAAACAGACGCCGGCCAGGCCGTCGGGATCGGCAGGTGCCGTGACAATTTGACTCACTTTCTGGTCATTGAAGCGATCCGCAAAAGGCGCGCGCAGTGTGCGCAATTCTTCGGTCGCGACACCAGTAGTGCGCGCTAAGATCACTTCAGTTGCGTCATGCAGCCACAGGGCCGCCGCCTTACTTGGCACCAAACGCTGCGGAAAGAGCAGGGCCACAGCGAGAATCTCGTCCAATGAAATTGACGCAGCCAGGGAACGGTTGACTTCACTGAGGAGGGCAAGTTGTGCATTGCTGCGTTGCAGTTGCTGGTTGAGTTCCCGTTGCTGTTCGAGGATCTGTTCTACCTCTGCCTGGTGGCGACGTTCTTGGCGACCAGCAAAAGTCAAGCTCCACCAGACGGCCAGCCCCCCTACCCCCCCCCACAACACAACATCGAACAGCACACTTGGGTTGGCGTTGAATTCTTGACGCAGAAAGGCTTCGGAAAATTGACCCAGGGCAATGGACAATCCACTGGCACCGCCGAGCCACCAACGCCAACGGAGCAACAACTGCCAAAGCGCTGCTGGCATTGGGGTTGTGACGGGTTTATGCTCTTTCTCTCTCATTTACCCCTAATTTTGAACCGGAATTTAAGACAGGTGTCCATACGTATATGTGCGACTGGCAAAGCTGAAATAGTAACCTTTAGTGCGAGTTTGAAAGCGTCATGAGAATTGAATAAGCTTTTGTCAATATCGTTAGTATACTACACGTCCTTTACGGCAGGGCAACTTAGTGACGAGTCAACGCTCGCAGCCGCATAATCCTCTGATTGGTATCGGGGTGGGTGCGAAAGAGACCCGCCAACCCACCGAACACTGGATTGACGATATACAAGTGCGAGGTGGCGGGGTTTAGCACCATCGGTTGACGTTTGGCAGCCCATTCTAGCTTCTCCAATGCGCTAGCCAACGCCAAGGGGTTGCCTAAAATCGCAGCACCGAGCGCATCTGCCTTAAATTCTCGACTGCGTGAGATGGCCATTTGGATAACTAAGGCGGCAATCGGTGCCAGAAAGATCATCAGAATGCCACCGACCAGCCCGGCCAGCCCCCCCCCTTCTTCACCCTCATCTGAACCACCAAAACCACCAAAGATCAGCGACCACTGGGCAATTTCGGCAATCATGGTAATAGCACCAGCAATCGTCGCTACCAAGCTGGCGAGAAGCGTGTCGCGGTTGCGGATGTGCGCCAGTTCGTGGGCGATTACCCCAGCTACCTCTTCGTGGTCGAGCAGGCGCATAAGCCCCGTGGTGACAGCAACCGCGCCTTTACTGGGGCTACGCCCGGTGGCAAAGGCGTTGGGGGCATCGCTCTCGATCAGATAGAGCGCCGGTTTGGGGATGCCGGCCTGGTTGGAAAGTGTTTCAACCATCTGGTGCAGGTGCGGCGCTTCCTCGCGGCTGACGGCGCGTGCTCTGCTCATCTTTAGCGCCAATTTGTCCGAGAACCACCACGCGCCCATATTCATCACCACGGCCAGACCAAAGGCCATAATCATGCCCGTGCGCCCACCCAGCGCCGAGCCGATCAACACGAAGAGACCCGTTAACGCCGCCAAGAGCAGCGTCGTTTTGAGTGTATTCCCGAATTGCATAAGTCACCTCCAGTTCGGTAAAACGTAACCGACACTTTCCGACTCGCTTGAGGCGTTAAGTGCCGGTCATGGTATGTTCAAGATATACGATATTGATTTGGGTGTGATTCATCTGAGTTGAACGAGGAGGGAGCATTCTCTAATGCGACCAGAGCAGCGTTAGAGAACGCTGCCTCCTCAACCCAAATGAATCACACCCTATTGATTTATGCCCAGTTGCATTAGTTGCTCGAAGTCACCGCGGCTGTTTGTAATAGCGGTGCGGTGCTCCGCTCTAGATAGTGGAAGAAATCTGCATTGGCGGGGAGGATGAGACTATCACCCGGTTTCAAAATTTTGACATAAGCATCCATCCGTCGGGAAAAAGCGTAAAATTCCATGTCTTGGCCCAGGGCTTCGGCATAGATGCGAATGGCTTCTGCTTCACCCTCACCACGCAAGATCTGTGATTCTTGATAGCCTTCGGCCAAAATAACGGTGCTGTCGCGATCCGCCTTGGACCGAATGATGTTGGCCTGCTCCTCCCCTTCGGCGCGGAAGAGAGACGATTCGCGTTGGCGTTCGGCGCGCATACGGCTAAAGACGCTCTGCTCAACTTCCTCGGGCAAGTCAGCGCGCTTGATGCGCACATCCACGACTTGAATCCCAAATTCAGCGGCTTTCGTATTCGCAGAAGTGGCGACGCGCTGCATAATGTTCTCCCGCTCCTGGGCAATTACACTGGTGAAGATCGCAGTTGCCAATTCGCGGCGAATTTCGGAGAAGACAATGTCATCCAAGCGGGCACGAGCGCCGGCTTCGGTGCGCACAGCCTTGAAAAAGAGCAATGGGTCTACAATACGCCAGCGGGTGACATGATCAACCACAAGCCGCTTTTTTTCGATGGTCAGGTACTCTTGCGACGGCGCATTACTGGAGAGAATGCGCTTCTCGAAAGAGACGACATTTTGGACAAAGGGCAACTTGACAGCCAAGCCCGGCGTCTGAATGGTGCGAATGGGTTCGCCGAACTGAAGAACGATGACCTGCTGCACCTCTCGCACCACAAAGAGGGTTTGATTGGTGATGAACAGGGCCGCAAGGGCCACAATCACCAGCACAGCACCGATACCTTTTGCACGTTGGTTTTGCATCTTATTGGTCTCCTTCTGGAGCGGCATCATCAAGCTCTAGGGCTGCTGCCGGCAGGTTATTCGTTGGTAGCTCGCGCAGCGGCAAGAGGGGTAAGACTTGGCCGCCAATCGCGTCACTATCGAGCAAGGTCAGTTGGATGCGTGGCAAGATCGATTCTAATGCCTCAATGTGCATCCGCTCGCGTGTCACTTCCGGCGCCAAGCGATAGGCTTCTAGAATGCTCAAGAAGCGATCGGCATCACCTGTTGCCTGCAACACACGTTGCTCTTTAAAAGCGGTTGCTTCTTCAATCAGCTTTTGTTTGTCACCACGTGCGCGCGGGACAATGTCGTTTTGATAGGCTTGCGACTCGTTGATCAGCCGCTCTTTGTCGGCCAGGGAGCGCACAACTTCTTGAAAGGCGTCGCGCACATCGGCTGGTGGGTCGGCCACCTGGAGCCGCACATCCGTGATTTGAATGCCAGTCGTATAATCTTCCATCAGTTGGGCGAGAAAGACACGTGTATCATCTTGCACACGCGCCCGCTCTTCGGTAATGACGGCATCAATGGTCATCTGTCCGACCGTGCTGCGGAGGCCCACTTCAGCGCTTGTCAGCAACAAATCTTCCGGGTCCTGAACATTAAAGACAAAGGCACGTGAGTCAGCAATGCGGTATTGAATGAGGAGTTGGACCTGCACAATGTTTTCATCAGCGGTCAGCATGAGCGCTTCATTCAGAACATCTTCACGACCGGCGTCTGACGAGCGGACGCCAATCTCGGCACGCCGAATGCTCGCCACATCCACAATCTGTACCTGCTGGATCGGCCCCGGCAGATGATAGTTGAGGCCAGAAGTGGTTACATTGCTAAAACGACCAAAAGTTTGGACAACGCCTTCTTCGCCTGGCTGTATAACATAGACACCCGTACCTAGCCACAAAAGAAAAACGACCACTGCAAGCAAACTATAAAAACGACCACTACGGTTCAACAGCCATCGGACAGCAGCCTCCGTCGATATCTCGATCTGCTCGTTACTTGGCTCATCCTTTTGACGAGACATAATTTTCCCCTTTTTGATTTTGCTAAATCTATAGAAAACAGATACGTAAACGTTTTTGTGCCAGGGTAAATATAGTTTCCCAGAAAGGTTTTGCCTGATCCTTGCCCTGAAGGATGGGACAAAACTTTTCTGGATAGCTATAGGCTAGAAATCAAACAAATCGCCAAGGAAAGATTTGCGCTTGCGTTTTTCTTTTCCAGCATAGCCACGGTCCTCAAAGTCATCATCATCATCATGCCGGTAAGCGGTCGCACGGTCCGTCTGTTGGGGGAGTGCGCTGCGGTTATCGACGGCGGAACGTTCGATAAGTTTGTCAAGTTCACCGCGATCCAACCAGACCCCACGGCATTCGGCACAGTAATCAATTTCGACGCCCTGCCGCTCGGTAATTTTTAGCTCACTGCTACTACAAACTGGGCATTTCATTGGTTTCTCCTGTTAACTTTTCCTCTTTTTCCACATAGCAAGTATTATCTGTCCGCTACACAGCGGTCTCGCTGCCATCCCCGATTTGTTCTAGGGCATGTTGCTGGCCTAGAATGCAAAGACATGGCTGAATACTGTTAGTTGTACCACTAAATCTCTTCACTTGTTCTGTTGGTGCCCCGCGTCACACCCCAATTAAGGGGATAAACTTTTGCCAGCCAGGGCCGCATCCACTCATTCCAGCCCAGCAACCAACTGCCTAGCAATAGCAACGGCGTCCCTGGTATCAAGGGCAATAGGATACCGATAATGCCAAGGCCGATACAAAGCCAACCACCAACAAAGCGCAAACATCGTTGCACACGAGTTGGCAATCTAGCGAACAAACCTGCTATTTTTTTAAAAATCATCCATTGAGATCCTCTCGCATGACATGCATGGTTCAATGTACACTCGGACTGGCCTAATCATAAAGCAAGACAAGCGTCGCTGGTAGAGGTAAATATCCCGAACATGCCGGGGGAAATTCCCCGATTTTTGCCGGAAGTTTGTCGTACTAGTCAGCATCTAACTATAGCAGTAAGCTGTATTGGAAATGGATACACTACTCAAAAACACATATGTTACCCAAAGGAGAATTTTCTATGCGCTGGTCGATTACGCTGGTCCAGGTTGCAGGCATTCCAATACCTTGCAAAATGGTGATCGCTTGAGCCGTGTGGTAGATTATCTACTCACGAGCGGTGCGGTGCTCCGCTCTAGATAGTGGAAGAAATCTGCATTGGCGGGGAGGATGAGACTATCACCCGGTTTCAAAATTTTGACATAGGCATCCATTCGTCGGGAAAAAGCGTAAAATTCCATGTCTTGGCCCAGGGCTTCGGCATAGATGCGAATGGCTTCTGCTTCACCCTCACCACGCAAGATCTGTGATTCTTGGTAGCCTTCGGCCAAAATAACGGTGCTGTCGCGATCCGCCTTGGACCGAATGATGTTGGCCTGCTCCTCCCCTTCGGCGCGGAAGAGAGACGATTCGCGTTGGCGTTCGGCGCGCATACGGCCAAAGACGCTCTGCT
>Ga0209490_10002592_pt1 | contig 17056 bp, 15 predicted proteins | sample MAT06_FD_187209 | JGI IMG/M metagenome (GOLD analysis project Ga0209490, IMG submission 187209) | Freshwater microbial communities from Lake Fryxell liftoff mats and glacier meltwater in Antarctica - MAT-06 (SPAdes) (version 2) | ecosystem: Environmental > Aquatic > Freshwater > Ice > Liftoff...
CCCTGGCGATGGCCGAAATTGCCCGCGTGCTGCGCCCGGGCGGGACGTTTCTCGCCACGTTGCTCTCCAAGCGCAACGCCGCCTGTGGCCGTGGTGCCGAGGTCGCCCCCGACACCTGGGTCAACGTCGACGATCCCGAAAAGGCGCATGCGCACTGCTACACCGACGCCGCCGACGTTACCTCCCTGCTCATGACGGATTTCGACCTGCGCCGGCTGGTCGACGTTGAACATCGCACACCGGGTTCCTGGCACTGGCACTTCGTGGCCGAGCGGCGATGAGCGCTCTGGCTGAGCGCGTCACCGCACCAACGTCCACCACCACCGCGACGCCCATGGCCCGCCTGCTGCGCTTATCGCTGGCGCAGTTAGTGTGCTGGGCGGTGTTTTATTACACCTTCGCGGTGGTGCAGGTGCCGATGCGCCAGGAGCTGGGCTGGAGCACAACCCTGCTCAGCGGTGCCTTTTCGCTGACCCTGCTCGTCTACGCTCTAGCCGGGCCGGTGCTGGGGCCGCTCTTCGACCGCCGCGGACCGTGGGGCGCCATGCTCGCTGGCGGCTGCGCCGGAATATTGCTCATGGTCGGGTGGTCGCAGGTCACGCACCCACTCGCCTATGTCGCGGTGATGGGCCTGCTGGGCGGCGCCATGGCGGCCTGCCTCTACGAGCCGGCCTTTTACCTGGTGGCGCGCTGGTATCCGACCCGGCGTGCCAAGGCACTGACCGTGCTCACTTTTTTCGGCGCCCTCGCCAGCCCATTGTTTATGCCGCTGACTGAGCGCCTGTGCGCCGGCCTCGGCTGGCGCGGCGCGGTGTTGGTACTTGCCGGTCTGGTGGCGGTGGTCGGCGTGCCGCTGCTTGCCTCCTTGCCGCGCGCACACACGCCGATGGCGGCCGGTGATCCTCAACGCGACCAGCGCGCCCGCCGCGTTTTCCGCGAAAGTCGCTTCTGGTGGCTCCAGGTCGGCTTCATTCTGGTCTCGATCACCGCCATCGCAGTGCCGGTGCACTTCGTGCCCTTCCTGGTCGAGCGCGGCGAATCGCTGGCCTTCGCCGCCGGCTGTGCCGGCAGCATCGCCCTGGTCGGCATCGCCGGCCGCTTGGCCTTCGGGCTGTGTGGCGACGGGCGCGGCCTCATCGTGCTCACCGTCACCGTCTTCGTGCTGATGACGGTGGCGGTAATCCTGTTGCTCACCGTGCCCGGCCGACCCGGCGCCATCCTGTTCACCGTGGTTTTCGGGCTGGGCTACGGTGCGTTGTGGCCGACGCGCGCCGCGCTGGTGGCGCGCGCCTGGTCAGGTCCGACCCTGGCGACGGTGGCAGGCATTTTCGCGCTGGGACCCAATCTCGCCAAAGCGGCGGCGCCCCTGCTGGCCGCGCTGATCGCCCTCGCGGTAGGCCTCGACGGCGCCTTCACCGCTTTAGCGGCTCTGCCCGCCCTCGGCGCCCTGGCGATCTGGCGCGGGCGAATATAAATCCGCATGCACGGGTTCCGTTGCTCTCACCCGCGCGAGAAGTGGGCGCCGAGTGCGGCGAAACAATAACCCACCAGCGGGCTCCGCCGCGGAACTGCCCGCCAGCGCTGCCGACAAGCCACTTTCGTGCTCCCCGCGCGGGCAATCGACGCCATGCTGCGGCTAATGCTGGATACCAACGAAGTATGGGCGTCGATGGAGCCACGGGTGCGCGCGTATTTCCGTCGGCGCGTGGGCCGCAATGACGCGTTGGTCGATGAACTGGTCCAAGACATTCTGGTCCGCATCCATCGCGGTTTACCCGACCTGAAACAAGCGGACCGCTGGCAGGCCTGGGTGATGCGGATGTGCCGGAATGTTTTTATCGACCAATTGCGGCAGCGGCGACATCTGACTATTATTGATAATGATTCGCCCGCTGCCCCAGAAGTCCCCAGCGAATCCGTTCCCCTGGCGATCCAACGTTTTCTGCACGATATTCTTGCAGCCATCGGTGAGCCCCATCGCTCGGTGGTGCAGCTCGCTGATTTCGAGGGCGTTCCGGGCCCCCTCGCGGCGCAGCGCCTGGGCCTGAGCCTGACCGCGTATAAAGCACGGCTGCATCGCGCCCGGGAACGGATCCGTCAGGAATTAGAACGCTGCTGCGAAGTGGTGCGCGACAGCTGCGGAGCGCCGATTGATTTCCGCCGGCGCAGCGATGGCCGCGACTGCGACGTAGGCTGTTCCATTTCAGCCGGCCAGATGTCAGCCGGGCCAGTCCGCGACGATGCGGCCGGCGACCCAGACCGTGCGCAAGCGCGGTAACGGCTGACGCTGATCGACCAGAATCAAATCGGCGTCAAAACCGGCGGCAATGTGGCCTTTGCGCTGACCCAGCCCCACTGCGCGGGCGGGCGTTGCACTGACCATGGCCCAGGCGTCTGCCAAGGTGCGAATGCCGCTGGCAGCGAGGCGGAATGGCGCCTGCAACAGGCTGGGGTAATGATAATCCGAACAGAGCGCATCGACCACGTTAGCGGCCAGGGCATCTTTGACATGTATGCAGCCCACATGCGAGCCGCCGCGGACGTAATTCGGTGCCCCCATCAATACCACCATCCCCACGGCCCGGGCCTGGGTCGCGGTCTCGATGGTGGTCGGGAATTCGCTGATCGAAACCCCGCGCTCATGCGCGGCGTTCACCGCGGCCAGGGTGTCATCGTCGTGCGAGGCCATTGGAATACCGGCAGCGCAGGCACGTGCGGCCAATTCGATTTCTTGCTGGAGGCCCCGTGCCCGTTCGCCCTGCGCGTGCACTATCAAGGCATCAATGTCGGCGTCGCTCAACGGTAGACGACGGCGCACCCCATTGCGGTAACGACTCAGCTTGACCGGATCCTCCCCCGTCGGCAGGTGATCCGCAGTGGACAGCAGATGCACGCGGCCCGCCGCCATCCACGCCAGTAATTCATCATGTCCGCTGGTCAGGCAGCGCTCATGGCGAATATGAATACGAGTATCACAGGCAAAATAGCCGGGAGCGGCCTCGGCCAGGGCGGAAACAATCGCCCGTACCGTCGCCCGTCCGCGCAAACCCGCCTCAAATGAATCGGTCAACGAACAAAAAAAAGTGGTGATGCCGGCAGACAACAACCAGTGGTCATTTTCCACCATAGCCATTTCTACCGGCAGATTCACGCCGGGCCGGGGACATAATGCCCGTTCAAAGGCATCCCCGTGCACATCGACCATTCCGGGCAACAGGGTGAGTCCGCTTCCGTCGATTTCCCGACCGGGGCCACTTTCTGCCCCAACACTGATAATGCGACCTTCGCTGAGGCTGACAGCAACCCCGGATTGCAGACCGGTCGGGGTCAGAACCTGGGCGCCGACGATGCGCATCGATTCAGCATGGTGAGGAGCAATCACGATTAGGGTCGCAGGGTCAAAATGGTGATCGTGCCACTTTTTTCGTTGGCCGTAAAGACGTGGATCACGTCGTCGAAAGTGACCACGGCCAGGCCTTCGGGGGCTTTATGACCTTTGCCCAGAGGCGTGACGCCGAGAACGCGCGGCTGGGCTGGATCCGCCAAGCTAATGAAGGCCACGGCATCGGCGCGTTCCAAGGTGGCTACTGCGTAATTGATTCCGCCAAGGGCGAAGGTCGCCACCATTTCTGGCTCACTGCCTTTATTGGGGCTGCGTTTGTCAGGGTAACAACCGGCGGCAGCGGCGGCTTCATCGATGCCGTTGCGGGTATCGCCGAGAACTTTCCCCGTTGCCGCATCAATGACGGAAACGGTCCGGCCACCCCCAGCGGGTTTGCCCTCTTTGATTTTTGAGGCCTTGGGATCGGTGTCGCCCTCATCGCCGGTCACCAGATACCGGCCATCGGGAGTGATGGCGATGCCATCGGGCTCGCGCAGGGCGGTCAATTCATGGCTGAAAATCGGCTTCCCATCATCGGTGATGTCCGCCATATGTTCGGTCTCGCCCAGGCCGAAGGCACCCGTGACCTTCGCCGCAGCGATATCGATGCGCAGCAGGCCATTATTTTCCTGCAAGGTCACCCAAGCGGTGGTGCCATCGGGGGTAAATACGGCGCCTTCGGGTTCCAGCACATCTGGCGCAGCATCGACCAACGGGAGCATGAACATGCCCTCTTTTTTGGTCGCCGCGGTGCCGCGAAAATTCGCCGCGCCTGCCTCTGCCGGACGCTCTAGAAAGCGCCCCGCATCGGCCGTCGTAAAGCCGGGCGTGCCGGTCAGGTCGGACAGCGCTATCGTCGTCGCGGTAACCGGGGCATCGATCGCACCCAGGCGAATCAGGGTCACGCTGCCGGGCGGGCTCATCGCCTGGCCATCGACCACGGAAATATCTTCGGCCTCATCACAGACCAGAGCGGTCATGCCGTCAGGGGCGATGACCACGCTATCGCAGCCGTAACCCGCCTCGGCTGCTGCCAAGCGCGTGGCGCTGCTCAGCGACCATACCTCGACCCGACCTTTCTGGTCGACGCCCGCCTTGATCGCCACCAGGACGCGTTCGCCATCCGGATGCAGGGCCGCGCTGGTAACTTCTTCGTTCGCCAGCAAGCCCAACTTGATCAATTGCATCTGCTTGGGCTGGGTAGGGGTGCTCAGGTCAAGAACGAGCAGCGCTCCCACATCGGAACAGGTCACCACCGCCCGTCGACTGGCCGCATGGACACTGATGATTTCGCAGCCCTCGACCCCCTCCAAGGTAAAAGAACCCGCCACCTCCAACTGCGGCTCCGCCGCGACGATCAGGGTGGACAGACAGGACAGGGCGAGGGATAGCGTGCGCATGGGCGAGACTTGTCCGCGGCGTCCACCAAGAATAGAGGAATATTTGGTGAATATCCGCCCGGTCTTTCCCAGGCCCTTCAATACCAACACAAACCCCTGCCACAGAGTGGCAGGGGTTTGGCGCTTGCGGCGCAATCAGCTTCGCGCTGATCAAAAATTATCGCACATCAGAAGTTGAGCTGATGCTGCAGACGGATGATCGTCGCATCGGCGTCGCCTTCCTCAGCCTCCCACAGCTGGAGGGCCAGTTGGATCTTATTGTCGTGGCCATTGAGGTAGTAATTCACACCCAGATCGATCTGGGTACCGGAATTTCCAACTTCTGCGGCAGCCGAACCGTAATTTGGGGTTTCATCGGCATCGGTGTTGTTGTCAATCATCTGGAACCGTACGGCGGGTTCGATGACGCAGCCATTTGCCAGGGGGAAGGCATAGCCGACTTGGGCGACAATGACCTCGGAATCGACGTCGCTGAATTCAGTGCCACTGGCGGTGCCGTCGGTAACCACATTCATGGTGCGGAATTCAAGATAGGCACTGATGTTGTTATACCACAGCATGGCGTCGATGCCGTACGCCATGGTGGTGCGTTGGAAGTCGGTGCTTGCAGGAGTTCCAGTGGCACCGGTATTTCCTTCGGCGTCAGAATTCTGCAAGGCCGAGATACCGATGTTCAGGCCATGGCCTTCCTTACCTAGGAAGGATTCGGAACGCTTGGCGATGAACCATTCCGGGCTGAAGGAGAATTCAGCGCGAGCACCGAGAAGGAAGCCTTCGGTTTCGCCCAGATTGTCGCCGCTGGCATCAGCGCCAGCTTCATTCTGGAACGCATCCAGTGTTATAGAGAACAACGGATGGTTGAAGCTGTATTCCAGGCCCACTTCGCGATAACCGGCCAAGCCAGAGGCCGCGTTTTCGGTGGGGAACAAGGTTCGGCTGGACGACATCGCCGAGTCAGATGGGTTGTTGTAGGGCTTCATGAGGCCAAACGCGATGGCGTGGGACATGTCGCCTTCCATCTTCCACGTCCGCTTGGCCCAGGCATAGCGCACTGACAGGGCGCGGCCAGTATTCGAGCCGGTATTATCAATATTATCGGCGCTGAAGGCCAATTCACCCTTCCAGTTGTCGCCGTAGCCAATCTTTAGGTACAACCGCGAGCGACGGATCGAGAAATCGATGGGATCGTTCTTACTGGCGGAGGTGCCAGACTGGACGCTGAACTCTCCGCCGGCGCTATCGGTCGCGTCAGCGATGGTAGCGCGGGTCTGGATACGGATACCGACGCCGAGCTTGACCGTGTCGTCTTTGATCGACAGGGCATAGGTGGAGGGAATCGCGGCGCCGAGCAGGGCGAGAGCTGAAAGGATCTTCGAGAGCTGCATGGTGCTCTACTTTCTCCGGGTAGGGACGGCGCGGGGTCTAACCCGGCCGGTTCTGGTGATGGGCCGGATCCTGAGACCCTCTATGAAGACCCGATGAAGATACCGACAATCCCGGATGAGGAAGGAAACGATCACACGCATTGACTTCTTGTTCGGTTTGCTAGGGCAAAAACCCTTGGGATGATGACGTTTCCATAAGCATTTTCGTCCGGCGTCCGGCGTCGCGAGGTTCGCATCGCGAGGTTCGCATCGCGGGGATGTTGATCAGTTTAGGCATTTTCGTCCTGCGTCCGGCGTCCTGCGTCCGGCGTCGCGAGGTTCGCATCGCGGGGATGCAGATCAGTTTAGGCATTTTCGTCCGGCGTCCTGCGTCCGGCGTCGCGAGGTTCGCATCGCGAGGTTCGCATCGCGGAGATGTTGATCATTTTAGGCATTTTCGTCCTGCGTCCTGCGTCGCGAGGTTCGCATCGCGGGGATGTTGATCAGTTTAGGCATATTCGTCCTGCGTTCGGCGTCCGGCGTCCGGCGTCGCGAGGTTCGCATAGTCGCAAAAATTGTGCGCATAGACGCGGTTTACTGCTTCCAAGAATATCGTCATCGCGGCCAGCATCGTTTCACCGAAACTCCTTCGGGACCTCGGACCTCGGACCTCGGACCTCGGACAGGAATTACCTTAAGCCAGAAAAATCGAATGCCTCTATCGCGACGCAGGACGCAGGACGCAGGACGGAAATGACTAGACGAATCAACATCCCCGCGATGCGGATGCGCGTGATGCGCGTGATGCAGATGCGTGTGATGCGGATGCGTGTGATGCGGATGCGTGTGATAACTTCACGTCACTGCAAAATATGATGAAAATTACAACAGGTGTTTCGCCTTCACCATCAAGTATTCGCTGATGGTGGCCGGGGTCAGGCGGTCGGCGTCGGCGTCGACGACCAGGGCGCCAGCGGTGGTGAGGCGATCGAGAATGCCCTGGCGCCAGGTGGCGATGACGGCGGCGGCGCCACTGTGCCAGAAACCGGCCTCGTCGGTGGGAGCGGTGCGCAGCACGTCGTGCACATCGGGATCACGCAGTAATACCAGCATCGGCACGTGGCGACCGACCACATGGGTGCATTGGCGCAGCAGTAAATCGGCGTTTACGTCGTCCAGAACATTCGTGAATTGGGTGATCAGACTGCGCTTACGATGATGGCGGCCCAGATGCATGAACGCCGTGTCATGGCGACTTTCCACCAGGGTGGGTTCAAGATCATGGACGGCGTGAATGAGGCGATGCAGATGGCGGGTGCCACCCGCCGGCGGGATCCAGCGCTGAATACCGTCTGCATAGGCCAATAATCCAACCCGATCATTTTGTTTGATGGCGACATAGGCCAGCATCAGCGCGGCTTCGATGGCGAGATCGAGCAGGCTCACCTCGGCGCCGTTCGCGGTGCGCGCGCGCGCTGCCATCATCCGCCCGGTATCGATGACCAGCATCACCGACTGGCTTTGATTGATCTGATAATCGCGCACGGTCAGCACATCGCGGCGCGCGGTGGCCTTCCAGTCGATGCGATTGACGTGATCATCGCCATGCCAATCCCGCAGCCGTTCAAATTCAGTATCGCCACCCAGACGCCGCGACGTGCGCACCCCGATCAGGGAAAGCCTATCGGTTCGCGCCAACAGGGCGTAATCCGCCAACTGGCGCAGATCGGGATAGACATGCACGACGCCGGGATCGCCTAGATGCAGGCGGCGATGCCATAAACCCAGACGTGACTGCACGGCGAGGAAGGCTCCACCGATATCAAAACGGCCACGACGCTGCGGCAGCGCGTGAAAGACGCAGTCGACCCGACTCAGGGGATCCAGGGTGAGCGCCGCGGGATCCTCTTCACACGCAAGCTCCCGCGGCAGGTCCGGGGCGACCCGCAGACGCCACTGGCTCCGACTGCGGTTGGTTACGGTGACGGTGATCGTTTCGCTGCGGCCACGGGACCATGTTTTTGCCGTCGTCACCGCTACCGCGAGTTGCCCGGGGCGCAGACTGCCGATGACCGCGTCGATCAGTGCGACCGCGACCACCACCCCATCGACGATCACTATTATCCACAGCCACGACACATCGATCAGCAAGCCGAGCGACAGCACCGCCACCATTGCGACGAGAACCACCAAAAGTCGGCTGGGATACATGCGCGACTACACCGTCAGCCGACCACGCCGCGCGGCACCGGCACCGAGCGGATGGCCTCAGCGAGAATCGAGTCGGCGGTTTTACCTTCGATTTCTGCTTCCGGATTCAGGATCACCCGATGACGCAGAGCGGGCAGCGCCACTTCGACGACATCATCGGGAATCACGTAGCCACGCCCACGCCACAAGGCGATAGCCCGCGCCGCAGTGAGCATCGCGATTCCTGCGCGTGGACTGGCGCCGAGGAATAATCCGGGATAGCCGCGGGTGCGCTGCACCAGCGCGGCAATATACGACACCAGCATGGGTTCGACCAGAATCCGCCCGGCTGCCGCCTGCAAGGCGATGACCTGGGCGGGGTTGGCGACCGTGCGCACGTCGCGCTCAAGAATGCGTTCCGGGGAATCCCCGGCCAGGAACAGCGCGTAGATGCGTTCTTCTTCGGCCAGTTGCGGATAGGTCATCACCAGTTTAAATAAAAAGCGGTCAAGTTGGGCTTCGGGCAGATTATATGTGCCTTCGTTTTCGATCGGGTTCTGGGTCGCCATGACCAGAAATGGCGGCTCCAAGGGCAATTGGCGGCCATCCAAAGTGACCTGCCGTTCCTGCATGACCTCCAGCAGGGCGGAGTGGGTCTTGGCCGGGGCGCGATTGAATTCATCTGCAAGCAGGAATTGCGCAAAGACCGGACCGGGATGGAACACAAAGCGGCGCTCGCCCATGTCAAAGACATGGCTGCCGGTGATATCCGACGGCATCAGATCCGGAGTGAATTGAATGCGATTAGTCTTCAACCCCAGGATCTTGCCGATCGCCTTGACCAGCAGGGTCTTACCCAAGCCGGGCAGACTTTCGACCAAGACATGGCCGCCGGCGGCGATGGCGGTCAGCAGCCCGTCGACCAGAGCATCCTGGCCGACGAACAATTTGGCCAATTCGGCGCGGATGCGGGTGATCAGATCGCGGCTGGCCTGCATTTCGCCGGGATCGGCGGAAAAATCAGCCGCAGAATGGAAAGGGGCCTCAGACATGCGGTGGTCCTTGTTTTGGTTCAACGTAGAGCGCGCGGGCGGCCGCGAAAGCATCCGCGCGAGCGTCCTCGGCAGGTGGGGGTCGGCGCAAGACCGCCGCCAGCGCGGTCAGTACTTCACTCGTGGCGCGAGCACGGCGGAGATGGCCCGCAAAGGCGGCGACATGGCGGCCAAAACGCTGGAGGTCACCGCGCGCCGGGGCCTCGGTGCGGCCCAGCCAGAGCATGCGCCCGCCGATCAGGACCAGCACCAGGGCGAGCAAATGGAAAACGACATAATTGAAGGGCGGCCGGCCGAAGAGCATGGCGAGGATATTCGGCGCCGGCGGATCGGCGACGGGACCGGTCGCCAGCGTGCGCACCCACGCTACCGAGACGGTATCCTCGTTAGCCGCAAATGTGCGTAATGCGTCAAGCAATCCCGTTAATAAACGCCGACAGGTGTGATCGACCTGGGCCGCATCCAGAAACGGCAGCGCACTAGCCACCACCACCAAGCGGCTGCCGCCATAGGGAATCGACACCGCCCAGGGGCGGCTCTCATCGCTTGTCGCCACCGTGGCCAGGACCTGGCCCCGAGGGGCCGAAAGCCGTTGCCGAAATTGCAAAAATGGTGGGGCCGAAGCAGCCACCAGACCCTCAAGCCGGGTCGGCGTAAATACCGGCGTCGGTTCCAAGCGCAGCGGACCCGATTCCTGGCTCAAGACGTAGAAGGGGAAATCCAGATCGCTGTCATACAGCGTGCGCTCTTCCAGGCGCTTGATCTGCTCGATGAGAATTTTTTGCCGCTGGGCATCGGCAGTGGCCATCTCCACGCGTAATTCTTCGGCCCAGCGGCGGCATAACCATGCCGTCATGGTGCCGTCACGCAGAATGAGCACCGCCTGTCGGCGCGGCCGCTCGCTCAACCACTGTTCAAGCCAAGTCACGGCCTCGGGGTCCGGCAGACCGGAATTTTCCGCGACATGCACCATGATCTCGACCTCCGCGGTGCGTTGATCGAGACGTGCGACTTCCCGCAGCGCGAATTCCTCAGCAAAACGCCCGCGTAAAACCCGCCAGCCATTGATGCTGCCGGTCATGCGTTCACCGTAGCCGGTCTGCAGATCCGTGCAGCCGCTGAACAGCAGCATCGCCGCAAGCAGGACAACCCGGACCAGACCGCACGAAAATATCCTACCCCGACTCACGTGTGCACCGCGCTGAGCAGAACTTTATTCCGCGCATCCAAGTCGCGCATCAGGGCGGCAGTGGGGAGATCGCGACCGAAATAGCTGCGTTCAAAGGCTAGGATCGTCGCGGCCAGGGCGTCGGCCACCACCGCATCGGCGGCGACCTCGGCAAGATAGTGTCGATTGGTCTTGCCCTGCACCAGGTGGATGCGGCCGACAGTCTCTAAGCTGCGTAATTGCCACGCAAATAACCAGATGACGGCGCGAGCCCAATCCTGGCGGGCGCAAGCCGCTGCGTATTCGTGCTCGGGTTCGCCACCGGCTTCGGGAACCGCAAAGGGCAGCGCGGCGACCGCGGCCTGCACCCCGGCGGCCCGCCTGGGGTTCAGCAGCGGCGCCTTGCCCGCGCGGATCTTCCACACCATCGCCAACACCAGGGCCACCAGCGCGATCACCAACGCGTACATCGCAAACGCAAACGGCGAGGTATCCCCGCTGTCGGTCAGATCGGCCTCGCTGGAGCGTTCTTGCGGCACCACCCGCTGCCAGGAATCGGCCTGGCTGTCATACCACGGTTGACGGCCCAAATGGTTCTCGACGGATTCCGCGGCATGGAGCGAACTGCCCCCTGCAAGCACGCAGAAGGCGATCAGAAACAGACCCCGCCGGATCCCACACACAATGTCTGCCGCGTTCACGCCGCGTCTCCCTGCGGTTCCAAACGATGGCCGGCCCGGCGCAGATCCAGTTCGATCTCCCACCCTTCACGCCGCGTGCGTAGATCGATATAGGCCAGGAAACGCACCACGCTTAAATAGCCCAGAAATGGCCACGGCAACACCAGGACCCACGGCGATACCTGGGGCTGCAACCACCGCCAAAATTCGCGGTAGGTCAGGCTCTCCCAGAACAACAGGTTCACCAGTTCCACCCCACTGACGATGAGCATCACCATTCCCCCGCCAACCCACAGCAGGGTCAGGCAACCATGGGTGATTGCTTCCGAACGCCAGGCGGTCATCAATTGTCGGGCACGACGAAAACCCAGGCGCAGACCTTGGCGTTCGAGCACGACGACCTCGGCCAGATGGGCAGGGAAGAACAACAGCAGAAAAACAAAAAACAGTCCGGGCAGCCCATCGCCGACCGCACTGAATACCAAACACGGCAGGGCGATCACCGCCGCCCGGGCCAGAGCAGGTAGGAGCAGGACGGGCAACGCGCGCAGGCCAGTGCGTAACGCCGACCAGCGCTGAGGCCGGGCGGTGAACATAGCTTCGCCCAAATAGGCGGTGAGCGGAGCTGTGGCCAGGGGCAGTTGAAATATCAGCAACACCAGCCACCACGTCACCCCAGCCCAGCCCTCGGTCGGCACCAGCTGCATACACAGATAATCCAGCAGCAGCCACGGGGCGGCGCCGATAATCAACAGGATGCCCAAATCCCGCGCATGCCGCCGGCCCATCAGCAGGGCGAGATCAAATAATTCGCCGACCGTCCGTTCGCGCACGACCAAGGTGAGATGATCCAGATTCATGGCTGACGTCTAGCCTCTGCGCGCGCACCGACGCCTTTGGGTAGCGATAATGCATGACGGCGTCCCAGCCAGCCCAGCGCGAAAAAATACAGCAGCAATGCAACAATGCAGCTCCACATCAAGGCGCGCTTATAGTCCAGGGCCAGGGCCGAGGGACTGATCCAGCCCTCGATGGGCGCCGCCAACGCGACCAGCACCGCGGCCACCGCCAGGACCGGGCCCACCCGGCGCGAAGATTCCACCAAACTGTCGGTCACGGGAAGTCCCCGGCGGATGACCAGACCGAGCCCCAAACGCAGTCCGGCCGCCCCGGCCAGAGCAATACCGGTCAATTCAAAGGGACCGTGCGCGGAGACGAATTCGAAGAAATGCGCCCGTTCCGGGCCGTCCTGTGCCGCCATCCAGCCAAAGCAGCAGCCGAGAAAAATGCCATTGAAGGCCAGCCAGACCAGGCTGCCAACCCCAAAGAATATGCCACTCGCGAAACAGGCCAGGGCGATGCGTACATTATTGAAAATGTAGAATCCACTCATGGCGGCGCCGTCACCACTGCTGCGGCCATGCGGAGCCTCGAGATAACTTTCTGCCATCTGGGTCAAGGTCTCTTCGCCGCAGAAGCTGACCGCCGCGGCCGGCTGCCACCACGAAACAAAGGCACTCAGCACGAATAGACCAAAAAACGTGGCGAAGGCGATCCACAGACAGAAATCCCGCAGCAGCAATGCGGGGACCTCGACCATGATGACGTGCAGCAAGCGGCGCCAACCTGCCTGCACCCGCCGATAAAAACGCAGGTGCGCCTGGGCGACCAAGCCATGCAGGTACATCTGATGTGGAATCGGCAGATGAAAGGCCTCGGCCAGGGCCAGATCGGTGCAGGTCGCGCGATACAGGCGGCCCAGTTCCACTGCGCCTGCCGCGCCTTGCGGGGCGCCGCGGTCCTTGCGCAGCAGGGCCTCTAGACGCAGCCATTCGCCGCGCCGCCGCGCCAGCACGCGCGCCGCCAAGGCGCCGGGGCGGCCACTGGCGTCAGCCCGGACCGCCATCTCAGAGGCAGGCCTTTTTGCGATTCGCGCGGTGCCGCTGGGGTCAGGCGGGAACAAGGCGAGATATACCGCGACCAGCAGGGTGTCGGCCTCGGTGCGCGCACCGAGATGGAAACGCCGACGCAAGGGTTCGGCCAGATGCGCGGCCATTTCGTTGCGCCGATGCGGATGGAATTGCCGCCGCCGTGCCACATAGGCGGCGATGGCGCGCACCGTGCCGCCATCCAGCGATGCGGCGATCTCGGGCGGCAGCTGCGGTAAAAGCGCCAAGGCCGCTGGATCCTGCGGCGGGGCTTGGCGCGGCGGCAAACGCCGTTCGACATAAATGACCAGCGTCCCAGCGGCAAGATCGCCCAGGCGTTGGAAACGCCCAGTCAACGCCAACGATCCCAGGCCAAAAGCAAATGTCGGAATCAAACCGAGATAGGGAAAACCATCGGCCCAGCGCAGAATATTGCGAATCATGCAGGCGCCGAAGCCGGCTGGCAAACCATCGACCCCGATCACCTGGATGCCCAAGGCACGTTTGCCAGGCGTCTGGCCGCGCCACAACCATTCACACACGCCACCGCTGAGCCAGTCGAGCACGAAGAACAGCAGCAGAATCAATCCCTGCCCGGCCTTAAATCCCATCATCGCCACCGGAATGGCGATGACGATGAAAATGCCGATGCGGATCAGTCCATCAATTGCCCAAGCCGCAGCCCGCGCCAATGGTCCGGCGAGACGATAATCAAAACTGATATGTTCCGGGGTTGGAAACGCCCGCAAAGTATCCAACAAGCGGGCTTCTGCGGGCACGCGCCGAGTGTGCCCGCAGACATTCCAGGGGGCAAGGGCTGGGACCTGCGCTCATGGATGCAGCGCTGGGGAGTTCGTGGTGAGTGGTGGTGCCCAACCCCGCGGAGAATCCGCGCAGACGTCATCTCGCACATGGCGAGGGGCGGCAAGCGCGGTATTCTGTGAGCTAGGCGTCGCCCCGGACCATGGTTAATCCTTACGATCCACCGCGCGCCCAGCGCCACCTTCCCACCTTGCACTGGCGAGAGTCCCTCAGCGCCGACGACCGCGCCGCCGCCGTCGCCGCCCTGGACCGGCATTGCGCCGATGCTCAGGCCCTGGCCGCGGACCACCACGACGCGCGACCGCAGCCGCGCGGCCTGGGGCTGACCCTGGCCAGCCTGGGCGGGACGGCCCTGGTGGTGTCCCTCGGCATCTATTCCCTAGGGCTGATCCTGGTCCGCGATCGCGAACTTTTGCTGCTGCTGGCCGCTGTCTGCACCGCACTCGCCGTGGGCCTGCTGCTGATCGCGCGCAGCCGCCTGCGCGATGATGGTCGCCATGCCGAGGACGACCGCGGCGATCCCGTTTTGACCCTGCGCGCGTGGCTCGAGGCCCTCAGCCACGGCAGCGGCACTGAAATCCGCTGCCGCCTGGCACCCAGTGCCCGGGCCCTGACGGTCGAGGCCCCCGACGTGGTGCCGCATCGGAGCCGCGCGGTCTATCCCCTCGTGCATGCGGAATCGGTGCTCGCGTGGGCCCGTACCTGTGCCCGTAGCGATCCTGTCCACCCGCGCTGGCTGGTGGTACGCAACGTCGAACTCGACCACGTGGACGACGATCTCGCTTGGGTGCGCACGCGCCTGGAATTCCGCTGGTGGCCCTTATGGGGCGTGGTCATGGTCGGCGGCATCTGCCTGCCCCTGCTGTTTTTCGCCCTCATTCCCGGCCTGATCCTCTATCTCGCCCTGATGCAAAGCCGAGTCGTCGTCGCCACTAAAGCCGTGCTGCGTGGCAGCGATGGACGCTGGTATGTGCTTCGACCGGAGTTGGCTGGTGAGAATTAAATATTGGGATTGCCACGGTCCTATGTCCTATGTGTCCTATGTCCTATGTCCGAGGTCCTCGAGCATTGAGTGTGGTGGTGTTTTGAATAATTAACCCAGCTGTCGATAAGGGAAGCCACCTGATTAATTATTTGCATATTGCTCATGATCGAACCTGTCATGCGAAATCGCCTCGCACACACATTCGAAGACCTAGGACCTCGGACGTAGGACCTCGGACCCTTCCCATCCGCAGAACACATGAGAGTAAGCCCCAAACCAAGCTCACTGCTAGACCCACGGCATAATGGAAGCATCCTGTCCCACCCCATGAGCCTGACTACCGAGATCGCTAAACGCCGGACCTTTGCCATCATCAGCCATCCGGATGCGGGTAAGACCACCCTGACCGAGAAGCTGCTGCTGTACTCGGGTCTGCTGCGCACGGCGGGGATCGTCAAGAACCGCAAGGCGGGGGGTAAGAATGCCACCTCGGACTGGATGGGCATGGAGCAGGAGCGCGGCATCTCGATCACCTCGTCGGCGATGCAGTTCCGCTATGGCGAAGCGGTGATCAACGTGCTCGACACCCCCGGACACCAAGATTTCAGCGAAGACACCTACCGCACCCTGACCGCCGCCGACTGCGCGATCATGGTCATCGATGCCGCCAAGGGCGTGGAAACCCAGACCCGGAAATTGTTTGAGGTCTGTCGCCTGCGCGGCATCCCCGTGTTGACCTTTATCAATAAATGCGACCTGCCCGGCCGCGACCCGGTCGAGCTGATGGCCGAGGTCGAAGATGTCCTGGGCATTCAGGCCAGTGCCTTAAATTACCCGAGCGAGATTGGCCGCGGCTTTGACAGCCTGGTCGATCGCCGCACCAATGAATTATTGCACTTTGTGCGCACTGCCACCGGCGGCGCCAAACCGGCGGACATGACCCGCCATCCGATTGCCAGCGACGCCGCGAAAGCGATTCTTGGCGAGCGTTTGGACAGCGTCACCGATGCCCTGGAATTGCTGCGCGAAGCCGGCAATCCGTTTGACGTGGATACTTTTCGGCGTGGCAAAGTGACCCCAGTCTTTTTCGGCTCGGCCTTCACCAACTTCGGCGTGCAGCCCTTTTTCGATGGTTTCGTCGAATTAGCGCCGCCACCCGGCCCGCGCTTGGCCGATATTCCTGGGGGAGAAATATTCATCGACCCCATTGAGACTCCCTTCAGCGCCTATGTGTTCAAGATCCAGGCGAATATGAATCCCAAGCATCGCGATAGCTTGGCTTTCATCCGCGTGGTGTCGGGCCGCTTTGAACGCGATTTGGTGGTCAAGCATCATCGGCTGGGCAAAGATATCCGTCTTTCGCGCCCCAACACCATGATCGCCAATAGTCGCGAAACCGTCGACGAGGCGTATCCCGGCGATATCGTCGGCTTGCTGAATCCCGGTTCATTTGCTATCGGCGACACGATCTCCCTGAAAGGCGGTTTTGAACATAAACCGCTGCCGCAATTTCAGCCCGAATTATTCGCCCGCATCCAGCCCAAGGATCTCACCAAGCGCAAAGCGTTTGACAAAGGTCTCGCCCAGCTCACCGCCGAAGGCGCCGTGCAACAATTGCGGCCGTGGGATAATCCTCAGGGCGATCCCTTCATCGCCGCCGTCGGCCGCCTGCAATTCGAAGTCATGCAGTATCGCTTGAACGATGAATACGGCGTCGACACCCACCTAACCCCGCTGCCGTATGAATGAAGCGCCTGGCTCGACGGCGACGTCGCCACCTTTCAAAAGCCCTACAACGCCACCATCGCCTGCGACCGCCAGAACCGCCCCGTGGTCCTATTCGCCACCACCTGGGAAAAGCGCAGCGCCGCCGAAAAGAACCCCAACCACCGCCTCCTCGACTACGCCTAACGTAGAGCGTTGACGCCTGTCCAGGCCCAGCTACGTTGCCCCACCCCAACGGGACCACGGGCGCGATTAGCTCAGTTGGTAGAGCAAGGGATTCTTAATCCCTGGGTCCTAGGTTCGAGTCCTAGATCGCGCACCAAAAGAAAACCCTCGGCCTGTGGCCGGGGGTTTTCTTTT
>Ga0209490_10002593_pt1 | contig 17050 bp, 20 predicted proteins | sample MAT06_FD_187209 | JGI IMG/M metagenome (GOLD analysis project Ga0209490, IMG submission 187209) | Freshwater microbial communities from Lake Fryxell liftoff mats and glacier meltwater in Antarctica - MAT-06 (SPAdes) (version 2) | ecosystem: Environmental > Aquatic > Freshwater > Ice > Liftoff...
CATGGTGGCGCTGCAGGGGGAAGACTGCGTCAGCGTGCCGTTGTCCGAAGTGGTGGGCCGCAGCCGCACGGTGCCGGTCGACCACGCATTGCTGCAGGCGGCGTGCGGCATCGGCGTTTCGCTGGGTACGGGCAGCGCAGCCTGACGCTGCCGGGCACGCTGGCGCACTGGCAGACAAACGCCAGGCCATGAGCGGCGCCGAACGCACACCTCCCATTCGGGTTTGGACTGAAAATCGCTGCGTGAGCCCGCCCACCCCGCCCACCCCGCCCACGGCGCTGACTGCGCTCACCGCTCCGGCAGATGGCCACAAGCGGCCGGCCACAACGAATCCACCCGGCCCCGACGACGCGGTCTTTGCCGCGATCCTGCAGCTGACCGAGCACCCGCGAGCCGATTCCGAAGCCGAATCGCGCGCCTTGCTGGAGCGCGCCGAAGCCGAAGGCGGTCCGTGGCATGTGCATCACCTGCAGGTCGCGCTGGGCCGGGTGCTGACCATCAAGGACTCGGCGGCAGCACTCACGCTGGGTCAGACCGCCCTGGCGGGCATGCGCATGCTGCGCTCGCGCGACGGCGAGGCCCGGGCGCTGAGCGTCATCGCCATCGCGAACCGCGAATGCGGCGAACTGGCCGAATGCCTGCTGTCGCTGGAGCAGGCGCTGGAGATCCAGCGAGCGCTCGGCAATCTGCCCGAGATGGCGCGCACCCTCACCAATCTGTGCGTGCCGCTGGAACGTATGGGCCGGCAGGACGCCGCGCTGCAATGCCTGAAAGACGCCGTCGACCTGCTGCGCGACACGCCGCATCCCCTGCGCCTGGTGATGCAGAACAACGCTGCCGCCGCGCTGGCCGCACGCGCCCGCAAAGAACGTGACGACGGCCTGCCCCCGGCCGTCTGGCGTGCCCACGCCGAGCACGCCATCGTGCTGGCGCAAGAGCTGCTGCAGGCTCCGCAAGGTGAACTGAGCGCAGCGCTCAACCACCCCGACTATCCGCGCAACTGCATGGCGCGCGCCCTGGTGGTGCTGGACCGGCTCGATGAAGCCCTGCCCCTGCTGCAGGAACTGCAGGCCACCTACGGCAGCTGACAACCACTACGCCCTGCTGTAGGTGCAGCTGGACCTGGCACGCGCTTGGCTGCAGGCCGGCCACCCCGGCCGCGCTCGCGCCACCGCCAGCGCGGCCCTGGCGCGTGCCGGGGCACAACACTTCGACAACGCCATCGAGCCGCTGGCGCTGGTGCTGTCGCAGGCCTGCGAGGCCGAGCATGACTTTCAGGGCGCGCTGTCCGCCTTCCGCACCTACCACCGCATGCTGCTGCGCGGCGCCATGGAGCGGGCCGAAGGCAGCGCCCGCGCCCTGGCCGTGCGCCTGGACACCGCGCGCGCCCAGCGCGAATCACGTCGCGACGCATTGACCGGCCTGCTCAACCGGAGCGGCTTCGACGAGGCCCTGGCGCGCCACATCGACGTCCAGGCACAGGGCCTGGACGAGCAGCCGGCACTGGCCCTGCTGATGATCGACGTGGACCATTTCAAGGCCGTGAACGACCGCGACGGCCACACGCGCGGCGACCAGGCTCTGGTGCTGCTGGCGCAAATGCTGCAGCGCAACTGCCGGCCCCAGAACCAGGCCGCGCGCCTGGGCGGAGACAAATTCGCCTTGCTGGCGCAGATGACCGCGGACAACGCCCGCCTGGTCGCCGACCGCGTGCGCGAAGCCTTGCGCAGCGAAAGCCCGGCGCGCTGGCCTGACCGCCCGCCGCTGACGCTGAGCATCGGTATCGGCACGCTGGGCAACGCTGACAGCGCCGAAACCCTTGCGCAACGTGCCGATGCTGTCCTGTATGCCGCGAAAGCAGCTGGCCGCGCTGCCGTCCGCGTGAACTGAGCCCGTTCGATGCCGGCAACGAGTTCTGGGGTTGCGGTTCCGGCTATCCGTCTTGCAAAGGAGCCCGGTCGATCGGTTGATAGGTTGATGGGTTGACGGCGGGCGCAACAGACCAAGTCGGTCGAAGTGGCATCAGCAGGCGCTGTGGCGCAAGCAGCGGGCGGGCTGCGGGCAGCTTCGCGAGCCCCTCGATGCCTCGCATGCGCAGGATTTCCCGCACATTGCGAACTGCGAAGATGTGCAGAAACTTCGTGATGCGCGCACCGATCGCCAGCGCAGCGTGCTCTTGGTCGTAAAGCTTGGCAACATCAGCCACCGGCACCTGAGACTCCTCGGCCAACAACGCCACGATCCGCTTCTGATCGGTCTGTTTCTCTTCAGGTGCGGACATCGATGGGCCTGCTGCGGGAGTGAGGTTTCGCAGACGCTAGCGTTTCGTGTCGGGCGTTGCCGTGCGCCAGCACGCAGAACGCAGAACGCATCACGCTCTCCATGGCCGGACGCGCCGTCAGCAGTTGGATGCTGACGCCGTCTCCTGTCCCCGCCTGTTCGAGCTGGCGCAGCATTGGCGCTGGGAGATTGCCTGATACACCGGCGTGATCCGCTTCTGTGTTGGCTCCAGGTTTCCCGCAATTGCCACGTCGCCACTGGCATCGAAAAGCGGTTCGGCATGGGGTCCAGCGGCCAGCGCAGCGCTGGGCGGCTTGCGCGGTGGACAGACTTGATTCCGACCCGACCACGGCGGCCGTTGCCACGCCTTTGGGTGCCGTGCCAAGAACGGCAGGCTCAACTGGGTTGCTCAGCATGTCATGGCCAGATCGGCGGCCGCCTCCTTGCTGGCCAAGTTACGAGCAGCTGCGGTGCAAGTCTGTTCGGCAGCGAACGGCGGTGCCGAGGGTTGCTTCAGAGACGGCATCCTCGACCCGTCCCGATTCGCCGAGCCCACGTTTGCTGCGTTCGGTCTCGTACAGACGAGATCGGTTTTCCGCGCCAGGGTGCAACTCAAACGCTGCGTGACGGGCAAGGCAGTGAAGGCTCGGCAACAGACGGTCTGCACGGGTCGGCACCGGCGACGCTGGGTCTGACCAGCCCCGATTTGGCGGGCAGCTTTGAACCGGGATCCATCATGACCATTCTGCAAACCGCAGCCGTCGGCACCCTGGCGTTGCTGGTGACCACCACACCGTGGGCCACCGAACCGACGCCCACCATCAACCTGGTCGGGCGCGCGGTGCCGCAAATCGACAGCCTGCCTGACGGGCCCTATGGCGCCATGGTGCGGCAGGGCCTTGAACTCAGTACCCGCACCTTCGCCCTCATCGGCCCGGAGGTGAAAGACCCACTCAAGCGTTACGCAGGAAACAACCTGTCTTGCACCTCGTGCCACGAAGCGGCGGCCGCCAAGCCGTATGCGATCCCCTGGGTCGGCGTGACAGCGACCTATCCGCAGTACCGCGGGCGCGGAGACAAGGTCAGCACCTTGGAAGAACGCGTCAATGGCTGCATGGAGCGCAGCATGAACGGCAAGTCCTTGCCTCTGGCCGCGCCCGAAATGAAGGCTTTCACGACCTACATCGCCTTTCTTTCCAGGGGCGTGCCCGTAGGCGCAAAGATCGAAGGCGCGGCGGTCCTGCCGAGTGCGCCGCCCAACCGGCGTGCCAACGTGGTGGCCGGCAGCGTCGTCTACGTCGCCAAATGCGCGGTGTGCCACGGCGCAGACGGCATGGGAAAGCGCGTCGGCCAGCCGGGTGATGCTCAGGGCTACATCTTCCCGCCGGTGTGGGGGGCAGACAGCTTCAACAACGGCGCCGGCATGAACCGCCTGCTCACGGCGATGCGCTTCGTCCGCCAGAACATGCCGCTCGGCGCCAGCCACACGGCCACGGTGTTGAACGATGACGAAGCCTACGACGTCTCCGCTTACATGTTGTCGAAGCCGCGGCCGGTGAAGGCGAATCTGGACGCCGACTTCCCCGCCCGGTGGAACAAGCCGATCGACGCTGCGTTTCCACCCTACATGCTGGGAGCCAGTGCCGATCAGCATCGCTACGGGCCCTACCCGCCCTTGGCCGAAAAGCAGCGCGAGATGAGGAAGAAGCAACTGGCCGACCTGGCTGCGAGCAAGGCCCGTGCGGTCGAAGCGCCAGCCAGCGCCGCAACGAAGCGATAGACACCCTCATACGGCTTTGGCCTTCCCGTGTGACGCGGGCAAGGCCCCGAGTGTCCAGGTGGATGCGTTCTGCGGCGTGGTTTCGTGCCGTGCCGTGAGCGAACGCTGTTGCCATGACGGTGGCAACGATCAAGACGAGTCGGACGACTGATTGAGCCGCATCAAGGCTGGGCGGCTGGCCCAGCCACACACTCAGCCGAGCTATCGGCCGAACGTGTTTTCATCCAGCCTCACCACCGCGCAACTTCTCGCCTGGATCTTGACCGCCTTGTTCCTGCAGGCGTTGGTCGGGATCGGCGTTGCGATCTGGCGGCGGCCCCGGTTGATGGCCGATAGAGAGCCGGCGGCGATGGCGCCGGCCAGGGCAGGCAGCACTGCGGCGTGGCCAGGCACGCGCGAGTTCCGGGTGACTTCACGCACCCATGAGGACGTGGCCCTGTCGCAGTGCTCGTTCCGCCTGCAGCCCGTCGACGGCCTGCCCTTGCCAGAATTCCGACCGGGCCAGTTCCTGACCTTAGTGTTGCAGATTCCGGGCGCTACGAGCGCCGGCGAAAGCGGGCCGGTGACACGCTGCTACTCACTCTCGGACGCACCGGCTGCGGATCACTACCGGGTCAGCATCAAGCGTGTACCGCCACCTGCGGGCCGGCCCGATCTGGCGCCAGGCCTGTCTTCGAGTCACTTTCACGACCGTGTGCAGGTGGGTGATGTTCTGCAAGTGAGAGCACCTTCAGGGCACTTCTTCATCGACCGCGACGCGGCCGTGCCGGCGGTGCTGGTGGCCGGTGGCATCGGCATCACGCCGATGATGAGCATGCTGCGCTGGTGCCTGGACAAACAGCCCGAGCGCAGCGTGCACCTGTACTACGGCCTGCGCCAGGGCAACGAACACGCGTTCAAGGCGCAGCTCGAAAAACTGGCCAGCGCCAACCCGCACTTCAAGCTGAACGTGGTCTACAGCCGCCCAGCCGCCGCTGACATTCAGGGCCGGGACTTCCAGCACACCGGCCATGTGGACATCGCGCTGCTGCAGCGCACCCTGCCGCACGGGCGGCAGCAGTTCTACATCTGCGGCCCGGCGGCGATGATGGAAAGCCTGGTGCCGGCACTCGCTGAATGGGGCGTGCCCGACACCGATGTGCACTTCGAGGCCTTCGGTCCGGCTTCGGTGCGCAGGGCTGCGACAGCACCCGCAGCGGCGCCTTCCGAGGTGGCGCTGGAGGTGCAGTTCAGCCGATCGGGGCGCACGCTGACCTGGGACGGGCGCGACGCGAACCTGTTGGACTTTGCCGAGCGTCACGGCGTGGCAGTCGATTCCGGCTGTCGCGCGGGCAGTTGCGGCAGTTGCGAGACCCGGCTGCTTGCAGGCTCGGTGGTGTACGCCGAGCGCCCGGATCACGACGTGGCTCTGGGCCACTGTCTGCCCTGCGTGGGCCGGCCGACGACGGCCCTGGTGTTGGAGGCCTGATGCCGCTGCAAGCCCGACTGCTTCGACACGAAGTGCTGCCCTTCGTGCTTTACATGGTGGCGCTGATCGCCTCCACCCTGGTCATCGATGCCGCCCTGCACCTGCTGAACCTGGTCTGGATCGGCCGCTGGCTGGGCATTCCGGGCGTGTTGCTGATCATCGCGTCGTTCGGCTACTCGATGCGCAAGCGCAAGTTGATTCGTTCCGGTCAACCCGCCACGCTGCTGCGCTGGCATGAAGGCCTCGCCTGGGCGGGATCGCTGCTGGTGCTGGTGCACGCGGGCATCCACTTCAACGCCATCCTGGCCTGGCTGGCCGTGGGTGCGATGCTCATCAACGTCGCCAGCGGCCTGACCGGCAAGTTCCTGCTCGCCCGCAGCAAGCGCCGCCTCGACGAGGCACGCCAACGCATGCGCGGCCAGGATCTGCCGGCGGACGAACTGGCCGAACGCACCTACTGGGACACCATGACCTACGACGCCGTCAAAAAGTGGCGCGTCATCCACATGCCCATCACCCTGGCATTCGGGGTTCTGGGCGTGGCGCACATCATCGCCACGTTTTTGTTCTGGGGCTGGAAGTGAAAGGGCGCTGGCTGTTCTGGGCCATTGCGGCCAACTTGCTGGTACTGGTGGGGCTGGCGTTTGGCTACCCGCATCTGATGGTCAGCCCTGGGCCGGTGGTCACGGCGCATGCCCAGATCGGCACTGACTGCTTCGCGTGCCACCAGCCCTGGCGCGGTGCAGCCGCCACGCTGTGCATCGAGTGCCATGCGGTGCCCGACATCGGTCTGCGCACGACGAAGGGCGTCGTGATTGCCGTGGCATCGACACAGCCGGCCCTGAAGACCTCGTTCCACCAGGAACTGATCGAGCAGGACTGCATGGCCTGCCACACCGACCACCGCAGTCCGCGGCTTGCGCTGCAAAGCCGCAAGGCGTTCTCGCATGCGCTGCTGCGCCCTGGTGTGCAGAAGCAATGCGAGGGCTGCCATCAGAAGCCCGTGGGCCGGCTGCACCAGAAAATTGCCGGCAATTGCCAGGCTTGCCACCGCCAAGACGCCTGGAAGCCTGCCACCTTCGACCACGCCAAGTCGTTTGTTCTCGACCGTGACCACAACGCAGAGTGCCTCACCTGTCACAAGGGCAACGACTACAGCGCCTACACCTGCTACGGGTGCCACGAGCACACGCCCGCCAACATCCGGGCCAAGCACGAAGAGGAGGGAATCCGGGACTTCGAGAACTGTGTCGAATGCCACCGCGATCCAGGGGTTGAACCAGAGAAATCCGGGAGGTCATCGGACAGGGGCAAGGCGAAGAAAGATTGAGCAGAGTCAAACCGCGCTCAGCCGCTATGCAGGTTTGCCAAGCCCCCAAACCGCCAGCCGTCGACAGATTCATCTGCGCAGCCGCGCTCGGACGGTCTCTATCGCTCAGACGTCTGGCGTCTCGCCAGCAAATGGTCGATCGAGAACACGCCAGGTCCGCGGGCCATCAGGTACAGCAGCAGCGCCGCCCAGGTGCCGTGCGTGGCGTAGGCGCCGGGGTAGACGAAGACCTGAATCACGAGAGTCATGCCCAGCAGGGCCAGTGCAGAGAAGCGGGTGGCTAGACCGAACAGCAGCAGCAGCGGGAACAGGTGCTCTGCGAAAGCTGCCATCGGTGCGGCCAGCTCTGGCGTCAGGAGCGGCAGCTTGTACTCATCCTGAAACAGGGACAGAGCCGAATCCGACAGCCGCGGCCAGCCCAGAGCGAAATCGCCGCTGACGAAGTTGAGCGCCAGCCCCTGGACCTTGGTCTGGCCGGAGTTCCAGAACACGGCAGCGATCGAGAAGCGCGCCAGGAGCGCGATCAGGCTGTTCGGGATGCGTTCGAACGAGCGAATGAGCGCGGCAAACATTCCCGCCGGACCTTCAGGGCGGGACGTGGCTGCGGACAAGCTGTCCGCGGCGCGAGAGGTCGTGGTGTTCATTGCGAACGGCTCCTGGAGATTTGCACGGAAGTCAGCGCGCCATGGCTCATCAGCAGCGCCAACACGTTGGGCAGGTCGAAGTCGGCAGTCTCGGCCGCGGCCAACGCCGCAGCATCCGCGAGACCCGCGCCCACCTGAAGGGCGATGACGAAGCGGGCGGCGCCCGGCGGAAGGCGCAGCACGAGCACGTTCAGCACCGCGCGCACCACCAGCGCAGACTCAGGCAGCGTGGGATCGACCGCGGACAGATCGCCGTCGCCCTGGTGCGCGGCCCACAGCGAGACGATCGCGTAAGCAGACACCACCACCGAAGTCGAGGGATGGCAGACGAGTTTCAGTGCCCCCAGGTCTTCGCCGCTGGACATCGCCTCGCCAAGCATCCCGGCCGTCAAAGCGCCGGCGTCGGCAGCGTGATGGGCGAGCACACGGGCCCGCTCCAGTCGGGCGACATCGGCCAGATAGGGAACGGCACGGGCCGGTGCGAAGCCATCGACGAAGTCGGCGAACTCGGTGCCGTAGTGCGCCAGCACGCGCGAACGCGGCGGGTGTTGGCGCACGAACAGGGAGGCCATGGCGCGGAAGAACTCTTCACCCACCAGTTCCTGTACGACCGGGAAAGTGTCGGCCACGGCGTCGATGAGCGAGCTGACGACGTTGTTGCGATAGACCGCCAGACGTGCGCCCGGATCCGAGCCATTCCATGCCCGAAGCCCGGCAGGACACGGCAGATCTGGCGCCAGCAGGGCCGCAGCAAAACTGGCCTGCGTCACGAGCATCACGAGCAGCCCCGGTAGATGCCGCAGCGCTTGGGCTCGGACGATGCACACATCAGGTCTTCGGCGCGCTGGGCTTCGGCGAGCAGCGTCGCCAAGCTGGGCACGTCGTTGTCGCGTTCGAGCAAGGTCGGTGTGGCCCCGGTGCGCGCCAGCACGGCGGCATACAGGCCCCAGACCGCTTCGTCGACCGGCGCGCCGTGGCTGTCGATCAGCAGCGGTGCGCCGGCGGCATCGTGGTCGGTGGCAAAGCCCGCCAGATGAATCTCGCCGACGGCGTGCAGCGGCAGGCCGCCAATGTAGCCAACTGCATCGCGGCTGTGGTTCGTGCAGGAGACATGAACGTTGTTCACATCCAGCAGCAACCCGCAGCCGGTACGGCGGATCACTTCGCTGATGAAGGCCGCTTCGTCCATTGTCGAGGCCTCGAATTCGAGATAGGTCGACGGGTTCTCGAGCAGCATCCGCCGCTGCAGGCGCTCTTGCACGCGGTCCACGTGATGGCAGACGCGGTTCAAAGTGGCCTGGTCGTAGGGCAACGGCAGCAAGTCGTTGAGGAACACCTCGCCATGGCTGGACCAGGCCAGGTGCTCGGAGAAAGATACCGGCTGGTAGCGCTTGATCAGCGCGTCCAGCCGGTCGAGGTGGGCTTCGTCGAGCGAGCCTTCGGCACCGATGGAAAGGCCGACGCCGTGCAAGGACAGCGGGTAGTGCTCGCGGACGAGGCCCAGAAAGTGGTGCAGGGGCCCGCCGTCGACCATGTAGTTCTCGGCGTGCACTTCGAAAAAGCCGATGTCCGGGCGCGCTTCGAGCACGTCCCGGAAATGCTGCGGCTTGAGGCCGACGCCCGCTCGTGCAGGCAGCCCGGCTTCCGTGCGAACCTTGGGCGCGGCCGGCACCGCGCGTTTCGCGCGATGTGCGATGGCTGTGCTCAGGGTCGACACGGTGCGTCCAGGCTGTCGGTGCTCGAGGTGCGTGGGCAGTACCTGGATCAGGCCTTCTTTTCCTTGAACGCAGCCATTTGGCCAGAGCCCGATGGCGAGGTCTTGGACGCGGTCTTCTCGCACGTGCCCTTGGGCACGAGCGACCAGGCATTGCCCTGGAAGTCGACCTTGGATGAGCCCGCGCAGGTGGTGCCGGGGCCGGCAGCGCAATCGTTCTTGCCCTTCAGCGCCACGCCGAAGCACTTTTCCTTGTCGGCCGACTGGGCGGCCGCGGGCAAGGCGGTGAAGGCGGCACCGAGCGCAAGCGCCAGGGCAACGGCGGGAAACTTGTGTGAGGCTTGGGTCATGAAAATCTCCGTTTCGAGAACAGGTTTGACAACGCTTGCGGCAAGGGCCGCTTCGGCTGCAGGAAATCGAAAACCGCACGATCCGCGGCTTTCTCGCTGCTTGAACGGGGGTTGGTTTCCAACCCCTACAGTGGGTAAAACGAATCAGGCTCAGGCCTGCAATGGGGCAAAGGCTTGCGCATCGGTGCTGTCGTTGTCGGGTGCGACAGCCTCATGCCCATGCCATCGCGAGAGGAGCGAATCGGTTGCCCTGGACGCTGCCGTTTGCCCGCCTCAGAGAGCGGACTTGAGGGCCGTGCGGATGCCGGCCTCGGTCGTGTCGCCCACCAACCGCCCCCGCTCCCTGTCGCCGCGCAGGATGATCATCGTGGACTGGGCCTGCACCTTGAACTGCCTCTTCAGGTCCTTCTCGGTGTCGAAATTGACTTTGAACACCGTGACATCAAGGCCGGGTTCGGACTTCAGGGTCTGAAGCACCTTGTCCTGTATGCGGCAAGTCGGGCACCAGTCGGCGCGGAATTGAAGCACCACGGGCTTGTCGGCCTTCTGCGCGGCAGCAAGTGCAGCAGCGCTGTAGGGCTGGAACTCGATCGCGTGGGTCAGAGCTGCGGACGTCAGCAGCAGCGTGGAGACAATCAACTTGCGCAAGGTCATGGGCGGCTTTCGTGGTGATTGAACGAGGGCACTGGATGCGGCGCTCGCCGATTCCAATGAGCCATAGTTCGATTCAGCCCAGCGCGGGGTTACAGCCGCCAGCGAAATATTTTCTGAACGCGTAACTAAACTCCCCCGAGCTTCGAACTTGAACAAGGACACGTGAGCGACGATCTCGAAAGCCGGCTTCGCGGGTTGTGGATGCGCGCGCAGTCTGGCGACGAAGCCGCTTACCGATCCGCACTGGCACTGGCCGCGGCGCGGCTGCGTGGCTATTTCCTGCGCCGCATGCGGACGCAGCCTGACGACGTGGAGGACCTTGTGCAGGAGACGCTGTTGACCATTCACCTGCAGCGTGCCACCTATGACCCGGCGCTGCCCTTGACGGCGTGGTTGCATGCCATCGCACGCCACAAGTTCATCGACTTTCTGCGTCGCCACGGCCGGTCAACCGCTCTGCACGACTCGATCGACGACGTCAACGAGACCTTGCTGTCGCTGGTCGAAGACGATCTCACGGCCCGTCGCGACATCGGCAAACTGCTGGATCGGCTGCCCGCCGAGCAGCGCCAGGCCATTCTCGACACCAAGATCGAAGGGCTTTCGGTGGCCGAGGCGGCCGCGCGCTCAGGGGCGTCGGAATCGGCGGTCAAGGTGCGTGTGCACCGCGGGCTTCAGCGGCTGGCGGCTTGGGTGCGGAGCGAAACATGAAGACGCAAGAACTGATCGAATTGCTGGCACGCCGGGCGGGCCCGGTGGCATCGCGCGCCGTACAGCGCCGGCTGGCCGGCGCCGCGCTCGCAGGCTTGGTGGCGGCAACGGTTGTCGTCATCGCGGGGCTGGGCGTCAACCTGCAAATTGGCGCCATGGGGGGCCCCTTGATTCAGAAGCTGGCCTATGTCGGCGCACTGGTTTTGGCTGCAGGCTGGCTGACCGACCGCGCCTCCCGCCCCGGTGCGCCGTTGGGCGCCGCTGTGGCGGTAGTGATGGGCATCGTTCTGACGATGGCCTGCGTTGCCTTCGTGACGCTGCTCAATGCACCGGCGGGACAAGCAGGCAGCCTCCTGCTGGGCAGTTCGTGGAGCACCTGCCCATGGCGTATTGCCTTGCTTTCTGCACCGGCGCTGGCACTTCTGCTGTGGGCGATTCGAACGCTGGCGCCACCCAATGGTCAGGTCGCCGGCTTTGCTGCGGGCTTGCTTGCGGGTGCAGTGGGTGCGTTGGCGTATTCGCTCTATTGCACCGAAACGTCCCCTGCGTTCGTGCTCGTCTGGTATTCGAGCGGTGCGCTGATTTCCGCCTTTGCGGGCGCCGCCTTTGGCTCTCGCCTGTTGACTTGGTGAATCGCAGACGCTTCACCCGACGCCACCCTGGGACATTGCGGTTGCGGCAGGTTCAAGCAAAGGCGCGTGCCGCCCCGCAGGAGCCGCCTTCTTCCACAACCGCGTTCACGTCATGGGTCCTGAGTCTGCGTCTTGCACTGAGCGCCAGCTGCCGGCCATGGCGGCCGGTTCAGCACCGTCAGTACAGCAGATATCCCTTGGCGGTGAACTCTCCATGAGGTATCGATGAGCTCGCCTTCCTAGCATCGTCTGAGCGGTGTCGGCAGTCCGAACTCCGCTTCCCACCACAGCCTTGCCAGGAGTTTTTAGATGAGCACATTCCTTTCTCGCCCGTTGCAAACCGCCTTGGGCACCGCCGCCCTGATGGCGGTTTGCGCCTCAGCCCATGCCGCAGATGTTTTCGTCACTGTCACCGTGCAGAACCTCGCGCCCACCAACAGCATCGGCTTCGCGCGCCTGCATGTCGGTTTCAACAACGGCAGCTTCGACGCCTTCAACCTCGGTGGCGTGGCCACCACACCGATCATCTCGGTGGCCGAAGGCGGCGTCGGCCTTGCCTGGCAAGCAGCGTTTGCCGCCGCCGACCCGGGCGCCACCCTCGGTACCATCGTCACCACCGGCGGCCCGTTGCTGCCGGGTGCCAGCAGGAGCGGGACGTTCCGGGTGGACACGTCGATCAACCGGTACTTCACCTTCGCCACCATGGCGGTGCCAAGCAATGACTTTTTCATCGGTAACGACAACCCCCTCGAGTACCTCCTGCTCGACGCCAGTGGCAGCCTCCTCATTCCCAGCATCGTCGTCAAGGCCAACGAGATCTGGGACGCCGGTTCGGAGATTTTTGATCCCGCTGCCGCTGCCTTCATTGCTGGCGCCACCGGCAGCCTGCGCCGTGACCAGAACTCGGTGGTGGCCTTCAACTTCGCTGAGCTCGCGGCCTTCAACGGGCTGACAACAGGTGCCGGCTACACCTTCAACAGCGCCTTGACGGCCGACAGCGATGTCTACCGCATCAGCTTTGCCGTGACCCCGGTGCCTGAACCGGGCACGTACGCCCTACTCATCGCCGGCCTGGCCGGTGTGGGCTTCGTGGTGCGCCGCCGTCGCGCTGGCCTGGTGCAGGCTGGCGCAGCTGCGGGCTGAAGCGCAGGCGCTGGTGCTCTGTTCCAATCATCTCCAGGTACTGCAGGCCGGTTAGCCTGCAGCACCGGCCTTCCATGAACGAACACCTGCTGCTTGTTGAAGACGACGACGCGATTGCGGTGGCCCTGCGCCTTCACCTCGAAGACGCGGGCTACCGCCTGCATCGCGAAGCCAACGGCCAACATGCCATGGCCGCCATCGACCGGCAGCGCTGGGACCTGGTGCTGCTGGACCTGATGCTGCCCGGTGCCGATGGCTGGGAGGTGTGCCGTCACCTGCGCGCACGGCATGCCGACGTGCCGGTCATCATGCTCAGCGCACGTTCTGCCGAGGCGCACCGTGTGCTGGGGCTGGAACTGGGCGCCGACGATTACGTGGCCAAGCCGTTTTCGATGCTCGAACTGGTCGCGCGCATACGGGCGCTGCTGCGGCGCATTGAACAGATGCGATCTGCCAATGCGACAAGGCAAGAGTTTCGGTTCGGTCCGTTCCGCCTGGACACCGTGCGCCGGGAGTTGATGCGCGGTGATGTCGTGTTGCCCTTGACGCTGCGCGAATTCGACCTGCTGCACTTTTTGCTGAAACACCCGGGGCGACCCTTCAGCCGAGGTGAATTGCTGCAGCGCGTGTGGGGTGATGGCTTCGACGGCTATGAGCACACCGTCAACTCGCACATCAACCGGCTGCGCAGCCGCATAGAGGACGACCCGCGCAACCCGCAGCGGGTCGTCACGGTATGGGGTGTGGGCTACCGCTTCGATCTCGAGCCCGCCGCATGAGGCCGGCTCGATCGTTCACGACCCGGTTGTCGCTGGCGCTGGCGCTACTGCTGCTGGCCTATGGCGCCTTTGTCGCGCTGCTGGGGCGCGAGGTGGCGGCTGAGCAGGAGCAGGAGTCGCTGCAGCGCCTGTCACACGGTCTGGCCGGGCACATCGTTGGCCATTGGCCCGAAATCACATCGATCAACCGTGACGAGGCCGAACGTTCGGCGCGTGGCGAGTTGTTGTCGATGCTGATGACGGTCAACCCCGGCGTGCAGGTGTATTTGCTGGACGCCGACGGCCGCGTGCAGCATTACATCGGCGAGCCGGGCATGGTGCGACAGAAGCAGGTGGACCTGGCGCCCGTGCTCGCCTTCCTGGCCGGCGCCGCCCTGCCGCTGCGGGGCACCGACCCCATGGGCTACGCGGCGCCGCGCATCTTCAGCGCGGCGATGTTCCCGGTGCGGCCTGGCGATACGCGTCCGCCGGGCTATCTGTACGTCGTCCTCGACAGCAAGGCGCGCGATGCGGTGGCCGCGCAAGTGGGTGCCGGACGGCTGTGGCGCGGCGCTGCGCTGGCCGCCGGCATCGGCCTGCTGGTGACCTTGGGGCTGGGTCTGTTCACCTTCCGTCGCCTGAGCCTGCCCTTGCACCAGTTGGCTCAACGCCTGCGCAATTACAGCCAGCGCGGCGCGATGCCCGAAGGCGCTGCGGCGCCGTCGGCCGCGCGCCCGGCGGGCGACGAAGTGCAGGCCATCGGCGCAGCCTTCGACGACCTGAAGCAGCGCATCGAGTCGAACGCCGAGCGCGAGCAACGCCAGGTGGCCGACCACCGCGAAATGATGGCCAGCGTGGCGCACGACCTGCGCACACCGCTGACGGCGCTGCATGGCCACCTCGAGGCCCTGGCCGGCGAGGCCGCACCCGATCCCACCCGGCGCGCAGCCATGCTGCAGGCGGCACTGGCGCAAAGCCGCAAGGTGGGCCGCCTGTCGCAACAGCTGTTCGAGCTGGCCGCGCTGCAGTCCACCCAGCAGGTGCTGCACCGCGAACGTTTCAGCCTGGACGAGGTAGTGACCGATGCGGTGCAGAAGTTCGGGTTCAGCGATGCCCTGCCCGCAGTCACGCTGCATGGCGTGCCGCCGGGCAGGCTGGAACTCGATGGCGACCTGCAGCTGATCGAGCGCGCCTTGACGAACCTGATCGACAACGCCGTGCGCCACGCCCCTGGCAGCAGCCCGGTGCGGGTGAGCTTGCGGCGCGAAGGTACGCAGGCCGAGATCGTGGTGGAAGACGGCGGGCCGGGGTTGCCGGGTGAACTGCACCAGCGGCTGGACCAGGGCCTGTCGCTGCGCGACCCGCCCATCAAGCGCAGCAGCGGCGGCATCGGCGGGCTGGGGCTGGCCATCGCGCAACGTGTGGCCGTGTTGCATGGCGGCAGCCTGCGGCCGCTGCCGGCGCCCTTGGGCGGCACGCGGCTGTGTCTGGCGCTGCCGCTGGCGGCGTAGCGGCGCAGCGGCGTTTCAGCTGCGCGACGGCGCGTTGGCCGGCGGGTTCACGATCCAGACCCGACCGTCTTCGGTCAAGACGGCCATCCCCGAGCCGTCGGCCAATGCGGTCGCCAGGGCAACGCGGGCCGGCAGAAGGGCCGAATGCTGCTCGGCCCAGTTCGCGGCCGGGTTCAACACCCGCAGCCGCCGGCCATCCTGACTGGGCAGGACGAGCAGGCCCCGCAACCAGACCGAGAGGTCGAGTTCGCGGCTGCCGATGCGGTGCGTGCTGACATCGTTCAACAGCCGGCGTCGGGTCAGGTTCTGGCCGTCTTGTTGATAGACATGCAAGACACCGCCGATGTGCGGGGTGTGCACGGCCAGCCACTGACGGCCGTCGGTGGTGGGCGCCAGCCAGCGGTGAAAGCCGCCGACGGTGTCGCCGATCGCGGCCACCTGCAGAGCCTGCGGTCGGGCCGCGTCGGCCGTCACCAGTGCGAGTTGTCCCCCATCGGGCCCTGCGCGCACGGTCAGAAGGCCGAAGCGTCCCGGCGCACCCGGCAGCGCCACGGGCCTGGGCGCGATGTCCTCAAAGACATGAGGCGCCGGCAGTGTCAAGCTGCGCAGCACGTCCAGCCCGTGGCGTTCAAGCCAGAGCACACGCGTGGCCTCGATGCCATCGCCCAGCACACCGTGGTCGTAGCGGCTGGCATCGGGCCCGGCCAGCACGGCGATGTGACCGCCGTCACCGCGGCCGTCCAGGTCGACCTGCAGCGGCCGCGCGTCGGGCAGCACGGCGTCTTGCGAGCGCGCCACTTCGCGCCATCGCCCGGCGCCGTCGGGTTCGAAGCGGGCGATGCGGTGGCTGGGCGGGTCGGTGCGTCGCGCGCTGTCCGTCTGGCCTTCCATCACGCTCACCACACCCATCACGGCCAGCGGCAAGATCAGCAGCCCCGCATGAACCGCCAGGCCGGCAGACATCGACGTGCGCACGCGGCCGTCTTCCCAGACCCACAGCCCACCGCCGGCCATGCGTGCGGCGATGCGACCATGACCGATGGCCAGCGGCGTGGCTGGGTCCAGCCCGTCGGCCAGAGGGCGCGGTGCCTGGCCAGTCAGCGACAAAGCCCACAAGCCGCCGCTGAACCCCGTGCCCAACAGCCCCGACGGTCCACCCGCATGCAACTGGCGCATCGGCTCGGCTGTGGCGACGGCGCGCGCGGTGCACGGCGTCGGTTCTCTCGCCGCAACAGTGAACCAACCCACTGCGCCTAAGCCTGCCAGTAGCGCCTCGCGCCGGGACCCGCGCAGCACATGCCGGCCCACCTTCAGACCGCGCCGATGCATTCGCCCCGGGCCGGGCAGTTCTTGTCCAGCGCAAAGTCCAGCGCCACCAGCAGTTCGTCGAAGGGCGGCCGCGCGAAGGGCATGGTCTGCACCGCGCCGTAGTACAGCGTGCCGTCAGGCCGCACGATGAAGACGCCGGGCTCGGAGAACAGGGCCGGTTCTTCGATGCCGATGGAAGTGGTGCCGCGCGAGGTGCTTCAGGCAGATCGGGCAGTGCAGGCCGCGGTAGAAGACCAGCAGCGTGAAGTGCGGCGCTGCGTCTTCACTGAGAGTGAAGCTGCCATGGGCCAGCGCCGGCACCTGCAGGTGCGGTACAGCCTGGCGCGGCATCAGTGGTGACAGCGACTGAATAGCGGTGGTCATGGTCATGGGCGGTCTCCAGTGCTCAGGAATGCTTTCACTCTAGCGGCGAGTCTGCGACGGTTGGCATCTTTTCATCTCCTCCTTCATCCAATTCATCTCATGTCAGACTGCCTGTCGGCGTTGCTACTGCGCTTCGAGTCGCGTACACGCGTCTTTCACAGCGGCGCAATCCGCGGCCCTGCCGACTTCCACGGCAGCGCCGGCGCGAGCCACCTGCATCTTGTGCGACGTGGGCCTTTGGGCGTGACCGACTTGGACGGCGACCCTGATCGTCAGCAGCGCACCGAAGCCGGGCGCGAGCCGTACCCAAAGCCGAGCCGAACGCCAGCGGCCATCCATGGAAGCGATCTGGTTCACGAAGTAGCTGCGGAACAGTGGCAGCC
>Ga0209490_10002595_pt1 | contig 17043 bp, 17 predicted proteins | sample MAT06_FD_187209 | JGI IMG/M metagenome (GOLD analysis project Ga0209490, IMG submission 187209) | Freshwater microbial communities from Lake Fryxell liftoff mats and glacier meltwater in Antarctica - MAT-06 (SPAdes) (version 2) | ecosystem: Environmental > Aquatic > Freshwater > Ice > Liftoff...
ATGGAGTTACTTCCGGATAGCATCGCGGAGGCCTAAGTTGCGCACTGGCCGGAGTAAGTAATTGGGGTGGAGACCGAATAACGACTTATAGTCGCCACCGGATTGTCGCCAGCGTTGTGGCGTTTTTGAGGAGAACTCGCCCGATGAAAACGATAAACCTACTTGCCGCGACGCGCATTCTCCAAGCGCTTGACGAACGCCCCGTGTTCGGGGGAAGCCAAGCCCTGTTGCGCGGCGGGGAGCAGGTTGCCCTTCCAAAAGGCTTCGGGGTGGAGCCACAGGCCGGGGAAGACGCGGGAACGGAGGATACCGCCGTCGCCGGGTTCCATCTCCTTGTACTTGCCGCGCGTGAGTTGACGCCAGACGATGGCGCGAGGCTGCAATTGTACGGTGAGGTATTCGCGGACGCCGGCGCGGCGGTAGAGGTCGAGCTTGATGCCGAGGTCGCGGGAGAGGCTGCAGCCGCTTACTTCTACGATGAGTTCGGGGGCACCGGCAGCGTACTTGCCGGCAGCCGGGGACTGGCCACCGAATTCCGGCAGGATACGAAGGAAAATGTCGGGTTGCGGCGTGTCTTTGGGGCCCATTACCCAGGTGCCGTCATTGCCGGCTTGGCATCCCGGAGTGTAGCCGCGATACAGACCAGTCCACGTGCTGACATCGTGATGAATCGTGCAGTGGTCCAAAGATACGGGCGAGGCCATGAAAACGACTCCATCGATAAGTTCGGCCTGCTTGAGGTCCGGCATCGCTTCCCAGCGGCGGAGGAATTCAGCGCTGTCGAGGCGGTCGCCTTCATGCAAGGTGGGCGGCAATGCAATGGCAAGATTGAGCACGCGGGGAACTCCAAGTTCAGGGTATCATGCGTGGTTCTGGGCTGGCTTTCGCCAAAGGGAATCGCTGTGTAGTTTTCTCCGCGCAGAAGTGGCCAAGGCCTGGGGCCAGAACGACGACATCACCGTGGTGACGGTGCGGAGGGATGCATGGTGAGTTTAGAATCCGGCAAGGAGATCCGATACGGCAGCCGAGAAGCCAGGCAGAACGGGGGTTTCCAGCGTATCGACGACTCGAAGCAAGCGAATTCCGGTAGGCGTTTGGATGAAGACTTCGCCGTTTTCGTAGTCGAATTGCCACACCTCCTGGCTTCCCGCGGCGAGGTACTCGAGCGTCTTGGCGTGGACGTCGACCGCGCTTTCGGAGGGGGAGATCACTTCGACAGCGATGTCGGGGGCAAAGGGCAAGGGGATCTTCTTGCGGTCGACGCCAGCGAGCCGGTCGAGGAGAAAAACGGAAACATCGGGCCGGCGGACCGTTCTGGGGGCTGTGAGGCAATCCACTTCACCGAGGGCCACCCCGATACGGCGCTGCGCGAAATAGTTTCCCAGTATGCGTTCGACGTTGTGACGAACTTTGGCATGCAGGGGCGTTCCGCTGGACAAAGCGATCAGTTCTCCTTCCACCAATTCAAAGTCCACGGTCTCTGGAGTGGTCATCCGGGAGAATTCTTCGACGGTCATCAGCGTGCTTGTGCTCATGCGTGCTCAACCCTCATGGTAGCGCGGCGCTGCGTGGTGACGGTGCGGAGGAAATCATATTGAATCGGCTGCTCTCGTGCGGGACTGGACAGCGACCGGACCGCCGCAGGCGTACATCAACGCAGACAGCGCGGCGCGAAGTATCCGTTGGTACCGCACTCGCGTTCCCCTCGTTGCCGCGTGGAGCAACCAATCCCTCGCGATCGCTCTGCCGGATCTCGACGAGGCTTACGAAGTCTTCGTGGACGGAGTCCGAGTAGGAGGAATCGGTACTACTGACCCGGCTCCGGTGAGTCGTTTCGGTCACCAAGCCGCCTACGCTTCTTCCCCAGCGGCCCGCCCATTCGGAAACGATGAGCATCGCGATCCGGCGTTGGGCTGGCCACGGTGGGGCCAACATGGTTTTCTTGACCGCAGCCGACCAAAACGCTGCGACGTATCATCCGCCGCGTCTGGGACCCGCTGGCCTAAAGGTCGGCTTCAATCAACTCCTCCCAGCCGAGTGCGTAGCCAATGGCACGCTTCACCTCAATGACTCGGTGGACTGGGATTTTCGAGATCTTCGTCGCCAGATCGGCTTTTGAAATCGTTCGCAGGTTGTCGCAGTTCACCACGCACCGCTTGGGCATGCCCTCAGCGGTGCCGAGTGGCACTTCGATCGGAATGTTGCGGATGGTAGCGGTGATTTCGGCGGCGACGAATTTGTTCAAGACGCCGTAAGCGTCGTCGCGGCTCAGGAGCAAGACCGGACGCCGTCCGGCGGGCTTGGGCAAGTCAGCCCACCAGATTTCGTACTGCCTCATGGCTTCCACTCTTCGGCATTCGACCAGTCATCGGCGTCTTCAGCCGAGTCCGGTTGGAGGCGGTAAGCCTCGCGGATCTGCTCGTATTCGAGCTTGCGGACGGCCTCTCGCACGGCTTGCCGGATGAACTCCGCTCGCTGCCGCTTGGCTGCGGGCGCAACCTTATTCAACGATCGCAAGAGCGGTTCATCGACCTGGATTAATATGGAGGGCATATTAGTTTGACTATATCAACAAACGATATGAAGATGATGAGTACTTTCTCCAGGCACCGGGGAGCGAGGAAGGCCTGGGGCCAGAACGACGACATCACGGTGTGACGATCCGCAGGACCGCGGCAAACGATGTCCGGAGCAAGGCACCAGAAGCAGCGCCCTCAGCCTCCTGATCGTCATCGCCGCGGATTCGCTTCCGGCTCAGAATCAGCTCGAGCGCATCACCTCGTGAACGCTCAGCCAGCCCTGGCGATTCACACCGGCGACAACCCCCAATGGACGATAACTCCGCTCGGGGCACCATTCTGCCTACGAAGTATTGGACCGACCAGGGCATCGTCACCGATCCTTCCGGATACGGCTGGTAGCGCTTGCAGGTGAGCTATTTTCCCCGTAATTTCCCCATAATTTCTCAGCGCGGAGGCCCTGATGAACGTTAGCGGTTAAGGGAGGCGATGATGTGGCCGTGAAGCCCAGCAGGGTTAGCGAAAAGCCGTCTCACTCCAGACGGCCCGCTGACTAAGTCTAAGCCTTCCAGAGTTCTTCGATCGGCGCGTAGGCGTCGCCGTCGCTGCGGGGCTCCGGGACGTAATAGAAGCCGCGCTTGAAGGGGTCATCGTAACGGACGGTGCCCCAGTCGATGCCCATCGCGGAGTAGATGGTGGCTTCGACGTCTTCCATGCGGATGTTGCGTTGGCGGCTCCAACCAGAGTCGACGGTTTCCATGCCTTGGCCATCCGTCGAGCCAATCGTGCGGCCCCCGCGAATGCCGGCGCCGGCAAAGACCGCGAATTGCTGGGCGTAATGGTCGCGTCCGGCGGTGGCAGTCAATCGGCCAGGCGTGCGGCCGAACTCGCCCATCATCACGATGAGCGTTTCGTTGAAAAGGCCGCTCTTCTTCAGGTCCGCGATCAACGCCGACAAGCCGTCGTCGACCGTCTTCAGGTTGGCCGGCAAAACATTGTTGGCGTAAATGTTCTGGTGATTGTCCCAGCCGCCGATGGTAATCTGCACATAGCGGGTACCGCCCTGGGCGGCCAGGACGTTCGCCGCCGTCAAGCACGAGTTCCCGAAAGAAGTGCCGCCGTAGCGGGCCGCGTCAGTCGCCGTCAGCCGGAAGGCATTGTTCACCTGCGTGTTGAACATCAGGCCGCGGCCGTTCTGGTAGAAGTTGTCGTAGTCCTGCATTTCGCGGCTATAGGGGTTCGCGTTGCGCAGGGGCTTGTCCAAGGACATCAGCAGATTCCACTTGGCATCGAAGCGCGTTTGGCCGTCAACGTTCGTGGTATCCGGCAGGCCGCTGGCGGCAGTGTTGGCCGGCGCGGTGATCTTGAAGGGCGCGAAGTCGGCGGACAGGAAGCCCGAACCGATGGCGCCGTCGGAGTTAAGGCAAAGAAACGTGGGAAACACTTGCCCCGCTTTACGCTCCGCTTCCTTCTCGATCGCCACAATGGTGCCGATATTTGGCGCCACATCGCCCAGCACGCCCGCCGGCGAGCGGCCGATCTGCACCCAGGTTTGGCACAACTGGTGCTGCAGGGCCCAGGGTTGGATGGAGCGGACGATGGCCAAATCGGGAATGTTCGTGGCCAGCTTTGGCATCAGGCCCACCGGGAACCGGATGCCGCCGATGGTTTCGGGCTTCGTCAGGGCCAGCGGCGTATCGGGGCCTTCCTTGAAGTCGAAGGTATCGACGTGGGAAGGCGCGCCGGCCAGCAGGATGAAGACGACATTCTTCGCCTTGCCGTTCGTCGCCGCGCCGCCGCGCTTCACCACATCCTGGCCCAGCGCGGGTCGCCCGGCCAGAAACATACCGGCTACGCCCGTGCCGGCCTGGAAGAAAGCCCGGCGCGAGAGGTAGGGGCGCTCAAAGAACGGCTGCGTCGAGTGGGGGTTTCGCAGAAAGGATTTCAGAAACTTCTTTTCGTTGCGCATATGAGTCTCCCGGTTAGTAATTGAACACGAAGTCGACTTTGTTATAGAGCGACCACACTAAGTCTTCGAGCCTCTGCTGCCGAAGCTGTGGCGACACCGCTCCGCCCAGGAGCCCGGTAGAAATCATGGCTTCCTCCGAAGTCGGCGGCCGATTCAGGACGGTAACGAACAGTTCCCGCACTAGGCCGGCGTTATCGCTCGTGGCGTATTTGTCGAGTAACTGCCGGGTAAGCGTCGGCACACCGGCATTCACCGCCGACCGCGTCCGATCCATCACGAAGTTGTCGTTCAACAGGTTCAGCACCTGCGGGATGGCCCCTTCCGCTTTGCGCTCCGCATCCACGCGGTTGCCCCGTAGGAAGCTATCGAGGAACTGGGCCATCGCTCCGCCCGGCAGCGTGCGGGTTTGCGGCAACTGCATCGCCCAATTGACGGTAGTGGTGGTACTGCCGCCAGGCACAGGTAAGGTCGAAACGTTGTAAGTATATCGAAGCGGCGAGTTACTAATCTGGACGATCCCGTCTACCACTTCCTCGGCCCACAAGCGGCGCACCAGATGACGGGCAAAGTAAGTTTCGTACTGCGGCTGCCAATTGCCGGAGTAAGCCGACGAGAGCTGATAGGCTTCCGAGTTACAAATCTTCCGCATTAAGTCGCGAAAGCTAAACCCGCTCTTCTGGAAGTCCGCGGCCAGGGCGTTGAGTAAATCCGGGTTGGTCGGCTGGATGGTCCACGGCGCGGGCGGCGGATTGTTCGGATCCATGCGGCCAGGGTCAAAAAGATTCGCCGGCTCGACGATGCCGCGAGTGAAAAACTGCTTCCAGATATAGTTCACGGAAGCACGGGCGAACTGCGGATCGGCCACCACGATGCGGGCCAACGCTTCGCGATAGTTCTCGCCCGCCCTAGGCTTGCCGCCGTCGCCGAAAGGATACTCCGGAGTGATCACTCGCGTGGAGCCCACGGGCGAGCGGGGAGTCCGATTGCCGGTGGTGGTGTTAAGCGAATAATCGGCATTGCGGGGAGCATCTTCAAAGGACGAATACCAGACGTTGCGATTGATTGGATCCGGATAGGTGCGGCGCGAAACGGACTTTGCGAAGAAGGCCGACAAGCCCCAGGACTGGGCGCGGGTGGCGGATTTGCCCCATACGCTTAACGCCTCCATATGTCCGCGACCGTTGTGGCAAAGGATACAATTCTGATGGCCCATCCCTAGAAGGCGCTCGGCCACGATCTCGCCCTGAAAGTCATAGTTGTCCTGCACCGGGCCACCGGTCATCATGCCACCCAGGTTCCAATTCATCTCCCCTTGCTCCCAGTTGTTGGTGCCGGTGGCGGTGATCATTTCGGTCACCATCTTGTCGTAGGGCTTATTCGCCGCGAGCGACGTCCTGATGTACCGATAGAAAGCATTCCGGCCCTCGGCGAAGCGCCGCACCTGGCCGTTGTCGTCGACGTTCTTAAACTGGTCGCCCAGAAACATCGCCCACTTGTCCGCCCACTCGGGCGTATTCAACAAGTCGTCGATCAGCTTGGCCCGCTTGTCGCTCGCGTTGTTCTCGACAAACGCCACGATGCGATCGTGCTTGGGAGGGCGACCGGTAAGGTCGAAGGTCACGCGGCGGATAAACTCATAGTCGTTGGTCTTCTCGGCCGGCGTGATGCCCGCGCTTTGCATCGCTTTAAAGAGAAATTGATCGATGAAGCTCAGTTGCTCCAAGCGGTCAAACACCGAAGCCTCCGTCTTGCCCGCCGACGTCGGCCGGGCGAGATGCGAGACGGCCTCCACGGTCGCCTTCGAGAAACGGTACTGCCGCCGGGCCTGCCGGTTCACACTCTCTTCGTAAAACTCATCCCGATCGGACCCAAATAGCGTGCATTGGGAGTGGTCGGTGTTGAACACCAAATCGGTTTCGGCGTCCTTTACCGGCTCCTGCGCCGCCAGGTAGAACCAACTTCCGCCGCACAACAATACCAATCCGGTGCCCGCCAGCCAGTGCTTCGTCTTACGCATTCTGTTCCCCCCTACCGATCTCTTCGCTTACGTTGGGCTAAACCCAGACTGCCCTGTAAAGTTTCGTTAACTGCGAGGTGAAACGCAGCAAAAATTACCCTGGCTCTAATTATATCGGTAGTCCCAGCCACTCCCAACGTGGGCTGTTGGGTTCATTTCGGGCCTAATGCGAAGGTTCTATGTACTCCGTCACGGCTACCCGCCTCCCATCGTAAGGTGCACGTGCCGCTCGGTCCAACCGGCGGCGGGAATCGCTTGCTTCAGGCGGAGGCGGAACTCCCAATGGCCCGGCGGGGTGCGCCAACGGCCCTGGTTAAAGGCAGCGCCTACTGCCGTTGCTACCGGAACGCGTTAAGGCAGCAATTGGTAACTAACAAAAGCCAGGCGTTTGCTATCCGGAGACCAGGAGGGGACGTTAATCGTGCCCTGTCCGCCGAATAGCTTGGCGAGTACCTTTCCCTGCCGGTCGGCGAGATTCATCACATACAAAGTCACGTCCTGATTGGCCGGATGCCCCGTAACGCCTGGGCCGTACGAGAGATACGCCATCGCCCGGCCATCGGGCGAAATATGCGGGAACCAGTTATTGGCTTCTCCCGCCGTCATCTGCTCGAGGTCCGTGCCCTCCGGCGTCATCCGCCACACCTGCATGCTGCCGCCCCGGCTCGAATTGAAGTAAATAAACTTGCCGTCCGGCGAATACTCCGGGCCATCGTTATGGCCCTCCCCTTGGGTAAGCCGCTTTTCTTCGCCGCCTTCCACGGGAATGGTGTAAATGTCGAACTTACCCCGGCGTTCGCCGCAGTAAGTGAGCGTCTTGCCGTCGGGTGACCAGCCGTGCCAGTAAGAAGGAAAGTTCTTGGTTACGCGCCGCGGTGCTCCCCCGGCGAAGGGCAAAGTGTAAATCACCGATTTCTTTTCCTGCGTCGAGTCACTAATGGCGAGTAACTGGCCATCCGGCGAAATTCCGTGGTCGTTGTTAATGCGCGAAGCAAATCCGGTTTCCATCGGTTCGGCCTTGCCGCCAGCGACGGGAATGCGGTGCAATCGCCCGTCGCCATTGTAAATGAGCGAACCGCCATCGGGGCTCCAATTCGGCGCTTCGATCTTGCCCGGCAGCACCGTCACCACCCGCCGGTCTGTCGACGCGACGGTCACCGTTTCGAGCGTGCTGTAGAGCTTGGGCGTAACCACCGCAACCGGCGCGCTTAACTGCACCTTACTGAAGACCGCCGGCTCCAGCGCGTCCTTATCGTGCGCGCATACGCCGAGGCCCACATAGAACTCGCCCGGCAAAGGCAAACGCATCGAGCCACCGGCCAAGTGCAGTTCCTCGCCCTCTTTGGCCAGGAATAGATAGAAGTAGTCGCCGCGCTTCTCGATCCGCACGCGCCGCGGCGAGGCGTTATTCAGGCCCACCTCATGCGTGCGTCCGCCCTTTTCGTCGCGCGATTGCAGCGAAGTGAGTCCGTCCACATGCACTGCCGCGTCCACATACGCCGAATCGGCGGCCAAGCTCTGCCGGATCATCAGGACGGCCTTCTTGTGCGGGTTACCGGTCTTGGTAAGGAAGCGAATCTCCGCCTCCAGCGCCACGTCGCCGCTCATCTTCTTCCAGACGAAGTGGAAAGCATCGGCCGCAGCCCACATGTTGTCGCCACCGCCGGAGATCGTATAGGTACCCGCGGCCACGTCGCGAGTAACGGTGCCGGCGCGAAGCACTTCGCCCACGTCAGTATGGCTCTCAAAAAGGCCCAGCGGTGCCGTTTGGGCGGCCAACTGGCCAAGAGTCAGCGTGCACACGGCTAAGATCTGATTCGGCATGCAGGTATGATACCGGATCAGTTACGCCAAGCCAGTGCTAGTTCCGGTTTCCGATAATCTCGGTGCGGCCGGCCAAAGGCTTCACCACCCCTTGGCCACAGACGCCCACGCCCACATTCACCAAGGCCGAGAGAAAATTGAACAAAACGGTGTAGACCATCTGCTCGGTTACTGGTTGTTTACCCGGCAGCCGGAAGTCGGCCGGCAGTTCCTTCAAAATCTGGACCCGCACCGCCGTCTTTTGCACCCGTCCAGAGCCGTCGCGCTGGTTGGCGACCGAAATCGGCGTCTGCATCACGGCACCCGTGCGAGCTTCGACGTAGAAGTGACAGCGAGAGAACCAGCCGAGATTGCCGGGGTCCGCAGCATCGAATAGTAGCAATGGCACGTCGCGGCCAGGAATCTCAAGATCGAGGATCAATCGGCGCTCATCGTCGCGCACTTCCGGAGCGAAGCCGGCTTGGCGAGCCACTTCCGCCACCGTGTCCTTATCGAGTTCCAAGCGGAGCAACTTGTGTTGTCCGGCGTGCAAGACTTGCATCAGTTGCCATCTTAGCAAGCCGAGGGGCCGTTTTGACGGGATTTCAGGGGCGTGGTAACCTGAAGGGGTAACGAAAGGAAGACTTTCTCGCGATGAAAGCCGATATTCACCCCAACTATCACGACATCCGCACGGTTTGCGCCTGTGGTTCGACGTTCAATACCCGCTCCACTCACAAGGGAGCCGAGTTGCGCCTGGAAATCTGCAATGTGTGCCACCCGTTCTATACGGGGCGCCAAAAGCTGATCGACACCGAAGGCAGCGTGGGCCGCTTCCAGAAAAAGCTTGCCGCTACCAAGCTATTGCAAGAGAAGCGCGCCGCCGTCAAGCCTACTGTCCAGTAGCCGGCAAACACTTTCGCTCTCAGGCCGGCACCTTCGGGTCGCCGGCCTTTTTTGGGTCGTGCGCCGCCCCTTGACCGCTGAATTTGTTACTTCGAGGATGCGCCCCGCCCCGTCCCGCCTAGCCTGCCGCGTAAGCGGCGGGTCACCCAGGCTCTCGAAAAATGCAGGAAACGCTGGAATTTCTTTAACCAATGTGACCCGTCGCCCACGCGACGAGGCTAGGGTCGCAAGCGGCATCGGAAGAAAGAAATCAAACGGTCAGAGCACTATGCGAGTCGAAATGGCTGTAAAATTCGAAAGCTGCCAGCTGGACTAACCCTTGCCCAGATACTGGCCGGTGCTGGCGCTAACGTAAATCGAATGGTCGCTCATCGCGACGGAATCACCCCACAGCACGCGCCAAGCGGCTTCCGGGTGCAGACGGGTGAACTCCAGTTGGAAGAAGACGGGGCGATTGGGATTCTTCTTAAGATAATCGGCACTCTTCTCTTTGGCCAGCTTCAGCGCTTCGTCGGAGTCGATCCTGAAGGCCTGGACGTAAAAGGGCATGGCATTGGGCGAAGGGCCGCTCCAAGCCGCGTCGCCGAGGCTGAAGACTCCTTGGTGAAGCGATTCGCCGACGTCGACCACCGAGTAGGTGAAGACCTTCATTTTGCCCTTGGCTTGCGACGTGAAGGTGAAGCGCCAAGCGCCGAACCTGCCGTCCTTGGGCGTAATGCCTTCCACCGGCATGCTTTCCGCGCGCAAGGGCTGCACGTCCGGCGCCCACATCCGTGCGGCGCTGTAGACCTGATAGAAGGCTTTACGGCCGGTAACCGGCTCGGGGGGTTTCACGGGCGCTTTGGGTACCTCAGGCGTCGAGCAAGCGGCAAGCAACAGCAGGGCGACCGAGGGGAGCAGGATGCGCATGGATCTCCTATTGTAGCCGTTCAGCCCACCTCGATCACAATTTTGCCGCAATCGTCGTGGTAGCCCTCCAGCATTTCGAAGGCGCTCTGGGTTTTTTCGAGCGGGAGGCGGTGGGTGAGCAAATGGTCCGCGATGACGCCTTCGGCCAGCAGGCGCGTGGCTTCGGCGGCATTGTGGTTCGAACGAAAGATCGTTTGGATCCGTAGCTCTTTGGCCATGGCGGCGTGCAGGTCGACTGGCAGGTTGGTCTCGCTGGGAATGCCGATCAAGATGCACTCGGCCCCTTTGCGGGCGGCGGCGAAACAGGCGCGAAGACTGTCGCGCTTGGCGGCGGCGTCGATCACCAAGTCAGCGCCGCGGCCCTGGGTCAGATCGTGGACGGCGGCGACGAAGTGCTCGGTTTCCGTGGCTTGCGTGGCACCCATCCGCAAGGCCAGCGCACGCCGATGCGGCCGCGGGTCGGAGACAATCACCTGCGCCGCGCCCCTACTGCGGGCGACGGCGGCAGCCAGCATCCCAATGGGGCCAGCGCCGGTGATCGCCACCACGTCACCCGGCGAGAGCGGGTGCAGTTCGTACAGATGCACGATGACGGAGAGGGGCTCGATCAGCGTCGCCTGGTCGAAGGATAGGCCGTCGGGGATCGGGTCAGCGTTCGCGGCCGGGATCGTCGCGTATTCTCGGAAAAGCCCCCAGACGCCACCCGAACTCATGAAGCGCGAGGTGAGGCAAAGATTAGCCCGGCCGGACCGGCAGAATTCGCAATGGCCACAGGTGAGCGCGGGCTCGATAGCCACGCGGTCGCCGACGTTGAGATCGACACCGGGCCCGGTAGCGACGATCACGCCCGCCGGCTCATGCCCCAGCACCATCGGATAAGGCGCCCGCCGTTCGCCGACGCCACCTTCGGCCCACCAATGCAGGTCGCTCCCGCAGATGCCGCAGGAGCAGATGCGGACCATCACCTCGCCGGCCGCGGGCTCCGGCGCGTCGGGAAGTTCCACGGGTTCGAGCTGTCGGTGGCTGACAAGTTGCATGGCGCGCATTTTTTGATTCTGGCACGCGGAACATTTCGGGGGGTTGCGGCGTATTGTTGGGTGGCGAGGTAATTATGTTTTGCACAAAGTGCGGTGGTGAAACGACGGCGATGGCGGCCTTTTGTCCGCAATGCGGGAAGCAACTGCGGTTCGATGGCGGCGTGCGAACCAGGCGGCTCGAACGCGATATGGCGAACCGGCAAATTGCGGGCGTGTGCGCCGGCCTGGGCAACTACCTGGGCGTCGACGTCACGCTGATCCGGATTGCCTGGTTAACGCTGGTGATTGCTGGCGGTATGGGCCTAGTGGCCTATATTATCGCCTGGATCGCCATGCCGAAGAGCAATCTGCAAGCGATCGCCTACGCGTTGCCTCCCGCAGCCTAGCCCACCGCCTATCCTGAAGCAAATACAGGGCGCCAGCGAAATACTTCACACCAGAATCGCCTCCACCGGACGCCGCAAGGACCTGGGCATCAAGGGTCCCCGTCCGAATCGCACCACCAGGTCCGGCCGCCCGCTGGAAATGCCCAGAAAGCTGGCGAATTGCGGCCGCAAGGCGGATACTTCTACCGGCTGATTCAGATGGGCCGTGCGAATGCCCAGCGCCGTGGCCTGCAGCGCGAATCGCTCAAAGGCCCGGCCCACGTTGATCCAATGCACGGGGTCACTCGCGGCGGAGACGAACACGGCAATGCCGGCCGAACTACGCACGTGCCGCGCATATTTTTCGTTTTCGCCCTTTTCGGTGAAGAACTGGCTGAACAACGGCCGGATCAGCCAACCGGGCATGGCCGGGTTTCCGGAAGCGCGCGCGAACAGGCCGTCGCGCGTCTCCGCAGCCTCGGCGTCGGAGAAGCGGATCCAGCGCTTCAACTCGGTTACAAAGGCGGGGTCGTTCATTTGGGCGGTGTTGCCGCGCACCACGTACTCCAGGACATTCTCCATCGCTCGCCTCTCAGTGATCAGGATCATGCGCACGCCTTCGCCGGCACCGGCTTGCTCCAGCATTTGTAACTCCACCGGCAGAAGCGGGCGGCCATTATATTCCGTCCGCGTCGATTGGCGCTCAGGGATCGCGGCAAATAATTCCGAGCGGGTCGCCGCAACGGGCGCCAGCGCAATCTCGATTCCCTCGGCGCTCGGCATGGCGACGCCCTGGTACCCGTGCGCCAAAGCCGCTTCCATTAGATTTTCGGTCGCGCAGCCCAGTGAGACGAAGAGGTGATGATTGTCCGGGTCAACCGCCGGGCAGCGCCGGGCCAAGTTCGGCAGGATGGTGATGCGGCGCTCGCTCAACCGGAACTTCCAGCACTGGCTGTTGTGGCTGGAGGGAGCCATGGCGGCGTAACGCACCAGTTCCCGCAGGGTGTCCGGCTGGCCGAAGGTAGGTGCCCAAGTGCTTTGGGCGGCGCGCTCGTATGCGGCCTTACCGCAGCCCGCCAAAATGAACGCGCCGCCTGCCAATGCCATCCGTCTCTTCATGCCCATCGACAGAGCAGTTTTGCCGCCAATGATCAATCTGACGATGGAGCGCTATCGCTTAGCTCGCCGTCGCGTAAGTACCGGCCGCCGGCAGGCAAAAGTAAAAGGTCGATCCCGCGTTCGGGGTGGACTTCGCCCAAATCCTCCCCCCGTTCCGTTCGACAATCTTTCGGCAGGTAGCCAAGCCAATCCCGCTTCCCGGGTATTCGGTTCCGTGTAGCCGCTTGAACGGTTGAAAAATCACGTCGGCATAGTCCGGTTCAAAGCCCTGCCCGTTATCCTCCACCGCAATTACCCATTGGCCACCTTGTTCTTGCGCGGAAATTTCAATGCGGGGTGTCACCGTTGGCCGCCGGTACTTCACCGCATTCTCGATCAAGTTTTGGAATACTTGAGCTAAATGTGTTTTTGACACCACGACTGAAGGAAGCGACCCATAAACGATTTCGGCGCCAGTTTCCCGAAGTTCACCTTTCAGGCTTTCTACCGCGCTTCTGATCCCCTCTTCTAGTTGGCTAACCTGCCCAGTCTTCACGCCAGCGATATCATCCTGTGACCCCAACCGGGCGTGGGTAAGCAGATCTTCTATTAACTCCGCGGCGCGCTTGGCATTGGATTGAATGATTTGCGAAAGTTCACTCGCTTCCGCATCGGCAGCATCGCACCGGTCAGCCAACAATTGCGCACACAAACTGACGGTCCGAATCGGCGATTTCAGGTCATGCGAGACGGCGAACGCAAATCGCTCCAAATCTTCATTCGACCTCTTCAGCTCTTCGTTTGCCCGCTCCAGTAGCTTGCTAATGCGGTGCCGCGATAGCCGGACTTCAAAATGCTCTATGGCATTTTCCAGCGCATAAAACAAACCCTCCCGGCTCAGGCCGCCTTTGGAAAGATAGTGATCCGCACCTGCCTTCATGGCGCGCACGGCCATTTCTTCATCTCCGACTCCGGTAAACAGAACCGTCGGTACCCCCGGCTCGCCAATCCGCTCGGAGAGCATATTTAGAAACTCAATTCCGGTCAGGTCGGGCAAAAGATAGTCGAGCAGAATACAGTCGAAAGGGCCGCCAGAAGCAGCGAGTTCCAAACCCTCTCGCCCGGTAGATGCTTCGGAGCATTGCCAATTTGAAAGCTGGTTCTTCATTAGATCGCGGGCATACGCGCGATCTTCGGCGCAATCATCCACGATCAACAGACGTTTCAATGTTGCTTCCATGTCTCCACCTCGGGAGCGGGTTCCACCGTTTGAAACCAGTACTGCGTCAAGGTTTTCATCAGCTCGCTCAACTGGGTTAAGCCCAACGGTTTCACAATGTAACTGCTCGCGCCGTCACGGTAACATTCCGACACGTCTTTGGAGTGGGCGGAGCTCGAGAAGATCACGACCGGGAGAGACTTTAGTTGGTCGCATGTTTTAATGTACCGCAGAACCTCCTTCCCGCTCATCCGAGGTAAATTGAGATCGAGCAACACCAAGCCCGGCTGAAGAAAAGCGCCCTTATATTTCCCACGCCCATGTAGACACTCGATGCCTTCTTCCCCGCTTTCGCATCGCACCAAAGGCATCTCGATCGAAGCCGCTTTGCTCGCCCACTGCAGAGCTTTATAGTCCTCTTCACTGTCTTCCACCACGATGATCGATCGGCGAGCTCTGGAATTCACGCAGGTATCCCTGAAACACTAGGGCCCAAAACGAAGAAGAATGTGGTCCCTTTCCCGGGCTCGGATTCGACCCAGATTTTCCCTCCGTGCCGGTCGATCACTTTCCTGGTGATGGTTAAGCCCGCGCCCGAGCCTCCGCCATACTCTCCGCGGCCATGCAGGCGCCGAAAGATCTGAAAAATTTGTGCGTGGTGCCTCGCCTCAATACCAATGCCGTTGTCGCGAACGAAAAAAGTGGGCGTGCCGGACGCGCCTTCTTCGAAACCGACTTCCACCACTTTGTCGTCTTGGTCATTGTACTTAAGCGCATTCGAGATCAGGTTCGTGAACACTTCGGTGAGCCGGATGTGATCCCCTTTCACCACAGGTAATAGCTGCGAGAACTTTACCGTCACCCTTTCCGCCTGGATGCGCGCCTGAAGCATATCGATCGCTTGGTGCACTACCCGATTCAAATCGACGTCGACATGGCTGAATTCCACTCGCCCAACCCGGCTGTACTCCAGCAGAGAGTCGATCAGTTCATCCATGCGCCGGCTCAGCCGACTCAACGTCGCCAGCTTACCTTTGTTCTCTTCGTCCAACCTATCCGCGCAGTCCGCTTGCAGCATTTCGGCGTAGTTGTGGATACCGCGCAATGGTTCTTTCAGGTCGTGAGCGGCTACGTAGGAAAAAGAATCCAGATCGGCGTAACTACGCTCCAGGTCGGCATACAGCCTGCCGACCTCTTCGGCACGCCGCAACACCAATTCCAAAAGACTCGTCCGCAATTGTCTTACGGCCTCTAGCTCCACTTCTTCCCAGGGAGCGGATTTCAAACGAACTGTCTCCTGCCACAAGGCGAAAGAGGTTCTCGGCAGCAAACGTTGCCCGTCGTCGGTAGTATCTACTGGCTTCTTTGGGTCGCCGGCCCAATTCACGGTTTGCACCATCTCCGGGCGAAACCAGAGTAGGAAATCGTCCTTTGCCTTGGCAAAGCGCAAGCTAAGCAGACCGGTGCAGGTTTCTTTATAGGCTACCGCCTCCGGCAGCTCCGATGACAAACAGTCGGTGGAAAAGACGTCTTGAGTCACCACGTCAGATAGCCAGGTCACGATCTTTAGTATCTCCGCTTCCGGCGGTGTTACTCCTAACGTATGAACTCGCCCATTTACTACCACTGCCGCACCTTCGCAGTTCACAAATTGCAAGAGGTTTGGCTCATCTTCGAGGAACCCAACGACGAACTCCTTATGCCGGGAAACGTTTTCCACTAACGACACTTGCGCGGTTTTCAATTTCATCCGGTACTCATGGCCCTCAATGTCCTCCTTCGCGGCCATCAGTGCGGAAACCATGTGCGCGAGAAACTCACAAGCCACTCGCGTCTCATAAGGAACGTGTTTCGGCCCGGCGTGGTGGTGGCAGGCAATCAGTCCCCACAATTTTCCGTTCTTCAGCAACGTCATCACCATGCTCGATTGCGTACCCATGTTTTTCAGGTAATCGACATACATGACAGAGACACTGCGCAGCAGCGATAAGCTCATGTCGAGCGGCCCGCCCGTTTGGGGGTTGTTCTCGGGAACGAGCGGGACCGGCCGGTAGCCGATATCGGGCTGATGGCGCAACCAGGTGAGCGCATACATCCGGCGCGCGGGCGCGGGAATGTCAGAAGGAGGATAGTGCAAGCCGAGATACGGGTCCAGCCCGTCTCGTACAGCCTCTGACCGAACCCAACCACTGTCGTCTTCCATAAATTCATAGGCCATCACGCGGTCGAATCCAGTAAAATCCTGGATCTGTTGTACCGCCAGGTCGAAAAACGCTTGCAGTCCCGTCACCCCTTGCAACTTGGCAAGCGCGCCGTGCAGGTCGGCGTAAAGATCGAGGGCCGGAACTTGGCCCGGAGCCGCCCGTGCCTCCATCTCCAGCATCAATACCCATCGTAGCGATGCGCCAGAACATCGAACTCGCGGCCCCCAATCGCCGGCCTTAACACGTGGACGGGAATGCCATCGAGCTTTTCGCGGCCTAAACGGTCGCGCAGGCGCTCCAGTTGTTCGCCGCTAAAGACGCGGCTCAACTCCGCGCCCACTAAATCCTTGGCCGGCACTCCCAGCAGTTCATCGGTATTTTGGCTGGCTTGCAAAATCCGCATTTCCGGTTCGCTCACCACCAGCAGGGCACCGTGCGGCAGGATCGCCCCGGCATATTGAATCTGCTCGCGATCGCAGCTGGTCAAATCGACATTCTGTGCTGTGATCATGGTTTCGGTATTCATTGGCCCCTTGGAATCCACTGCTCGAACGTCTCAAATGTCTTGGTGGCGGCCGCCACGATTTCGTCATGGTTCTCGGGGTGTGCTGCCGAGTACGCTTCGATGCCGGCGCGAAATTTCACCCACATCTCGCCCACGCCCAAGCCATTGCCAGAAAGGCCATAGCCAGAAAAGAAGGCGCAGCCATTTTCCGCCGTATAGTGCAGCGTTTCGCGGATATGACGGGCAATCACTTGTCCCCCGAGAGTTGAGCCTTCCAGGACGTACAAGCAGCCGAACAGCTCCGCCGTCGTCCGCAGTGAAGGGATCGTTGCCAAGGGGATCTCGTTCGGCAAGGCGTTGCCCAGTACCCCTAAATCCCGGCGCAGTGCGTCCATTCGCGTACGGCTCTTAATATCCGGCAGCCAGGGCGAGATTTCGGAATCCGCTCCTTGAATCAACGACTCGAACGGAATGTGAAGACTATAGAAATAT
>Ga0209490_10002600_pt1 | contig 17018 bp, 17 predicted proteins | sample MAT06_FD_187209 | JGI IMG/M metagenome (GOLD analysis project Ga0209490, IMG submission 187209) | Freshwater microbial communities from Lake Fryxell liftoff mats and glacier meltwater in Antarctica - MAT-06 (SPAdes) (version 2) | ecosystem: Environmental > Aquatic > Freshwater > Ice > Liftoff...
AAGATTGGCGCTATTCACATTAACTTACATCGACCGATCCCAGAAGGGTTTGCGGTCAAGCAAGTTCGCATCGTCAAGAAAGCTGATATCTGGTATGCCAGCATCGCAATTCAATCCGATGTCAAGGTACCAGACCCAATGCCTCACGGACACTCCATTGGCGTGGATATTGGCTTAGAAAAGTTTCTAGCTACCAGTGATGGCAAACTCGTAAAACCGCCCAAGTTTTTTAGAAAAATGCAAAGCAAGCTGAAATTGCTGCAAGGTAGACTATCTAGAAAAAAGAAACGGTCAAAGAACTACGAGAAACAGCGTATCAAGGTAGCTCGAATGCACCACACAATTGACAACACCCGTAAAGATTTCCACTTTAAACAAGCCCATGCTCTCTGTGGGTCTGCTGACATGGTATTCATGGAAGATTTAGACTATCGCATTATGGCTAAAGGGATGCTTGGTAAACATATGCTTGATGGAGGGTTCGGACAATTTCGTTCTATCGTCAAATATGTTTGCTGGAAGTTGGGGAAATTCTTTGCAGAGGTCAATAGTAGGGGAACAAGTCAAGAATGCCCTGAATGTGGTGCAACAGTTAAAAAACCCCTGAAAGTAAGAGTGCATAGCTGTCCTGAATGTGCGTTTACCACTGATAGAGATGTTGCTTCAGGTTTAGTAATTCGCAATCGAGGTATAGACCTCATCAGTGCCGATGGATGGTCGGGAAAGGAAACTGTCTGTGCAGGCGTGCTAGTGGGGGTTGGGGCAACTCAATCTAGCCAAGTGCCGAAATCCCGTAAGGGAAAAACCAGAAACTCTAAGAAGTGATTCTTAGAAGCTCCGTGCCTTTAGGTCGGGGTCATGTCACAACCAAGTAGCTAGGCGATCGTAAAGTTTATCTGTGGGAATTACACCTTCTATGCGATCGACGGGTTGCCCACCCTTAAAAATTACCAGTGTAGGTAGAGCGCTAATTTTGTATTGGCTGGCAAGGGCGGGATAGGTATCGGTATTAATCTTTACAACTTGAGCTTGGTCTTGAACTTTGGCACTGACCTGCTCTAAAATCTTTGCCATAATTTGACATGGACCACACCAAGGGGCATAGAAATCAACTAAAAGCGGTAGTTCTGAACTTTCAATTAATTCCTCGAAACTATTGAACTGCTTTTTGACCGACATACTTCAAGACCTCATGATTTCTATAATTGTTTTAATAGTATTAGATTAAGCGGATCGTATGGGCTTTTTTGCTATAAATTTTGAGCTAGAAGTCTAGGTTGAAATGCGATCGCCCAAAATCTAGTCATAACTTAAATTCATGGATTAAAATAATCCTAAACTCCAAAATATAGCTATGAATATTGAAATTCCGACCATTCTTAAGCCTGTAGTTACGTTTGCCCATCCGACTCTCATGATTTTAACTCTAGGCTTAGCCCTTTATGCTGGCTATTTAGGATTGCAGGTACGAAAAATTCGGACAGCAAAAGTAGAGGAGAAAAAAGCTCTTCAAGACGAAGCAGGTGGAAGCCTGAAAGCGATTAAGGATAAGCATTATCTCACTGGTTCATTGTTGCTTGTGGGTATAGTTATGGGTAGCATCGGTGGCATGGCAGTAACTTACATTAATAACGGTAAATTATTTGTAGGTGCACACTTGCTTGCTGGGCTAGGCGTAGCTGGATTAGCGGCTTTATCAGCATCCTTGGCACCTTTGATGCAACAGGGTAAAGATTGGGCAAGATACACTCACATCAGTATCAATACCCTACTGGTTGGAATTTTTGCATGGCAAGCACTTACAGGATTTGAAATTGTCCAGAAAATTTTAAGCCAAATGGCAAAAGCTGCCTAGCAAGGATCGGGTAATTTATCCAAACAACTAGACTTTGCTGCTTCGAGAAACGTTTGAATGCTCTCCACTGTATTTATATGTCCGCAGTGGGGGCAAGTCATATCCGAGCCAATTTGGGGTTTGATATCGGCAATACTCCACCATTGATCACAGCGATCGCAACGAAAATGATACAAAAACTCTAAAGATACTTTCATTTTATTTTTAGATGCTTAGGAATATATTGCGCCCTAATCATTGTAAAAGTTTACCTAACTAAAGCTATGAAAAATTTATGCTTTAATCTGGGCTTGGCGACACTAGCTACCCATGAACTAGATGCGGTCACTCAATCAGAATGGCGGTTACTTTATATCTTAAATACCCTTCCTGAAGAAATTGCTCGAACTGCTTTTGTCATAATCCATGTGCCTTTATTTTCCTTAATTTTTTGGTTAACTTTTCACGAGGTCTTACATATTCGAGAATGGTCAAGAATTGCTTTTTCCACATTTTTAATTATTCATGCTGGATTACACAAAGCACTGGAAAACCATCCACTCTATACCTTTAACTCACCTATGTCCCAATGGTTAATCTTTGGAGGTGGATTACTGGGGCTTATATACTTGATAATTATAGTAACTAGCAATTTATTTAGGACTAATTCGATCAGGGAGCAGGGCGATCGCATTTCCACCAAAATTTCATAGACTTAAAACCCGATCAAGAATAGAGAGAAATTAGAGATTAATGAATGCCCAAGTCTTTTCTTTTATTTCTGATCTGGTCTTAATTGCTGTACTAGGATTTTTAGGCAGCTTTGGGCATTGTGCGGGAATGTGTAGCCCGATCGCTCTGGCATTTTCCTTAAATCAACAGGTTCAGGTTTCCGCTTTAACTTTTCATCTATGGCTCAATTTCGGCAGATTATTAAGCTATAGCGTTATTGGCGGATTTATTGGAGCGATCGCTGAAGTTTTGGTTGCGGGTGGACAATTGGCAGGGATTGATAGCTCGGTTAGGCGGGGCATAGCGATCGCCACAGGCATATTGTTAATTTTGTTTGGGCTAAAACAGTTAGATATTCAGTTAAATTTGAGATTAAATCTAGGGAGACTACTCAAGCCTTTCCCGAAATGGCGCATTCATGATCTCATGGACAAATTGCCTCAAAATCCACTGTGGTTAGGAATTGCTTGGGGATTAATGCCCTGCGGGTTTCTCTATGCAGCGCAGATCAAGGCGGCAGAGACTGCAAGTTTTGGGGCGGGTGCAGCCACAATGTTAGCCTTTGGCTTGGGAACTTTACCAGTGATGGTGGGTGTGGGGGTATTTAGTTCTCGACTCAGTAGCGATCGGCGTGGACAACTTTCACGGTTGGGGGGATGGCTGACCATAGCGATCGGTGTGATTACCCTGCTCCGCACTGGCGATATGATGGTTGACTATAGTGGACATGGAGCTTTGCTATTTTTAAGCTTGGCACTGATCGCTCGACCGATCAAGGCAATATGGGGGTTTCCCTATCGCTATCGCCGTGGGTTGGGCGTGGGAGCATTTGGCTTAGGGCTAATTCACACTTTGCACATGATTGAGCATAGCTGGGGTTGGAATCCTCGCGCTTTAATATTTATGCTTCCGACCCATCAAGTGGGAATTTGGGCAGGAATTGGGGCTATGTGCCTACTTATCCCTGCGGCTATCACTAGTTTTGATGGCGCTGTGCAAAATTTGGGTAAATACTGGCGACGAATCCATCTTTTAACTGTGCCAGCATTAATATTGATTTGTATTCATGCAGTTTTAATTGGTTCCCATTATTTTGGTAAGTTGGCATGGGAATGGGATTCTATAGTACGGGTATTTTTACTAATATCCTTGACTATAGGGGTTTTAGCAGTGCGATCGCCTTGGTTTTGGCAGCTATTTTCTTTGTCGAAATACTATACCCATCCTGCAAAAAACCAGTAAAGACATAATCAGAATTTAAGGCAGGTAATTCCTTACGTTATGATTTGAAGTGGTTTAATAATTTTTTAGAGTAGATTATGTCACTTTTTGACTGGTTTGCCGATCGCCGTAAATCGACCTCCCCTGAACTCAAATATCAAGAGCGTGATATACCCGACGGCTTATGGTACAAGTGTGATTCCTGTGATGCTTTGACCTATATCAAAGATTTGCAGACTAATTACATGGTTTGCCCTGAATGTCAGCATCATGTGCAAGTTACCGCTGCCCAACGCATTTCCCATTTAATTGATCCAAATACTTGGACAGAAATTAACGACCATTTACGTTCCTGTGATCCTTTAGAATTTCGCGATCGCAAGGCATATAAGGATCGATTAATTGAAACCGAAAAAAGTACAGGGCTAAGCGATGGCATTGTTACTGGTTTTGGCAAGCTCGAAGGTATAACTATAGGTTTAGGAGTCATGGACTTTAGATTTATGGCAGGCAGTATGGGTTCGGTAGTGGGCGAAAAAATTACCCGCCTAATTGAATCCGCTACCGAAAAGCAAGTACCTGTAATCCTTGTCTGTGCCTCTGGAGGAGCGAGAATGCAAGAGGGGATTTTAAGCTTAATGCAAATGGCAAAAACCTCAGCCGCCCTCGATCGCCATCGTCAAGCAAAGTTACTATATATTCCGATCCTGACCTATCCCACTACGGGTGGAGTTACCGCTAGTTTTGCCATGCTTGGGGATATTATTTTGGCTGAACCCAAGGCACTCATAGGTTTTACAGGTAGAAGAGTGATTGAGCAGACCCTAAAACAAAAAATTCCCGATGACTTTCAAACCTCAGAATATCTATTAGCCCACGGACAGGTGGATGCTGTGATCCCTCGCAAGCAACTTAAACCGACTCTAGCGATGATTATGGGTATGCATGATGCTCCTAAACTAGCTGTTCCGACTCTTCCACCACTTCCTAATAGAAAACCCAAGCCCTTGGAGAAGGTGGCAGATTAAGTACTAATTTGAGATTTTTGGACTTGAATTACTTGCAAGCTATTACCTGCATAGAGCCGATCGCGATAATTGGTAAACCCTATGGCAGTTAATACTTGCTTGAGATCGGTATCGATAAATTGCCAAGCGGTTTCGGTTTCAAATAGGTGAAAAAATATACTGATTCCAGCCTGAAAGAGCCAATGATTAGACTTGTGAAAATCGACGATCGCCAAGGTTCCACCTATTTTTAAAACTCTATAAACTTCCTTCAAGATTTGCTGAAGCTGATCGGGTTGCATTTCGTGCATAGCAGTATTAGTTAAAACCAAATCAAAGGAGCGATCGCTAAAGGGTATTTCTTCGGCAAAAGCTTGAATATATTGGGCTTGAGGTACATTCTTTTTAGCTCTAGCCAAGGATAGCGGTGAGGCATCTAAACCAGTCACATCTTGGGAAAACTGCACTAAAATTTCCGTTGCTTGTCCACTGCCACAACAGAGATCTAAAACCTTAGTATCAGCAGTAATAGTTAAATCCCGTAGAAATAATCGTCGAAATTTATAGTCGCCCCCGACCGTAATTGCCGCAACTTTGGAGATGCTATCATACAGCCATTGATAACGATAACTCCATTCTCTGAGGATTGTTGCCATGAATTTAGCACTCCAGTTTAGGGATTTTTTAGCTTATTATTCTTAACATATCTCAAATTATTCTAGATTTATGGAAAAACCTGCCATTACCGACTATACAATTAGTCCAGCGATCGCTAAAAGATGGAGTCCTAGAACTTTTGCGTCTACACCTGTAGCAACGGAACATTTGTCTAGCCTATTTGAAGCTGCGCGCTGGTCTGCTTCCTGTTTTAACGATCAGCCCTGGGTTTTTATCGTCGGGACTAAGGCAAATCCTGAAACCTATAGTCAAATCCTAGATTGTTTGGTGCCTTTTAATGTGAGTTGGGCAAAGTCTGCACCTGTATTAATGATGGCGATCGCCCGCACCACGTTTAACCATAATAATAAACCTAATGAATCAGCAGAGTATGATTTAGGGCAAGCCGTAGCCACTTTATCAGTGCAGGCAACTAGTTTAGGATTATACCTACACCAAATGGCAGGATTTGATGCCGCCAAGGTAATTACCACTTTTAATTTACCTGAAAACATGAAGCCAATGGCAGCGATCGCATTGGGCTATATGGGTGAATTAGATACTTTGCCCGAAGAACTTAGAGCCAAGGAATTAGAACCTCGCAGCCGCAATCCCATCTCCAGTTTTGTTTTTGACAAACCCCTATCTTGAAACCCGCCGCAATTATTATTTTAAGTGAGTCTAGTCTAGCGATCGCTCACCAAATTCAAAATCAACTATCTGGATCTGTAATTTATGGCTTAGAGACTCGGACGCATTCTGCTGATGTCACCTACAGGAAATTTAGTGAGTTAGTACCTGAATTATGGAGTCAAGGCTATCCGATTATTGGGATTTGTGCGGCGGGAATTTTAATTCGGACATTAGCGCCATTCCTCTCGGATAAAAGGGCAGAACCTCCTGTAATTGCGATCGCGTCCGATGGTAGTGCTGTTGTGCCGTTGCTGGGTGGGTTAAATGGTGCTAATGACTTAGCTAGACAGATTGCCAAGGGTTTAAGTATTAATCCAGCAATTACCACGGCGGGAGATTTACGCTTTAGTTCTTCACTTTTAGCACCGCCGAGGGGTTGGCGTTTAGTAAATAGTGACGAACAGGCAAAGACATTTTTAGCAGATTTACTAGGAGGAGCAACGGTCAAACTAATTGGTGATGCCCCTTGGCTTAGGAATCTTCCCCTAGCCGAAAATGCTACCCATACGATTGAAATAAATGAAGAACTAGGGCAAATATCTCAGCCTAAATCAAATTATTTAATTTATGAACGAGTGCCTGTGCAGGGGAAAGTTGCGATTATTGGCACAGGACCAGGATCAACTAAATGGATGTCCCCTGAAGTTAGAGAAATTTTAGAAGCAGCTACGGATTTTGTTGGCTATAAAACCTACTTAAACTTAGTTTCAGAATTTACCAAAAATCGCCAAGTCCATGCCTCTGATAATCGGGTAGAACTAGATCGAGCAGAACTAGCTTTGGATTTGGCAGCCCAAGGGCGATCGGTAGTAGTAGTTTCATCAGGTGATGCGGGAATTTATGGCATGGCAACCGCCGTATTTGAGGTGCTAGAGCAAATTGCTAAACCCGAATGGCAAGAAATTGAGATTCAGGTGGCTCCGGGGATTTCAGCTATGCAAGCGGCGGCGGCTTTGGTGGGTGCGCCTTTGGGTCATGATTTTTGTGTAATTTCCCTTTCCGATATTCTCAAATCTTGGGAAATTGTGGAGCAAAGAATTACGGCTGCCGCCCAAGCTGATTTTGCGATCGCCTTTTATAATCCTGTATCCCAGACCCGCACTTGGCAATTAACTAAAGCTAAGGAGATTTTATTGCAGTGGCGATCGCCTACAACTCCCGTAATTTTAGGACGAAATTTAGGGCGATCGGGACAAAAAATTCAAGTAATTAATTTGGCAGATTTAACTCCTGACCATGCGGATATGCGTACTGTAATTTTGATCGGCTCTAGTAAAACCCGTACTTTCAAATGGCGAGATCAAATTAAAGTTTATACACCCCGAACCTATGACCAGCAATCATAAATCCATAGCTTTAATTTTTGGCTACATTCCCGAAATTGATAATCGCAAAAAATGCTCATTTCCTCAATTTGCCCCAAAGGTTCGCTTTTGCTATGGATACCTATGCCAGCGATCACGATGATATGTTCTTTGATCAAGAATTATGGATTGGACTTTTAGCCGTTGCTTTTGATTATCTGGGATTTGACAAGATTGTAGTCAATGAGGGCAAGTCAAATGAACGCATTTTATATACTCAAAATATTTCCTTAGCCACTGATGGTGAATTTAGCGAACTATTGGAAAATATTAAAATCTCCGTTGCTCTAGCGCATTACTAACAGACAAATACAGTATCTTAAATATGTTTCACAAATAGTAAGCTAGGTAGTACTATATCTTTGTCAACTGAGGTATATGCGTTATGCCTAATCCCAATCCTAAAACTGAATACCTAAAACTGAATACCTAAAACCTGTAGTCAGACAAGATAGTACTACGGATCAACTAGCTACTATTAATACAGCAGTGAGGCTACCTATAGATATTGATGCTGCTGTGCGATCGCTACCTAATCGATCCGCATGGTTACGCAGAGTAATTACAGAAGCTGCAAGGCGAGAATTACTAGCAGACAGTAAATGACCTACCCGCAATCAATCCAAACCTTAACGCTTTATCTAATTTGTCAAAATCTAACAGCGATGTACTTACCGATTTATATCGTCAGATTGGATGAACGCACGAATAACTTTTACATTCTTGCGGGTGAAGAAACAGGAATAATTATTAACCCTAACGGTTGTTGGAGATATGAATCATGAACTCTAATTTAGAAACAATGACAAAATCGGAACTTAAAGCTTATTTACTTCAACATCGTGATGATTTAGAGGCTTTCCGATATTTGATGGATAAAATCAACTCTGAACCAGATCAGGATTTTCATTCCCCTGATGAAGCTTCTAATTTATCTGAGTTCTTAAGCGATCGCAATTATGGGAAGTCAGTCGCTTAGGATTACCCCGAAATCTACCCCCTCCTTTATTGACAATACCTGAAAGCTTTATCTGTCAATATTCCTAGCCAATAGTGATACCTCGTTTACACCGAGATAGCCAGCGGTTCCAGTCCGTCATCGTCCATATACCTTAAACGGCAAGGCTTTTAGGAGTTCCAATTAACTTCTGAAAGTTCCATGATTCTCAATAAGGGATTAAAATATGGAATTTTAAGGGTTATTTGGGTTGTAAAACTACACAGATCCCGATGAAAATCACCATAGAAAACTATGATGGACGGCTTAGGCTGCGTTTCAGACATTTCCAATCTTGTTCATCAACAATTGGACTGACAATATCACCCAATGTTTTACCCTTGCCAATTAAATGCGTAGATGTTGTTCGCTTGAGCATTTTAACGGGTGTTAGCGTTTCTTCCAAAAAGGTGATAATGATTCGGGCTGAGCTAATTTGTAGCTAATCACTTAACCATTTGATTTGTCCATTTTCATAGGTTGCTTCATAACTTTTGAGCATGAATGTTTTTCTCCTAAGTTATATAAGAAATCATAAGTTAAGACATGGAAGAAATAGATTTGTTCAAATTTTTGTTTTTTGAGAAAAATTGAAGAACACAAGCGATCGCTATTTTCCCATTGCTTTCTTTACTCAACTTTTTAACCGATTCTTACATTCAGAAATAATCTGCTTAATTAAATCACCAGAAAGATCAGCAGGATTTATGGATAGCAAATTTACTGGCTTGTAAATGAGACTATGCCATTGACTTTGTGCTGAGACTCAACCATCCCGATACTTTTCAAGCCTTCCCATTTTTCTGCACCCAATAAAAACCCAGTATTACCCATTGTCCAATAGCGACGAGTTTCAGTCCGTCCATGGTCTTTTTCAACGGTTGAGTGAAACTCATGGTCAATATTTTTGAACTCTTGGGCAAGGGCTGAACTAAATAATTGCTCAACATCTTTGTGTAAATTTCCCTGATTTCCCTTCAGTGCTAAAACATAATCTGCACCCTGCTTAACAATGGTTTTGGCGATTTCCATCTGATATCCCATTGCCTCAATACTAATTAGACATCCCCGTAATGTAATTAGCTTCAACAGTTCAGGTATAGCTGTAATCTCATTTGACTTCTCACTTACCTTTTTCTGCCCTAGTACCAAATGCTGCGATGCTGCCCACACACTCGGAGTTGGGCAAAGCTATTCCCTATGGAGTCTATGATTTATCGTCTAATCAGGGTGGGATTAGCGTTGGGGTCACCCATGATATCGCCGAATTTGCGGTTGAGACGATTCACCATTGGTGGGAGGCGATGGGCAAACCACTCTACCCAAAAAGTAAGCATTTGTTAATTACGGCTGACTGCGGCGGTAGCAATAGCTATCGTACTAAGCTCAGGAAGTTAAAGCTCCAAAAATTTGCTAACCTTACTGGTCTGACTATTGATGTGTGTCATTTCCCTCCAGGCACGAGTAGGTAGAATAAAATCGAACATCAAATGTTTTCCCATATTACCCAAAACTGGCGGGGGCGACCTCTAAACAGTCTTCAGGTTGTGGTTAATTTGATTGGTAATACTACCCACTAAAAAGGTTTGACAATTCGGGCTATGTTGGATCAAGGTATCTACGATACGGGTATTAAAGTCTCTGATGCTGAGTTCAATTCTATTTCTCTCCACAAAAGGCGTTTTTATGGTGATTGGAACTATCAAATTAGTCCGAAATTACCTCCTTAATTGCTCAAGTTATTTTTACACTCTGACTAACTAAAGATTAAATCTAGAAATTGATCTCAATTTTTTTAATTTCGGAGTACTTTAAGTATAAAAATAAACCTTTGGGGTCTGATTAACTTCTCTATGGCTATCTTCAAATCATTAGAAATTTATTTTTGAGCTGGCAAACTTTTTAAATCCACTTGTACTATATAGAAACTAGAAGTCTACTTAGCACTAGATTAAAGAGATGGAACCCCCATCCCTGATCGATTTAGTCTTACACCAAGATGATAGTTACAATGATTATTGGGTAAGTAGCAATTTTGTTCTCTATATACAGTTTTGAAAACCTTACCGAGATAGTTTATATTTAACTCATCAAGAAAACTTAATTACATTTAATATTAGTTAGGTTTAATATTGAAAGCAGCACTAACCCCACTAACATACTGCCACAGTCACAATGATTAAAGATAATGTTCTAGAGTTAGGAAATCATAGTTCCCGAGATGAGAAAGCAACTTTGGCAGGAGATGCTGAACAAGTGCGTCGCCCTGCCACTCAGACTCGAATCAACACTATCGCTAACCCAAAGCAGCACCTATTATCTGATCCCGAAACTGAAAATATTATGCTCAGTAGTGCCGCTAAAATTAAAGTTATAGGGGTAGGCGGCGGCGGCGGCAATGCTGTTAATCGGATGATTGCCAGTGAAATTACTGGTGTAGAATTCTGGTCATTAAATACTGATGCTCAGGCATTACTTCAATCGTGTTCACCTAAGCGGTTTCAGATTGGGCAAAAAATTACTAAAGGCTTGGGTGCAGGTGGCAACCCCGCTATTGGGCAAAAAGCAGCAGAAGAATCCCGCGCAGAGATTGCCCATGCCCTCGAAGGTGCAGATCTAGTCTTTATTACCGCTGGGATGGGCGGTGGTACTGGTACTGGTGCGGCTCCAGTAATTGCCGAAATTGCCAAGGAGGCAGGAGCATTAACTGTAGGTATAGTTACTAGACCATTTACCTTTGAAGGTCGAAGAAGACAAAATCAAGCAGAAGAAGGGATTGAAGCTCTGCAAAGTCGAGTTGATACCCTAATTATTATTCCCAACAATAAATTACTCTCGGTAACTGCCGAACAAACTCCCATTCAAGAAGCTTTTCGTGTAGCAGACGATATTCTGCGCCAAGGTGTGCAAGGCATCTCGGATATGATTACTATCCCTGGTTTGGTTAACGTTGACTTTGCAGATATTAGAGCGGTTATGGCTGATGCAGGATCGGCACTTCTAGGAATTGGCATTGGTTCAGGTAAGTCTCGTGCTCGTGAAGCTGCAATGACAGCTATATCCTCTCCTCTTCTAGAATCTTCAATTGAAGGTGCAAATGGAGTTGTTTTCAATATAACTGGCGGTTCTGATCTGACACTCCACGAGGTAAATGCGGCGGCTGAAATTATCTATGAAGTAGTTGATCCCAATGCCAATATTATCTTTGGGGCTGTAATTGATGAAAGAATGGCAGGAGAAGTTAGAATCACAGTTATTGCGACAGGATTTGCTAATTCTCCCGAAAATCCCTACAGAAGATCCTCTAGCGTTGGTATCGATCCTAAAAATAATAAACCAAGCTTAGATATTCCAGATTTTTTACAACGGCGACGACCAAATCGCTCCTAACCGATATGCAGTTAAGATGTACATACTAAAGAGTAATTAATAATTATCTGGATTTATTAAAGGTGATTCAATCAACTTCGGCTAAGTTCCAATCAAAATTTGTACCTATTACCGCCGCAGATGATCGTCTCAGATTATTTGCTGGTTCTGCTAATGTTCCTCTTGCCCAAGAGGTCGCTCGTTATTTAGGGATGGGACTTGGCCCAATGCTCCGCAAAAGTTTTGCGGATGGCGAAATTTACGTGCAAGTCCAAGAGTCTATTCGCGGTTGTGATGTTTATTTAATCCAGCCCACATGTCGCCCCGTCAATGACAATTTGACAGAATTATTGATTATGATCGATGCCTGTCGGCGTGCTTCTGCTCGTCAAATTACGGCGGTAATGCCTTACTATGGTTATGCTCGTGCCGATCGCAAAACCGCAGGTAGAGAATCAATTACGGCAAAACTGGTTGCGAACTTAATTGCCCAGTCGGGAGCAAACCGCATTATTGCCATGGATTTGCATTCAGCCCAGATTCAAGGATATTTTGATATTCCCTGCGATCATGTCTATGGTTCTCCAGTTTTATTTGATTATTTACTAAGTAAAAATCTTCCCGATATTGTGGTAGTTTCCCCTGATGTTGGCGGTGTGGCAAGGGCAAGGGCATTTGCTAAAAAATTAAATGATGCTCCGATCGCTATTATTGATAAACGTCGCCAAACTCATAATGTCGCTGAAGTTATGAATGTGGTGGGTGATGTAGCTGGTAAAACGGCTGTACTAGTTGACGATATGATTGATACCGCAGGAACAATTTATGAAGGGGCAAAGATTCTGCGTCAATCTGGGGCGCGACAAGTCTATGCCTGCGCTACCCATGCAGTTTTCTCTCCGCCTGCGATCGAAAGATTATCAGGAGGATTATTTGAAGAAGTGATCGTCACAAATACTATTCCTTCTATTGCCCATTTCCCTCAGCTTAAGGTTCTATCTGTAGCTAACCTAATTGGTGAGACAATTTGGCGGGTACATGAAGATACCTCTGTGAGTAGTATGTTCCGTTAGATTGTTGAATATTATCGGCGGATGCTAGTTAGAGATGGCGATCGCCGCTTTCGGAAATGGCATACCAAGTTTTTGCAGTATCAACAGAATTTTATCAATCGAGTTAAGTAATATTTTTGAACCATTTGTTGGCATTCTTTCCCTAGCCTGGTTTACTTAAAAACAAATAGGGAAATATTAAGATTATTGTGTTAGTAAATTTGATAAATCAAGTTGAGTAATGTTTGGGGCTTCAACAGGAAGAGAATACAAATGGCTGGTTCCTTGTTTTATATTTTGAATATGACCGTTCTTAACAGCCCTATCTAGATATTCTTTTAGCTGACTCTCCTTAATATCATTATTCATGGACTTAGAAATTGATCGTAACGTACTAGGCTGGGTTAAATACTTAGGAATAATCAATAGAAAGAAATCATAAAAACTACTTGGGATACTTAATGTATTAATTGTATTTATTAACAACTCATCACTTTTAGCATTACTAATTGAGTGTTTCTTGTCATCTTCAGTTGAAGAAATTAAATCTCCTGAGGAATCATTTATTAGTATTTCTGGAAAACAGAGTGAATCATTAAGTAATTTTCTCAAATTACTACGCCACGGCGACTCTGGAAAAGGTTTAGCTCCGTTCTCTAATAATTTACTGTTACCTTCAGAAATATTCCCTATTGCTTTTACAAATACTTGAGTATTTTTATGTTTTTCTAATGCTTCCGTAGCTCCCGCCCAAGTACCACCATTTTTAAAATCAGAGCACACAACAAGCGCATACTCTGCTAAAGCGTAGATATACTTATTTCGACCCATGGCATTGCCAACATTGAAACCCATATCAGGATCGTACGTAGAAATTAGAGTGAGTTTTTGAGATTGTAATCCTTCACGATATTTTACTGAAACTGCCTCTTTGCTTAAACTATCAGCCATTACACCTACTACGGTTCCCCCCACTTCTAATGCAGAAACCATAGCTGTACGATCAACACCCTTTGCACCTCCTGAAACCACTTGTATTTCCGAATCAACACAAGCTTGGGTGACTCTTTGAGTATACTCAGTACCCTCTTCGTCTACGTTGCGAGAACCCACGATCGCTAATCCTCCTTTAGAGAGGTTAGACATATTTCCAACTCCATAAAGAATAGGAGGGGCTTGATGTTGTAAGTATTCTTTAAGCCGCTTAGGATAGTCCGAATCAGCACGGCTAAGTATCCAAATCCCTTGGCTCTGCCACTTTTCTAGTGCCAAGCTTAGAGTCACACCACGCCTTAGCAATGATTGAATGCGTTCCTGTGAAATTGGCATTCTTGGTGATGAAATGTCTAAGTCTGGATCAAGAAGGTTAAAAGGTCTTAAGCGTTCTTCCCTAAGCCATCCTGCAAGCCTTTCATACTCTGAAATATTCAATGGTTTTATCTCAGAAGTGCCTTTTTGTCCAAAAGTTGCACAGAGGAGTAGAATCGCATCTGCATCTGGAGTGGGAGTCCTATTTTTCATATAATTAACCTTCTGAGCTTTGAGAAGTAATTGCTAATGCTACTGGAAACACGCAGCCACTACCTGTACGCCTAAGTAGAGCTGAAATTATTGCGAAAGTCCAACGTGAATCTACCATATCATCAACCAAAAATACGGCACCTTGATTTATCTGGGACTGGTTTATGGTAAAAGCCCCATCCAAATTATGTGCCTGATTGTAGCTATTATTCATTTCTTTTTGGGGGGGTGTAGTATGAGCTTTCTGGACACAAGGAATAAAAGGTAATTTGAGTTTTGATGCTAGTCTTTGGGCAAAACTAGGAACTAAATTAGGGCGATTTAAAGAAGGTACACAAGTGACCCAACTAGGAAAAGGTTCGGGCTGCCAATGCTGAATTATACGAGCGATCGCATCTACTAAATCATCATGAAAATAATCTGCTGCATACTTACCATTTTTTACTAGTTGTCCCCAACCTGCGTCGCCCCAAGTAGAGAGGGCACGTCCTTTTTCAGCTTGTAAATCTCTAGGCAAGTTTCCGTTAAACCCATATTTAGGCATTGCTCCCCCTGGAATTTGTTTACGTGGCTCAATTATTAGCTCAAAACCCTTAAGAAATTCTATTGCCCGATTAACAGCTTCTTGAGAATAGGTAACAGGTATTAATGGCTTTGCAAGACAAACTGCACAACGACCACAAGGTGCAGCATGAGGATCGTCTAGCTCTCTAGCCAAAAACATCATTAAACATTGGCAATCGCTCTGCATGTACTCCAACATTCGGGTTTGCTCTGCCTGTCTAATCTGAGTAATTCGCCTAACTTTAGCTACATCAGGTTGATATGGATTAGCAGTGGCGTACCATTTACGATCTCGTTTTAATACTGGTGAAGGCGACTTAATTGCTAAAAGTTTTAATACCTTTTCAATTTGTCCACTAGAAAGATTTATTTCTTCTTGGAGTTCAGCCTTAGAAAGTCCAGCATCAGCTTTTCTTAAAGCACTTAAAACTTGTGTAACATGACCTTCTGGAGGAAAAGCGGCTCGAATGAAAAAGTCTGTAATTTCTTGATCTTCATTGCCACTCAGTAAAATCCCATAAGCATTAGATATCGCTCTACCTGCCCTTCCCACTTGCTGGTAGTAATGAACGATAGAACTAGGACGCTGATAATGAATAACAAAACCTAGATCAGGCTTATCAAAGCCCATGCCTAGGGCATTTGTAGCAACTAAAGCTTTTAGCTGATTTTGTAAAAGTTGATCTTCTAGATTTTTCCTTAGCTCAGTATCCAATTTCCCATGATAAGAAGCGGCATCGATACCATTCAGACCGAGCCAGTCTGTAACTATCTGAGCATCTTTAACCGTAAGTACATAAATAATGCCGCTACCAGATAAATTGGGTAAGTTTTCTGCTAGCCATGCCAATCTTGCTTCTTGCCTAGGTAACCATATATTTTGAAGTTGCAAACTCTCTCTTGTGAGTGATCCCCTAGATATCTGTAAGCTTGAGCCTAGTTGCTGACGAATATCATCTATGACCCGATTATTTGCAGTAGCTGTCGTGGCAAGCACAGCAATATTTTGAGGAAGTGCTTGAAGTATACGGACAATTCTTTGATAATCTGGGCGAAAATCATGCCCCCAGTCCGAAATACAATGTGCTTCATCAACTACAAATAGTCCAACTCGATCAGAAATTTGCAGTAAAACATCATTGAGAAAATCATTATTTGCCAGTCTTTCGGGTGAAATTAATAGTACATCTATCTGATTTGCTAGGAGTCTTTTTTGTATATCCTCCCATTCATCTTTAGTAGCGGTATTGATAGCAGCAGCTTTAACATCTAATCTCTGGGCAGCTTCGATTTGATTTCTCATTAAAGCTAGTAATGGGGATATTAGAAGTGTGCAACCTTTACCTTGCAACCTAAGCAAGAGAGTAGTGAGGAAATAAACCATACTTTTCCCCCAACCTGTTCGCTGTACAACTAATTGCCTAGAATTATCTGTTAAGAGGTTTTCTATGGCATCCCATTGATCGTCACGAAACGCGGCAGTAGGGTTATTAGTTGCTAAGCGTAAAGGTTGTAAGGCGGTATTTTTAAGTTCCGCAATTGATAATTGAGATAGTGGCGTTAGCTGGTTTAGCCATTCGTCTTTCCATCTAATATTCTCTTCACCTGTATCTAATCTTTTAATAACAAGCGATCGCCCATCAGTGTGATAATCAGTGACTTTTATTAAGGTTCCTTTTGTAGTAACGTAGCCAAAGTTTACATGAAAATTATCAGTAAGCTGTGTCATAAAATTTTAACGCTGTCTGCCAGTATTCAATTAATTACAAATTTGTGTCTATTGTGAGAAGTTTTAGTATTAACTAACCTAAAAAACAGAATTATTATTTTCTAAAATTTGTTGCATATTTATCGCCAATTTAGATTTTTGCTGTAGTTTTCCTAAATAATTTTATCCCCGCTAGAAGCACCCATCAGGTAAAGCAAGCTCATTCGAGTCGCAACACCGTTTGTTACCTGTTTGTCAATTAAGCTCAGGCGAGGATCATCCATTAGATCGGAGCTAAT